>Ga0310916_10000770_pt1 | contig 18164 bp, 20 predicted proteins | sample GREbulkMGLF176_FD_203444 | JGI IMG/M metagenome (GOLD analysis project Ga0310916, IMG submission 203444) | Lab enrichment of tropical soil microbial communities from Luquillo Experimental Forest, Puerto Rico - GRE.bulkMG.LF176 | ecosystem: Environmental > Terrestrial > Soil > Tropical forest >...
CGCCTAACGATCGGCGATCGAGTCAAGATGGAAATGTCGCCCTACGATACCGCCAAAGCGCGAATCGTTTACCGACTCTGATCAATGGCAACGCGATTCTTGTTCGAACCACCGCGACGGCCGAAAGTAAAGGTTCGGTCTAGCCTTAAGAGTTTGCTCGTGCGCTGTCCTTCCACCTCAAAGTTGACCGATACTGGACGGACCGTGGAAGAAAAACGCTGGCCGACAACCAAAGTGAAAAGACAAAAGTTCACGTGTTCCCATTGTGGGGGCGTTCATGCTTGGAGAAAGGAAGACGTTGTTCTCGGGCGAACGCCTCAATAGGTGGGACAATACTTCCCGCAAACTTCCATTGAACTTTCGCATCCCGACAGACCGCATCAACTGGACGACGAGCTCGTTCCTGATCGGCACATTTGTTCTGACGCTTACAGCGGTGCCGCTTTACCTGTGGTATTTCGGTATTGATTGGTTCCAGCTCGCCTTGTTCGCGCTGTTGCTGGTCGCAACCGCTTTCAGCATTACACTCGGCTACCATCGACTGTTTTCGCACGCGACATTTCGCGCGACGTTGCCGGTGCGTCTTTTCACCTTAATCTTTGGCGCGGCCGCGTTCGAGAATTCGGTGCTGTTGTGGGCGAGCGACCATCGCCAGCATCATAAACATGTCGATCACCAGGAAGACCCGTACGACATCACCAAAGGCTTTTTCCATGCGCACATTGGTTGGCTGTTGTTCAAGCTCCGGCCACAACCGCCGTTTGATAACGTTACCGATCTAAGAAAAGACTCGCTTGTCATGTGGCAACATCGACATATTCATTTTCTGGCGGTGCTGGTGAGTTTTGTGTTGCCTACTCTGATCGGTGCGGTGTGGGATGGCTGGGTTGGTGCGCTCGGTGGTTTTCTCATTGCCGGCGTCGCTAAAGTAGTTGTGCTTCAACATGGCACGTTCCTAATTAATTCCGCCTGCCACACCATTGGACGTCAGCCGTATTCGACGCGATGCAGCGCACGCGACTCATTTTTGATGGCGTTGTTCACGTTCGGTGAGGGGTATCACAATTATCATCACGAATTTCAGAATGATTATCGAAACGGGGCGCAACCGTGGCAATGGGACCCGACGAAATGGTTGATCTGGAGCTTGTCAAAGTTGGGACTAACAAGTGATCTGCGGCGAGTGCCAAAAGAAACAGTTCGTTCGCGGATGGCTGGGGTTGCTAGATCATGCGACTAGGTTCCACAGCGAGTAGCGGCGTTTCTAAAGATGGTTTAAACGGCAAATTCTTGAGTTCCTCTTCCAAATCAGAGATTCGGCTTGCACAAGCCTGCTCCAGACATGCCGAATCTTTGAATGTGTCTCGCTCCCCTTTAACCCACTCCCGTTGCTGCTCCTTGGAATCTTCAGGAACAGGGCTTAGCTCCAAGACCTTCTCGTCAAGAGCGCTTACTTTCTCGTCTAAGTCGGACAGCTTAGGGTTGGCGCAAATTAGTTTCTCAGTTTTGGTTTTGGATTTTGCGCAATCGAAACTTGCCGAATGGGCACATGGCATCCATATCAAAGATATTACGAGTAATGACCAGACGGTTGTCGTTTTCATCTCAGTTCATGGATTGTCTCGAACCCATTTTTCTTCGAACCCCAATGTTCTTGGACTGATCCTAATGTTCTTTAGATAGAGTGGCCTTGTCTGGAATGTAGTAATCTCCACTCTGTTTTACTTGTAAAACCTTCCAATCCAAACTGCGGTCGTGAAGTGTCAAACGGACCTTTAACACTGCATCCGAATAAGTGCTGTGGACGTCAACGATCGCGGTGTCGCCTTTGACTGTGCCTGTAATGGAAGGTGGGCCTTCGCCATCGGGCGCCGTGTCCGTACGACTTGCGTCCTTCGTTACGGCCGAATGATAGCCCGTCAATTGGTTACCGTCCTGATGCAGGTGAATTGAAAAATCCACATCTTTGTGCGACGCCCACTCTCCCTCAAATCTCTTTTCCGATGGGCCTGCGTAGAGATTTGTCACTGCACCCGCTAAAGAGATAAACATTATTAAACGAACCATGCTTCTCACAACAACCTCCTAAACCGACAACCAATCACTTGTTGAATTTCAAGCTCGACATCATTCTATCAAAAATCTCTTCCAGCGTTTTGTCCGTCGGCTTGTGATCGTTGGGACCGTAGGATATGTGAAATATCAAGCTCTTAGACTTTACGATTACTAAACGGTGATCTTCGGGAAGCTTAATAAAGTATGCCAGCAGGCCGTCGAGTTCGCGGACTTTTTTTGAGATAACCTTTTGATTTTGCGTCTCCTCATCGACATATTTCTTTACTTCAGCATGCGGAGTTGTGTTGGCGGAATAGATTTGGAAATGGCCGCAACGCGCTTTGCGTTCATAACAATCTTTAGGACCATCGATATTTACGTTCTCGCTTTCTCGAATCGACAATTCTGATCCGGAATCAGGCGCTTGCATGACATACGCTTCCCATGAGGTCGGGTAATTGATGCTCCATCCGTGGGTGTTATTGAGCTGCACCCAATTATCGGATGCCCTGACGCCGCTTACTACGAACATTATACTAACCAAAAATTCCGCGAGACAACGACTCATAGATTTGCACAGCGGGTTGTTTATACCGCAGTCCCGCTTGGATAATCAATCCACAAACGACGTTGGATCGCGAGAGCGAGGCGCACTCGCTGCTTCTAGTCCTCTTTTGGCTGAAAGCTAGCCACGCGCGTAACTGCTCGGCGAACTGCCAAAGTCTCAATCCTCTTTCGCGCTCGCGCGCGCGCGTGGAATGGTGGAACCGTATTACGGCGTGCTTCCAGGGAGTGGCTTTTCACTCCTAATAATTTGTGCTTCCGGCGTAAGCTTCGGGGCCTTCCCGCTGAAAATCACCCGATTCGGTTTCTCCGCGAGCTCGCCGATCAGCGTTTTCGCGTGAGTCGTGATGACTTTCAAATTGAGCAAGGTCACATGTAGTTCACGCAACTGCTCCTGAAACGACTTTTCCGTCGACCCAACGAAGCTATCGGCTGTTTCAAGGAAAGTTCCGGCTTGTGTCTCGACTTGATCCAAGTCCTCGATCGCTTTTTGCAGTTTATCCACGTCGATCTTCGCCGAATCCACCAGTGGTCCAAGTTTCGGCATAAAGCTTCCTAGGTCGCTTTTCAAATCGGTGACGGTTAAATTGAGATTATCGATTAGCTCCTTTGCATTTTCGACAAGCGGGCCAGCCTGCGCGAGGATTTCGTCAAGCCCCGAGCCGAGATGTCCTTCCATTACGGCATTGTTCGGCAGGGTTTTTCGGCCTGGCGTACCTGCGGAAAGCGAAACGAATTTCGACGCCAGCATTGAATCGGCACCAAGGCTGGCCGTGATATCGTCCGGCAATGGCGGAACATCGTCATTCAGACTAATAGTGACGATCACAGCTTCCTTTTTGTTAGGCGAAGACTGCCGCTCCGCCGAAGTGAGGTGGCGCATGGCGATTACTCGCCCGGCAGGCGCACCTGCATAACGTACTTCGGAGTTCACTTTGACGCCTGTTACGTCCTCGTACTTGATCTGCAAAGTCCGCGTCGGCTTCTTCAACTGGTAGCCGGAAAGGGCAATCGTCAGGGCCCCAAGCAGAACGGCGCTGCACGCGATGACCGAGAGCGCGATGAGATAATCGGAGAGATTTTTCTTCATGCCGTTTTGTGATGGAAACGGAATCGCCCGCTCAAAAACGGTCGCGGTTTCACTGATTGATGATGCTCATGTTCATCCTGCGAAAGGTTTAACGGAATCGGGCCGTCCGCTTGACCGTGAATGAACTGTTGTACTTCTGGATTAGGGCTGTTGCGCATTTCGTCCGGCGTGCCTTGGGCAACGATCGAACCGTGGCCAAGCATAATCATGCGCGTCGCGATCCGAAATGCGCTCGTCATATCGTGCGTCACGACCACGGCCGTCATGTGTTCGCCATGAGTTAGCTTGAGCGTCAGTTGATCGACCACAGCGGTCATGATCGGATCAAGACCGGAAGTTGGTTCGTCGCTGAAGAGCAATTCAGGATCGAGGACAAGTGCGCGGGCAAGGCCAACCCGCTTTTTCATTCCACCGCTGATCTCGCCCGGCTTAAGATCTTCAAATCCGCTCAGCCCAACCATTTGCAATTTCTTTTTCACAATTTGGTCGATCTCTTCAGGCGATTTGCGCGTATGCTGGGCCAGCGGAAGCGCCACGTTCTCTCCCACGGTGAGTGAAGCGAGCAGTGCGCCCGATTGGAACAGCATTCCGAACCGGCGCCGGATATGTTCCATTTGGCGCTCACTCATATTCGTAATCTCTTCGCCGAAGATTTTCACGGACCCGGAGGTCGGGCGCATGGAGCCAATGATATGTCGGAGCAATGTGCTTTTTCCGCAGCCGCTCCCGCCCATGATCACTATCGTCTCGCCGTGGTGGATCGTGAACGAGATATCGTTGATTATCACACGATCGCCGAATTTGCAGACGAGATCGGTAACCTCGATGATGGTCTCGCCGTTTGAATTCATGCGCCAAAGAAGAAGATACCAGTAAGGACCGCGTTGGTAACCAGCATGGCGAGCAACGCCTGCACGACCGAGGCGGTGGTGGCCTGGCCAACGCCTTCCGCGCCGCCTTCGACGCGGAGACCGGCGTTGCATGCGATCGTGATTACAATCCAAGCGAAGACGACACTTTTGATCATTCCGGAATACAAATCCCAGGTGTCGGCGCTCTGGAGAGCCCGCAAAACGTAACCGGCCGTATTGAAATCCAGGGCGAAGCGGCAAACGGCCCATCCGCCCAAAACGCCAAGGTAATTTCCGATAATGGTCAGGGTCGGCAGCATGATCAACATGGCAAGGAAGCGTGGCACGACCAGGTATTGAATCGGGTTGATCGCCATTACTTCGAGCGCTTCGATTTCTTCAGACACTTTCATTGTCCCTAGCTCGGCTGCGACAGCCGAGCCGCTCCGGCCAATCACGATTACAGCGATCAAGACCGGCCCTAGTTCGCGCAGGAGTGTGACCATCACCAGGTCAGGCACGTATAGCTCGGCGCCTAACGACTGAAGTGAATGCGCAGCTTGCATGGCCAGCGTCACGCCTATGCTAAATCCAGTCAGTGCTACCATCGGCGTCGCGCGCACGCCGATGAACACCATTTGCCGAAAGATCGGCGAAATTTTAAACGCCTCCCCGACAAAGGGTGCGACGAACACCCAGTAAAGCAAACTCGCGTTAAGCTTGAGATAATCTTTCAATTCGCGGCATCACGTTTGTGACTACACGCAGAATGACAAGATGGAACGACTGCCGAAAGTCGAAAGTTGAGCGCGCCGTCGTTGCCGATCTTATTCGCAGCGCCGCACAGTGATATCATTTTTTCCTGACGCCGCTTCTTTGGCGCATTGTCGGACGAGAAAGCCAAAGGATTCGGTGTCCGGGTCGCGCTGTTACGAATGCGCACATGACGCAAGGAAGTGGTCGCCAGATGGGTTAGCGATACTCGCCGAAGATGACGCGAAACCGAGTCAAATGCCGAACCAGTCAAGATAGCCCGTTTGCTGAAACAATTCCGAGCTCCCTCGCGCACGCGCGTATCCGTTCGGCACGGAGCCGCGCGCGTAACGATTCCGCGCAGAGCCGCTACCGGTTCTGAAACAAATGCTCTTCTACTCTCGCCGCTGTCTCCCGGTTGCCCGGTTTTTTCCACACTGGCGGACTTGCCCACAGGATTTCTGTGCTCTCGCCGTAAATCTGAGGCAGGACGCACGGGTGAACCCTGTTCAGTCGGCGATGCCACTCGCTCGGCAACTTGCCCGGTTTCAGTAGGTCGCTCTCGTCTAGTGGTCGCATATTGCCCGGCTTTAGTAGGTCGCTCTCGTCTAGCGGTCGCATAATCGCTTAGTTTACTGCGCTTGTTTTGCTCGGCAACCCCTCCAGTATCTCCCCCCTCGGCTCTTTGCGCTTGCTTTCAGTTTAGGAATTTTGCAACATCGCTCATGTAAGGCGTTAGTTTTCGCCGTTCGCGCCAATCATTCGCGCGGCGGCGAATTTTTTTACGCCATACGCTCTTCTCGCTTGCTGTGAAAATTTTCTGTTGCAACACTGCTCATCGTTAGCTTTTCGCCGTTCGCCGGACCTCGTGGTCTCCGCGTGGGCGGCGAATTTTTTTTGAAGTGCACTTTACGAGGAAAAAAGGGGGTGAGCGGGCAACGGGAATCGAAACCGAATTAGCGACTTCGTGTCATTGCGTAATTCTGCCGCAAGTATGTGGCAAAACGGTGGTTATCTGCGAAGAGGCAAAATTGGCACTTTGTCGTTTTCACGCAGAATTACGCAGTTTCCGTGTCCGAAATTGTCCGAAAAGTTTCGCGCCAGCTACCCGCGCGGACATTCCAGCCAAGCCGGTCGGTCCGATGTTGCTCCCTCGCGCGTGCGCGGGATGGATTTATGAGACGAAGGGGGGATGAGGTCCACCCGTTTTGCCCCCTGAAAGTGGAAAATCGGTCTGCTCCTGTTCAGACTAGTTGGGTAGCCAACGTTCCTCGTCTGGGCGTAAACGGCAGATATAGTTTTATCGCTTGAGCACGACCAAGGTCCCACTGGCAGTTTTCGCATGAGTCGCGAGGCTCGTGCGAAAAATGGTAAGGTGATGGCTGCCAGTTACTTGACAGGAGTGAAGAAGGACGGAGGGCGTTGCGAGATTACATCCGGTCTCAACAGCGGCAGCCCGTCGTGAATCGGCCCAGCTACCCGTACTTACGATACGCACAAGCCCGTGCCGCCGTGGAGCGAGCCGACGCCACTTGAAGGCAATCGCGACAGATGGGTTGAAATTGCCTGACGAGTTTTTGCCAGTTTTTCACCGTGTTGCGCAGTGTGTTTTTCAGAGGTGAGCCTAACGAATCGCGTTTGCGACGCGTTTCGCCGAATTGCGCAGTTTTGCAGTCGAAAATTGGCGGATCGTAGAAAATGACCGTGAACGTTTCGCGTACGCGCACGCGCGTGGAATGGTTCGCGCGAAGCGCGAAAGCGAGACGCCGTCCTAAAGTTCCTTTGATTTCTAAAAGTGGCCTAACGAATCGACCGATTCTATGGCGATTCCGTTGGTTTTAGGGCCGCAGCTCCGAAATTCACGCTGAATCGTTTGCACCATATGGACACCGCGCGGTATTTCGCCAGGTCCAGGTCGTTAGGAAGCGTGTAGTTCTGATCGCCGATGTTTCCCTTGATTACTCCGAGATCAACGTGACCGGCGCTTTCAACTGTGGCTGCGTCCTTTGCATCGTCGGCTGCGACCATGTAGACGTGAACATCAGGACCGTTTGATGTGCTGAAGTTCGTAAGCCGTAGCACGTGTGTCTTATCTCCCATCTGGTAGATGGTTGCGGTGCCTTCTGTGGGGTGCAAAATGCTGTAGAAACGCCCGGATTCCAAAACCTGTGTTGGTGACCCGCCTTGTGCTGCCGGCATCGCTTCGTTAATGCGCCGATTAACCACGAGGCGCTCCGGTCGAAATGCATACCAGGCAACTAAAACCGCGACCGCGGCAACAGGAATTGCAATTTTTGTCCATTTTTTCATTTTCGTAGTTCCTTTTTTGTAACTGCTTTACTTCAGACATTTGGTGCGAGTCCTTCGCGCGGACCAGCACCAAAAAATTTGACGAGGACGACAGCCATTTCACTCACGCGGCGATGCGCTCAAGGAAAGGCATGATGGCATCGGCAATTTCCCGGCAATGTGTCTCGAGCGCGAAGTGCCCCGTGTCATAAAAATGCACCTGCGCCTTCGGGATATCCCGCTTGAACGCTTCGGCACCGGCCGGAAGAAAGAAGGGATCATTTTTGCCCCAGACCGCCAGCAGTGGTGACTGGTATTTCCGGAAATATTCCTGAAACTTCGGGTAGAGGGCCACGTTGTTCGCGTAATCCTTGAACAGATCGAGTTGCACTTCGTCGGCATTGGGACGAGCCAAATAAAAATCGTCCAGCGATCGGCCATCAGGAGACACGACGGTTGGATCGGGAACGCCGTGGGTGTACTGGAAAATCGTGGTTTCCGGCTTGAGGAATACACGGAGGGCGTCGCGATTTGCCTGAGATGCATCCTTCCAATAGGCGCGAATCGGGTCCCAGCCGCTGCTCAGGCCCTCTTCATAAGCGTTACCGTTTTGGCTAATGATCGCAGAGATGCGGTCAGGCATTCGCAAGGCGACGCGGAGACCGACGGGAGAACCGTAGTCAAAAATGTAGATCGCAAACTTTTTAAGCCCGAGTTGGTCAGTGAATTCGGCGATCGTGGTGGCAATATTCGCGAAGGTGTAATCATAGGCCTCGCGTGCCGGCATATCGGATTGCCCAAAGCCCGGGAAATCCGGCGCGACAAGACGAAAACGGCCTGCCAGCATCGGAATGAGGTCACGAAACATGTGACTTGAGGTGGGAAAGCCATGAAGCAGGAGCAGCGTCGGATTGTTTGGGTTGCCTGCCTCACGATAAAAGATTTTTCGGCCGCGTACGGTCGCGTATTGATATGTCGTCATGTCAGTCCTTTCGAAGCGTTCCATAACCAAGCTTGCATCGCGATTTGCTCAGCAGTGTAAGCCTTCACAATCGGGAAAATTTAAGATACCGATGCACCAAGAACTGCATTTGTCATCCTTTCTGGTCTAAGATGCGAGAGAAGAGATTGACCATATAGCGGCTGGGCCTCGATGGGCCTTTTGAAATAGACATCTCACCAGCCGATGAAGCCGACGGCCCATTTGAGTTGCAACTCCAGCGTGTTTGCCAGAACACCCTGCGCTGGCTTATCTCTGTCTCGCTAGACTGCGACGAAACACACACACACACTAGTCACCACGAGTTATGACAAAACAAATCATCCGCATCTCCATCTTACAATCGAGCAAGGTTATGACAGCCATGTACGTTCTGCTGGGCTTTATTTACGCTTTTATCGGTGTCCCGATGATTATCTTCGGGAGTCCTAAGCTTCGAATCCTGGGAACCATCTACTCTTTTATGCCCATTGTTATGGGCGTCCTCGGTTTCATCTTCTTCGTTATTTTTACTGCCATCTACAATGTTTTGGCAAAGTGGCTCGGAGGGGTAGAGTTCGAAATTAAGAACGTTGATGCAGCCTAACCAATCGATAAGGCCAACGGCCCCTGATCGAATGATCGCAAGCGACGAGCTACAAGTGATTCTCAAGCGATTCGACGCGCCAGATGAAGTTCGCGAGTTTGAGAAGGGGCGTTTCGAGATTGTCCGTCTCGGCGGCATCACGGTCGGTCGGGCCACGTATCAGCCGGGCTGGCGCTGGAGCCAGCATGTCGGACCGAGCGTTGGCGCAGCCTACTGTCACGTTGAGCATGTTGGCCTTGTGCTCTCCGGCACAGCGACGGCTGCGTTCGAGGATGGCACAGTAACTGAGCTTCGCGCGGGCGAGCTATTCTACATTCCACCGAGGCCGCACGACAGTTGGGTTGTCGGCGATCAGCCCTATGTTTCGCTTCATTTCCTCGGTGCCTCGCACTACGCCACCACAAACACCTAACCAATCGATGGAGCCAACGGCCGACCGGCGTGATGCGCTTCTGCCAGTAACCGCTCCCGCAGCTTGATCAGCGCTAAGCGCCGCTCAAGCGGTTGCGTCTACTTCCCGAACCACGAGCCTTTGCTACATTTATGAATCGCAAGAAGGCCGGATAATGCTTATCCTTTTGGAAAGTGACGCAACGAAAACCTCCGGGCTGAAAAACCATGGCGGATTCCGAGGACCAACAAATCTCGGCAACACAACGCAAGCTGACGACCATCTTCTCGGCGGATGTGCAGGGCTATTCGCGCCTCATGGAGACGGATGAGGAGAGAACGCTAACCACCCTCAAGCAGTATCGGGACGCCATGGGGCGGCTGATCGTGTCGCACGGCGGCCGCGTGGTCAACACCTGGGGCGACGGGCTGCTCGCCGAGTTTCCGAGCGTGGTTGAAGCGGTACGCTCGGCGATCGACGTGCAAAATGAATTGGCCGCGCGAAATGCCGGCCGCCCGACCGCAACGCGAATGGCCTTTCGTGTCGGTATCAATCTCGGCGACGTCATCGTGGAGGGCGACGACATCTATGGCGACGGCGTCAACGTCGCCGCCCGTTTGCAGACCCAGGCAGAGCCCGGCGGTATCGTCATCTCGAACACCGTCTATGATCAGGTCCGCAACAAGGTAGCTGTCAGCTTCGAATTTTTGGGAAACCTCTCGGTCAAGAACATCGCGGAGGACGTGCCGAGCTACGCGGTCAAGGTGGGCGAAAGTTCATCTCGAGCTGAACCAAAGGTCGCTCCAGCGTCTGCTCCGCAACCCGCGCCCGCTTCTGCGGAGTCATCGCCTCGCGCGGGCTACGTTGCCGGTCACGGCAGATGCTCTCTCTCCAGGCTCGCAGTGCTTGCCATTATCGGAGCCGGGCTCGTCGTCGTGAATCTGTTGACCGGAGCGGGCGCTTTTTGGGCGAAGTGGCCCCTGCTCGTCCTTGCCCTGATCGGCGCTTTGAGATGTGTGAAAAACGGCCAGTTCGGCGACCGCGGCATCGCGACATTGGTGCTCATTGGTCTCTTCATCGTCGGCATCAACCTTTTGTCCTGGCACGGAGAATTCTGGGCCGTGTGGCCGCTCCTTGGTCTGGCGATTGCCGCGGGCATCCGTTGGGTCAGGCGGCGTGAAAACGAGTCGGCGGGCTGAATCCCGCTTCTGACTGCGCGAGCGATTGCTCGCAGAGGCGCATCACGCCGGTCAGCCGTTGGCTTCCATTAGCGACCAACAACGGCCATTTCAGACGCTGATACCGTCAACATGGCGTCACCGGATTCGGTAAAATGCTGCTCCCTCCCGCGCACGCGCACGCGCGTGGAATGGTGCGGGCACGTGACGGCCTTGACGACCATGTTAGCCTCCGAGGCTTAAGCAGATTAAATCTATGCTACACATTATTTGGTCCATCATTGTCGGGTTCGTAGTTGGCTTGATCGCACGCGCCATACTGCCTGGTGCGCAGCATTTGACTTTCATAATGACCGCGCTGCTCGGCATCGGTGGCTCGATCGTCGGGGGACTGATCGCTCGCCTGTTTTCCAAACCGGAGCCAGGTTCGACGTTTCACCCGGCGGGTTTCATCATGTCGATTATCGGCGCGATGATTCTGCTCTTTATTTGGGGGAAGTTGGCGGCCTAAACTTTGGCGAAATTCTGGAGCGCACGACGGGCGAACCGCGTAGGATAACTGGGTCTGCTGTGGGCCGCTCGCGCACGCCCGTGGAATGGGTTCGCTGCCTGTTAACCTCAATCCCGCACCACGGCTCTTTGCGCTTGCTTTCAGTTTGGGAATTTTGCAACATCGCTCACGGTAGGCGTTAGTTTTCGCCGTTCGCGCCAATCATTCGCGCGGCGGCGAATTTTTTTATGCCACGACGACGCTCCGTTTCGGGAAATTTTTTTTCGAAGATTGCGTCACGCGCACGAATTGTTGCCCTCTCGTGCATGTGCGAACATTAGCGACACCAAGCGGCCATTTCCGACGCTGATACCGTCAACATGGCGTCAACAGTTTCGGGAGTGCCGTACCCACTCGCGCGTGCGCGGAACGGTTTTCTGAGACGAACCGGGCGTAACAGGCGGTCGGGGCTTTTTTCGGATTACTTGTTACTGTGCAGACGTAATATATCTCGCGCATGCGCGTATCGGTTCGGCGAACCGCGAAAGTCTCAACTCTCGCGCACGCGCACGCGTGGAATGGGTCGAAGCGGAATACTGTGAGAGCGGGGGAATGCGTGTAACTTTCAAGCTATGTCTAACATCGCCCCCGCCGTTAAATATCAACCGAAGCCTAAGCGTTATTACTTTGACGTCGCCCTTGGCTCTATCCTTCTCTCGGGCGAAGACACGGGAGGAGCATACTGCCTCCTCGATCTGAGAGTCGCGCCCGGGAAGGGTGTGCCTCGTCATACACATACGCGTGAGGATGAGGCATATTTTGTCCTCTCCGGCGAACTGGAGGCCATCGTCGGAGACGAGGTCTTCACTTTGAGAGCGGGCGAGACTCTCATGGCCCCGCGCAATATCCCGCACCAACTCCGTAACTCCGGCAGTGTCGCTAATCATTACCTCATCATGTTCTCGCCTTCAGGATTCGAAGAATTTCTGAAAGCAACATCGGTTCCTGCCCCGGATGATGCGGTTGCTCCAACTCAGCCACCTCCAGTTGCCGTTCGCAATGTCTTTGAACTCGCCGCCGACTATGGGATTCAGTTCGGGCATTGATGCTGCGACCAACAACGACCACTTTAGACGCTGATAACGTCAACGTGGCGTCAACAGTTTCGGGAGTGCCGCGCCCCTCGCGCCCGCGCGTATGGTTTCCGCGAGCCGCGAAAGTCTCAAACCCTCGCGCACGCGCACGCGCGGGGAGTTGGTCCGGACGGACACCGTGACGTAGAGTTGTTGGCCGCGTAAATCAGCCATCCAAAGTCCCTACAAGAAAGCCGCAGGATTCAGAAAACCGTGCGGCTTTTGGTAGTGAAATCTCGGCCGCGTAGGCTCAGTCTAAAACGACAACATGATCAATTACACGCTGATCGCCGTTGTTAGTGAAGAAGACCTGCACCCGAGTGCCGGGCTTAACCGCGGTTTTAACTGCTGCTCCCGTCTTGTCCACAACGTGACCGGGCCCGTTGAGAACATATGTGCCTGGCTTATTTGAGCTGTCCTCTCGAATAACGAGAGTTTTGGCGGGCTGATAACTCGTCGCCGCACCCTCCTCGATCGCTGTGATGGTCTGACCAGTTACCGTTACTGTCTCTTCGGTAGTTGCCGTTTCTTTTTTAGACTTCGACTGCGTCTGCGCCAATGCTAGCGGCGCAATCAATGCGCAGCAGGCGAGGGCGACAATTGCTTGCTTCATAATGATGCCTCCCTATTGATGTTTATTGATGTTGGAAGTGTTGGAACAAACCAAAAAAATGCGTAGTGGGCCTTTGGTCTTATTGGTTAATCCCACGCACATGCGCACGGCCCGGCGAAGTTCTAAACGAGGCAGCTCCCTTCGCGCACTCGCGTAGTTGTTCGGCGAGCCGCGAAAGTCTCAACCCTCGCGCGTGCGCGGAATGGTTTTATGAGACGCGAGGGGAGACGGGTTACTTTTTCGGGTTACTGACTAAATCGAGTGTTATTCTTCGACATGAGCAATCCGATTCGCGGGAGTTGTTTATGCGGTGGAGTAAAATTTGAGGTCGAACCACCTTTCATCCAAGCAAGCCACTGTCATTGTGATCGTTGCCGAAAGCATTCTGGAACGGCAGTGTGTACCCAAGCGCGGGTTTGGCGAAAACAGTTTCGCCTATTGCAAGGCGAAGAATCAATCAAGGTTTATGGAAAAGGCGAAGGGGCAGTAAAAGCGTTTTGCCGCAACTGCGGTTCAAGCCTGTTTGGTGGTGATTGGCCGGATGGCGACGAGGTTTCGATTCGTATGGGAGCGTTCGATGATGATCCGGGCATTCGCCCGCAATTTCATACCTTCGTCGAAGACCGTGCTCCTTGGGACATTATTACTGACAACCTTCCGCAGTACGCTGAGAGGCGCGTCTGATTCCGGGGCGGTTTCGCGGCTGCCTCGCGCACGCGCACGCGCGTGGAATGGTGCTGCATGCCAGGACAGATTTCCGCGTTACTTATGTTCGGCGCCGACCACCTTTTGCACTAACGCCTCGAAACGCGGATCGCCCCGCAGCGGATCGAGCAGCGGATCAACCTTGATCCATGTGATAGCTACACCTTCATGGTCTGCGACACCCTTCTCCAACCATTGGGTTGCCTCATTGCGATTCCCCAGACTCAGGTAGAGCGGCGCACGCCAGTATGAGGGCACGAAGCGATGACGACTGAGTTCTTCCAGTTCAGTCAGCATTTGCACAGCCGCCTCTTTGTCGCCTGACTGCGCTTTGCCAGTTGCGAGCATCACCGAAGCCCCCAGATCGTCGCTTAACTGTTGCGCCTTTGTGTATTCAGCAATCGCGGCGGGCAGATCGCCTTTAAGCTGAAGGACCATGCCCAGATTGTACTGGGCGAAGTAAAACGTTGGATCGATCTCAAGAGCCTTGCGCAACTGCGCAATCGCCTCATCGTATCGACGCGCATTCAGCAGTGTCAGCCCCAAGTCTGCGTTGATAATGGACGAGAGCGGATCAAGTTCAATCGCGCGTTTGCCCTCTGCGATTGCTTCATCCAACCGGCCTAGGGCGCCGAGAATCGCCCCATACCAATGGTGTGCATTGGCGTAGTTGGGGTTTAGCGCAATCGCGCGCTGAAATTCCCGAATCGACCCCGCCATGTCGTAGCTTTCGACCAACGCGCGTGCGAGCCCGGTGTGCGCCTCGGCTAGCTTGTCATCCAATTGCAGCGCTTTTAGCGCCGCAGCCTTCGCTTTCGGAAAGGCCTCCTGTGGTGCCGTTGGCGTGTACCATGGCAGGATAATATACGCCTCGGCTAGCCCCGAGTAGGCCAGCGCATAGTTCGGATCGCGCGCAATCGCCTGCTCATAAAATGCGATCGCCTGCCGGAGATTGTCCCCGCCGCGTTTTTCCCAGAGCAATCGGCCCTTAAGATAAAGCTCGTAAGCCGTCAGGTCGGTCGTCGGGCGGGCCGCTATCAGTTGCTTCTCTTCACCGGTCAACTTGGCTTTCAATGCCTCGGCTACGGCGGCCGCGACCTCGCCTTCAACACTAAAAATGTTGTCCAGCTTGCGGTCGTAAATGTCCGCCCAGAGATGCTCGTCGTTTGTTGCGCGAATGAGCTGCACATTGATGTGGACCTGATCAGCCGCTTTTTGCACGCTTCCCTCCAGAATATTGGCGACGCCCAGTTGCCTGGCGATCTCGCGCAAGTCTCCGGGGGCGCTTTTGAACCGCTGGGTGGAGGTGCGGGAGATCACTTTCAGGTCTGCGATCTTGGACAGCCGGGCAAGAATCTCATCCTGCATTCCGTCGGCAAAGTAGGCGTTGTCCGGATCGCGACTCAGATTCTCAAACGGAAGCACGGCGATGCTTTTCTCCGACGTGGTCGGACCCGCTCTCTGTGAGAAAAAATAATAGCCGACGCCAGCGGCTGTGAGAAGTATGAGCGCTGCGATCAATGCCCGCGGCCATGCAAACGGCTTCCCCTCAGGCTTGGAGATTGCCCTCTCCTCCTTTTCAACCGCTTGTCGGAATTTTGTCGGCGCTTCCGGATTACCCACTTCCTGAGTGTAGAGATTTACGAGATGAAGACGGTCGCCGTGTTTGACTTCGCATTCGCCGATATCGTGCAGATTCGACCGCCAACGAGGGAAGTGTTCCAGGTCCTCCGCCACATGCTTAGACAGAAGAATGTGACCAGCGTCCCCACAATCCATCACCCGCTGGGCGATGTTAACCCCGGCCCCGGCCATGTTGACTTGCTCATTTAGGTCAGCCACTTCACTGACTGGCCCGCTGTGAATCCCCATCCGCACCTGCAACTCGGGGTTGGCTTTTAGTGCCTTACCAATTTCCAAAGCGCATAAAACCGGCGCTTCCGAGGTGGTGCGAAACACTAATGCGCCGCCATCACCAGTCGGGAGGCGCAATAGTTTACCTTCGGTCTCGGCGAGCCGGAATTGCTCCGTTCCACGCACAATTTCTTTCAACGCCTCAAGCTGCGTGCTCTGTTCGCTGATAAGCAATTTCGAATAACCGACGATGTCGATAAACAAAACGTGCCCGATCTCGAATTTCACGTCTGTGGAAGACGCGGACGACATTAGATTTTTATTTTACCTGAGAACTTGGGATTAACCGAGCCGATTTTAACCCGACTACTTTCTAGGATACACTTGGTAAAGCGGCTTTCGTAAAAACGACCGCGAAAGTCTCAACCCTCGCGCAGGCGCGTGCGCGTCGGCTGGGTCGAAAGCCTTGAACTTTCGCTCGCCATGCTTTGGGCTTGCCCATAAAGTTGTCGGACGTCATCCTACTTAACGCAGGCGCGGTCGGAAGAAAGGAGGCTAATGTGTTTGGTCGAATCATCGTGTTTCTTTACTGGCTAGTTTGTTACATCATCTTCCTGGTCTCATTTTTGTATGCAATCGGTTTCGTCGGCAACGTCATCGTTCCCAAAACGATTGATTCGGGACCAGAAGCGCCGCTCGGAAAGGCGCTCGTTATTAACGCTGTTTTGCTGAGCCTGTTCGCGGTTCAGCACAGCGTGATGGCGCGGCCCGGCTTCAAAAGATGGCGGACTCGCTTCGTTCCTCAGCCAGTCGAGCGCAGCACCTATGTCCTGTTGGCCAGTCTTGCGCTCATTCTGCTTTTCTGGCAGTGGCGGCCGATGACGGGCATCGTCTGGACTGTTGAGAACGCCTTGGGGCGTTCTATTCTCTGGGTGCTCTTCTTTGTTGGCTGGGCGATAGTGCTCATCAGCACTTTTCTGATTAGTCACTTTGATCTTTTCGGCTTGCGACAGGTGTATCTATACGTGAAAGAGCGCGAGTACACGCATCCGGAATTTGTAACTCGGCTCTTCTACAAGCTTGTTCGACACCCCCTTATGCTGGGGTTTATCATTGCTTTCTGGGCTACACCGCAAATGACAGTTGGGCACCTTGTATTTGCGGTCGCTACGACCGCGTACATTGTCGTCGGTATTCTGCTCGAAGAGCGTGATATGGCGAGCATTCACGGCGTCGCGTATGAGCAGTATCGGAAAGAAGTTTCGATGATTCTGCCGATTCCAAAAAGAAGGTAACATACGAGGCGGCGCCAAGGTCTAACCAGTCGCCCCAGCCAACCGCTGGCCGAGAAGCCAACGGCCCAGTCGCGATACGACTTCCGCGAATTTGCCACGATGCCCTGCGTTGGCTTATCTCTTTTTCGTTAGAGGGCCATGCAGCCGGTAAACGCCGAGTTCCTTGCTGAAACTGGAAGGCAAATCGCCTCTCTGAGTGCTTTTCTAGGTGGGTTCGCGGCAACTTTCTTCGGCATTTTGCTACAATCGCCCAACTCGCGCCGGCATGTGGGCTGGGCTGCTGGTGCAGCTGCTGTTGCTTCCGCGTCATTCATTCTGGCAGTCATCTCCGGGACAACTCTTGCGCTTGTGATGCACCCTGGAGCGCCACCAGGCATTGCGAAGCCAACGTTCCTACCGCAGGTCCGCAGCCTCATACTCATTGCGTTTAGCTGCGGCATTTACTCGATTCTGCTTAGCTTGGGATTGAGCGGGTGGATTCGCTCACGTCAATTGGGTATCGTCACATCTGTGGCCGCGTTACGGTCGAAATCAGCCCTGCGGGGCTGGTACGACCGCGGACGGAGGCGGATTTGTTCTGACAAAGCGTTCTGACTCGAGCCTCAAACCCCACAGAAAAAGGCGATTTTCATAGGTGAGACAGCGGGCAACGGGAATCGAACCCGCATGGCCAGCTTGGAAGGCTGGAACTTTACCATTAAGCTATGCCCGCGCGTTTGGCGCCGGGTAGGGCTCAGAATGCCGGTCCCGGCTCGGGTCGTAAATTGACGTTGGCCCGCACCGCTGCCAAGCGATTTTTCCGGCAGCCTTCGGCGTTTGCTATTTCTTTCCCCAAAGCCTAGCTAGTGGGATGGGGAACTTAGCCGCTCTTTCGTCGATAATCACTTTTATCTTACTCATCTCCGCTCGTGCCGATCTCACCATTGTCCAGCGAGTCGAAGGCGCGGGTCAGGGCCATGGCGACACGACTGTGAAAATAAAAGGCGACAAGGAGCGAATCGATGCGCTGGATCAACCCACTCGAATACTGGACGGCAAAAGTGGTGAAATGACCAATCTGATGAACGACCAGAAAAGTTTTGTCCGAGTTTCGGCGGACCAAATTAAGGCGGCGACTGAGTCAATCAACAAATTCAACGACGACCAAAAACCGGCTGGGCCAAAACTTAATCCGACGGGAAAGAAGGAGGCGATTAACGGTTACGAAACCGAAGAGTTCGTTTATGAAACACCGCAATTCAAAGCATCGTTTTGGGTTGCAACCAAATATCCGGACGCCGCTGGCATCCTGAAAGAGATGCAGGCGCCTTTGTCCGG
>Ga0310916_10000776_pt1 | contig 18129 bp, 18 predicted proteins | sample GREbulkMGLF176_FD_203444 | JGI IMG/M metagenome (GOLD analysis project Ga0310916, IMG submission 203444) | Lab enrichment of tropical soil microbial communities from Luquillo Experimental Forest, Puerto Rico - GRE.bulkMG.LF176 | ecosystem: Environmental > Terrestrial > Soil > Tropical forest >...
TGATCGACCAAGCGTTGCTGCCGGGCCCGTACAACAGATTGGGCGCACCGGCCGCGGCGCTGCCGGTCGAGCCGATGTACTCGAAACGGATCGGCAGGCTGACTCCCGGCAGGGGCGAATCGTCCCCGAAGCTGTAGTTAGCCAAGATCGCCCCGCCGATCGTCGATGCCGAGGAGAATGCGCCGATCGACGACGCCGCAGGGACATGGGTGAATTGAAAATACGGCGTCACCGTCCAGGGTGCCAAATTATATGTATAACTCAAAGTAAAGAGGGTCTCGTTGTTCTGGAACAATGGCACCGCGGTCGTTTGGAAAAACGGGGTCGTCGTCGTCACTTTGGCAGTGTGGGCGAAATTGCCGCCGGCCGCGAGAACCACGGTGTTGGCCGGGTCGAACGTATAGGTCCCCGACCCGGAAAGCCAAGTGTAGCGATTCGAATAGAAACCGTCGTTCCACGATAGGGCAAGCGCCAGAGGCCCCTGAGTATAGCCGAGCTGACCGCCGCGGCTGATGGTCGGCTCCTGCGCAAACAATAGCCCACGCTCGATATTCATGTTCTGGAAGGTAAAGGCGTTTTCTGCACCGATTAACGTCGGCAATTTGCCGCCTTGAATGTAGAAATTGTCGGTCGGTGCGATTTTTGCCCACGCGATCGGGAGCGGTCCATAAAAATCACCTACCGTCGTCGCCGTACCAAAATAAGGCGCGCCGAGGGTCGGAATTGTGTAGGCACCGACGTCGAGGTAATATTGGAAGAGGCCCTCGGTCTTCTGAAGGAACATATGACCATTGCTTAAGCTTGCTTGGGTATGCTGCTGATCGGGGAATTTATTGTTCTGCCACAGCCCGAGACCGCTGACAGCGCCGGTCACGTAGACGGGGCCCAGAAAACCGGCGTCCACGCTCGTCGGGTTCGGATTGGCGGTAAGGGGGCCGGTCATCGCCGGTGTGGTCATAGCGGTCGGTGCGGTCGGCTGTTCGACTGCCGGCTGGTCGCCGCCGGTGTCTGGCCGGATGCACTCCACGACCAGAGAGTGAGCACGGCCCAAACCACGGCTGGCCCCAAAACTTTTTGCATTGCAGCTCCCCCCTCGCTGCTGCAGCCGGGAAATGGGTATCTCAGAATAGAATTATCGGAGACAGAGGGCCTCGCACTAACGTGTCGAACTCGCAAGAGCATCGAGTGCGAGGTTGAGCTTGAGCACGTTGACGCGCTTCTCGCCGAGAATGCCCAGAGTACGATCCTGGGTCATTTCCGCAACGAGAACCCGCACCTTCTCCTCCGGCAGGTTGCGCGCCTTTGCGACGCGCGGCACCTGGAATTCGGCGGCGGCGGGCGTGATGTCGGGATCGAGACCGCTCCCCGACGTGGTGACGAGATCGACCGGGATCGGCGTCGAAGGATTTTCTGCCTTGAGCTTTTCGGCGTCGTCCTTCACGCGGTCGATCAATGCCTGGCTCGTCGGCCCGAGGTTGGAGCCGGCGGAGTTGTCGGCTGCATAGGGGACAGAGACCGTCTTTCTCGAATCGTTCGGGTCGGGTTCAGTGGTCGCCGAGGGACGCGGATGAAAATACTTGTCGTCGGCGAAATTCTGGCCGATCAGCTCGGAGCCGATCACTTTGTCGTCCTTCTCGACGAGGCTGCCATTGGCCTGATGGGGAAAGACGAGCTGGGCGATCCCGGTCATCCCGAGAGGATAGATGAGGCCGGTGATGATCGTCATGATGACGATCATCATGATGGCAGGCCTGATTTGACGCAGCATAGGGTCTAATCCTTAGGCAAGGCCGATCGCGGTGACGGCGAGATCGATCAGCTTGATGCCGATGAACGGCACGATTATGCCGCCGACGCCGTAGATCAACAGGTTACGGCGCAGGAGGGCGGCCGCACCCGCCGGGCGGTAAGCGACGCCACGCAGGCTCAGCGGGATCAGCACGATGATGATCAGCGCGTTGAAGATGATCGCCGAGAGGATTGCGCTTTCCGGCGTCTCCAGTTGCATGACGTTGAGCACGCCGAGCTGCGGATAGAACGCGGCAAAGATCGCCGGGATGATCGCAAAGTACTTGGCGACATCATTGGCGATCGAGAACGTGGTCAGCGCGCCGCGGGTGATCAGGAGCTGCTTGCCGATCGCGACGATCTCGATGAGCTTCGTCGGATCGCTGTCGAGGTCTACCATGTTGCCGGCCTCGCGGGCCGCCATCGTCCCGGTGTTCATCGCGACGCCGACATCGGCTTGGGCAAGCGCCGGCGCATCGTTAGTGCCATCACCGCACATCGCGACGAGCTTGCCCTTGGCTTGTTCTTCGCGGATCAGCTTCAGCTTGTTCTCGGGTGTCGCCTGCGCGAGGAAATCGTCGACGCCCGATTCGGCGGCTATCGCCGCGGCGGTCAGCGGGTTGTCGCCGGTGATCATCACCGTGCGGATGCCCATTCGCCGCAACTCGGCGAAACGGTCGCGGATACCGCCTTTAACGATGTCCTTGAGATGGATCACGCCGAGCAGCCGCTCGTTCTTGGCGACGGCGAGCGGGGTGCCGCCCTCTCTCGAGATGCGCTCCCCGATCGCGGTTGTTTGACGCACCGCATCCGACACTGGCGCGGCGCGCAATGCTGCCTGCGCGCCGCCGGCGGCACTGCGCCACAATGGGCCAGTATTGCCGCCCTCCGCAAACTCGATGATCGCGTCCACCGCCCCTTTACGGATCGAAGCCCCTTCCAAATCGATACCGCTCATCCGGCTCTGCGCCGAGAACGGAACGAAGCGGGCATTAAGCGGCGCCATCTCTCGGGCGCGCAGTCCGTATTTTTCCTTGGCCAGCACCACGATCGAGCGGCCTTCCGGGGTCTCGTCGGATAGCGATGCGAGCTGCGCCGCATCGGCCAACTCGTTCTCATCGACGCCGGAGAGCGGAATGAATTCTGTCGCCTGTCGGTTGCCGAGCGTGATGGTGCCGGTCTTGTCGAGCAGCAGGGTATCGACGTCGCCCGCCGCCTCGACCGCGCGGCCCGACATCGCGAGCACATTGAAGCGCACAAGCCGATCCATGCCGGCGATGCCGATCGCCGACAACAGCGCGCCGATCGTCGTTGGGATCAGGCAGACGAACAGCGCGATGAGCACGACAACCGACACCGCGCCCCCTGCGTAAGAGGCAAAGCTCGGAATCGTCACCGTTGCGAAGACGAAGATCAGCGTCATGCCGGCGAGCAGGATGTTGAGCGCGATCTCGTTGGGCGTCTTCTGCCGTACCGCGCCCTCGACGAGCGCGATCATGCGGTCGAGAAAGGTCGAGCCCTGCGCCGCTGTGATTCGAACCCTGAGCCAATCCGACGTGACGCGTGTGCCGCCGGTGACCGCCGAGCGGTCACCGCCGCTCTCGCGGATGACGGGCGCCGATTCGCCGGTGATTGCCGACTCGTCCACCGAAGCGACCCCCTCGATGACCTCGCCGTCGCTCGGGATCAGGTCACCTGCCTCGACGAGGACGAGGTCACCCGCCCTGAGGGCAGTGGCGTCGATCAGCTCGAAATTGGGCGAGTTTGCAGCCAGCAGGCGCTTACCCTTGGTCTCAGTGCGGGTGCGGCGCAGCGCGTCGGCCTGGGCCTTGCCGCGACCCTCTGCGACGGCTTCTGCGAAATTGGCGAAGAGCACGGTGAACCAGAGCCATACGGTGATCTGGCCGGAGAACAACGCGTTGGTGCCGATCACCGTGCCGCCGCCGACAAACAGATCGCGCAAGAAGAAGAGCGTCGTCAGCACCGAGACGATCTCGACGCAGAACATGACGGGGTTCTTGACCAGCGTACGCGGGTCGAGCTTGCGGAACGAGGCCCAGATGGCCGGTACGATAAGCGAGCGGTCGAGGATGGCGAGCGGCCGCACATGGCGCCGGACAAGCTCGGTCGGCGGCGTCCCGAAAGTCGGGGAGATGTCGGTCATTGCGAGGGTTCCTCGGGAATTGTATCGCTCATGGGGACGGATAGAGCTTGCCCTGATTCATCGCGACCTGCTCGACCGCCGGCCCGAGCGAGACAGCGGGGAAATATGTGAGCCCGCCCATGATCAGGATGACTCCCATCAGCAGCCCAACAAACAGCGGCCGATTGGTCGGGAAGGTGCCGGCCGACGGCGCCAGCAGCTTTTTCTGAGCCAGCGATCCGGCGACGGCCAACAGCGGGATAACGAAAATGAAGCGTCCCATCAGCATCGCTCCGGCCAACGTGGTGTTGTAAAATAGCGTGTTGGCCGAAAGCCCGCCAAAGGCGCTGCCGTTATTGCCGGTGCTCGATGTATAGCCGTAGAGAATCTCAGAAAACCCGTGCGGCCCGGTATTAGCGATGCCGGCGAGCCCGGCCGGTAGGACAGTCGCCAGGGCGGTCCACCCGAGGATGGATAAGGGCAGGCTCAACAGCGCGAGGATCGTCATCTTGACCTCCTTCGCCTCGAGCTTCTTGCCGAGATATTCGGGTGTGCGCCCGACCATCAGCCCGGCGACGAACATGGCGACGATGGCGAAGGCCAGGATACCGTAGAGTCCCGCTCCAACGCCGCCGAAGATCACTTCGCCGAGCTGGATGTTGATGAGCGGTACCATCCCGCCGACCGGCAGGAAGCTGTCATGCATCGAATTGACGCAGCCGCAAGACGCATCGGTTGTGACCGTCGCATAGAGAGCCGACAGCGCGGGGCCGAACCGCACCTCCTTGCCTTCCATGTTACCGCCCGCCTGCACTGCTCCCGGCGCACTATCGACGTTGAACGCAGCCATGGCGGGATTGCCGTGCGATTCAGACCAGTAGGCCGTAGTCACGCCGACGAGAAACAGCAAGCCCATCGCCGCGAAGATCGCCCAGCCTTGACGCTCGTCATTGACCATTCGGCCCAAGACGTTGGTGAGCGCGGCAGCAATCGCAAAGATCGAGAGCAGCTGGATCAGGTTGGTCAGCGCATTAGGGTTTTCATATGGATGGGCGGAGTTGGCGTTGAGGAAACCGCCGCCGTTGGTGCCGAGGATTTTGATCGCCTCTTGGGAGGCGACCGGGCCTTGCGCAATCGTCTGCTTGGCACCTTCGAGCGTCGTCGCGTCGACGTAGGCTCCGAGATTCTGGGGCATGCCCTGCCAGACGTAGAAGAGAGCGACGACGACCGAAAGTGGCAGCAGCACATATAACGTCGAGCGGGTCAGATCGACCCAGAAATTCCCGACGGTCTTGGCCTCGCGCCGGGAGAAGCCGCGAATAAGCGCCAGCGCCAGCGCGATGCCGGTCGCTCCCGAGACGAAATTGTGCACGGTGAGCCCCGCCATCTGCGTCAGATAGCTCATCGTGGTTTCCGGAACGTACGACTGCCAGTTCGTGTTGGTGACGAAACTGACGGAGGTATTGAAGGCGAGGCTTTGCTCGACCCCGGTCTGACCTTGCGGGTTAAACGGCAGATACCACTGCAGCCTCTGCAGGGCGTAAAGCGTGACGAAACCGGCGATGCTGAAGAACAGCATCGCGACGGCGTAGGTGAGCCAGTGCTGCTCCTCCTTCTCGTCGACGCCGCAGCACCAATAGACCGCGCGCTCCACCGGCCTCAGTACCGGGCTCAAAAACGTCCGCTCGCCGCTGAAGACGCGCGTCATGTAGCCGCCGAGGGGCCGGGTGATCAGGAATATGATCACGCTGAACAGCGCGATCTGCACCCATCCTTCGATGGTCATCTGGCGCTCCTAGAACCGTTCGGGGTTGATCAGCGCGTAGACGAGATAGACCATGATCACGAGGGTCACGATCGAGCCGAGGACGTAGTCGAGCAGCATCTCACATTCTTTCGCAGGCGAGCACATAGAAGACGGAGGCGACGAAAAAGCCGACGCCGAGCGCGATCATCGCAATATCAAGCATGGCAGGTTAACTCAGCAAGGGTCTCGCAGGTCCCAGAAACTGCCCACTCTGCGCGAGTAGCATCTGCGGGACGGGCGACATTGATCGAGATCAATCGATGCCATCACCGAACCGCGAGACACGCGCGCACTCCCGGCTCGGTTACGCCCTCCTCCGGGCCCGAGTCGAGATCTGACGGTGGATCAAATGCATGGCCGGACATTAAGATTCGAGAGGCATAGATGGTTTTGCACATAAGAAAACCGTAAAGTCTTTGTTCGAACTGAGCCTCTCGCTTGAGGCACTGACGCGTCGTCTGCCGATCAAGGAGCCGGGTAGTAAGTGCCTCGGTTCATGGCCACCTGCTCGGTTACGGGTCCGAGCGACATGGCGGGGAAATAGGCGAGGCCGCCCATGATCAGAACGACGCCCACCATTAGCCCGACGAATTGTGGGCTGTGGGTCGGAACCGATCCGGCCGAAGGTGCGATGCGCTTCTTCTGCGCCAACGAGCCGGCGACTACCAGCAGCGGGATCACATAGATGAAGCGCCCCATCAGCATCGCCCCGACCAAGCTCATGTTGTAAAAGACCGTGTTGGTGGACAGGCCGGCGAAAGAGCTGCCGTTGTTGCCGGTCGCCGAGGCGAAGGCGTAGAGGATCTCGCTGAACCCGTGCGGGCCGGAATTCGCAATCCCCGCCAACCCTTGCGGCACTGCCGCCGCTAGCGCCGTCCAGCCGAGGATCGACAGTGAGTAGCTGAGGAGCGCGAGCATCGTCATCTTGACCTCCCGCGCCTCCAGCTTCTTGCCGAGATACTCGGGGGTGCGGCCGACCATCAAGCCCGAGACGAACATCGCGACAATGGCAAAGCCCAGCATCCCGTAGAGGCCCGAGCCGACACCGCCAAACGTGACTTCGCCCAGCGCCATGTTGGCGATCAACACCATGCCGCCCAGCGGCAGAAAGCTGTCATGCATCGCGTCGACGGCGCCGCCCGCATCGGTCGTGACGGTCGCGAGCGGTCGGGGCAATGCCGAAGCGCACCTCCTTGCCCTCCATATTGCCCCCCGCCTGCATTGCGCTGGGGGTGACATCGACGTTAACGGCGGCGAAGGCGGGATTGCCGTGTGATTCTGACCAATAGACGGTTGTCAGACCGATAAAGAGCAGGATGCTCATTACCGCAAAGAGTGCCCAGCCCTGGCGTTCGTCCCTCACCATGCGGCCGAGCACGTTCGTAAAACCGGCTGCGATGCCGATCAGCAACAGCATCTGAACGAGGTTGGTGAGCGCGGTCGGGTTTTCGTAAGGATGGGCGGAGTTGGCATTGAAGAAGCCGCCGCCGTTGGTGCCGAGAACTTTGATCACCTCCTGCGAAGCGACCGGCCCTTGGGCTATCGTTTGCTTCGCGCCTTCGAGCGTCGTCGCATCGACATAGGCGCTCAAATTCTGCGGCACGCCCTGCCAGACGAAGACGAGCGCTACTACTACCGAAGCCGGCAGCAGGATGTAGAGCATGCAGCGGGTGAGATCGACCCAAAAATTGCCGATCCCGCTCGCTTCGTGCCGGGCGAAACCGCGGATCAACACAAGCGCCAGCACGATCCCGACCGCGGCCGAGACGAAATTGTGGACTGCCAGCCCCATCATCTGGACGAAATAGCCCATCGTCGTTTCCGGCACATACGACTGCCAATTCGTGTTTGTGACAAAGCTTACCGAAGTATTGAAGGCCAGCACCTGCTCCACCCCGGCCTGCCCCTGCGGGTTGAACGGTAGATACCATTGTAGGCGCTGCAGGGCGTAGAGCGTCACAAAGCCGGCGACGCTGAAGAACAGCATCGCCACTGCATAGGTGCGCCAAGATTGCTCCTCGGTCTCGTCGATGCCGCAACACCGATAGATGAAGCGCTCGACCGGGCGCAGCAGCGGGCGCAGTGGTGTCCATTCGCCGGCGAACACTCGGGTCATGTACCATCCGAGGGGCCGGGTGATGAGGATCACGATCGCGCTGAAGAGCGCAATCTGCAGCCAGCCGTTGCTGGTCAATTACTTTGCCCCAGTCTTCCAGACATATTAGCCGGGCGCGGAGATCGTGGCTCCAATGGCTGTGTCCTACACGCGGATCGGCGTCGAAGGAAGCGGCTTTAGTGGTGCCGACGCTTAGTGGTTCGTACACGGGGCCCGGAAAGCACTCGAACACAGGCGCTGTCGCCCGCCGATTCGAAGAGTGCGAAACGAAGCGCATCCTTTTGGGTGCGGAACACCCCGCCGATCAGACCTTCCCGGTCTTGCGCAACCCAATAACCGCGCCCGTTTTCAACGATTTCGAAGTGATGCGGCGTAAATGCCGGCCGCGGCTCGAAGCTAGACATAGACCCTCTGTCCGTCTGTTGCATGGTAGCTCTTTCGAGCGCATCGATATTTTTCGATTGCCGTTAGTTTTCGAGAGCGGATAGAGAGGTTCAGCGTTAATTCTTCATATCAGTCGAGGGCCCGCGCTGCGTGTCACTCTGGTTCTGGCCGGTATTGACCGAAGTCAATTTAGCCGCCCCCCTCGACCTTATTTGGCAAAAAGCTCTGCCCAGATGAACAGGACGATCAATGCCGCCCACAACATGGGTCCGAGGAAGATCATCAACTCGGCGCAGATCCGGTTGAGAACCTCAATAGCCAGATGCTCGCCATAATCGATTTCCCGCAGCTGCTCGCCGGAAACGGGTAATTCTCCGGACTCAGGGTAAAAGAATGCCATCTCTTCGGTGCCCCGCTCGAGTCGAGATCTCGCGGCCTACCAAATGCGCTTGCGCATCTTAGAATTCGAGACGTATCCGACCTTACCAGTATAAACGAGCTTTTAGATGGTGCCTCGGCCGCAACCAGCCCCGCTCAAACCCACTGTGGGATCGGGATCGGTGCTCTTTTCGGAAAAGAGGCTGGCCGAATTTCGTAAGCAACGTGCTCACGGTCCACAAAATAAGGGGGTAGCCAAATATCAAGAGATACTCACTTATGGTTTCTTTATAGATGGGATATTTGAGTTACCTGGCATCTTTATACACGATGGGTCATAATCACCTGGGCTTCGATGGTCTGTCTCTTTCACGGCGATTACGGGCCGGCCGATCCGGCCTTCAAACCCGATCTCGGATCGAGTTTTGGCGCGCGAGGCTGGAGCGTTGACGCGCACCTGCTCAGAGACGCACGCAACATCGGAGAGGCCGAGGCAATCGAGCGCCATCTGATCCGGAGCGAATCCGTCTCGTGGTGTGTCCCGGGATATGCGTGGGTCGAACAGGACGCCATCGGCTGGTTCTATATCGCCGCCCTTCTGTTTGTCGTCCTTCCCTACCTAGTCCTCAGGATCAAGGCGCGGGCGAGGGGCGCGTCACGAGCGCCGCGGCGCACGATCGACAGCCAGGGGCGGCTTACCGGGTGAGCTGATCTTAGTCTGATTGAAAGGAGCACTGCTTTGCGTCCCCTCCGGTTGGTTCCCGACGGCACCACCATCCAGTTCATGCGCGGTCGTTTTGCCGGGGTTATCGTATCCGCACGAAAGCAATTCGCTAAGGTTCGCAACAATTCAAAATCCCCAGGAAATCTCAAAGCTTTATCGCCCACATAGCTTCGTTGACATTCGCTGAAATTCGCTATAAACCACGCTTACAACGTGAGTTAAAGCGTGGGGCAAAAAATGCGGCGGACACTTCATCGGCTGAATGCGTTGACCGTCTCCCGGCTGACCGAGCCGGGGATGTACCCTGACGGCGGGAACCTCTACCTTGCCATCAGCAAGGCCGGTGTCAAAAGCTGGATATTCCGCTATCGGGTGGCGAGCGGCGAGCGCGCGCATGGACTGGGGCCCCTTCACACCGTCTCGCTCAAACAGGCTCGTGAGAGAGCGCTCGCGTGCCGTCAGCAGCGGCTCGACGGCATCGATCCAATCGAAGCCAAGAGAGCCGCACGCACCGAAGCGGCTGTCGCCGCGGCGAAGACAGCCACGTTCCGGGAATGCGCCGAGCGCTACATCACCGCGCATCGTAACGATTGGAGCAATCTCAGGCATGCCAGGCAATGGTCGACAACGCTTGAAACCTACGTCTATCCGATCATCGGCGAGATGCCGGTGCGGGCCGTCGATCTTGATCTGGTCGTCAAGATCCTCGAACCGATCTGGAAGGCCAAGACCACGACCGCCAGCCGAGTGCGCGGCCGCATCGAAAGCGTGCTTGATTGGGCAACCGTACGCGGCTTTCGCTCCGGCGAGAACCCGGCACGGTGGAAAGGACACCTCGAAGAGCTGTTCTCGTCAGGCAAGCGCGCAGCCGCGCATCTCGCCGCGCTCGACTATCGCGACATCAGCGGGTTCATGGTCGAGCTTCGGCAACAAGAGGGCATCGCTGCCCGGGCTCTTGAATTCACCATCCTGACCGCTGCCCGCACCGGCTCTGCCATCGGTGCGCAGTGGCCGGAGATCGATTTCGGAGCCCGGACATGGACGGTCCCAGCCGAGCGCATGAAGACGCGCCGGGAGCACCGATACCCGTTCTCCGAAGCCGCTACGGCAATCCTGGCGGCATTGTGGGAGACGAGATCATCGCAATTCATCTTCCCGGGAGTGCAGGCAGGGCGTCCAATCAGCGAGGGTGCCTTGCGTCTCGTCCTACGCGGCATGGGTCGAGGCGATATCACCACGCACGGTTTCAGATCGACCTTTCGAGATTGGGCTGCCGAAGTCTCGAATTTCCCGCATGAAGTCTGCGAGATGGCGCTGACTCACACTGTCGCGAGCGCGGTCGAGCGCGCCTATCGTCGCGGCGACCTGTTCGAAAAACGCCGACAGTTGGCTGAAGCGTGGGCGAGGTATTGCACTAAGCCGGGAACCGCAAAGGTGGTGTCTATCGGGGGCCGCTGATGCCCCTGATAAAAACCGGACGCAAACGTGGGCGCCCATCCCGAGGCTGGGGTTGGTCGTGGTTTGGACGTAAGCAGGACCCGCACCTGTACGATTTGCTCGAAATGCTTTTGATGGGCGAACCGCTCCAGCCATATGCGCTCCCAAAAAAACTCGACGCTGTATTGCCGCTGTCTAAACCACGTAACCACACAAAGCTTAGCGATAACTTAAGAGATATCCTTCAACAGGCTAAGGTCAGAGCACATGCCCTTAGAAACGGCAATTACGGACCTCTGGCATTAAACGGGCCGCCCACTGAGGATATCTTGAGCGAAAACTACACAGATGAAGTAATTCGCCAACAGGCGATAGAGCTTGTGAGACAAGCCATTATTTCCTCCAGCCTTACGCCGGCCCAATACCGTAAGTGGGTCGCCGCCAATCGTGTCATCGCCGAAACGTCCAAAAAGCACATAAGCGCGTCAGAGAAGGTCGATGCATTCATAAAAAATCGTACCAAAAGTGCTATTTTATAGGTAATAGACATTCGCTTAGCTCCGGTGCCAAATGCCTCAACGAATTTGGACGGAGCCAAACGAAGTGACGGTCGTGATACCTCGCGACTTCCCGCCTAAAACCTACTCGATCAAAGAAGTCAAACGCCTGTCCGGGCTCGGGAACACTACGATCTTCTCACTGCTGAAGACTGGGATGCTTACGTCGGTCAAGATCGGCCGGCGGCGCTTCATTCACGCCGCCAGCCTCGACCGCTTGCTCGAAACCGGATGCGACACTACGGGACAAGCGGCGTGAATCAGCGGCCGCCAAGGGCCGTCATCACCGGCCGCGCCGAGACCAGGCGCTAATAATGGCCTTCGCCCCACCACCTCGGCGCATGAGGCGGCCTATCCCTTTTCAAAGAAAGGAAGCCGGCGAGCGGGAACTCGCCGGCGGGGTTTGGATGGACGATTGAAATATGAGCGTCCCTTCTATAATCGCTCGGAGCCCCGCCCGCAAGTAGTTCGCCATCGCCGGCCCCACCGGGACCGTGCCGATGTCATTTTTTGCTTTAGTTTCCGGCACCTTAGCCGCCGACCCGCAAGCCCGGGACGGTCAGAAAGGCCGTTTCGCTACCGCCAGCATCAGGAGTGTTGCCGGGGAGGATGCGGTTGTTGCCTCGGTAATCGCGTTCGGCCCCCTTGCCGAGCAGATGCTCACCTTCAGCAAGGGTGACGCGCTCGCGGTAAGCGGCCCTGCCAAGCTCAACACCTGGACCGGGAAGGACGGTCTCGAGCGCCACGGCATCTCGATTACCGTCACGCAGCTCGCCGCAGCCAAGCCGCCGTCCCGTGCTCGTCCAGCCACGCGCAGAACTTCCCGCCGGCAGGAAGTTGCGGCCCCCAGCGTGCCTGACGACCCGATCGGCGACCTCTGGGGGCCGGCGCCATGACCGGGCGTCACAATGGCGCTTACTGTGACAGCGCCCGCTGCCTCGTCTGCGGGGCGCGCTTCCCGCGGCTGCGCTCGTCCCGGCTCACCTGCTCCGTTGCCTGCCGCCAGAAACGCTCGCGGGCGTTGCGCGCCGCCACGCCGCCGTTACCGGACGGCCCATATGATCTTATTTACGCCGATCCGCCGTGGCAGTTCCACATAACCGGCGAACGCTTCCTTCCCTACACAGAAATGGACTTGGCGGCGATATGTCGACTGCCTGTCGCCCGCATTGCCGCGCCCAACAGCGTGTTGGCTATGTGGGTAAACGGCGCCAGCATAAAGGAATCGCTCAGCGTCGTCTTAGCCTGGGGGTTTGATGACCCCAATGACGGCTTGATCTGGCACAAGGCCAGCCGGGCAGCGCGCCCGCGCATGGGGCTTGGGCGAACGACGCGAAAAGACAGCGAAAGCCTGTGGCTGGCCAAACGCGGCAACGGCCTAGCCCGCGTAGACAAAGGCGTCGGGCAAACCATTGTAGCGCAGCGCCGCGAGCATAGCCGCAAGCCCGACGAAGCCTATACCGCACTGGAACGCCTCTATGGCAACGTGCGCCGCATCGAACTCTTCAGCCGCCGCGATAGGCCAGGATGGAAACGCTGGGGCAATGAGTTACTTGCGCCAGACGCCGAGCCGAGACTGCCCTTCGCAGATGACGAACTGCGCGAAGAGCTAGCCGTCACAGCGGCCGATTATCGTGACGGCTACGACGCCGAGCGAGGCGAGCCATGAAGCGCGTCGATAAAGCCACATACAACCGCTTTATGCTGATGGTCAAAGCGGCCGGGTACGCGTCGCGCGGCTGGCGCGTCTTCCCTTGCCTCGCCAAAGAAAGGCCGCTCGTCAAATGGCGCGATGCCGCCACAACCGACCATGAGACGGTCCTTGCATGGTGGAAACGCTGGCCACACGCGCTCATCGGACTGCCAACCGGCGAGACGTTTGTGGTGCTCGACGTTGATGTCAAGACCTCACCAACCGGCTTCGATACGCTCGTAGACAAGGGCGAGCCATTGTGGTGGGCGACACCGACCGTCATCACCCCCAGCGGCGGCGCCCACGCCTATTTCCGCGTCCCATCGCCACCGATCCGCAACACCAATGGCCAGCGCGGGCGCGGCATCGGACCGAATTTGGATTGGCGCGGGGTAGGCGGTTACGTCATCGCACCATCACCGCTCAGCGGCTACCGGTGGGATCCACTTCTCGGCATCGATACGCCCATGTTGGAGGTGCCGGAAGCGCTGTTGCCGCAAGAAAGAACATCTAATCGATTAGACCTTCCCACTACCGTCATCGGTCTCGACCCCTATGGCGAAGCGGCGCTCGACAAAGCCTGCCGCTCCATCCTGGCAGCCCGTAATGGCGAGCAGGAAGCTACCCTCAACAGCGAGTGCTTCAGCATCGGCACGCTCGCGGGTGCTCGCCGCATCCCAACCGGCTTCGCTCGCGACACCCTGCAATGGGCCGCACGGCAGATTGTCTCTTACGACAGCCGACGACCCTGGCTCGCCAGAACCATCGAGGCCAAGGTCGACAAGGCTTTCAACGCCGGCCTGCTGCTGCCGCGAGGGGGCCATGCCTGAGCCGCCAGTCTGGGTCACCGACCCCGAACGCCGCGCCGCATACGACCAGGAGAGGGGAAATAACCGGCAAGTCAAACCAAACGGTCCCGCCGATCATCATTTCGTCCTCGTCCGCTCGAAGGATGTCACGCTCAGCACCGCACCCAATTATCTCGTCCATGGTCTGATCCCACGCGAAGGACTCATCCTCGTATGGGGTCCGCCGAAGTGCGGTAAAAGCTTCTGGGTGTTTGACCTGACGATGCGCATCGCACTCGGCTGGGAATATCGCGGCCGATGCGTCGAGCAAGGAACCGTCGTCTATGTCGCATGCGAAGGCGAGCGCGGCCTAGCCGCACGTAACAAAGCCTTTTGGCAATCACACCTTGACCGCGAAACCGACGATCCGCCGTTTTATCTGCTGACTACTCGGCTCAACCTTCCCGGCCAAATCGATCAGCTCGTGACCGACATCACCGCTCAAATCCCAGCCGCTCAGGCCGGCGCAATCGTGCTGGATACTCTCAACCGCTCGATCGCTGGCTCCGAGAGCGATGATAAAGATATGTCCGCCTACGTCGCTGCCGCTGACGTCTTACGCGAACGCTTCAAATGCGCTGTCATCATCGTGCATCATTGCGGTGTCGACGCTACGCGCCCACGCGGACATACATCGCTTACCGGCGCCGTCGATGCCCAGATCGCTATCAAACGTGATGCAGAGAATAAGATCATCACCCTCGTCGAGTGGATGAAAGACGGCCCCGAGGGTGAGAATTTCGCCAGCCGCCTCGAACCCGTTAACCTCGGCTTCAACGATAACGGCTTGATGATAAGCTCGTGCGTCGTCGCTGCCACCGAAGGCAGCTCGGCGAAGGCCGTTAAAAAGACAAAGCTCCCGGACGCGGCAAAAATCGCTCTGAAACAACTCACCAATGCCATCATCAAAGCCGGCGAACTCATCCCAAGCGCTAGCGGCGTCCCGGATGGCAAACTCGGGGTCAAAATCGACCTATGGCGTCAGTACACGTATCAGGGCGGAATTTCAGACGGTGAGAGCGACAGCGCCAAACGCAACGCCTTTAACCGCGGAAAGGAACGGCTCATTGCCGAGGAAATTGTCGGCATTTGGGGCGAATGGGCTTGGATTTGCTGAAAGCGCCAAATGCTCTCGGCTAGCGACACAGAGCGACACAATGTGTCGGCGACGCAAACTGTATGGCTGGGCATGCCGACCGACACATACACATACATATCCCTGAAAGGGATGTATGTATGTGTCGCTGCCGTGTGTCGCCCACCTGTATGGGTAGGAATTAAAAAGACCGGCTTGCGCCGAAGCCGCAGCAGCGCTAGAGAGCGCACAGGCTCTCGGTTAGAATGTGATAGAATGCCGTTTCAGAAAGGTCGTTCTAAAACCGGCGGAAGACAGAAAGGCAGCCTCAACAAAAGCCCGAGCGACAGAAAGGTTGTGAAAACCGCAGCGCAGAAAGCAGCTGAGGACGGGCTCACCCGCTCGAGTACATGCTCAAGGTCCTGCGCAACCCTAAAACTCCACCTGAGCGCAGAGACCGTGTTGCTGGAATGGCGGCGCCATACCTTCACCCGAAGCTGCAAGTCGTCGACAGCACCATCAGAGCCGCAGTCGTCGATGTGACAGCGCTCACTGCAGAGCAGCGCCGCGAGCGCGCGCGACGGGCGATCCTTGAAGCCTTCGCCGAGCGTCCGCCACGTGTGGTTGAAGGCGAGTACCGGGTTGTTGCCGGGAATGAGGTGCCTGTGGCGCAAGCGAAGGACGAGGCGTCGGACGAGCGCTGAGTTTCCGCAAAGGGTACAATGGCGCATCAATGGCGCAGGTGGGTGATGCGCCATTCCGCGTGCGCCTATAAGGATTCAGGAATGGCGCATGAGGTGCGCCACATTCCTTACCTTACCGGCGCACGATGGCGCACCCGGCGCAAATGGCGCATTCGCACACCCTCCCCGCCACCCTGCACCCTATGATGGTATTAAAGAAGAAATTCAGGGCATGGCGCAGTTGCGTTGGCGTATCCAATTATCAGCGCGATAACCCGGGCCTGAAGTTCCCTCGGCGTGTGTGAGATAGCTCACACATAAAAACCCCAACGCGCGCTAAGTTCGAGCGCCCTGGATAGCGCGATCGACTGAAGGAGCACGTTATGAAGAAGGGCTCGCCAACAGGATCTTGCCAGCGCGGCGGAGAACTGCGCACTCAGATTTCGTTGGGCGATATCGCGCCCGTGACACGAAGAAGGGAGATATTCGATGGCTAGAACCATTCGAGTGTGGTGGCCGAACCAAACCACAGGCTGGAAGAACTTCAACTGGACCGGCGTGATCAACGGCAGATCGGTTGTGCATATTTCAGCATGTGAGGCAACAGCTCTTCCCCCGCCAGAACTCGGCACACCGGTGCAAGACTTCATTGCCCGCACACGGTTTAGAGGCTTGGCGTTCATTGGCGTCCGCAACGTGCACCCTCATGATGACGGTGGTGGCGGAGTCGAGTTTGTACTCGAAGTGAACTGGGGAAATCCCCTCAACATTGTCACTGACATCACTGTCGAGGATCCAGCCGAGGACGGTTCCATCGTTTAGCCTTTCTGGCCAGTCTGTTCCTGCCAGAGAGCCCATCTCGCGGCCGGTCTGTTAGGCTCGCGCGCGAGAGAGCGGCGCAAGCAATATCGTCCCATTGCCAGGGGCAGCGCCAGGGCGTGACTTGCACACTCCGAAACCGGATAATGCCTTGGCGTCTGACCCTCTTTTTGCAGATCGACCGGCCGGCTGTGTTTTACAGAGCGAGCCGTAAAAATGGTTAAGAAGGGTCTTGACTTAGGAAGTTCTCAAACTGAGAATTGGCGCAGGGTGAGACAGCTGCGACTGCGGCTGGTTGTAGGCGCGCGCCAACCCTTTTCGTTACAACGCCGTTTGAGCTTGTTTTCGGCAACTGCCACGGATAGGCTATCGAGCCGATAGTCACTTATCGGATCGTGGCGCACGCGTCAGTGTCCGCACAAGGCTCTAAGCGGACAGTGGGACATCGGCAGTGAGCAATTCTGCGGCTTGCCGATGGTGCGCTGAGAGCAGCCGGACACACGAAAAGCAGACAGTCCCGAAGCTTTCATCGCAATAGGCGGGCTTCTGCACTGGCCGCTATTGGCGCTATGGCGCCGGTTCCATCCGGGCTCTGGTATGACATCGCCGAAGGTTTGGGACCCGGGGCACCGTCCCTGAAGACCGGTACCTCGCTCAGATGGGCGTGACCGCCGCTTGGTCATCTAACGCGCGAGCAAATTGAGCGGGCGATGATCCCGGTGGCGGCATTTGGGCCTGGTTCGCTCGAAGCGCTCGGGAGGCATGCAATCGAAACACTCGGGACGCGTGCCAGTCCTTGCCCATTCTGCTCCCGGTTTGAGACTGCCTCAGGCGCTAGAAAAGAACCGGGAAGAAGAGAACACGGCCCGGGCCACGCGCCACCTTCCCGGCATCGCCACTTGCGACCGAGAGGCTGAGGCGCTATGAGCGGCGGGTGTTGAAAAACATTCAAAGCGGTTTCAGAGAAATGGCTAATGGTCGTGGCGGACGCCGTCCAGGCGCCGGGCGGAAAGCGGGCGGCCACAACAAGCGCACGCTGGAATTCCATGCCGAAGTCGCCAAGAGCGGCTGCACACCGCTAGAGCACATGCTCGCCGTTCTGCACGACCCGAAGGCGAACGCCGACCGCCGGGACCGCATGGCGGTTGCGGCAGCGCCGTTCATTCACCCGAAGCTTGCAGTGGTCGACAGCACGGTGAAGCTAGCCGCCGAGGTCACGGTGACACTGAGCGAGGACGAGCGCCGAGAGAGAGCGAGACGAATGATAGCGGAAGCCTTCGCCGAGCGTCCGCCACTCACGGTTGAGGGCCAGTACAAGGTTATCGCCGGACGTGATGTCGCGTCAGATGTTGCGGCTGCCGGAAAGGACAACTGCGACGTCGTTGCGGCCAATTGTGGCGAGCAGGCGAAAGGCGAGGCGCCTCACGAGCGTGAGGGTTGAAACAGCGCCGCTAACCCGTGCTCGAGTTATGGGTTAGGGTATGGGTAGGTTTGCGATACGCGTTTGAGAGCGGCAGAAACGCTGGGCTGTCGGCGGAGGGGGGAAATGGAGCCCGGTTGATGCGCAGCCGGGCTCCGAGCTTCGATGGCCTCGTCTCTTTCGCATGCCGAGGCCCTGCGACGATACTCGGTCGACAGTACTGCGTCAATGTTTACGGCGTAAAGCTCTACGGTGCT
>Ga0310916_10000786_pt1 | contig 18064 bp, 18 predicted proteins | sample GREbulkMGLF176_FD_203444 | JGI IMG/M metagenome (GOLD analysis project Ga0310916, IMG submission 203444) | Lab enrichment of tropical soil microbial communities from Luquillo Experimental Forest, Puerto Rico - GRE.bulkMG.LF176 | ecosystem: Environmental > Terrestrial > Soil > Tropical forest >...
GATAGCCGCTGTGCGTCCAGATCGGTTGCGGGATGTCGAACGCTGTGAAATGCGTCCACATGCCATGTGTGGAGTAGAAGTACAGCATCATCGCTACGTCGTAGAGCGGCTCGGCGAATGCGCCGACCAAGGCTCCTAACACCATGAGCGCGTAGAACGGCGTTCGCTCCCGCACACCCATCCGGATCGCAATCACCAAGAGCACCGCGGTCAGCGCCCAGCTGGCGTCGGTCAGGATCGCCTGTGTGGTGAGGTTCAATTCGTGATCGATAGGTGGCACGCGGTCAGGGTACGAAATCGCTCATCCGCGCGCGTCCCCCCGATCGGCGGGATTTTGTGCTCAGACAGAGTGACAACGCGGCGTAAATCAGGTGATCGCAGAGCCTTCGGCCGCTAGCCGTTCGCCGGCGGCCAGGAACGAGCTGACCAACCCGGGATCCGCGTAGTAGGGGTCGCCGACGCCGCTTTCGAAGCGCCTGCGGCTGTACTCGTAAAGCGCGGCAAGTTTGTACATCGCCAGCGTCGCATACCAATTGACTCCGGAGACATCGGCTCCCGTGCGGTCGGCGTATTGGTCGATCAGCTCGCTGCGTCGGGGATAGCCGGGCTCGAGCACCGCGGTGCCCATCGCCGATGTCGGAACCAGCGGCTCGCCCGGCATGGGGTACGACGTGAGCAGGTATCCCAAATCGGCGAGCGGATCGCCGATGGTGGCGAGTTCCCAGTCAAGGACCGCCGCGACGCATCCGGCTTCAATGTCGACGATCATGTTGCCGATGCGAAAGTCGTTGTGAACGATTGCGGTTCCGGATTCGGATGGAAGATGCGTGTGCAGCCAGTCGTCCAGTGCGACGAAGGCGGGCGGCACGGTTCCGTTCACAACGATCAGCGACCGCATCCGCCGCAACTGCCGGGCGTTGAATCCGTCGGGCTTGCCGAAATCACCGAGGCCGACCTCGCGCCACGCCACCTTGTGCAATGAGGCGAGGGTGTCCACCAACGATTCTCCGATGCGCCGGCGCAGGTGTTCGTCACCGCCGGGCGCGGGCGTCGATTCGGTGATGACAACCCCATCGACGAAGTCCATGACGAAGACCGGGACGTCGAGTAGCTCCCCGGCGTTCGCGGTGGCGCGCACTCGCGGAGTAGGCACGTCTGTCCCCCCGAGTGCGGTCAAAAGCCGAGCCTCTCGCAGTACGTCATGGGCACCAGGAGGCAGCGGCGGCGGTGGGGGTCGGCGGACGACCACTTGTGAGTGCCCGTCCGACACCAGGAACGTCAGGTTGGAATGTCCATCGCCGATGGCCCGCGCGGTTACGGCCGGGCCGCATAGTCCACGGTCGGCCAGGAAGCGCCCCAGTTGTTCAAGCTCGCCCTCAGACCATGACCACATTACGTGTCCCGCGTCGACAGGTAGTCCAAGTAGCTTCCCTGCCAATGTGTCTCGAACTGTCCGGCGCCCTGTTCGCCGTCGATGACGGCGCGGCAGGCCCCTTCGCGGATCACGGTCTGCAGCCTGTCGTGCGTCGGCAACTCGATCACTCCGAAGACATCCAGCTCCAGCTCGGTTCGCGCACCGCTGATGTCCGTCAGAGTCGCGCGCAGCCGGCGCTGGCGCATCTGTTCACCGTATTCGGCGTGGTGGTCGATGCGACGCACCGGGTAGGTGACCCCGTCGCGGACGACGTACCCGGCGAAACCCCATTCACCCTTAGCGATCCATATCCATCCGTTGAGCGCCCGGCCCGATTCCGTGTAGGCGACGAACCATTTCCAATGGTGCGGCACGCCCCAGTCACGCACCCCCCAGGAGTGGTCGCGGTGTCCCATCCGGTCCCACTCGATGCGCCGGCCGGCGACTTCGAGCCCTCCGCGCACCCGACCGGTCTGTTCGATCCGGTTCACCGCGAACCATGACGGCAGGCCGTCCGGATTGCAGTGGTAGCTGAACGCGTCATGAATGCCGTTGAACGCGAACTCCATTCGAACGCCGTCGCGGTCGTAGGTCAGCAGGCAGGACTTGCGCAATTCGGGCTGTGTGAGAGTCAGTCCGTCGAACGAGAATTCGTCAAGGTCAGCGTGGTCCGGTATCCGCCCTTGGTGGAGGTGCAGCGCCAATGGGCGCTCGTCTGGGCCCCATACGCAGACGTTATAGCCGGCCTTCCCGCTGCCGGTCAGGTAGAGGTAGACCTGCACGCCGAGTTCTTCCTCGGGCATGATCAATTCCCAGAAGAGGCTGTCGCGCGTTCTCTCCCCGGCCACCGGCCGGTGCCGCAGGTCGTCACTGGGGCCGAGCCCGTCGCGCAGCCCCCCTGGTGCGCTCACCGCGCCTGCTCCTGCAGGTTCACCAGCGCGACGCGGGTATTCGGCACCTGCACCGCCAGCGCCTGGCCGCGAGTGTCCACCTCGAGCGCGGATCGGAATGAGTTGTTCTCTAGGTTGCGGACGAAGGCGTTCTTCGTCGATCTCATGCTGTCGTCGGAGTTTGCGGCGATGGTTTCGGCCAGCTCGATCGCCGCGTCGAGCGCGGTCCCGGTTTCGGTGAGCCGGTCGGCCAGTCCGATACGCAATGCTTCGGCGGCCCGCACGGTACGTCCGGTGAAGGCCAGCTCCGCAGCGCGGCCCGGCCCGATGAGCCGGACCAGATTCCACGAGGTGCCGAGCTCGCCGATGGACAGCCCGACCCGCACGAAGCCGGCGCTGAAACTGGCTGTGCTGTCGGCGATCCGGATGTCGGCGGCCAGTGCCAGTGACAGTCCCCCGCCGGCGGCGGGACCGCTGACGGCGGCGATCACGGGGTATGGCAGTGCGCGCAGTCCGGTGGACCCGGACGCGGCCGTCTCGACGAGATCGGTGAATTCCGACACCGACATTCGGGTGAGCACATCGACCTCGTCGAGGTCGAAGCCGGTGCAGAACGCCTTGCCGCCTGCGCCGGTGATGATCAACGCTCGCAGCGGAGCGTTACGCAACGTGGATGTGGCCCAGGCGATTTCGCCGAACATCTCGATTGTTTGCGAATTGGCGCGATCAGGGCGGTTGACTGACATCACGACGATGCCACGAGGATGTTCGTCGAAGGCAAGCGTGCTTGCCGTGCGCAGCTCAGCGAGGACGTCGGCCAGCGGACGCCGCGACACCCGATTCCAGTGCGAGGTGGTGGTCATGCTCACCGCCCGGAGAAGTTGGGTGGCCGCTTGTCTTTGAAGGCTTGCAGCGCCTCGGTCATGTCGTCGCACCGCGTCAGTAGCGCCTGCCCGCGGTTTTCCAATTCGAGGGCCGCCGCGAAGGAGGTGACTTCCATGTTGGCCTGTAATGCGCGTTTGGATATCCGGATGCCGCCGGGGGAGTTGGCGCAGATCTGGCTCGCCATGGCCAGGGTTTGGTCGAGCAGGTCGTCGGGACCCGTCACCCTGTTGAGCAGTCCCAGCCGTTCTGCCTCATCGGCCTCGACGATGCGGCCCGTGTAACCGATTTCCGCGGCGGTTGATGGTCCGATTAGGCGCGGCAGCAACCACGAGGCACCGAGGTCGCCCGCGGATAAGCCGATGCGGACGAACGCGGCGTTGAACTTCGCGGCAGGTGATCCGAGCCGGATGTCGGCCATCAGGGCCAGCGACATGCCGCCGCCGGCTGCCGGTCCATTGACGGCGGCGATCACCGGTACCGGTATCGCGCGTACGGCGCTGAGCGCGCGGGCGGCGCGCTCCTGACGATCCAGCATGCCCAAGGCTGACAACGACGTCAGTTCCTCGGCTTCGTCGAGGTCGTAGCCAGCGCAGAACGCCTTGCCCGCACCGGTCAGAATCACCACCCGGACGTCGCGGTCATCGCCGATCTCGCGCGCGATCGATTCGAGTTCGCCGAACATGGCCATCGTCATCGCGTTGAACCGGTCGGGCCGGTTCAACGTCACCTGGACCACACCGTCCGCGGGGAAGCTGAGAAGCAAGGTCTTGTAAAGTTGGCCGAGTTCAATCATCGAAAGTTCCTTCTGATCAAGCGAATTCGGGAGAACGTTTGTCGATGAACGCGCGGAGTCCCTCCATGGCGTCGCCCCGCTCGAACATCTCTTGGACCTGTTCGGCCTCATAGCGCAGACCTTCGGCCAACGGGCGCTCGTACGCCGCGTCCACAGTCCGAACAACCGCGCGCTGCGCGGAGGATGAGGCGGCGCACAGTTCGTGGGCCAGTTCCCATGCGGCGGCACTGGCGGTGCCCGCCGGCACAAGCCGGTCGACGAGGCCAATGCGAAGAGCCTCCTCGGCGTCGACCTGCCTCCCGGTGAGCAAGATGTCCAGCGCCCTTCCGCGTCCGACCAAGTGGGGCAGTCTCTGGGTACCGCCCGCGCCCGGAATCAGGCCGAGCTTGACCTCGGGCAGACCGAGCCGCGCTGACGAACCGGCGACGCGCAACGAGCAGGCCATGGCCAACTCCAGTCCGCCGCCCAGGGCGAGTCCGTCGACGGCGGCCACCGACACTGCCGGGTGGGCGGCCAGGCGCTCGACGGCGGCGCGGAGCGCGTCCCCATATGCGCCGAACGATGCGGCGTCCACCGACGACATGTGCTTGATGTCGGCGCCGGCGGCAAAGAAGCCCGGCAGCGCCGAGGACACCACAATGACCTTGGCAGGCAATGCGTCCGCGGCATCAAGGCCAATCTTCAGTCCATCGATTATCGGCAGCCCCAACGCGTTGGCGGGCGGACGGTTGAGCGAAATTTCGATCACCGAGCCCGCGACGCGCAGGCTTACCGGTGAACTGTTCTCGGACAGCATCGTTGATGTACCTCCTTGGCTTCTGCGCAGCGACTTGACGGTCACGCCATGGTGAGGCCGCCGCTGACCGACAGCGTCTGGCCGGTGATGTACTCGGCGCCGTCCGAGGCGAAGAAGGCGACGGCGGCGGCGACGTCCGACGGCTTGGCCAAGCGCTTCATCGGCACGGAGCGGGTCATGCCACCGATCACCTTGTCGGCGTCTTCCCCCGAGCTGTCGGCGAACTTGCGCAGCGCGGGCGTGTCGGTGGGGCCGGGGCAGACGGTGTTCACGGTCACCCCTTTGGTCGCCACCTCGCGGGCGAGCGTCTTCGTGAACGCGATGATCCCGCCCTTCGCCCCCGAATAGACCGCCTCGAGCGACGAGCCTACGCGGCCGGCGTCCGAACCGATGTTGATCACCCGTCCGAAACCGCGCTCCACCATTCCGGGCACGACGGCGTGAATGACGCGCAGCTGGCCCTTGAAATTGATGTCAAGGATCTTGTCCCAGAAGTCCTCTGACGTTTTCAAGAACGGCATGAAGTCGTCCCAGCCGGCGTTGTTCACCACGATCTCGATCCCACCAAGCTCGGCGGCGACGGTCTTGACGGCGCTGCGCACCGATTCGGTGTTGGTGACGTCGACGTGGACCGCGATGGCTTCGCCACCGGCATCGGCGATGCGCTTTGCGGTGGCTTCCGCGGCCTCGAGGTTCAGGTCTGCGACCGCTACCCGAAACCCATTGGCTCCCAAGGTCTCCGAGATGCCCTGGCCGATGCCTTGGGCTCCGCCGGTAACGAATGCGACGCGGTTACTCATATGTTCTCTCCTTTGAGGTGACTGGATGGCTCTGGATGGTCTAGCGGCAGGACGGAGCGTCCGGGTTCGCCGCCCAGTCGATCGGGCCGGCAATGATGGAGTGACTGGTCAGTTTGCGCCCCAGCACGCTTTGAGCGGCGCGGGCCGCATCGATCAACGCCGGAAGCGATACCCCGGTGGACACGCCCATCTCCTCGAACATGCTGATCAGATCCTCGGAGGCGATGTTTCCGGTGGATCCCGCCGGCACCGGGCACCCGCCGAGTTCGCCGAAGCTTGACTCGAAGCTGGTGCACCCGGCCTGCAGCGCAGCGTATGCGTTGGCCAGCCCCTGGCCGCGGGTGTTGTGGAAGTGCGCGGTGACCTCGACACCGGGCAGCCGCTCGATGGCGGCAGCGAAAAATTCACCGACATAGGCGGGATTGGCCATTCCGGTGGTGTCGCCGAACCCGACCTCGCTGGCACCCGCGGCCGCGAATTGCTCGGCGATGTCGAGCACCCGCTTCATCGGCACCTTGCCCTCGAACGGACAACCGTAGGACGTGGCGATGACCGCGGCGCAGCGCAGATCCTCGGCGATGATGCGCTTGGCGATGACCTCGTTGTCGGCCATGGACTCGGCGATGCTCCGATTCACGTTCTTCTTGTTGTGTGTCTCCGACCCGCTGACGAAAATCGCAACCTCGGAGAACGTTTCGCGCACCTTGAGCGCGTTGTCGAGTCCTTTGCTGTTGGGTACCAGCACCATCAGTGACACGTAGTCGGGCACGTCGATGCCGCGAAGCACCTCGACGCCGTCGGATAGCTGCGGAATGACGTCGGGACGGACGAAGCTGGCCACCTCGATGCGGCGCAGGCCGGTCTGTGCCAGCCGGTTGATCAGGTCGATCTTGTCGGTCGTGGCGATGGTTTCCGGTTCGTTCTGGAACCCGTCGCGCGGGCCGACCTCGCGGATATCGACATGCGCGGGCAGTCTGCTCATAATGTGATCCTTTCGCGCTTGAGCTGATCGCGGAACTCGGGGGCGGCTATTGCTGCCAGTCGTTCCGCTCGTTGCCTTAGGCTGCAGCCGCGCAGATGCGCGACGCCGTATTCGGTGACGACGGTGTCGACGTCGGAGCGCGCGGTGGTGACCACCCCGGCGTCGAGCGCCACCTTGATAGTGGACTGACCACCCGATGTGGCCCGCAGCGCGATAATCGACCGTTTGCCGGTCAGCGCGGCGGCCCGGGTGAAGTCCACCTGACCGCCGACGGCGCCGATGTACACGCCGCGGCTGACCTCGGCGCCCACCTGTCCGGTCAGGTCGACCTCGACGGCGAAGTTCACCGACACCAGCGAGTGCAGCTGCGAAAGCACCTGCGGGCTATGGGTGTAGCTGGTCGGCAAGAACCTGGCGGGCAGCTGGGACACCCGGTGGTACAGCTCGGCCGAACCGAGCGCGGTGCCGGCGACGATCAGCCCGGGATCGATCTCCTTACGGCTGCCGGTTGCGACACCTTTGTCGACGAGCCGCAGCAGTCCGTCGGTGACCATGCCCGTGTGAAATCCCAAGTCTTCGTGTTCGGCCAGCGCATCGAGCACCGCGGCGCCCAGCGAGCCGACTCCCAACTGCACGGTGTCACCGTCGTCAATGAGTTCGGCGACGTGGGCGGCGATGCGCTGCTCGGTGGCACCCGGTGCGCGGGTCGGATCCTCGGGCAGTGGGCGGTCGGTGGTGATCGCCGCCGCGAACCGGTTGAGCGGAATCCGTTGGGTGCCAACGGTAGCCGGCATTCTTGCGTTGATCTCGGCGATGAGCACCGGTGTGTGCAGCATGGCGTCGGCGACGTAGTCGACGCCGATGCCCAAAGAGCACGTCCCGTTTTCGTCGGGCGCGGACACCTGCACCAGGCCGACGTCGCACGGCAGCCGGCCTTCGGAGAACATCCGCGGTAGCGCTGAATAGTGGCACGGCACCACGTCCAGGCGTCCGGACCGGCTCAGTTCGCGAAGCTCGCCGAGCCCGCCATAGGACACCATTGACATCCGGCCGGGAATCGTGACGGCCAGCTGGTCGTTCCAGCTCAGCCCCGTAAAGGTGCGGATCGGGCCGATTCGGGGATTCTGCAGGATCAGCGCGTCGACCAGTGGACGCGGCTCGGCGGCGGCCTGACCCCACCAGACACCGTCGCCTTGGGACAGGAATTTGCCGAAATCGATCACGTCGGTACCCGTTGGATCAGGGTTCCCGTGCCAAGGCCGCCGCCGCAGCACATTGTCACCAGGCCGAGGTCGGCCTCGCGGCGTTCGAGTTCCGCGACCAACGTGGACAGCAACCGGGCGCCCGTGGCGCCCACCGCGTGACCCAACGCGATGGCCCCACCGTTGACATTGACCCGATCGGTGTCCGGAAGCAGCTCGCGCTGCCATGCCAGCACCACCGAGGAGAACGCCTCGTTGACCTCGAACAGGTCGATGTCGTCGATGCTGAGGTTGTTGCGCTGCAACAACTTCCGCGTCGCGGGAATGGGCCCGGTCAGCATGATGATGGGGTCGACCCCGACGGTGGTCTGGTCGATGACGCGGGCACGGAGGCGCAGCCCGAGCCGGTGCGCTGCATCGGCGGAGCACAGCAGCACGGCCGCGGCGCCGTCGCTGATCGGCGACGAGGTTCCGGCGGTGATCCGTCCGCCCTCCTTGCGGAAGACCGGCTTGAGGTTGGCCAGCGTCTCCACCGTGGTCTCCGGGCGCACGCATTGGTCGGCGGAGCGGAGCTGACCGTCGAGCGTCATCGGCACCATCTCGGCGACGAACCGACCGTCGGCGATCGCCTTGGCGGCCTTTTGATGCGACTGCGCGGCGAAGGCATCCATTTCCTCGCGGCCCAGCTGCCAACGGTCGGCGATGAGCTCGGCACTTTCGCCTTGGTGCACAAAGCTGTAGCGGTCGCGCAGCTCGGCCGGCCACGGATCCCCATACAGCTCAGAGATCTTGCCGGGGGAGTCGATGGGGACGTGGCCCATGTGTTCCACACCGCCGGCGATCACGACGTCGTGCGTGCCCGATGCCACAAGGGCCGCAGCCATTTCCACCGCGGTTTGCGCCGAGCCGCAGCGTCGGTCCAGCGTGGTCGCGGGCACCTCGGGCGGGTAACCCGCCTGCAGCCAGGCGTTGCGGGCGATGTTGCGCGACTGCTCACCGAATGGGGCGGTGCAGCCGATCACCAGATCTTCGACCACTGCGGGCTCGATTCCGGTGCGCGTGATCAGCTCGGTGTAACAGGCGGCGAGCATTGCGTTGGGGTGGATGTCGCGGTACCACCCGCGCTCGGGATGTGATTTGCCTATCGGGGTCCGCACGGCCTCGGCGATGTAGACCTCGCGGCCCGCCGAGGCGAACGGTCCGATCACGTTGCGTCCCATCAGATCACCGTCCCGCCGTCGACCGGCAGCACCTGGCCGGTGATGTAGGAGGCCGCATCCGAGGCGATAAAGACGAACGTCGGTGCGATCTCATCCGGGAACGCCCAGCGCCCCAGGGGGATTCGCGCCAGCGTCTTGGCGGCCAGCTTTTCGTTGCTGCGAATGTTCTCGGTCATCGCGGTGGCGGCCAGCGGCGCGACGGCGTTGACCGTGATGGCTTGGCGCGCCAGTTCGCGGGCCAGCGACTTCGTCAGCCCGATGATGCCGGCCTTGGCCGCACCGTAGTTGGCCTGGCCGATGGTCCCGGTTAGGCCCGCCGCGGAGGTGACGTTGATGATGCGGCCGGTGCCGTCGGTCGCCAGGTGACGCAGTGCCGCCTGGCTGCAGACGAAGCTGCCAACCAGGTGGATGTCGACGATCCGGCGGAAGTTCTCCTCGGAAAGGTCCTTGAACATGGCGGGCGCGATGGCACCGGCGTTGTTGACCAGGACATGCAGTGTGCCGCCGCCGAGTTCGGCCGCCGCGGCGGCGGCTTCGCCCGCGGCAGCCGAGTCACGCACGTCGAGGACGAACGGCTGGGCGGTACCGCCGGCCGCGGTGATCGATTCCACGGTGGCCACCGCGGCGTCCTTGTCGATGTCGGTCACCAGCACCGCGGCCCCAGCCGCGGAGAAGGCGCGGGCAATGGCCTGGCCGACACCGCTGCCCGCACCGGTCACCAGCGCCGAGCGTCCGTCGAGGCGGAAAACGTCACGCTGCTGCGTCATCAGTAGCTCCTCGGGAGGCCCAGCACGTGTTCTCCGAGGTAATTGAGAACCATCTCCTGGCTGATCGGGGCGATGCGGGTCAACCGCGCCTCCCGGAAATACCGCGCGACGTGGTACTCCTCGGAATAGCCCATGCCGCCGTGTGTTTGGAGTGCCCGGTCGGCCGCGTCGAACGCGGCGTCCGCGCATAAGTATTTGGCCGTATTCGCTTCGCGCGCGCAGGGTTTCCCGTTGTCGTAGAGCCAAGTGGCCTTGCGCAGCATGAGCTCGCCGGCGTCCAGTCGGGCCAACGAGTCGGCCAGCGGGAACTGCAGTCCCTGGTTCATGCCGATCGGCCGGCCGAACACCTCACGCTCGTTGCCGTATCGCACGGCCGCGCGCAGCGCGGCGCGCCCCATGCCGAGCGCCTCGGCGGCGATCAGGCAGCGCTCGGGGTTGAGCCCGTCGAGGATGTAGCGGAAACCCTGGCCTTCGTCCCCGACGCGGTCCTCGACGGGGATCTCGAGGCCGTCGATGAACAATTCGTTGGAGCTGACGGCATTTCGGCCCATCTTGGGAATCGGGCGGATGTCGACCTTGCTGCGATCGAGATCGGTCAGGAACAAGGTCATGCCATCGGTCTTGCGCGCGACGTCCTCGAACTTCGTGGTGCGGGTCAGCAGCAGCACCTTCTCCGATTCCAGCGCCTTGGAGATCCACACCTTGCGGCCGTTGACGACGTAGTGGTCGCCGTCGCGCCGGGCGAAGGTGGTGATCTTCGTGGTGTCCAGTCCCGCGCCCGGCTCCGTGACTCCGAAGCACACGTGCAGGTCACCGGTGACGATGCGGGGCAGCGTGCGGGCCTTGAGCTCCTCGGACCCGTGCACGATCACCGGATGCATGCCGAAGATGGAAAGGTGCATCGAGCTGGCGCCATTCATCCCGGCGCCGCTGGCCGCGACCTCCTCCAATATGATCGACGCCTCGGTGATGCCGAACCCGTGGCCGCCGTATTCCTCCGGCGTGGTGATGCCGAGCCAGCCGCCCTGCGCGAACGCGTCGTAGAACTCCGTAGGGAACTCGTGCTGCTGGTCCTTGGTCATCCAGTAGAGGTCGTCAAACTTGCCCGCCAACTCCGCGACAGCAGCGCGGATCGTCTGTTGATCCTCGCTTAATTGGAAGTCCATAACGCTCTCCGCTCGACGACTGTCGGGAATTGGTCTGAGTGCTAATCATACTAATGGACAGACCAAAAGAAAAGAGAGCATGTTTGAGTCGCCGGTCACGCCCACGCCGTCAGGCGGTGGCTGGGATGAGGGGGAGAACGCTTGCGATGCGCTCGTTCCAGGCCGTCGGCGTGCCGAACAGCATGCGGTCGAGTTTGGCTCGCTTGTAGAACAGGTGCAGGTCGTGCTCCCAGGTGTAGCCGATGGCGCCGTGCAGGGTCAGTGCGCTGTCGGCGATTTCGGCGGCGCCACGGGTGACCTGCGCTTTCGCCACGGCGGCATGTGTCGCGCGCTCGGGCAGACCCTCCTCGGCCGACTGGGCCGCGTAGCACACGATGGACAGCGAGGACTCCACCGTGACCAGCATCTGCGCCGCGGCATGCTTGACCGCCTGAAACGAGCCGATCGGCTGGCCGAACTGCTGGCGCTGCTTGCTGTAGTCGACGGCCAGTTGGAGCATCCGTTCAGCTGCGCCCAGCGCGTCGGCGGCGACGAGAATCGCCGCCCTGGTGGCGATTTCGTCGAGCGCGGCGGTGGCTTCGCTATCGGGGATGTCGAGCCGGCGTGCCGCGACGCCATCAAGGACGACATCGGCGACATCGCGCGAACGGTCCAGCAGCGGCCGGGGGTGAACACCGACCCCTTCGGCGCCGCCGTCGACCAGCCACAGCGACGTGGCCTCGCCGTCGGCTACGGGCACCAGCAACCGCCGCGAGGGAGCGGCGCCCAGTACGCACGGTATCCGCCCACGCAGTCGACCATCGCTGCTCAGCACCGAGGTCACCGCCGCGGGGACGCGGTCCGCCCGGACCGCCAACGCGGTCACGTCGCCAGATTCCGCCGCTGCGCGCACCAACTCTGGTTCGCTGGAAAGGGCCGGGACGATGATCGCCGACTGCAGCCAGCCGGTCGACGGCGCCGCAGCGCGCCCGAGCTCGCGCGCCGTGAGCGCCAATTCCAGCAGACCGCCGCCTTGGCCGCCCAGGTCCTCGTCGAAGCCGACCCCCGCCCAACCTTCGTCGACCAAGAGCCGCTCGAAGGCAGCGGGGTCGCCGGTGTCCAACCAGCCACGGACCGACGACGAGCTGGCGCGTTCGCCCAACCATTCGCGGAGCGAAGTCGTGAACAGTTCCTGTTCGTCGGAAAGCTCTAAGTGCATGGCATTTCTCCCGCCACCGCGGCCACGCGTCCAGTCGGATTCGTGAACGGCCGACACAGTAAATGGTATCTTAGGTCAGACCATAAACCATGGGAGGCGTCCGATGGAAGCAGCCGATGCGAACCCGCGTTCGCAATCCGAATTCAGGCTGAGCGCGGTCGAGGTCCCTAAGGCGTCCGACGTGCTTGCCAGCGAGCTCCGTGAGCGGATCCTGACGGGCGAACTCGCCGAGGGCGACTCGCTGCCCGCAGAGCGTGAGCTGGTCAAACAAACGCAGATGAGCAGGGCCACCGTGCGCGAGGCGCTGCGCATTCTCGAAGTACAGAACCTCGTTCGGGTCAAGACTGGGCGTGCGGGCGGTGCATTTGTTCAACGACCCACCACCAAGTCGATGGCGAACTCGGTGAGCATGCTTATCCGCGGTAGGCGCATCAAACTCGTCGACCTGATGGAGACTAGAGAGGCCCTGGAACCGTTCTGCGCCGAGCTCGCCGCCCGCAACCGTACGGACGAGAACCTCGGCGAACTGGATCGGGCCAACGAGGTGATCGCCGAACCCGAGGCCGACCTCGCGCAGTTCCTGCAGGCCAACCTCGACTGGCATGTGGCTGTCGCGGTGGCCAGTCACAACGAGCTGCTGGTCGGCTTCATGATGGCGCTTTCGCAAGCGATCTACGCCGGCACCGAGAACGCAGCCTTCGTCGATACCGAGGTTCGCGCGGTGACAGCCCGGGCACACCGGGCGATCACCACCGCGATCCGGGATCGCGACGCCACGGCTGCCAGGCGGCGCATGCGCCGGCATGTCTGCAGCTACGCGGATGCATTAGCCGAATCCGACGAGCGTGAGGCGATTGTCGTCGGCGAGGCGGCCGTGGGCTGATAACAGCCCGAACTCACGGCGATGTCGCGCCAGCCCTGCCCCTCGGGAGCTGGTGGGCCGCGAGGAAATCATCGACGATCCGGGCGCAGTCCTGGTGGTCGACGACACGCAGACCGATCATCCAAGCGAACAGCAGCGGCCCCACGAGTTGGCATACGGCAAGCTCGAGGTCGAACTCGTCGAGTTGAGTGTGGGCGTCGGGACTTTGCAGGATGGCTTCAAACGGTTGGCGGTAGTGCTCGACGACGCGTGCCTGCAGTGTGCCTTTGCATCGTTGCCAGTCGTTGGCGTCGTCGGCACCGTTGTCAGTGGACCGCAGGGCTATCCAGGCCAGGGTCGTCGGATGCAGCGGCGCCTCTTCGTACAGCGTCGCTTGGCGGCACACCAGTTCGACAAGCCGGTCACGCAACGATCCTGTCGACGGCGGCGGCATGACCGGCGGGAGTAGGCGTTCGAGCGTGGCGGCAAGGAGATCAGACGAGCAGCCGAAGTGCCGGTAAAGAGTCGTGCGGGCAACCTTTGAGGCTTTGGTGACCGCATCGATCGTGACGGCTTCGATACCCCCGGTCCGCAGTAGATCGGCCGCCGCGTCCAGGAGGCGGGTGCGCGAGCGCAGCCAGCGGGGATCGACTTCGTCTTCGTCGCCGGCCGACGATCCTGCGTCCATGTCAGTCATCGCAGACCACCCCGCCACCGTATCGCCGGGAGCACCGTCACGGCGACCTCGGACCACCGGATAGATACGCTACGTGACATTTCGATACTCGGAATATCGTAGCGCTACCATATGTTCCTTTTCAATACCCAACGGAGTATTGAAGGGATGTCATGTTTAACCAGGTTTCGTTAGAGGGCCCAGCTCGGCTGATCGGCGTCGCCGCTTGGCGCCGCGGGTTTCTGATTTCGACGGCGCCCGCGCGCCCACCTCGAAGGTCCGCTCCACGCCGTTCGGAAAGCTATTTCGAAGACGGGCTCATGAAGCGGGAACTACATCGGCTATGAGTGCCCCGGAGACCCGGGACGCTCGGCGCTCAGGGTTATAGCGCCCCGCAGGCGAAGTGGCCATCGACGATCGGTAAAAGCTTGCTCTCGCCGCTTGTCAGCTCGGGTGTCCAGTGGATGCAGCTGCCGGAATGGGTATTGACTCGGGTGCCCGCTTCAGCTCCTTCAACATGTACCACGTCGCCAGGCTATGTACGTGCCCCAGACGACGACCGGCACATAGAAGGCCAGCAACCCGTGATAGGCAAACGGTCCGCTCTTGAAAAAGGCCGGGCCCGCCGCGAAGAACACCGTTAGGGCTCCGGCAATCGTCAGCCACGTGAGCCAGCGGGGGACCATCGGTTCGGGCCGATGGTCCATGAGTTCCACGGCGGCGGTCGCGAACATCTCGATGGCCAGGTAGATCCAGCCAAGCAAGAAAGCGAACCACGCCCAGTCGCTAAAAGCCTGGTTGACGTCCGACCCGCTCTTCGTTCGATAAGCGGAGACGATCCACGCGCAGGCGTTGAAGAAGACGATCAACGAGATGAAGACTCCGCACACCGCCGTGGTGAGCGACCACAGCGGCCAACGGCCCTCGATCTTCGCCAGCATGATGCCGAACGTGATCGAGCCGGGCGTGAGTATTCGAGCGGCGATATAGAACAGTGTGCAGCCGATAATCACGCCCCAGTGATGCGTCTCGGAAAACCACACCTTGGTGGCGTCGAGACCGAGGTCCGCCCTGGCCGGCATGTAGAAGTGAGCGATGCCCAGCCAGAAAACGGCCGTGAGCAGAACAAAGATCCAGTTGCACCAAAGTCCGAACCTCAGGGAGCCAACTCTTCATGAGTCCTGCATAGCCATGCCCCTTCAACGACAGGATGTGCATGAGAGAGCAAATTATATTAATGGTCTGACCAAAATGGCATACCCAGGTGCTGCCGGCTGGCTACCATCTCGCCGGTGTTAAACGCGACTCACCGGCATGCGCGGGTGCGCTGCCGGCGTAGACGGCCACCGCCGCTGCCCTGCTGGACGTGTTGAGCTTGCGGGCGATGTGCTTGAGATGCGACTTCACAGTCCCTTCGGAAATCACCAGACACCGCGCGATTTCGCCATTGGTGGCTCCGGCCGCCACATGGGACATGATTTGCCGTTCGCGGGCGGTCAACGAGGGCACAGCGCGTTGATCTCCGCGGGAGTAAGCATCGTGTCGCTGACCGGAAGTGCCGGCTGACAGCTGCCACCACGCCGGCTCGTTTGACCGCCCGATCAGTTCCTCTACGTGGTCGCATAAATTGCCGACCGCGACGTGTTGTTGGGCAGCCTTCTCTTTGAGCACCGCGCTCTCGAACGCCACGGCCAGACATTCGGCGAAGGCCTCCAACTGGTCGAGATGGTCCATCGTCACGATTCCGTCGGGTTCCGGACGGCCGGCATGTAGCATCCCAATTACCCTGTCCTGAACGGTGATCGGCGCAGCGACATAACCCGAGCAACCGTACACGTCGATGATTTCCTTGCACGTCAACTTGTCTTGCTTCGGAGACGGCATAAGCAGTCCGCGTCGCTTGCGGATGAGTTTCGCCTCAAGAGGAGCATTCGCCAGGTGGATCTGGGCGCCGGTCAGGTATTCGCGCAACCGCCGCGATTGCGGATCATCGCCTTCGTTTTCAATGTGGAGGTGCTGGGGTAGCCAAATCGACCTTCGCACGGTCGAGATCATGGTCCGCGCGAAGCCAAACTCCCGGCTTAACACCACCGGGGCGGCATGGATCATGTCCCGCGGCGAGAGACCCCGGAGGTCCCCCAACGCGTTACGAATCTCCGTCAGACACCTCACCCGTCGAGACAGCTCGTCGTCGAGCAATTCGCATTGCAACCTCAAAACTGAAATCAACAAATCGGGAACAGCCTCTGACACACCCACCGGATCGGGTGACAGTGCCAGCCGCTGCACCAGCTGATTCGTTGAATCGTCCAGGTCTGCGTCACTCGCGGCCACGGCTACTTGCTGAACCATCACCACTCCTCTCGCCAACTTCGGTCAACGACGTATTCGACGGCGCGCTCGGCCCTGTTACGCAAATCGGCGTATTCAGTTAAGGGACCTCCCTGTGTACCCACAAGGTGACAAAGTATTCCTCGGGTGGCCTACGCATCCCGAACGCGTTCTGGCCGACGACTTCCAACGGGTTGCGGCGACCCGTGCGTCGATGATCTGGCCGAAGGCCGCGCGGCTCGGGCGGCTATCCAAGTTGGGCCATGAGGGCAAAGGCGCAGTGATCTGATTCACGTAACAGCTCCGTACCTGAACGCGCGGGCAGATACTAGGATGTCCTAGTAAGATACTAGGATGTCATAGTATTTGTGGCCGCGCACGTAGTCGCGCCCGGTCGATGGCTTGATAAGGAGTGGTAAGCAATGGCGGATGTGTCGGACGAGGTGCTTGCTCGCGTCGAGAACCGGGTGGGCCTGATCGTGCTGAATAGGCCCAAGGCCATCAACTCCCTGACGGATTCGATGGTCAAGACGATTCAGGCGACGCTGTCGGGGTGGGAGCGCGACGACGATGTGTCCGCTGTGGTGGTCTCCGGTGCCGGTGAGCGGGGCCTGTGCGCCGGTGGCGACGTGGTGGCGATCTATCACAGCGCACGCGCCGATGGCGAGCAAGCGCGCCGATTCTGGCACGCCGAATACCTGCTCAATTCGCACATTGGGCGTTACCCGAAGCCGGTGGTGGCACTGATGGACGGGATAGTGATGGGCGGCGGCATCGGGATCGGTGCGCACGCCAATACCCGTGTTGTGACCGACACCTCGAAGTTGGCCATGCCCGAAGTGGGCATCGGGTTCATACCCGATGTCGGCGGCACCTATTTGCTGTCGCGCGCACCCGGGCTGCTGGGCCTGCATGCGGCGCTGACTGGCGCGCCGTTCTCTGGGGCAGATGCGATCGCCATGGGTTTTGCGGACCACTATGTCCACCACGACAGGCTCGCTGACTTCACCACCGCAGTGGTTGGTGACGGCATCGACTCTGCGCTCGACCGCTATGCGATCGAACCACCGCCGAGCCCTCTTGTCGCGCAGCGCGATTGGATTGATGAGTGCTACGCCGGGGAAACGGTGGCCGATATTGTTGCGGCGCTGCGCCGGCAAGATGCCACAGCCGCCAGCGATGCGGCCGAGATGATAGCCACCCGCTCGCCCGTCGCGCTGGCCGTCACGCTGCGCGCCGTACGCGAGGCAGTCAAGCTCGACACCCTGGAAGATGCCCTGCGGCAGGAGTATCGGGTGTCGTGTGCGGCGCTACGCAGCCATGATCTTGTCGAAGGTATCCGCGCTCAGCTGATCGATAAAGACCGCAATCCAAAATGGTCACCAGCGTCGCTCGCCGCCGTCAGCGATGCTGATGTGGATGCGTACTTCGCCCCAGCCGGACACGAGCTCACGTTCGACGAAGACGAGATTTGCGCAGACGTATGACATTCGGCGCGTCAGCCGCCGCGGCAGAGGTATACGGGCGAACAGACTCGGTCTCCTGGGTTGCGCCCCGTATCTCGTCGACCCGCAATGACCATCCGAAACCTTCTGCGTCGCCTAGCAACTCGGCCACCGAATAATTGGCGGCCTCGAGCGGGCCTGGCAACCACTGCGGCGTGGTGATCGCCGGAGCGGGATCGTCGGCACCCAATCGCCGCATGCACTGCCCTTAGGGCATTGACCGGTTTGTTGGGCGAAGCGATGTCGGACCCGCTGACAAACGTGCGGCGTGTGATCAATTCGTTTGTCGCACAACAGCATCGGTGTCGCGCGATGGTGAGGGTTGATGACGCGCACCTGCAAAAGCCGGCGATGCCGTGCTGTCAACCAAAGTGGTTGGTTCCGCCGGTTGGCTGTTGCGCTGCCGCCCGCGGTATCTGGCCGTGGCGGCACGCCACATCATGGCTGGGCGCAGCAGCCGGGTCGCGGGGTCGATGAGCCCGGTCACCCTGGCGAACTGATTGAACGCGGCGGCATCGAATTCGGCGGCGGTCAGCACCCGATCCACATAGCCGTTGAACAGTCGTGTTGCCAGCGG
>Ga0310916_10000789_pt1 | contig 18039 bp, 17 predicted proteins | sample GREbulkMGLF176_FD_203444 | JGI IMG/M metagenome (GOLD analysis project Ga0310916, IMG submission 203444) | Lab enrichment of tropical soil microbial communities from Luquillo Experimental Forest, Puerto Rico - GRE.bulkMG.LF176 | ecosystem: Environmental > Terrestrial > Soil > Tropical forest >...
AGGCGGCCCACGCCGAAGGTGATGAGGGCGGTCGGAAAGAAGAAGGCGATGACGACAAGGAGAGCGCCGAGCGGCCCCGCGACCCATTCTCCGATCGCAGCAACCATCATCATGTTGGGTCCGGGGGCGAGCTGACCGACACTATAGAAATGGATGAGCTGCGAGAACGTCAGCCAGTGATAAACATCGACCGTGAGGCTTTTCATTTCCGGAAACGCCGACATGCCGCCCCCTATCGTCAGCAACGACAGGTATGCGAACACGCCAGCCAGAATGGGGAGCTGCCTCATGGCCTCACGGCTTGCTTGCTGCTGCGCCGGGGCCGATACCACCAGACGGCAAAGGCTCCGACACCGACCAACACCACCACGACTGACACATGCAGCCAATGAATCAAAAGAACTGTCAGTAATACGAAGATAAAATCGCTGGTACGCTTGAGTAAGCTCTGGCCGAGCTGCACCGTAACCGAAAAAGTCAGCCCCACAGCCGCTGCCGCTATAGTCGCCAGCATCGCCGCGACGACGGGTCGATCACCATGAGCTTGATATCCGAGCGCGACGGCAAACATGATCAGCGCGCCCGGCAGACAAATTCCGAGGATTGCCGCGATTGCACCCCGCGCGCCACGCAGGCGGTCCCCCGCGAGGATCGCGATATTTGTCCCATTGAGGCCAGGAAGTGCCTCGCTGATCGACAACATTTGAACGAAGGTCGGATCATCCAACCAGCCACGCTTTGCGACCAGGCTGCGCCGCAAGTACGCGACCAGGCCGCCACCAACGCTGGTCGCGCCGATAATGAGAAACGCGGTAAATATCTGGCAGAGTGTAAGACGTTCGGGCGCAGCGGTGAGCGCGGCCTGCGGTGTCCCTAGGCCGCCCAGAGAAGATCTACTCATGAGCTTGCGGTGGATTGCCTTTGAGCCGATAGACCATTGCCGTCTTGGTCGCCCCGAGGGCGACCCAATTCGGTGCAATCTTTTGAAGGGAGATGTAAAACTGCTTGCAACGCTCCACGGACTTCTCCGGCATGTCGCTCCTATGCTTGAACTTAAGTTGGAAAGAGAATTCCCCCACGAGCGGCTTGTGCTCACCGCGCGTCCGCCAGAGTGCGACATCGGAATCGGCCGCCACTCCTTTTCCGAAGTCCAGCGTGCCGAGATCCTGCAGCACTTCTTCGACAATGGCCTGGTTCACGAGTTCGACCCTCTCGCTGTCGGACTTCTTGAGCGCCTCCAACGCCGGGAACATTCTGGCCACGGTCAGCATTGATGTCTGGTCGCCCGCGGGCGCCTGGCTGAGTCCAAATTGCACATTATGAGAATAGAGGAAGCGGTACCCGCCGAGCTGATCGTGCAGTGGTAGGGCTTCTGCCTTGAACTTGATCTGGTAGCTGCCCGGGATCGTTGGCCGGACGTCGACCGCTGCGGCCGTGTGCAAATCCGGGTGCCTGAACTTGAAGACGATTTCCGGATCACCCACCGGGAACCCATCCTCGTAAGTGGTGCGCCGCCGCAGTATGAAAGCATTGTTGTAAAATCGAAAGTCCGCGGTATCGAGGAAAAGAACTTCTCGGATCCGAGGCTTCAGCTGCGCCGAGTGCTTTGTAGAGGTTCCGACCTCGCATTGTTGCGCCGCCTCTCGTACGATAGAGCCATACTCGTGAAAATCTTGGACACAGGTAAAACGATCCGGCTTCAGGATAAGCTTGCACTCGAGATAGTGCACCCCATCGAGCGGACTCCCGTCTCTATATTCGCCGTGTTGGAGGCCGACAGCTCCGCTGGGCCAAGTGTCGTTGGCTGCCATCGCCTTCTCCGGTCTTTTGCCGATATTTATACCCAATCGGTCGACGCTCGGGCTCTCCGCCTGGTCGGGCTTGTAAAGACCTAATCCTCTTCGGAAAGTTGCGCCAATAGATTTGGCACAAAACCCCTCCTTCCGCCAAAAGGACTCGAAGAGGCGCAAACCACAGCTTGGAGCTCAACCGGCCGATCCCCTGGGGGATTTATCGGCCAGGACAAACTTCGGTTCCGGCGCGGAAGAACTCCATCAGGCCGGGGGATCGCGTTGGAGTGCTTCCTCGATGTGCTTCGAAATCGACGCGGATCTCGACCCTCGCTCGGCCACTGCCACAAGCAGCGGACGCACGATCAAGGCGATATCGGGAGCATCGTTGAGGAGCGCTTCGACTCTCTGATCAAATCTGAGCCCCCGACCGGCGCCGGCAGAACGCCGAAGGTCTTCAGCACACCGCGTATCATGTTGGAGAGCCGCGTCGTCATGCCCACGAGCGGAGCGCGAGCTCCGAGAAGAGCCCGTGCTCGGCTTGTAACCGCTTAAAACCCCTGCGGACCATCGCTTGGCTGGGTGCCTCGAGGTGTCCGGCGACGTGTATTCAGATTACCGCCATAATCGAGCCCGAACGCACTACAGAACGGGGCTTGATCCGAGCCGGGAGGTCCGGATAGGGCATGAACACCAATTCCCGCCGTCGAGGATGAGCGGCCGTTGTGGGTTTCAAAAGCGGTCCTTTGCTGCCGATGATTAGAGCCATGTAGGGCTTTGGATCAGGCTCTTAGCCAGATCGATCCGTTGTCGGGCGCGAAACACAGTGCGCTCCCCGGCCTTTACATCGGCCGATACAGTCCACAGCCGCAACGCCACATTGAGGGGATCGATGCGCAGTGCGGACCAGAAGGTAAGCTCGCCGATCCGATGCTGTTTGGCATGGCAGGCGGCGCACAGAGGGACGGCGTAGCGATCGCCCGGCTTCACCCCGAAACCACCGTCGGTTCCGGTCCGCACATGCGCGGCCTCTGACGGCGCGGCTTTGCCGCAGGCGACGCAGGGGAGCTGACGGACAAAGGCCAGGTGCTGCACCCGCCGACGCAAGTCAGGCTTGGACTTGCGACGTGTTAAGGAGCGGGGGATACGGGGAGCAGGCATAGCCAGATCGCGCCTTCGAGAGCCAGAGAAATCGGCTTTCTGGATGCCGCTGAGCTCGCGCTCAGGACATTCGAAGGCGTGTCAATTCGCGGCGTCACGGTACAGTCTCCAGACTGGCTCGCAGCGCCGCCTTCAACGCCAATCCCCCTTGTGGGACCGGCACCTCGGTCGCGGCGCGGATCTTTTCCATGACCCGCTCGATAAAGTAGTTGAAGATCTGCAGCTCGCGGTCGAGCGCCTTGATGAACCTCTCATCCGGCTCAACCCGCATGACCAGCTTTGGCAGCACATCATGCCAGCTGACGATGTCGACCCAGCTGCGCTGCGAGACGTAGAGCTGGCCTTGCAACTGGGGCCGGAAGCGTTCATGGACGGTTCCGGAAATCCAGTACTCGACCTGCGTGTGCGGCAGCGGGGCCTTGATTTCCAACAGGCCATCATCGCCGATGAGCCGGTCGGGGCTGCATCCGACCGTGTGATCGTCGTCGGTGATGAAGCCGACTCTTTGCACGGTTACGTCTTGGTCGAATTCATACCAATCGACCGCATCGGCCTCGACGATCAGGCCCCGCTCCATCGCCGGCGAATTGTAAAACTCGATCTTCCGCTGCAGCAGCCGCTCGGCGATCAGAACGCAGGCGTATTCACGCCACTGCTTCGACGGGTTGCCTTGCGGTGTGATGATCTTGTGGAAATTGGAACTCGTCGGGATGCCGAGCTTGAGGCGGTCATAGGCTTCCGAGTATTGAGCCACATCATGAAAGAGGGGCATGACCGGCCTCGGCCTTGGCGATCTGTTCCTCGAGCGTGCTGACGGCCTTGCGATAGTCACGGGCAGCGATCGTCGCTACCGCCGCTTCCAGCGAGCCGGCCTCCTCGACGCTCCGGGCCCTCATGTATTTGAGGAACTTCGGCCCGACCTTGGCCTTCTTGATCATCTCGACAATGGTCTTGGCCTGGGCCTCGTCGATCGTTCCTCCGGTTCCGTCGTCATCATCGGCGACGACCACGATGTTGAAGATGTTGCAGGCGACATAGCGGCGCAGGAAGGAGTTGGTGCTCCCGACGGCCTGCACATTCGATTTGCCACCGGTGGTGTCGGGCGGCGCCGGCATAAAGGAATCTTCATAATGGCCGCTTGGCAGGTGCTTCAGGCGGCCGCGGACTAAAATACCGCCGCCGTCGCATGGCTCATCGGAATAGGAGAGATCCATCTGCTCCTCCGCCAACAGCGGGCGCAGATGTTTGTCGATCTCTTCGAGCGGGGCGTATTTGAAGGCTTCAACGGTGCCTCTTTGCTTTCCGTTGTCGATGTCGGACAAAACGGGCCGGTTTTTGACGATCTTGATGCCGGCGAGCTTTTTGAGGATCCGCCCCTTCGCTCCATTGAACGCGAGTTCCGCCTCCCTCGCTTTGAGGCGCTCGTACATTGCCATCATGCGGTCGAGCTTTTCGACACCGGCGCTCGGGTCGAGCGCCGCCCGTTCGATCAACGCCATAACAGTCGAAGGGCTGTCCGATGGTGGCGCGGCCAGTGGCTCAACCGTGCACTTCCTCTGCTGGGCCTCTCTCGTGAGGCTAATTTGCTTCTCCATCAGCGTTCCTCCTTGTCCCAACACGGCCTCGGCATCGCTCCGCAGTTTGGATTGCCGCACCAGTCAATGTCCTCTCGATCGGGCTCAACCGCTCTTTCGGCAACCCGGAAGCGACTGGCATATGCTTTGCGCGCCGGGTGGCGGATGACCCGTGATCCGATGAGCTATGTCGATCGCGGCGATTTCGGCGACCCCACGTTGCGATCTTTGGCCATTGGAAGGCTGAAAGCCGAGCCGTCAGCATTGTCGCGGCATGCTGCCCACACTGGCGTGGTCCGCAGCGCGGGCTAATGCTTTGACAAGTTCAGGCCCATTCATTTTACGTCTGCGTAGTCAGATTAAACACCGCGCGCCTCAAGGCTTCGCGAGTTACGACTCGGGCTCTTCGGTAATGAAGCCGGCGATATCGGCAGCGACCTGTTCGCCATGACCCTTCTGCAGCAACAAAACCGCGTAAACTGCTCCGCTAAAAAAGCAGTTACGTAGTAGGGGAAGAAGCACCTTGTTCAGCGGCGTGTCGATAACGTACTCGTCAAGGGTGTGAAACCACGCCTCGTGTAGCGAGGAAATAGCGGCTGTGGTTTGTCCCAAACGAAGATCGCCGACCAGAGGCCTTCTTATTTCGCCGTTTCCTCGAGGCTCCATCGCTTCTCTCCCGGATGCGTGTGTTTTACCGAGAGATTATTTACGAAAAGCGCGAAACGGTCAATCAAAAAATCACGCAGAGTGATCAGATTACTTAAAATTCCTGCGCCGCGGCCTCGGTCGGCGCGATCTCGATCGCGCGGTGGTGCGGAACCATCGAGCGGTCGGCGCGATAGAGCCAATCGAGAGTCACTCCGTGTGACCGCGTCGACGGTTAGCGCTTGCGCGCCGGCTTCGTATCGGCCCTATCGGTTGTGTCGGCCGGAAAACTGTCGGCCCGCGGCAAGAATTGTCCGCCGCAGGCCGGCAAACCGATCTGTTGCTGTAACTGGCTCAAGGCCGCCCCGATGCCGCCACCGTCCCGCAGATCAGTGTTATGCGAAACTGATTACGTCCTGGTCCGCGAGTACCAAGACGCGATCCGGCTGCAACACGCGGTTTCAGCTGGGGCTGGCGGCGTGCTCACGGTCCTCGGCGATGACGGTCGTTGTGCATCTGCGCCTATGGCGCCGCCACGGTGCGCACATCGTCGATCGATCGTCGGTGACCGACAATGATGCGCGCACCGCTCGACACAGCCGATCCGGGACGCGGCGAATGAGCGGAACAGTCGCTGCGGTTCAGCTCGATCGGTTCTTCTTGTCCTGCGCAGCTTGCCATTCCACAGAGCCGCGGGCCCAATTGGGCTCGGCGGGCTGGCATGGCTCCTTCTTGACGCCCAGCTGCTCGGCCTGCTGGCGATAGATTTCAAAGATTCCCCAGCTGCCCCTTTCGGGATTGAGCATTTCCAAGGCGCCGCTGCAGGCATCGACTTCGTCGTCATGCGCGAGATCGGGGAAGCCTTCGAGGACGCGGAACAGCTCCTCATTCCAGGACCCTCGCCGGATCTTCACATTGCCGGCGCGGCATTGCGAACTGAACGGCCCAAACCGCGTCAGCTTGTCGCCACTCTCCGGCGACGGCGCCACAGTAAAGCCGTGAGTGGGCGCACCAGGTGCGAAAGCTCTGGCTCTTACCGGCTTCCCCGCGCTTTGCCGAACCCGATGCGGACCCGTTTGCCCTCCTGCGTCGCGGTATCCAGCAGCAGGCCTCGCCTGGGTTCGCCTGACCGGGGACCATATCCAAAAGTTAGCAGCCGCCCTTCCAGTCGCAGCGCACTTTCGTGTGCCGCCGCTTTCCTCAGTCGCAATCAAGCTACCCTTACGGGTCACCGGATGTACCTTGCGCTCGCGCGAGATTGTCTAATCGCGCCATCTTTCTCCCCTGACTATCCGATAAGTGAACGGGGCCGGTCTGCCGCCCGGACCCGTGGGGTTGGTGAGCTCCTTCCTCGCCGTGGTCTGCCAGCCTAACTGCGCGCGTGCATAGAATATCGCCAATTTAGCGCGCACCCGCTCATCGGTGATCGGTTCGCCGCCTTCCGGCGGCGCGGTGCCCAGTATCGTCGCGATGATGAAGCTGACGACGCTGCGACGGGAGCTGCAACGTTATGGGGCCCTTCTGTGTCCTGCTCGGAGCTCTTTTTTGCTCAGGTTTGGCTTGCTGCGTCGTTTGCGGTCGGGTGCCCGAGCAAGCCGCTGCGCCCCCCTTTGTTAGCCGTTTATCCATGTCAGTCAAAATCTAACCCTCGATCACAAAGTCGAGACTATTTTCTGATCGATAAAAAATTGACCAATCTTATAACAAATATGCATCTAACAGATATTGCAGGTTATATGCTTACAAGCAAAATAGCATTCAAGATGAGCCTGTTGGGAAAATTGTCTCTTCATTCTCACTTCGGCTGTGTTTCTGCGGTATCCCGGACCAACTCGACGGACATCGTTGATCGAGCGACATTTTGAAGTCTACAATCAATTATTAGACACCAAGAGAGCCGAGCCGCTGATCCCCCGCGTCTTTACCGGCTCCTAACGTTTCCAATCGAGCCGGTGTATGGGGTTGATCCCCCATTTTTTTCATAACCCCTAACCCCTGGGGTGAAGCCCAGGTCGGACATCGCCTGGCTCTTTTTTTTATAGACGGGAAATTGAGCCGGACCGCGATGCGACGCCGCTAATAGGCAGGTCGAGATGAAGGAAGGCGTTGTCAGGCCGGGGGATCGCGTTGGAGTGCTTCCTCGATGCGCTTCGGATCGACGCGGATCTCGACCCCCGCTCGTTCCTGCTGCAATATCATCGGCGAGCGCGAGTCGCGCTCAGCCCAGCCGCGGCTGAGAGCTTCGCTCAATTCGGCAAGCGCCAAGTTAGCAATCCGCATCGGCACGTTGAAGTCGCGGCCCAGCTGCGTGGCGAGCGTCATGTCCTTGTGCGCCAGCCGCAGGGCAAAGGCGGCAGGCTCGTACTTGCCGGGGAGAAACTGATCGATCAGCCCGTCAAAGGTGCGCCGACGGCCGCCGGCGCCGTCCCGTACAGCTTCCCACAACGCCAGCGGCTCGACCCCAGCCTTGACCCCGACCGAGAACATCTCGGCGAGGGCCGTCTGGATGCAGTAGCCGGCACCGTTGTGCACGAGCTTGGCGACCGAGCCGGCCCCGATCGGTCCGACGTAGCGCGCCTTGTCGCCCATCGCGTCGAGCACCGGCTTGTAGCGGTTGAAGATCTGCTCATCACCGCCGACCCACAGCGCAAGCCGGCCGGTGCGGGCGCCGCGTGGCCCGCCGCTGACCGGTGAGTCGAGCATGTAGACGTCGCGCTCGACAAAGGCGGCGTGGATCTTCCGCACGGTCGTCGGCGAGTTGGTCGACAGGTCGAAATAGGCCTTGCTGCGGGTCATCCCGGATAGCAGGCCATTTTCGCCGAGCGCGACCGACTCAACCTCGGGCGGTCCGGGCAACGAAGTGAAGACGAGCTCCGACGCCTCGGCGACCGCACGCGGTGTATCGGCCCAGACCGCACCGGCGGAGAGATAAGGTTCGGCCGCCGCACGACGCAAGTCGTGGACGGTCAGCTCGTGGCCGGCCTTTTGCAAATTGGCCGCCATGCCGGAGCCCATCATACCCAATCCGATGAACCCGATCTTCATCTCGCCCTCCCGCGATGCGTGCTTGCCGTACTCGACCCTACTTCTTCTCGAATACATCTTTGGCGACGAGCGCCGCGGTCATCGCTGCCGGCCAGCCGGCATAGAAGGCGAGATGGGTGATCACTTCGCTGAGCTCGTTCTTGGTGAGGCCGTTATCGAGCGCTCGCTGCAGGTGGCCGGTGAGCTGCTTTTCACGGCCGAGCGCGATGAGTGTCGCGCAGGTGATCAGGCTGCGGTCACGCTTGGAGAGGCCCGGGCGCTCCCAGACTTCGCCGAACAGTACCCTCTCGCTGAGATCGATCAGCCCCGGCACGATGTTGCGGACCTGCTCGCGGGCCGCCGAGGGTTGTGTCTGCGCCATGGTTTCCTCCAATTTTGGTCTGCCAATTCGATCGAGCTTTACCGTAGCACGAGGTCTTCACCGGCGGTCATATTTCCACGCATGCCCGAGCTGGCGATTGCACAGAGCTCACCGCCGTGTGCCTCTTGGAAGCTCGGCCGGTCGGGTCCGTACCGCTTAAAGGCGCCAAAGCGCAGGCGGATCGCCGCGTGCGCATTTGTGTTCGATCAAGAGGTGATTTCAAAAGAGACCAGTGCTGGGCGCGAAATCAGTGCGGTAATGGATTTCGCCAAACTGCCGAGATCTGCCTCTCGCCCTGCCCCTTTTCTCTGCGGGCGTTGATCTTCTTCACCCCGTCGGATGGATCAGTGTGCCGCTGATCGCGGCGCAGGACGCGCCCGGGCAACGCCTCAGCCGGCGCCGCTGCCGCCCGCACTTCGGGCATTCGCGCCCGCCGACGTTACCGGCAGATCGAAGCGGTCCTTTGTCTCTCTATCGCCTCATCAACGCTCCGTTCAGCCGTGATCGCCACAGTAGCATTGGCGATATTCCGACGGCAGAACGTTGCCGGTCGCACAGCGAAACGCGCGGACCGCTTGCGCGTCGCTTGGGCCACCAGAGAGTTGAGACCAGTAAAACCGGCTCGAGACGGTGAAAATCGAGTGCCAGCGCGCGCCCACCGCTGGCTCGTCCTGGATACGCGAGTAAAGACGTTCGAGGCTCGCCAGATCGACCCGCGGCAGGTTCCATTCGCCGCTGAACGTGTATTCCGGCTGCCATTCCGGCGGCACGTTCCCATCGGCGGCCGCCGCCGCCAGGTTCGTCAGATAATAGGTGGTCTCGTCGAGGATGCCGCCGCGGGCGTCATAGCTGGCTGCGCGGAAAGCCGGGTTCTGGCCAAAAATCGGGCTGACTGCCGGCGTAATCAGCGCGAAGGCATAGTGCGCGTCGCCATCCCCGATCAGACGAAAATCATCCATATGGGTGTGGCCGACGAAACTGGCGGCTATGGTCTCGGAATAGCGTCGCAGCAGAGTGTAAAAGCGGTCCGCGAAGGCTTGCTTCCACATTGGGATCAAATAGCCGGGGCACATCCCTTGGCGCAGCGTCGCATAGCCGTCGATGCCCGGCGGGATATGGTAGAGCAGCCAGACCCGCTCTTGCGCCTGGCTTGCCGCGGCCAGCTCCGCTTCCAGCCAACCTAGCGTTGCCTGCCCCGGATCGGGATCGGCGGGCGAGCCGCAAGCGTTCCGATAATGGATCGAGAGAAAATCCGTGTTTGTCGACAGCACCCGGATGCCGGCCACTTTGACGCTGGAATTGCCGTGATGCCTCCAGCTGTCGTCCATACCGGGTCCGCCACCGCCGACCAGCGCATGCAGGATCGGGAGCGTGTCGGCGAGGAACGGGCCGTCCGGCTGCAGCTGATAGTCGCCGCACTCGTCGTCATTGTTGCCGAGCGCCGGCACGATCGGGGTCGCGGGGAAGGTCTGTTTGAGTTGCAGCGCAAGAAACTGCATCGTCTTGCCTACGAACGCCCGATGAGCGGCCCTCGAATGGTCGCCGGCTGCGGCATCGAATTCTCGGCGCAAACCGTGCGCGAGGAAATCGCCGGAGATGAGGATTAAAGCGGGGTCGGGGATTGTCTGCTTCATGTAACGGAAGGCCGAGCGTACCAGCATCCAATTGGCATCGCGGCCGTATCGGCTCAGGCTCTTGTCATCCGAGCTTTCAAGAACCGTAGCCCATTGCTCGGGCTCGGCCGCGACCAGGCGATCGACCAGTCGCGGATCCGCCATCGGATCGAAGTGCAGATCGGACATTACCAGGACTTTGCCCGCGACCGAAGGCGCCGTCTGCCCGCCCGCCGGTCCACAAAGCAGCGCCGCCAGCGCGGCCGCCAGCCCGAGGCGCATCAGCCGACCCGAAGGGAGCGCTTCAGTGCCGGTGTTCCCAGGGTCGCTCGCGGATCAGCGCGACAAACTTTGCCCGCTGCTCGGGAGACAGTTTCGCCAGGAAGGAGAGCGTTACCGGCGCCAACTCACGCATGTACGCGCGCCGTGTCTGCCCCGCTTCGTCGAACAGCGCTAGCACCCTCGCCTCGTCCGCGTCGGACTTGGCAACCTCTGACCAGGCATTGTTGATCAATGGATCGACCGCTTTACGCATCACTTGCATGCGCGCGCGCACGGCTTGAAAATACTGTTCGAAAGCCTCCTTCTGTTCCGGTCCGAGCGCTAGCTGGGCGCCGATGCGCTGGAGCCGCTCCTCCTGATTCATCGGCGGCGGTCCGTGAATGCGGATCCACAAGGCCCCGGCGATGAAGAACAGGTTGAGCACGAGCGACAAGGCCAAAAGGATCGAGACGAGATGCTGCCGCACGCTGCGGCCCGCCGTCAGCGAGGCTACCGTCACGTCCGCAGCCCTTCGCCGAGATCGCGCAGAAAGGCCGGTGCTGGATCGAATAAATCAGGAAGAAAACTGGCTTCGTTCGGCTGCCGAGGCGCGGTGAGGGTGAGCGAGGTATCGCTTCCCATCGAAAAACCCAGCCAGCTCGCCAATGCGACGGCCGCTGCAATGCTCCCCCACTGAGCGAAGCCCTGCACGAGCCGGCGCCCGCGCCAGTCGGCGAGCACGACGACTTGGCCGCTTGCCGGAGCGCCTTCGGGCGCTATCGCACAGGCGCGGGCGATGACGCGCTCGAGTTCGGCCGAGTGTCCATCGCGGTTCCCGAGAGCTCGGGCTGCGCTGACGTCTGCCGCGGCGTTCGGGTCGTCGGCGAGCCAAGCCGCAACGCGATCCTGATCGTCGGCATCGAGCAGACCGTCGGCGAACGCCGCAAGGTCGAGGAAGCGCGCTGCCTCGTCCTCCGGGGCATCGCTCACGCGACAGCGCTGCCACAGTCGGCGATCCGATGCCATATTCGATCTTTCTTCTCGTTCCTCGTCGTTTCGCATCATTGCAACGCTTTCCTCCCGTCTTTATGCAGGCGCCAGCCAGGGCATCCCCACAACCGCTGCGTTCATTCGACCTCGGCTCTGAAGTGGGCTCGCAGTTTCAGCATGGCCTTGTGATGCGCACTACGGACGCTCTGCCGGTCGATGCCGAGCGCAGCGGCAATCTCTGCAACCTCCATCTCACGGTCGTACAACATCGTAAGGATTTCCCTTTGGCGTGGCGACAACAAGGCTTCGGGCAGTTTCAGCTTGCGCACCGGCTCGACCGGGTCGATCGCCAGGCGTGCTTCAGCCACCGTTTCGATCGGCACCGACACCGGCCGCACCCGGCGCATCGCATCGCGGGCGGTGCTGCGCGCGACGATCGTGATCCAGGTCGACAAGCCGGCTCGGGCAGGGTCATAGCCGCGCAGCAGCCGGAAATCATCCTTACACAGCCGCAAGAAGACCTCCTGGGCGAGGTCTTCGACCTCGGCGGCCTCGCGCGCGACGCCGCGTACGGCCGCCACGATGAGGCCGGCATAGCGCCGCACGAATGCTTCCCACGCTCCCTTCTCGCCGCGCAGCAGCGCATCCAGATCGCCGTCCCGCGACAATCAAGGGGCCCCGAAACCGCGGTCGTCAGAAGCGCAGGCAACAGCGTGCAAACGAGCCTTCGGTGCCCGCCCGACCCGCGCCATCAAGAGAGCGCTGCAAAGAAGTCGTTTCCCTTGTCGTCGACAACGATAAAAGCCGGAAAATCAACCACCTCGATGCGCCAGATCGCTTCCATTCCGAGTTCGGGATATTCGACGACCTCGACCTTCTTGATGCAGTCCTGCGCGAGGCGCGCCGCCGGGCCGCCGATCGAGCCGAGATAGAACCCGCCGTGCTTGCGGCAGGCGGCGCGAACCTCGGGGCCGCGATTGCCCTTCGCCAGGGTGATGAAACTTCCGCCGGCCGCCATGAAGGCATCGACGTAGGTGTCCATGCGCCCGGCAGTGGTCGGCCCGAAGGAGCCCGAGGCATATCCTTCCGGTGTCTTGGCCGGACCGGCGTAATAGATCGCGTAGTCCTTGACGTAATCAGGCAACCCCGCGCCGCGATCCAGCCGTTCCTGCAGCTTGGCATGAGCGATGTCGCGAGCGACGATCAGCGGGCCGGTTAGGCTGAGCCGGGTCTTGATCGGGTATCGCGAAAGCGTACGCCGGATCTCGCCCATCGGCCGGACGAGATCGATCGCGACGACATCGCCACCCAGCGCTCCGGGTTCGATGTCGGGCAAGAAGCGCGCCGGATCGGTTTCGAGCTGCTCCAGGAAGACGCCGTCGATCGTGATCTTGCCAAGGATCTGACGATCAGCCGAGCAGGACACGCCGATGCCGATCGGCAGGCTGGCGCCATGCCGCGGCAGCCTGATCACCCGTACGTCGTGGCAGAAATACTTGCCGCCGAACTGCGCGCCGATCCCCAGCCCGCGTGTAAGCTCCAGCACCTCCCCCTCGAGACCGCGGTCGCGATAGGCTTGGCCATAGCGATTGCCTTCCGCCGGGAGCGTGTCCAAAAAGCGGCAACTGGCGAGCTTGACGGTCTTCAGATTCATCTCCGCCGAGGTGCCGCCGATAACGATGGCGAGATGATAGGGCGGGCAGGCGGCGGTGCCCAGGGTGCGGATCTTTTCGTCTAGGAATTTCAGCAACGACTTTGGATTCAGTACCGCCTTGCTCTGCTGGTAGAGGAAGCTCTTGTTGGCCGAGCCGCCGCCTTTGGCGATGAACAGGAATTTGTATTCGTCGCCGGGTCCGGCATAGAGGTCGATCTGCGCCGGGAGGTTGTCGCCGGTATTGACCTCCTCGTACATCGACAGCGGCGCCACCTGGCTGTAGCGCAGATTGGCCTCGGTGTAAGTGCGGCGGATACCGGCCGACAGCGCGGCGGCGTCGTCACCGCCGGTCCAGACCTGCTGCCCTTTTTTGCCCGTGACGATCGCGGTGCCGGTGTCCTGGCACATCGGCAGCACCTTGCCGGCGGCGATATTGGCGTTCTTCAACAGATCGAAGGCGACGAACTTGTCGTTCGCCGAAGCTTCGGGATCGTCGAGGATCTCGCGCAGCTGCGCGAGATGACTCGGGCGCAGCAAATGCGCGCAGTCGATGAAGGCCTGGTGGGCGAGCAGCGTCAACGCCGCGGGATCGATCTTGACGATGCGCCGCCCGTCAAAACTCCCTGCCGAGACATAATCGGCGCTCAGCCGGCGGTAGGGCGCCTCGTCCGGGCCGAGCGGGAAGAGTTCACGAAAGGCGCTGTCGCCCATGGTTCGCTCCGCACTGCAATTTGCGGCAGAATCTTCGTTTCCCAGCCGGCGTCAAGTGTAAGCCCACCCTTCCCTCTCCCACCTGCCGAGAAGGGTTGGGGTGGCGGCTAGCGCTTGCGAAACTTGTCGAGCGCGACGATTTCTGCGGCCGTCTGCTCCGGTTTTCTCGGCTCTTCCGGCTGGGGCGACGCGATCTGCGCGGGCAAAGCCGCAACCTCCGCCGCCGGCGCGGATTGAGCCTCGAACTGCAGGCCGAAATGGACCGATGGATCGGCGAAGGTCATCACCGCGGCGAACGGAACGGTCAGCCGTTCCCACCGGCTCTGAAAGCTCAGGCTGACCGAAAAGGCGTCGTCCCCGACTTCGAGCCCGCGGAATTGGTGCTGCAGCACGATCGTCATCTCTTCCGGGAATTTGGCAAGCAGATATTTCGAGACCTTGGCTCCGGCGGCGCGAGTACGGAACGTGACGTAAAAGTGGTGGTCGCCGGGCAAGCCCTCGCGCACGGCGCGCGCCAAGGCTTCGCGCATGACGCCGCGCAACGCCGTCTCGACCATTTTAGGGTAGCCGAAGAGATCCTGGGCCATTTGCGGCGGCTCGTTCGTTGGGTTGCGTGACTTGGCGAGTGAGGGGCTTCTGTTGCCCGGTGCCCCTCGGACCGCGAATTGCTCAAGGCTTTTACCCCGCGAGGGGTTAGGCCGCGAGCGCCTCTTGTGCGAAGTTGTCGTTCGCAGCTAAATTGTGACCCGATAACGGCGGAATCATGCCGGGCGACGGATCTTACCTTTACCACGCGCGTCGAGCCTGGTTCGCCCCCGTGAAGCGCCGAGCCCGCCGGCGCGGAATTGGTGGAGGCGCCGGGTACTGCCCCCGGGTCCGCAACGCTTATTTCGTAAGCCGTGTATCGCCATAGTCGGTTGCCCGACCGGGTAGATATAGGCCCAAAAGCATGCAAACTCAATCCTGCTGGCCGAACGCTTCTTTATCGTCGCCCCGCGGAAGCGGGGGCCCAGGGCGACAGCCGGAGCGCCCCGGCCTAGATTCCCGCTTTCGCGGGAATGACGGAACATCTGCTTCTTCACTCAATGGCCGCGGCAAGTGCCTCGTCGAGGTCGCGGATCAGGTCCTCCGCCAATTCGAGGCCGATCGACAGGCGGATGACGTCGGGGCCGGCGCCGGCCGCCTCGCGCTGCTCGTCAGACAGCTGGCGGTGGGTCGTCGAGGCGGGATGCAGGATCAGGCTGCGCGTGTCGCCGATATTGGCGAGATGCGAGAACAATTGCACGCTTTCGACAAGCCTGATGCCGGCCTCGTAGCCGCCCCTGACCCCGAAGGTAAAAACCGCGCCGGCGCCCTTTGGGAGATATTTCCGAGCGAGATCAAAAAACGGGTTGTCCTTGAGCCCGGCATAGGAAACCCACGCAACGCGCGGGTGCCCCGACAAAAATTCGGCGACCTGGCGGGTGTTCTCGACATGCCGCTCCATACGCAGATGCAGCGTCTCGACGCCGGTCAGGGTCAGGAACGCGTTCATTGGCGACAAGGTCGGGCCGAAGTCGCGCAATGCCACCGCCCGCGCCTTCGTCGTGAACGCGAAATCGCCAAAATTCTCGTAGAATTTGAGCCCGTGATAGGCTGGCTCCGGGTCGGTCAAGGACGGAAAGCGATCGCCCTGGCCCCAGTCGAAGCGGCCGGACTCGACAATGATGCCGCCCAGTGCATGGCCGTGCCCGCTCAAGAACTTGGTCGTCGAGTGGCAGATGATATCGGCGCCCCACTCGAACGGCCGGCACAGATATGGCGTCGCCAGGGTGTTGTCGACGATCAGCGGAATGCCCGCCTCGTGCGCGATCGCCGCCACCCGCTCGAGATCGACGACGATGCCGCCGGGATTGGCAAGATTCTCCAGAAAAATGGCCTTCGTTCTCGGGGTCAGCGCCTTGCGGAAATTCTCGGGGTTGGTCGGGTCGACGAAGTGGCACTTCCAGCCGAGCTTTTTGAACGAGAGCCCGAACTGGGTCAGCGAGCCGCCATAGAGATTGCGCGAGGCTAGGAACTCGTCTCCCGCCTCCATCAACGTGAAGAAGATGAGGAACTGCGCCGCATGCCCCGACGCGGCGGCGAGCGCGGCGCGGCCGCCTTCGAGGCTCGCCACCCGCTCTTCAAGAACCGCGACGGTCGGGTTCGTCAGGCGCGAATAGATGTAGCCGAAATTGTGCAGGTTGAAGAGCGAGGCGGCGTGGTCGACATCGTCGAACACATAAGAAGTGGTCTGGTAGATCGGTGTCGAGCGGGCGCCGGTCACCGGATCGGGCGCGGCGCCGGCATGGATGGCGCGGGTCTCGAAACCGTAGGTCACATTGTGCGACGGCGTGGGCCGTTTTCTCCCCCGGCGTGGGAGCGGCGGCTCCGGCGGGCGGTTGCGGATGATGCCGCTGTTGACCCCGCTCCACGACAGCTCGCCGCCGAGCCGCCCGAACTCGATCTTCGGGCAGCGGTTCATGACGACCTCGATCCCGGCCTTTTCCGCCACGGCCGCCGCCGCATCGTTGCGGATGCCGAGCTGCATCCACACGACCGGAGCGCCGATCTCGATCGCTTCGTCGACGATAGCGGGCGCCTCGCGGGCCGGGCGGAACACGTCGATCATGTCGACCGGCTCGGGAATATCACGCAGTGCGGCGTAGACTTTCTCGCCGAGCAATTCCTGGCCGGCAATGCCGGGATTGACCGGGATCACCCGGTAGCCTTTGCCCTGCAGATACTTCATCACGAAATAGCTGGGCCGGTTCCAATTGGACGAGGCACCGACCATCGCGATGGTTCGGACGCGCTGCAGGATCGTGCGCAGCTGCGCATCGGAATAGGGGATCGGGTCCAGGCTGCTCATGGTTGTCTCGCGACGATTCTTTGACAGGTGGTTAACCCTCGCTCCTCGCATCGCCCCCGCAAAAAGCGGGGGCCCAGGGGCAACCACCTCGGCCTATCGGCCATGGATTCCCGCTTCCGCGGGAATGACGAGGGGCGCAAGGTTCAGCAGCTCCGGCCTGTACTCGAAATGCATCGTGTCATAGTGCCGCCACTTGCCGCCCCAGATGAAGCCGTGCCGCTCGAAGATGTCGATAATCTGGGCCGGCAAGGTTTCAGCCGCCATCGCGCGGGGCCAGAGCCAGTACGCGGCCCGGACCGCGTTGATGTCGATCGCCGCACCCCAGGAGTGCATGCTCGGCTCCCCGGTATCGGCCACCGTGCGGCAGTTGTATGTTCCCGCGGTAGGGTAGACAAAGCGTTTGATTGGTGCGGGCAGCGCATCCAGTTCCGCAGAGACTTCCGCCAGACGCGTGGCAACGCCATTAACGGATGTCACTCGGAGGGTGTGGCCCCAGCTCTGCGGCAGCCATACCACCGGCACCAGCCGCGGCGCCACCTCGCCGCGCCAACAGTCGCCATACATCTTGTCGAAGAAGGCGCGGTTGCGGACTCGGCCGGAATCACCCTTCGGGACGAGCGTGGCAGCGCCGACGCCCGCCGGGTAGGGCAGGCTGATCTGATCGAGGATCGAGCCGTGTCGCAGCATCTCATCGAAGCTTTTGTGCGACTGCCTGTCCGAGAGCGGCATCCGCGTGCCGTCGCGCCAGATCAGATCAGCCGCGTCGTAGCCGGCCAACTGCTCCGGGTACGCGCGAACCACCGCATCAAGCGCAGCGTTGTCGGCGGTCGCCGCTGCGGGTGTGGAAGCAAGCCCGACGAACAGAAGCGCGGGGGCGATAACCCTCACCCTATCCTTCTCCCGGCAAACGGGGCGAGGGAATTCCAAATTTCTTCCTCTCCCCGCTCGCCCCACCTTCCTCTCCCTCGAAGGGGAGAGAGAGGGCCGGGGCGACGGGCAACACCGTCAGCGCCTAAGCTCAATGGTGGTCTTGATCGTCGCCCACGCAGACGAAATTGGCCGCGTCGGTGTTGTCGCCGGTCCCCTTGTAATGCGCCTTCGCGGGATAGGGGCACAGCGGCCGGGTGAAAGCCACCGGCTGGCTCGTCGCGATCAGCATGTCCGGCGCGATGCCGTGCTCGACCCAGCGCTGCAGCGCGAGGACTGCATCGTGCTCGGGGTCAAGCGAGACGGGTACGACGCCGGACTGCCCGAAATTTACCGCGCCGGCTCCGCCGGCGCAGTGGTTCATGCCAGGCACCATGAAGAGCCGATCGAACTCCCGAACGCGTTTCAACCCGCCAT
>Ga0310916_10000791_pt1 | contig 18025 bp, 14 predicted proteins | sample GREbulkMGLF176_FD_203444 | JGI IMG/M metagenome (GOLD analysis project Ga0310916, IMG submission 203444) | Lab enrichment of tropical soil microbial communities from Luquillo Experimental Forest, Puerto Rico - GRE.bulkMG.LF176 | ecosystem: Environmental > Terrestrial > Soil > Tropical forest >...
CTTCTACAACAAGCGCGGGACGTGCGAGCAATGGATCAAGGAAGGCAAGGGGGCGATCAAGTGGACGCGGCTGTCGTGCCGAACGTTCGCCGCCAATGCCGTTAGGCTCCAGCTTCATGCGCTCGCCTACAACCTCGGCAATTTCCTGCGCACACTGGCGACGCCCGAGCCGATCAAGGACTGGTCGCTGACAAGCTTGACGGAGAAGCTGATCAAGATCGGCGCGAAGGTGGTGAGCCACGGCCGCTATGTCGCCTTCCAGATGGCCGAGGTCGCCATCCCCCGACAGATGTTCCAGGAGATTCTGCGGCTCATCACGGAGCTACGGCCGCAGCCACCGCCCGCGCCAGCATGAAGCGTTTGATTGTCACGCGTTCAAGCGCAATCGACAGGAGGAATGCGTTCAGATGCCAGTGAAAATAGCTAGATCAGCCCCTCGAGCATCGTTCGGGCTGCCCGAGCTGCTGGTAGCATCCACACCTCGCGTCAGTCTTGCTACAAGGCCGGAAAGGCGTGAATATTCACGCCAGTTCGGGAGTCATCCGGGGAATCCTGGTTTAATGCAGGAAGCATTATCAAACCTGGCGTACGCCGGCGGACAGGGGGAATTTGTCCGTCCCGCGACCGCACCAGGACGAGCAGCCTTAGCTTTCGAGCTTGCCGTTGTCGGTTTCGCAATTTTCGGCTTGATAGCCGCGGAGCTGATGCTGTCGAGTGCCATACGCGGAACGAACTTCGCTGGCGGCGATGGCAAGTTTGCGCAGGCGATTATTCTTGCAGCATATAAGTTCGGTGGGTTCTTTCAGTTCAATAATATCAACCCTATTCAGGGACTCGGGTCAGAATTGCTTCCTATCAATGTGTGGCTAAATCCGACCTTTCTGCCGTTCGCTGTTTTGGAGAAGGCACAAGCGGCTAACATTGCGGCTGCAATAGCGCTCGGGTTCTTCGCAGTGGCATGCTACTTGATGGCGCGCTGCTTCGATGTGCCGATCGTGCCCAGCGTCATCGCCGCGCAGCTCAGCATCGTAATCTTTGCGCCGCTCTTATTTATATTCGAGTTATCCACTGTGTTCTCGTTGATGGTGGGAAACGCGGTCGTCTACGCGCCCTACATGGTTGCCCTTGGTTTGTTGAGTCGCCTCGAGTCAGGATCATGGCGCACATTCGCCCTGATCACGGCGGGCATTTTCGGGCTGGTCTTCTATAGCCTCTGCTGTGATCCGTTATGGAGCGTTGTCTGTGGCTCGAGCTGGGCATTACCGTTCGCGATCGTAGCATTGGGTCCGATGAGGCCAAAGGTGGTGCTCGTCCGCTGCGCTGCGTTGGCCTGTTGTCTCGTGCTTCTGGCCCTCAGCGGTGCGGCCGAATATGTTCTCACGATGACGATGTCCATCGCACGATTCCAGTTCCCGGTATTGGATAATCGCGTGAGATTGCCAGACTTCTTAGCATCCGCGCTCTTCTATTCGCCCTACATGAAATATTTCTACCTCGTGTGGATGCTAAGTTGGTTGGTGGGTCTGATAACGTTGCGCGGTCGAGCACGGCTATTGGTGATAGTCGGGTTCGTGACCTGCGGCGCCTTGTGGTTGGAGATCTTGGTTTATCTGCTGCTGCAGAATGCTTCGTGGTCGCTTCCGCTTCCCATATACGTGGAACAGGGCCTATTTCCATTGTTTCTAGTGTCAGCTGTCACGGGTTATTGGGGCGCCATTGCGAAGTTACCGCTGGGACTGCCACAATCACGACTGGCAGCGTTCGCTCTCGTCGCACTCATACCTGCTGGAATTTTGAATTTCACGTTTAACCGGGGCAGCAATTTTACGGACCTGTATAACGAGCCCTGGCCCCATGAACCGGATCTCGCGCAGTTTCTTGCCGATAACATCGCGCAGGATCTCGGTAAACCATTTAGGGGTGCGGTCCTTTTTTACCTCAGCGATTATCCTATTCACGTTACGCTTGCGAACTTATGGGCGCGAAGCGTGCCTACCGTCTCTGAGTACAGTCAGCTCGTTACGCCGCAGTCGGTATATTTCAATGCCTCAGTATTGAACCTCGGCAGCCATCAGCAACTCAACGCATTCAATCCCGTCGCGGTAACATCTCCGGACGTTTCCTTGAGGGTGCTGCCAATGCTAGGCACGCGCTACTATGTTGTTGGCGATCATCAGATGTTGGCGCTCCGCGACTTCATCTCGTTAGCAAATCGAATAGGCAAGGCTCTGGCCAGCGAATCTGGTCACCCGATGGTGAGCGTACCGCAAGGCGCGCATCATAACGCAACTTCGGCCGCTCGCTGGCATATTTATGAGCTTCCACATCCTAACGTAGGCGATTACAGCCCGACGATCGCGGTGACGGCAGAGACGGGCGACGCCGCGGCGGCGATGATCGCTCAGCCGGATTTTGATTTTACCAAGCAAGTCGTGCTTTCAACCGCGATCGACACATCGCTGGTGTCAGCGCGCAATATTCAAATGTCTTTGATCCGAGGCGGCCTGCATGTGTCCGGACACAGCGATGCCACCTCCCTGGTCGTGTTGCCACAGCAATTCTCGCATTGCCTGCGCGCACGTGACGAACGCGTGCGCCTCGTGCGCGCCAATCTAATGGTGACAGGAGTGATCTTTTCCGGAGACGTCGATACAGACATCGTCTTTGACTATGGGCTGTTCACGCCTCGGTGCCGGTGGGGCGATATCTCGGATATCAAGACGCTCAAGATGCAGATCGATGCACGCGCCAATCCGTTATCGGGCGCAGGCCTGTTTCCAAATTGGCAGGAAACGGTGATGAAGCTTGGAGCCGCTGTAAGCGCGATCAAGTAGTTCGCGTTTGATGAGAACATCAGTTAGCTCTGCCATAAACGGCCGATCGCGATTTCGAGGCGCACTTGCGAGTTGCACGGGGCATACGCCCGCGCTATAGAATGGCGACCTTAAAGCGTGGGGCTGCGGATGCTGACTTATCCCATTATAAGTCACGAAGCACCACGCGCCGACGCAACGAGAAGAATCGCATGAGTGAGCGTCGCGGTTTGTGGTCCCCGCTCTCCAACCCGATCGTCTACGAACTCTTCCACCATCTGATCGGCGCACGACGATGGCTGCAGGGGTTCACGAACGAGGTGATCCGGCCCCGTAGCGGCGATCGGATATTCGACGTCGGCTGTGGACCGGGCGCGCTGCTGCGCTGCCTGCCGGAGACGACGAGTTACGTCGGTTTCGACCGCAACGAAACCTACATCGAGCGCGCCAGGGAAATGCACGGTGCCCGCGGCGAGTTCATCTGCGACGACGTCGGCAATTTCGCCGGCTATGCACTCGCCCCGGCCGATATCGCCGTTGCCATCGGCATTCTTCACCATCTGAGCGACGATCTCGCATCCGCAATCCTGCGGGCGACGGCAAACGCGCTCAAGCCGAACGGGCGGTTGATTACCGTCGATCCGTGTTTCCATCCCGAGCAGAGCGCCATCCAGCGCTTCGTCGTGAGCAACGATCGCGGCATGCACGTACGCCCGTACGACCGATACGTGGAGCTGGCCGCCGCGGTCTTTCCCAAGCCCAAGGCCGCGTTCCAGCGAGGCCACGTGCCGTTTCCATACTCGATCTGCATTATCGAGGCCGCTCGCAAGCCGACCTGACATCGTGGGATCATGCGCTCGCCCGCGGACCATCGGGTGACGAGCGGTTGCTTTTGTCAGCCGCATCGATCATCAAGCGGCATTTGGCGGTTTCAAATCAAAGGGCACCGACGCCGTGAGAGAACCGAATCTGACAGGGGAGGCTCCGTTATCAATGAGGTCTTCAAGGCTTCGATCAGTGTTGGCCTCGAAAGCAACGCGCCAATTCGGTTTTGCGGCGCTCGCAATATCGCTGCTGATCCTCAGCCCCATCGCCTTCCATTCGAAATCTCCGTTGGTCTTCTATCGCTTCGACGGGACTTACCTGTTGATCACGGCGGTGATGCAGCAGGCGTGGGCGGTCAGCGACTGGTTCTTCACCAGCAATCCGCTGCAGGGCATCGGCGGCTTGGAACTGCCGCAGCACAATTTGATCGATCCTGCCCTGCGGCTGGTGGCGCACTTGCCGGCGTCGATCGGGTTAACCGCCGCGATGACGTTTTATGCCGCCCTTCTTGCGGCCACCATATGCTGGCTGGCGACCCGCCTGCGAATGGCTCCGCTGCCGACCATCTTTGCTGCGTGGCTCGGGCCGTTGCTAACTTTACCATACGTCTATCCGAGCTTAGGCTTCGAGTTTCTCTGGGGGGACCCAACCTACATCATACTCATCGCTACCAATACCGCAGCTATTTTGCTGTTCCTCGACTTTGGGCGAGGTCCGCTTGCGGCCGATGCGGCGCGATTTGTCGCCATCGCCGCGGTCTGTGCCTACCAGTTTATCCAGCTTCCGAACTTCGCGCCGTTGTCGCTCATCGTGCTGGCCTTCTTCGGCATCGTTGCCCTCGCCATGGCGGCTTCGATGCGCGAGCTATGGATCAAGCTGGTTGGCGCCAGCGTATTGGGATCCCTGGCAGCGGCGGTGTTCGGGCCCCTGATCTTCGGGCTCTATGGTTTCGCCAAGCCGACATTCTTCTGGTACGAGTTTTTCCCGCGCCCCGGTACGCTGCGCGATCTGACGTTCTTCATCGCCTACTATTCGCGATGGCCGGGGTGGATCGTCTATGGCCTCTCGCTCGCCGGTGCCCTGCACGCCGCGTTACGCGGCAACGAAACGATGCGGCCGCTGGCACGAGGCTTCCTTGCATTCATCCTCGCCAATTTAGCCCTCATTCTCGTCCTCAACGAGGCATGGAAGGGGCCGCGCATAGCCTACATCGATATCTATGCCTATCCGTTCTACTGCGTCTTTGCCGTGCACGTCGTAGCTGCCGCGGCGGAGTCGCTAAAGCTCGGAAACTGGGCATCGTTTGCCAATAGCCGTGCGGGCATTTTGGCTCTCTGCGCCTTGCCGTGGCTGGTCCTGATCGATTACCGGCCGCCGCCACTCGAGCGGCCGCTGGTGCGCAATCTCAATCCCTTCATCTGGCCGCCGTCGGAATCTCCGATTATAAAATTCCTGGCCGACGCGGTCGCACTGCGGCCGGGCTCGCCGTTTCGCGGCCGCGTCGCCAGCGTGGCGGGAAGCGATAACGCGCCGCAATGGGTGTCCGCGCCGTTCATAAATCAGCACAACTACGATGTGTTGAATCTGTTTTTCGCCGGCAACGACCACCGCATGTATGGGTTGTGGTATTACAACATTCCGACGCTATTGGAATCCAATCAGTTCTCCTCACCCTTCTTTCATCTCGTCAACGCCCGGCTGCTGAATGCGCCGGATGCAAGAGACTTGCGCTCGTATGAGACGCAATCGATCGTGAACGACCGCATCATGGCGCTTCTCGGTGTGCGCTATCTGCTGTCGGACAAGGTGCTGTTGGATCGCACGCCGGTCTTCCAATATCGTCTGGTCGAGGGGCGCGATCTCTATGTCTATTCGGTCCCGGACACGAATACTGCGGGCTATGCTGTTACGCAGGCCCAGCGTGCAGCGAACGGTCGAGAGGCCATCGCGCTGTTGGCCAACCCGTCGTTCGATCCGCGCACGATGGCTGTCCTCACCACGCAAGAGGAGTTGCCACCGCTCGTGCCGGTTGGCGCTAGCAGCTTGATGATCGAGCGCGGCGGCTACCGGATCGAAGCCGACAGTACCGGGACGTCATTGCTGGTGCTGCCCGTGGAATACAGCCACTGCCTGCATGCAGAACTGACCACGTCAGGGCCGGCCCCTCCGCGCCTGTTTCGCGCCAATCTCGCGATGGCCGCAATCCTATTCAGCGGTCGGGTGAACGGCACCTTGAAGCTGCGTTACGGCCCATTGTCGAGCATTTGTCGGATCGAGGATTGGCGCGAGGCCGATGCGTTGCATCTGGGGGAGGCGCGGGAATGGCCGATGGCGCGGTCGTCCGATCAGTGATAGGCGATCTTACCCGATGCAGTGACGATCGGGATCTGGCGCATGAACAGCTGGCGCGACCAGAGCTCGCGGTTTTGCTCGTACCAAGCGGCCGTCCGTTGTAGGCCTTCCTTCCACGACTGCAGCGGCTTCCAGCCGAGCACGCGATTGATTTTCGACCAATCGCCGGTGTGGCGCACGACCTGTCCGGGGCGATCTTCGATGAATTGGATCTGATCCATCCGGTAGTTCATGAGCCCGACGACATCGCGTGCAATCTCGAGGATTGAGCGATGCTCGCCGCTCGCGACGTTGAAAGTCTCTCCATGAACGAGATCGCCCGACGCCTGCAGGACCAGGTCGATGGCACGGCATGTATCTTCGACGTGGAGAAAATCGCGAGCTGCGTCCCCCTTACCGTGGACCGTCAGTTTTTCGCCAAGAAGCGTACTAGTAATGAAGCGGGGCACCACTTTCTCCAAATGCTGCATCGGTCCAAAGTTATTGAATGGCCTAACGATAACGGCGGGAACCCGGTACGTCGCCCAATACGAGAACACCAATCGATCGGCCCCGCACTTGGCGCTGGCATAGGGGCTCATCGGGTTCAATGGGTGCTCCTCGTCCATCGCTTCGTCGGATGCGCTCCCATAAACCTCAGAACTCGATATGTGGATGAATCGCTTGACTTTGCCAGCAGCTTTGACGATGGCGTTGGCAACGGTCTGAGTTCCAAGGACGTCGGTCTGAAAGAACAGTAGGCTGTCGAAGATCGAGCGGGTGACGTGTGTCTCGGCGGCGAGGTGGATGACGACGTCCGCCTCCTCGACCAGCGTATCCACCAGCGCCGCATTGCATACATTGCCGTACCAAAAACGCCGCAATGGATGCTGACCTTGAAGCATGTCCTTTGGAAGATTATCGACCGAGCCCGCGTAAGTCAGAATGTCTAGGACGATGACCCGGTCTTCGGGATATTTTTCGGAGAGGTAATTGACCAGGTTCGCACCAATGAATCCGGCGCCGCCGGTGATGAGAATTGTACGCATCAGAGCCCCGTTGATCCTGCGCGAATTCTTTATGTAAATCAGGGTATCGCGAGAAGACTGCCTAAGCGACCAACATGCGCACACTGGTAGGAACCAGCCTGAATGGAGTCAAGAGCGCCCGCCCTCAAGCAGACCGATAGAGCCCTTGCGCGCCAGCGCTTATGGACCAATCTCGCGAAGACGGCATTGGGCGTGACGTTGCTTGCGGCGTTGATCTTTTGGGGCAAGATCGACTTGAACGTGCTGTTGGAACTTCCCGCCGCCCCATGGGCGGTCGTGACGTGCCTCGCGCTCTCGTTTCTGGCGCTCCCTCTCGCCGCCCTTCGTTGGGGCATTTTTCTGCGAGCGCTGGGCGTGTCGATTCCCTTTGTCAACCTATTCCATTTCGTTGCCATCGGACTCCTCACCAACGTGCTTTTGCTGGGCAGCGCCGGTGGCGACGCAGTTCGGGGACTTTACGCTTGGCGCGCGCTTGGCCGCAGCGGCGGGCGCGTCGCCGTGTCGGTCCTCGCCGACCGGCTGTTCAGCCTGTTCGCCGTCCTCTGCATCTCCCTGGCCTTCAGCTTGTTCTATTGGCGTCAGATGCAGCAAGTGCCTGCGCTTGCCGCACTCGGCACGTCGATCGTCGTCGCTACCGTAGCATTTGTCGCTGGGGCCTGCCTGCTGTTTGCGGCTCCGGATCTCACACGACCGATCGAGGCGCGTCTATTGCGCTGGCCGATGCTGGTCAATCTGCTCGCGCAGGCACGGGGGATGATTTTGATGCTGCGGACGGATCCACTCTCGTTGCTCGCGGCGTTCGCATTGGCATTGGCGACGCAAATTCTGACGGTGTTCGCCGTGGCCGTGCTTGCTGGAGCGATCAAGATCGGCGTGCTCAACCCGATCGACTATATGTTTGCTGTACCGTTCACCCTGATTGTGAACGCGCTCCCGCTGACCCCCAGTGGAATCGGGGTGGGCGAGGCCGCGTTCGACCAGATCTGCCGCTGGTTGGAGCCAACGCCGAGTGGTGCCGCCTATTCCAGCATATTCTTCGCATTTCGAGTCGTTTCAACGCTGACGTGCATCCCTGGACTCATTTCCCTCGCCATCTATCGCAACGCGGCGCGTTCTAACCCGCCGCGGTGACCATTGCCCGCTATGGCGACAACACAGCCAGCGAATCCCGCCCGACGTTCAGAAGAAGGTCCACCACCGACAGATAGGGAACGAACTCCCCGTGCTGCTGCGCATATCTGGGATGGACATAATTGTGCCAGACGACCTCGATGCCGGCGGCTGCAAATTGCGCCACGTTGAGATAGTCCTGCGCAGCGTTGCCCGAGATATACCGCGTTGCGCGGAATTGATGGCAAAGGTTGATGAGTCGCTCGTTGCGATCGCCGCCGACGTCAAGCTCGGACGCGCGGTAACGCGGCGTGGCAATTCCGATCTCCGCGGCGAGCCAATCGGTGAGCGCGAGGTCAAGGTCGACGAGGCGAGCCCATGGCCGCTCGATGATGTTTTGCAGCTTCGGTAGCACGGTGTCGATGAACGGTGCGCGCGCGTACGATTGGCCGACGGTCGACAAATGTTTGCGCCGCCAATCCTGCCGGTTATCGATCTCGACGTCGAGAATCGGTTGCCCCGCGCGTCCGCGGTGAAGAACAGGCACGGTGAGCCAAATGGCGCCCTTCGGACCCTTGACCCGGTTGCGATTGCGCCAACCGTGCTTGTCGAACTGCACGTCGTCGTAATGGACGAACACGTCGGCTTTCTTCAGCAGATCAAAATATCCCAGCCACGGCAGATAACCCGGCTGCAGAACTACGAGCGTCGTCACGAGTATCCTTTGCGTCTGCGCGCGGACCTGCTAAGAAGCCGGCCACCTGCCGGGGAGATCACGCTGCCCTATTCTTTCGCATCGGCGACAGAGTCACAATGTGCGGCATAGCTGGCTTCACCGGGCCACACAATCGAACAGCGCTGGAATTGATGACGGAGTGCCTGCGTCATCGCGGTCCCGACTCCGCGGGCTATTGGGAAGGATCGGATGTTTCGCTGGGAATGCGCCGGCTCGCCATCATCGACGTCGAGACCGGCCAGCAGCCGGTTTTCAATGAGGATGGCACGATCGCCGTTGTCTTCAACGGCGAGATCTACAACTACATCGAGCTGCGCGAGGCGCTACAGCGCGCGGGCCACCGCTTTTCTACCGATCACTCAGATACCGAGGTGCTCGTCCATCTCTACGAGGATCATGGTCTCGCCTTCCTGCACCAGCTCAATGGCATGTTTGCAATCGCACTGTGGGATGCGAGGCGCCGACAGCTGGTGCTCGCGCGCGACCGGTTGGGCATCAAGCCGCTCTATTTCGCGCGCATTCCCGGTGGCGTGGCATTCGGCTCGGAACCCAAGGCGCTGCTGAAGCACCCGGCCATATCGCGGGCGCCCAATTTCGCGGCCATCCATCACTATTTGTCGCTGAAGAACGTGCCGGCGCCTATGAGCGCGTTCCGCGATATGGAGCAACTGCGCAGCGGCGAACTTGCGATATGCTCTGGCAGCCAAATCGAGCGCCGTCGCTGGTGGAGCGTCGAGTTCGATCAGTGCGCCGATCTGGACGAAAGCGAGGCGGCGGATCAGATCCGTGCTTTGCTCGAAGACAGCGTTCGGCTGCAGATGCGCTCCGATGTGCCGTTCGGCGCCTACCTCTCCGGTGGAGTCGACTCATCCAGTGTCGTCGCACTGCTGGCGAAGCTCGGGGCCGGCGACATCAAGACATTCACCCTCGTCTATGACGACAACTTCCCCAACAAGGAGGAGGACCGTCACTTTGCCCGGGCGGTGGCGAAACACTACGGCACGGAACACCACGAGCACCGCGTGACATTTGCCGATCTGCCGGAAAAGCTTGATCACGTCGTGCGCTCGTTCGACGAGCCGTTCTCTGGTGTGATCTCGACCTATTTCATCACCCAATCCATCTCGCGGCATGTCAAGGTCGCCCTGTCCGGCGACGGCGCCGATGAGATGTTCGGCAGCTATCTCGCGCATCGTCTCGCAGCGCCGCTCGCCGCCTACGCCGCGGGCTGCAACGATCCGGCGGCCTTGGTGCCGTTCGAGAACGACGTGCCGCGACTGGCCGCGTTGGTCGCCCGCGGTGACGAGGCAGCACGGCGCGCGGGCCTCTTCCTGCTCGACGACGCCGAAAAGTACGAGCTTTACTCGCCCAAGATGCGCGAGGCGGTCGACGGCTGCGCGACGGAGGAGCTCACGCGTGGCGTTCTCGAGCGCTGTCGCAGCAGCGATGCGCTCAATCGGGCACTGTTCGTCGACCTCGAAACGTTGTTGCCAGACCAGGTCTTGGCCTTCGTCGACCGGCTTTCGATGGCGCATTCCGTTGAGGTCCGGCCGCCGTTTCTCGACCACCGCCTCGTTCAGTTCGTGGCGGACTTGCCTGGCAGCATCAAGATCAGGGGCGGGCGCGTGAAGCACATCCTGAAGGAGGCGGTCAGCGACCTATTGCCGGCGGAACTTTTGGCCCGGCCGAAGGAAGGCTTCATCATGCCGGTGAACGAATGGCTCATCGGCAACCTTAAGGACTACGTGCAAGCGACGTTGGCGCCACAGCGGCTGGCCACGCACGGCTTGTTTCGTGCCGGCGCGATCGAGCAGATGCTGGAGGCTCATTATTCCGGCACCGCCAACTGCGGGAACCAGATTTGGAACTTGTTGATGCTGCAACTGTGGTGGGAGGCATACGTCGCCTAACGTCCGACTCAGCAAGCGAGGCCGAGGAACGAGCGCGACTGCCGGCGGTGGAAAACACCAAGAGGCTCACGGCCTAAGGGCCTTCGGTTGCCTTAATGCAGCCTCGACGATATGGTGCGTGCCGGTGTGGAGAAGGGCGGGCCACTCCCGCAATCCATTGTAATGAACTCGAATTTTGCGCTGCTCGGGAAACATCTCGAGAATGATGTTCGGCGCCAGCAACTGCTCAATATCGAGCGGCGGCTACGCGAGCACGACTACCCGCCACAACTGGTGATTGAGAATACATCAATCTGCAACTTGACCTGCATTCATTGCAGTCATCGCGAATTGCAGCGCACCCGCCGCCACATGAAGCGGGAGCTGTGGAACAAGATCGTCGAGGAGTTCGGCGCGAACTCTCCCGACACCGAAATTTGGCCCACCTTCTACGGTGAGGCCCTCATCATGGGCTACAAGAGCGAGCTGTGGGACCGGCTCGATTACGCCGCCAAAGTCGGCTGTCGCAACCTGGTGCTTAATTCCAATGGCACCCTGCTGCATCGGTGGGACAATATCGAGAAGATTTTGGCCTCGCCGTTGCGACGCTTTATCCTGAGCCTTGATGGTCTCTCGAAGGAAACATTCGAGCTGGTCCGGGAAAAGGCCAAGTGGGATGAGGTCTATCCGGCGGTGGAGGAACTGTGCCGCCTGAGGCTTGCGCGCAAGCAGAAATATCCGGTGATCATCGCGCAGTTCTCGGTGATGAAGCAGAATGCGCATGAGGTCGACGCCTACCGCACCTACTGGGAGGCGCGCGGCGCCGAGGTGAAGGTCCGGCCGATGCTCGAATGGACTGCGACCGGCACGGTGCGCACAGACACGATCGTGCACGATTCGGAATTCCGGATTGCATGTCCTTGGGGCAACAACACGATGGCGATCCACCAGGACGGGTCGGTGGTGTGCTGCGCGGTCGACTACGAGGGCAAGGTCAAGGTTGGCAATGTCGGCGAGATCACCGTCAAGGAGGCTTGGCGACGACTGGGTGAGCGCGTGAGGCGCCCGCATCGCGAGCATCGCTGGAAAGACGTCCCCGACCTGTGCAAGGGTTGCGGCGACTGGCAGGTCGCCGGCGCTGAGTACGAGGAAGAGTCGGTCGAAGGCACGCGCCCGTTCTGGTACTATGACAAGGACGAGCAGAGCGCGGTCGGTTAAGCCGGCCCGAAAGCCGATCCCAACATGAACCAGCCAGTTGCTTCGGTTCTCCACGGCGCGGACCAGTACGGATTGCGACCCGAGGCATCGGAATTTCCGATGATGCTCGTGCTGTCGTTCGTCTATCCTTGCAACGCCTTGTGCCCGCATTGCCCCTACACGAATTCGAATATCCGCAAGGAGTACCGCGACGCCCCCTACATGCCGGAATCAACGTTCAAGCGAATCGCAGACGAGTCGGGGCAATACGGCGCATACCTACGAATTTCGGGCGGCGGCGAGCCAATGCTACATCCGCAGGCGACCCAGCTCCTCGTCTACGCCAAGGCCGTGGGATGCAAGATCGGTCTGATCACCAACGGCTCGCTGTTCGACGAGGCGAATTCCCGTGCGCTGCTTGATGCCGGCGTGGACATGATCGAGTTTTCGGTCGATGCGTGCGATCCGCAGACCTACGCGGTGGTTCGCAAGGGCCTCGAATGGAACGTGCTGCTCGAGAACGCGAAACGCATGCTGTCGCTGCGCAATGCGCTCAAGGGCACCTCGAAGATCGTGGCGTCGGCCGTGGTGCAGACGGGTGTCGACATCGACGATGTCGAGAAATACTGGGTGGATGCGGTTGGCATGGACTATCTGATCAAGCGCAAGTTCCTGACCTGGGGTGAGAACACAACGCTCGATGGATCGCGCTCCTCCGACCCGGCCGCCTACCTCAACACCGACGAAGTGCCCTGTCCGTTCATTTTCGAGCGGCTGAACATCGATTCGCGTGGCAACGTCATGGTGTGCGGATACGACATTTCGGCCAATACCAGCATGGGAAATGTCAATACCGAGTCGATCCGCGACATCTGGCACGGGGAAGGTTTCCGCTTCTATCGCGAGAAGCATCTGGCCGGGCGCGGCAAGGACATTGCGCTGTGTGCGGGCTGCCCGGACTGGAAATATCGTTCATGGCAGCACAACTACTGGAAGGTCGTACGCAACGCCGAGGACGCACGCGAACGCAAATTGTCCCGTCTGGGCGAGCATGAAGATCTCGGTACAGCGGAGGCGAGTGGCTGAGTTCGCGCCATGAGTCTCAAGCTTGCTGGCCTGCTGTTCACCGGCCCGTTTGGGATCGATGGGACTGAAGTGCGGGCGAATCAGGTTCCCGTCGTGTATGCCGTGATTGCCAAGGGGGGGCCGGCCTGGGCGCCGGCCTTCCGCGTTATCGACGTGGGGGCAGGCCCCGATCAAGGCGTGCGCTTTGACGATCATCCCCGCCGCGGAGAGTGGAAAGGCCAGCCGGGTGAGAGCGTCGGCATCTACCTGTTCTATGCGCCACGCTCGGAATTTACGGCAGCGGATCGCGAGCGTATAGCTGAGGACCTGCGCCAAAGATACGATCCACCCAGGGGCTTCATCGATTGACTGGCACCGGCGTCCGGCGGTCAAAACGGGGTTGCGAAGTGAATTCGAGTTGACACGAGCTGCTTTGCGTTCGCACGACTGATTCTGGAAAAATTCGAAATTGAATATCTCCAACGCCGTTTGCTCGCCCGGGCCCGCCATGCTTGAACGTTCCACGTCCACCCGCCGAACCCCAAGCCGCGTCGTGGTTATCGGCGCCGGCGGTTTCATCGGCAGCGCGATTTGCACGCGCCTTGCGGCCGACAAGCTTCCAGTCCTTGCGCTCACCCGCAAGGAGCTCGACCTGCTCAAGCCCGAAGCAGCAGCCACGCTGCAGCGCTTGCTACGGGCAGACGACAGTGTGGTCTTCGTCTCTGCGCTCGCCCCGACGCGCAACAATGCCATGCTGATCGATAACCTGCGTATGGCCGAGGCGGTATGCGCCGCGCTCGCCGCGCAGCCGGTCGGCCATCTCGTGTATGTCAGCTCCGATGCGGTCTATTCCGATGACGCCAATCCGGTGACCGAGCGGTCGTGCCAGCAGCCCTCGAGTTTACACGGCGTCATGCATCTCGCGCGCGAGATCATGCTGCGTGCTGCGCTCAAGCTGCCGCTCGCGATCCTGCGGCCGACGCTGATCTATGGGGCAAAAGACCCCCACAACGGCTACGGCCCGAACCGCTTCCGGCGGCTTGCCGCCAAGGGCGAAGCGATCACGCTGTTCGGGGAGGGCGAGGAGAAGCGCGATCACGTGCATGTCGACGACGTGGCTGCGCTGACTAGCGCAGTGTTGCAGCACCGAAGCACCGGCACGCTCAACATCGCGACCGGACGTTCGGCTTCCTTTCGCGAGGTCGCGGAAATGGTTGTTGGGCTTTCCCCCCGGCCAGTCGAGATTCGCGGAACGCCTCGCCAAAACCCGATAACGCACCGCCATTTCGATATCACCGACTGTCTCAAGGCGTTTCCCGAATTCCATTACGTTTCACTGCGGGATGGGCTCGCCCGCGTCGCCAAGGAAGGTGCGTAAAGATGCGGCAGGAAATCAATCTGCTTTCGAAGCTTCCGCGCGGCAAGCGTAACGTCAATGCCCGCGCCGAGGCCAAGACCGACGAGATCATCGCGATCTCGCGCGAGTATGGCGAGCTCTATTTCGATGGGCCGCGCAAATACGGCTATGGCGGATACCGCTACGATGGTCGATGGATTCCCGTTGCGGAAGACATGGTGAAGCACTTCGATCTCAAGCCTGGCGATCGCGTGCTCGACGTAGGCTGCGGCAAGGGGTTCTTGGTCAAGGACCTGATCAAGGCCTGTCCCAGCCTCGAGGCCTTCGGCCTCGATATCTCGGAATATGCGTTGATGCATTGCGAGCCGGAGGTCGTCGGCCGGCTCCATCTGGGCAATGCCGTCAAGCTGCCGTTTCCGGATGGGAGTTTCAAGGCGGTGATATCGCTCAATACCGTGCACAATCTCGATCGCGGCGAATGCATCACCGCGCTGCGTGAAATCGAACGCCTCGCACCCGGGCGCGCCTTCGTGCAGGTCGATTCGTATCGCACCCCTGAGCAGAAGGCGCTGTTCGAGGAATGGGTGCTGACCGCCAAATTCCACGATTATCCAGACGGCTGGGTCGCCTTGTTTCGCGAGGCCGGCTACACCGGCGATTATTACTGGACCATCATCGAATGACCTTCTAAGAAACCCGGGCGCGGGGCCCTGCTAGTTCCAAATCATCCCTGGCGTTCTTGCTATGTTCTTGCTCGTCCGACGGCATGCACACGGGTAGGCGGACTATGAACAAAATGATCCGACGCAATACGTTCGATGTCCAGGCGGCGAAGGAACGCTGCCTGCGTTACCGGCGTCGGATTCTCGACATTTCGCAGCAGGTCGGCGCGCTTCATATCGGTTCCGCGTATTCATGCACCGAGATCGTCGATTGCATGTATCACGCCCTCATGCGTCGCAATTTGGATGGTTCTTCACCCGACACTTTTTTGATGTCCAAGGGTCATGGCTGCATGATCCAATACGTGATCCTGGAGGAAGCGGGCGTGCTGAGCCGCCGCGACCTCGACGACTATTGCAAGCCCAACGGCAGGCTCGGCTGCCATCCGGATTATGGCAATCCGGGCATCGAGGCCTCAACGGGCTCGCTTGGTCACGGTCTCTCCATGGCGGTCGGAATGGCGTTGGCCGAACGCGGCCGCGAGACCGATGGGATCATCTACGTGGTGCTCAGCGATGGCGAGGTGCAGGAAGGGTCGACCTGGGAAGCGGTCATGATGGCTTCCTCGCTCGGCTGTTCGAACATTGTCGCTGCAGTCGATAACAACGACTTTCAGAGTCTCGGGCGGACCTCCGTCACCCATCCCTCCTTCTATCCCCTCGCGGAAAAGTTCGCGGCATTCGGATGGGAGACGGCCGAGGCCGACGGGCATGACTCGGCTGCCATATTCGGCGCGATCTCTGCGCGCTCGGGCAAGAGACCATTCATGTTGTGTGCCAAGACCATCAAGGGCAAAGGCGTGAGCTATATGGAAAACGTGCCGATCTGGCATTATCGCTCGCCGAGCAAGCAGGAATATCAGCAGGCCGTGATCGAGCTCGAACAGGCGGTGCAATGAGGAATACGTTTTCCGAGGCGCTCTACCGGGCCGCCAGCAGCAATCCCGACGTCTATATCGTGGTCGCGGATATCTCCCCGGCCGGGAGCATGGCGAAGTTCAGCCAGCAATATCCCGCGCGCTTCATCAACGTCGGCGTCGCCGAGCAGAGCATGATCGGAATTTGCGCCGGCCTCGCGCTCAAGGGCTGCCAACCGTTCGCCTATACGATCGCGACCTTCTCGCTTTATCGACCGTTCGAAATGGTGCGCGACGACCTGTGCTATCAGAACCTGCCCGTCACCGTCGTGGGCATGGGCGCCGGGGTCATTTACTCGACGCTCGGTGGCACGCACCACACGCAGGAGGACATCGCGATCGCCGGGGCATTGCCCAATATGCAGATCATCGCGCCATGCGACCCGGCCGAGTGCACCGAAGCCACGAACTATTGCGCCAAGCAAAAAAAAGGGCCGATCTATCTGCGCATCGGCAAGGCGGGCGAACCGAACTATACCGACAAGGCGGTCGACCCCTGGGTGTTCGGCAAGCTGCGCTACATCAAACGGGGCAGCGACGTATGCATTCTGTCCTATGGCATCATCATGCAAAAGGCGATGCAGCTCGCCGAACGCTTCGAAGCAGCGGGAAAATCGGTTTCGGTCATTTCCTGCCACACCATGAAGCCGCTCGATGTCGATGGCATCGCGGAGGCGCTTGCGCGTCACCGCCACGTGGTGGTCATCGAGGAGCACGCGCCGCAAGGAGGCCTTGCCCCGCGCACCAAGCAGATCGCTTGGGATACGCGGGCGACCTGCCGCCTCGACACATTTACCCTGCAAGACGCCTTTATCCACAATTACGGCAGCCATGACGACCTGCTGAGCGCCCATGGCATCGACCTTCCGGCGATGTCGGCCCGGGTGGGTCTGGCATGAACGAAGCGGTCAAGCCCACGGTCCGGGCGCCGAACACGGCTTCGCTCGCGATCCATGGCGGCGAGCCCGTGCGCAAAACGCCGATGCCGCCCAGGGTCGCCCTCGGCCAAGACGAGCGAAGGATGGTGCTCGAGGTGCTCGACCACTACGCCGAGCGCAAGGTCGATCCCGGCTATCAGGGCGCGTTCGAGAAAATCTACACCGACGCCTTCGTCGAGATGATGGGCGGCGGTTACGCCGATGCCGTCGCGACCGGCACGTCCGCCCTCTATATTTCCGTGGCCGCGCTCGATCTGCCGAAGGGAAGCGAGGTCCTGGTCTCGCCCATCACCGACCCGGGAACGCTTGCCGCCATCGTGCTCAACGGATTGAAACCGCGGCTCGTCGACAGCAAGCCGGACAGCTACAACGTCGGGCCGGAGCAGTTCGCCGAACGCATCACGCCGAACGTTTCCGCCGCCATTATCGTCCACGCGGCAGGCTATGCCACGGAAATCGACAAGATCGTCGAAATCTCCCGTCAGCACGGTATCAAGGTGATCGAAGACTGCAGCCAGGCGCATTTCGCCCGGCACAAGGCGAAGCCGGTGGGCACCTTCGGCGATATCGCTGCATTCTCGACCATGTACCGCAAGGCGCATATGACCGGCCCGTCCGGCGGGCTCGTGTACTCGACAAATCTCGATATCTTCCGTAGCGCGCTGGTCCACTCCGATCGCGGCAAGCCGCGCTGGCGCGACGATTTCGACGACCGCAACCCATCGACGTATCTCGCGCCGGCGCTCAACCATCACACCGACGAGATCTCGTGTGCGATCGGTCTGGCCTCGCTCCGGCGCCTGCCGGCCACGATCGTGAGCCGGCTGGCGTTCGTATCGGATTTCGTGGCGCGCCTGTACGACGCGTCCGAAGTCTGCCGCGCGTACCGTTTCATGCCGACGAGTTCGCCGTTTTATTTCCCCGTCATCGTCGATGTCGATGCCATCAGGTGCAGCAAGATCGAATTCGCCGAGGCGGTCCGGGCGGAAGGGATCGATCTCAACACCCATTACAAATACGTCGTTTGCGAATGGCCCTACATCCGGCCCTATCTCGCCGACGATTTCGACACGCCC
>Ga0310916_10000794_pt1 | contig 18001 bp, 9 predicted proteins | sample GREbulkMGLF176_FD_203444 | JGI IMG/M metagenome (GOLD analysis project Ga0310916, IMG submission 203444) | Lab enrichment of tropical soil microbial communities from Luquillo Experimental Forest, Puerto Rico - GRE.bulkMG.LF176 | ecosystem: Environmental > Terrestrial > Soil > Tropical forest >...
GCTCTCGTCACATTCCGCAAAGGCGAAAATTACCGGCCAATTATCTGGATCACACCCCCTAAAGGTGCAGCCGAGAAGCGTTATTCTCTTCCAGTTGGCATTTTCTTTTCAGGAGGAGAGGCTCTGCTTCCGGCTCAGATCTTGGCGGGTCAAGCCGGGGCAGAGCCTCAATGAGCTACGGTTCTTTTTATCCCACTTTCCGCCCCGCCGCACAAGCTCGAAACCGACTGGGCCGAGGAGTGCGCCGACGTTATCCTGCGACGATGTCCTGTTTGTGAGCGCGATTCAATCATCGGCCATGGGCGCCGCCGCAAGCAGGCGCACGATCAACATCACGACTGGATTGGGATCCGGCGCGGCCACTGCCCTGGTTGCCACAAGACCTTCACTTTCCTCCCACCGCTTTCTCTCCCTTACACGCACTATAGCTTGCTGGCTCGTTGCCAAGCCTTGCGGCGGCGCTTGGAGGAGCACTGCTCTTGGGAAGAGGCGACGCCTGCGGTCAAAGACCCGAATCGCCTGCCCGACCCCTCCACGCTCCGCCGCTGGGCCCAGGGCCTAGACCCCTCTCAAGCGACCCGTTCCTTTCTACGCCAAACGCTCGCCCGCTTCGCTCCTTGGCTGCGACGCGGCGATCAGGCCGATTCTGGGGCTGGGCCGTTATCTTGGCTGACTCCTGTTCTGCAAGTCCTCTGGCCCCTGCGTCTCTGACAAATTTTTCCTTGCTACCCACCATCCTTGCCTGGGAAGGCCGGCGGCCTTCGCCTACGCTCATCTCCAGAGGCCAAAGAGCGCCATGGGCGAGGGCATCGAAAAACTCAAACAGCGCCTGCCCCTGCTCGATTACTTACGGCAGCACCATTGGACCGCCCGGCGTGTGGGTAACCGCTCCGAGTTCGTCGGACTCTGTCCCCTGCACTCGGAAACCCGACCTTCGTTCTACGTCAACGCCCGTAAAAATCTCTTCTACTGCCACGGCTGCGGCCAGGGCGGTGATCTCATTCGCTTGGTCGAGTTGTCGCAGCGCCTCTCCTTTCGCCAAAGCCTCGCTTATCTCCAACAGCAAAGCGCTCTGGCCGACCCTGCCGCAGTGCTGGAGGAGACTGCTGCTTTCTATCAACGGCAGCTCCAGTGCCACCCTGAGGCACTGCGGTATCTGGAACGGCGCGGAGTGCACGACCCGGCTCTCATCCAAGAACTGCAGATCGGCTATGCGCCCGGTGGGAGCTTGCGAGGTCATCTCACCGCTCAAGGCTATCCTTTCGATCTCCAGCGGCGTCTCGGCCTCGTCAACCCGCAGGGCTGCGACACCTTCTACCGGCGCGTCGTCTTCCCCTGCCGCCAGAACGGACGTCTCGTCAACCTCTACGGTCGTAGTATCGTCGCTTCCGCCCTGCCGCATCGGTTCCTGCCCGGCTCCAAGGGTGGCTTGTATGCCTGGGAGCAGATTCGGCGAGGCCCGGAGGTGATTCTCGTCGAGGGGCTGTTCGACTATGCTGTCTTACGGCAAGCGGGCTTTCACCACATCAGCTGTGCGTTGGGCACCCATCTCAACACCGGCCAGTTTCGACAACTATGCGACGGCCCGCGCACCGTTTATCTCACCTTCGATGTCGATGCCAACGGCAGCGGCCAACAGGCTTCGCGAGGGTTAGCAGATCGCCTCTGGGCGCAAGGCATCACCACTCGCCGCGTCCTCTTACCCCAGGGCCATGATCCCAACTCCTTTTTCGTCCAGGGCGGTGACGCGCGGCAGTTCCACTTTCTCCTGGAGGCCGCTCGGCCGTGAAGTTCCGCGTCATCCAGCAGACCTCCAACCCCGCCCAAAGTCGGGTGCGTGTCGTCGAGCCAACTACCGGCCGGGAGGTCGGCTGGATCAATCGTTACCTGGACCGCGAATACGTCCGCCGCCTGGCGGACACAACCCTGCGAACCTACGCTCTCAACCTGCTGCACTTTGTTCGCTGGTGGGAGAGTCTCCATCACACGGCCGAGATCGTCGAAGGGAACCTGACCGAGTCGACGCTCCTGGATTATCTGCGCTTCCAGTCCACCCGACAACCTCGGCCCTCCGCTTCCACTATCAATGAGCGCGTCGCCCTCGCCGACCGCGCCCTCCGCAACGAGTTCCCGGATGCTCCCTGCCAGGTCGCCCGCGGCTTTCATCAAGCTTTTCTGCGGCGCAGGCCGATGGGCCTGGGCCGACCCTGGGTGGCGATGAGCCGGTTGCGAGTGAAGGTGCCCCAACACCACATCGTGCCCCTCTCGGTGGAGGAGGTGGCGCGCTTCTGGTCCAGCTTCCGCACTTCCCGGGACTTGGCCATCGTGGGCCTGATGCTCCTGCAGGGGCTCCGCTCCGCCGAAGTCTTGGCTTTGAATCGCGACGACGTGTTGTTTTCCGAAGCCCAGCTGCGCGTGCGTGGTAAAGGTAACAAACTTCGCTTCCTGCCCCTGGTGCCAGAAACCGTGCAACTGATCGATCACTATCTGCGGCTGGAACGGCCTAATCCCTGCACGGCCGCACTCTTCGTCTCCCTTAAAGGACCCGCCCGCGGAGCTCGCATGACCCCGGCGGGATTACGCTCCTTGTTCCGCTACCATCGTCAGCACACGGGCATCAAGCTCGCCAACCCTCATCGGTTTCGTCATAGCTTTGCCTCGGACATGGTGCGCGCCGGTATGAGCCTGCCCGCCCTCATGCAGTTAATGGGTCACGCGGACATCCAAACCACGCTGCGCTATGTGCAGGTCACCCCACAAGACGTCTACCTGCAGTATGCCCGCGCCGTGGCGCAGTGCCTTCGCCCCCTTCCGAGGATCTCCTCATGAGCCGCGCGCGACGCCCCTCGCTCCAACATCGTCTGGCTTCGGTCTTCCAGCGTGCGATCGATTCCCTGACCGCTCCGCTCAGTCCCGGCACGACGCGGCACTTCCGCGGGACAGCTCGCAACTTCCTGAGCTATCTCGGTGCCGAACACCCCGAGGTGAATCGCCTGAACCAATTGCGCCGCCAACCTCACATCCTCCCCTGGATGTCCCGCCTGCGCTCGCAAGCGCCGCCGCTGACCACCACATCCTACATCCACCTGCTCCTCGATCTGCGTTCGATCTTCAACGAGCTGGCGTGGACGAAACAGCTTTCTGAACTCGCTCATCTGATCCGTCGGGAGGACTTTCCGCGCGCCCCGCAGAGACTTCCACGTCCGCTCTCAGCAGAGCAGGATCAACTCCTGCAGCAGGAGTTCCTCCACCGCAACGATCTGGGCAGCAACGCTTTTCTGCTGATCCGCCACACCGGCATGCGCATCGGCGAGTGCGCCGATTTGTCCTTCGATTGCCTCCGCTCCACCGCTCCGGATCAATGGGCGATTCATGTGCCCCTCGGCAAACTCAAAACGGAACGGATGGTCCCCGTGGATGCCTCGGTGTGTGAACTCGTCCAACGCCTTCGGTTCTTTCGTTCCCTGGATCCGCGGCCTGACGATGGGCGGCTGCTGGCCCGTCCGCGCACCAAAGAAGCGCTCGTTCGTCAGCTCCGTGATTACTTACATCAAGTCTGTCATGCGCTTGGCCTCTCCACCCGCATCGTCCCCCACCAGTTGCGCCATACCTATGCCACAGAAATGCTGCGAGCCGGTGTCAGCTTTCCCGCCCTGATGAAATTACTCGGCCACACTTCGCCCGAGATGACCATGCGCTATCTCGATGTTGGGTTGAATGATCTACAGCGGGAATTCCAGCTGGCTCGTTCCAAACCTCGGCATCTTGTTCCGCAGCCGAAAGCGCGGCTCGCCCCCATTCGCGCTGGCCTCGACGGGGTGATCGATTCGCTGCTCGCTGCTCAACAGGTGCTGGAGATGTTCCGCCGTACGCTGTCCAACGCCACCTCACGCTGTTGCCTCGACCGACTTTCCAACCGGCTCACCAAGATCGTCGCGGAAGCGCGCAAACTCGGCACACCCTGATAACGGGCAGAGATTGGCCGGTAAAGGCCGTTTTTCGTTCCAAATCCAGCTTAAGTGCCGGGAAGGGCTGTCCCAACAGTTATAGGTTCGCAGTTGGCGACTGGTCGTTCGTAACGACAACCCAGAGATGTTAGCTTAAATTGGCTCTGGTTTTCGCGTTGGGTACTCACATTTATGTCGTACGTAGACTGCCCGTGGTTGGCTATGCTAAGAAATTCCTTGAGGCTCGCATGAAAACCCGTCGATCAAGTTGCAGCCTTCAGTTGACGCTCGCCCTGGGCGCGAGTCTCATTTTGACTGGGCCGGCCCGCCCCGAGTCGGTTTCATCCCTCTATGTTCGGGGATACACGGCCATCCCGGCGCCCCAGCGGGTGAAGTTGGAGGGAAACGATTTTCGGCTCACCGCGGCCTGGCGGTTGGAGCTGGGCCCGGGAGTGGACCCGAACTCCGCGGCGGTCGAGGCTCTAAAAGAAGACTTCGAGGAGAGGCACGGGTTCAAATGGGCTGATCGCGGGAGTGGCCCGGCGATTCACCTCGCGGTCGAGCCGAGCTCTGTTCCCGTGGGAGAAGCGCAGGATAAAGACAAGCAGGCTTTGGCCGAGCAGGCTTACAAATTGCGGATGAACAAGACGGGGATCACGATTACGGCCAACGCATCGCCCGGGTTGTTTTACGGGGTCGAAACGCTCGTGCAGTTGGCTAAGCCGGCGGGTGCGGGTTTGCGGTTGCCGGAGGGTGAGATCATTGATTGGCCCGACGTACAATACAGGGAGATCTTCTGGGATGAGCAATTTCACTTGGATCATTTGGACGTCATCAAACAAGCGATTCGCCGCGCCGCTTTTTTCAAAGTCAACGCCTTCACGCTACGTTTGAATGAACACTTCGAGTATGCGAGCGCTCCGGCGCTGGTAGATCCCTACGCGCTGTCGCCAGCACAATTGCAGGAGCTGACGGACTACGCTTTGCATTATCACGTTCAAATCGTTCCTTACCTCGATGGACCCGCCCACGTGAACTTCATCCTGCAACGCGACGAATTCACGAACCTGCGAGAGTTCCCTCAGGAAGCTTTCCAGATGTGTTCCACCAATCTCGACACCTACAAACTCCTGGAGGGCATGTTCCAGGACTTGATGAAGGCCAATAAAGGTGGGAAGTATTTCCACCTTTCTACGGATGAGGCATGGTTCATCGGCCAGGCCAATAACGACCAATGCCACGAGGCGGTACGGGCTAAAGAGTTGGGAAGTCCCAGCAAGCTCTGGGTCGAGTACACAAATAAAACCGCGAACTTCCTCCGAGATCACGGCCGGAAGGTGATCTTCTGGGGGGAAACGCCGATGCTGGCAGAAGACATCCCTCTGCTGGCACCTTGGTTGATCAATGGCGAAGTCTATAGCCCTGATTATAACCAGGCTTTCCGCGCGCGGGGGATAAGGCAAATCATCTACACCAACACCTTGCCCGATGATCCGCTCTTTCCCGCTTACTATACGCTATCTCCCCATGAGCAACTGCACTCCCGGGAAGGAATTGCAGAGCGGGCGACGCAAGCGTTTGAGGAGATCTCGTACTCGATGGCCCGCCAGCAAGCGGACATCATGGGGGTGGGCGTCTACGCCTGGGCGGACGCGGGCCCACATCCGGAAACTTATTGGTTGGGTTACGCCGTAGGCGCCTCGGCCGCTTGGCATCCCGGCTCACCTGACCCGCAGGAACTCGCGCAGAGCTTCTACGACCTGTTCTACGGCCAGGGCGCGACTGAAATGGGCCGGCTGTATCAACTCATGAGCACGCAGGCGCAGTTCTTCGCCAGCAGTTGGGATAGTGAGCCGTCGGGGCCGGTGATGTTCGGCGAGTCCTACGGCATCGGACCCTACCCTCCGCACCACGCCACCCTCCCGCTCCCCTCCGTTCCTTCCGCTGACTATCTGCGTCTTCGCCATGAGTGGCTGGCTGACAACGCCCGGCGGCTGGAACTCAGTTGGAAGTTTCTGGGCGAGAATGATGAGCTGCTGAACCTCCTGTATCGGAATCTGCATTCAGTGGATTTCAATCGTCACAACCTGGAAGTCTATCTTTCCATCGCCAAACTTTGCCGGCAGAATCTCCTCATGCTGATCGCCCTGGGAGAGATCAGCAAAGCTCTCGAAACAGCGCAGAATCATGCCGCAAAATTACAATATGCCGATGCCTTAGAGGCGCTCGACCAGGCGCTTGACACCGCAGCCCGGATCCGCGACGAGCGTAACCAGGCGCTCCACGACGCAACCACGACTTGGTACAGGACCTGGTTTCCCAGAGTTCGCGAAGCTAACGGACGCCGGGTGGCGCGCGCGCCCCAGGATTTCGTCGATACTCAACCCACCGAAAGGGCTCGCCGGGCGCAAGAGGGCCTGCTTTACCTGCTCGACCGCGAGTTTGCCTTGCCTTTCGGCCAGTGGGTGAATGACGTTTGCAACGCGAGAAACCGTTATGCGACCGCCCACAAGCTTCCCACGCGCGAAATGAATTTTGATTGGCAGGATATCGAAACCTTGCACGGCCAGACGGTCGATCGTGAGCTGTAAAGGCTCGCCTTGAGGAGCTCAGTGATGGAAAAGATTTCTCGACGCGATTTTGTGCAAAATCTCGGAGCCTTGGTGATGATGCCCCTGGCGCGCACCGAGCCGGATTTGATTCTGCACAACGGCAACATCTGGACCGTCAACCCAGGCATGCCTCGTGCCCAGGCAGTGGCCGTCAGCGGTAGCCGTTTCACGGCGGTAGGCTTGAACGATGAAGTTCTGAATCTTGCCACCGCGCACACCCGCAAAGTAGATCTGGGCACAAAAAGGGTGCTCCCTGGTTTTAATGATGCCCATGCTCATCCGTCCATGTCCGGGGTGCACCACCTCCGCATGCTGGCGTGCGATATGAGTTCCATCACCGCCATCCAGGCAGCTCTCCGCGCACGTTCTGCGCAGACACCCACCGGCCAATGGGTCTTGGGCTTCCTATATGATGACGGTAAAACACCGCGACCCCTCAATCGTAGGGACTTGGACGAGGCCGTGCCAGACCATCCGGTGTTGGTTAGGCACCGGGGCGGTCATACCGCATTTGTCAACTCACGAGCTTTCGCGCTCGCGGGCGTCGATGACACCACTCCCGACCCTCCGGGGGGCCGGTTCGACCACGAACCCTCCGGGCGCCTCAACGGCCACGTCAGCGACAACGCCATGGCCATTTTCGTCAAACTGACCGCCTATGAACCCACGCGCGATGACTACCGCAAAGGCGTCGGGCTGGTCGCCAAGATGATGAGCAGCAAAGGGGTGACTTCGGTTTGCGACGCAGATGCCCAACCGGAGGATCTGCAAGCGTATCAGGACGCGCGTGATGCCGGGGAGTTGGTAACACGCGTCTATTGCCACATCACCTACAGTGCCATCGATCGGCTGATCGCCACCGGCATCCACACCGGATTGGGCGACGAATGGATCCGCCTGGGCGCGGTCAAACTGTACACCGACGGGTCAATTTCCGAGCGGACGGCCTGGCTTTCCCAGGATTATCTCGGCGTTCCGGGATATCACGGCCTGCAACTTGGAACACGAGACGAGGTGTACGAAGCAGCGCGAAAGACACGTGCGGCGGGATGGCAAGTGGCCACCCATGCCAATGGTGACCTAGCGATCGACGAAATTCTGGGGATCTACGAGCAGGTTCACCAGGAGGTGCCGCGGCGCGATCCGCGCTTTCGCATCGAACACTGCACTCTGATCAACGAGGCTTCGGTCGCGCGCATGCGCAGCTTGGGTGTGATTCCCGTGCCGTTCTCCTGCTACGTATACTTTCACGGCGATGTCATGCACTTCTACGGCGAGGAGCGCCTCAAACAGATGTTTGCCATGCGCACTTTCCTGGATGCCGAACTGCGTCCCACCGATTCCTCCGACTACACCGCCAGCCCGTCCCATCCCATGATGTGGCTCCAGTCACAGGTCACCCGTGCTGACATGAACGGGCATCAATGGGGATTGAATCAGCGCATCACGGTCGAGGAGGCGATCCGCTGTGGGACGATCCACGGAGCTTATGCGTCGTTCGAAGAGGCTCAAAAAGGTTCCATTGAGCCGGGCAAGCTTGCTGACCTGATTGTGCTTGATCGAGATCCGCTCACTGCAGACCCATCCTCCCTCATCCAGATCGCGGTCGAACGCACTATGGTGGGCGGTAAGTGGGTATACGAGTCGTGACAAGCCTAAGTCTCGAAATGAGGGCCCTTCCACCTGCCGCAGGCCGGTGTGATTTCCATCCCGATCTGGAGCGAGGGAACGCATGTGCAAAGCCATTCCTCCCACCTTTTTCTTCTTGCTCGCGACGCTAGCGAGCGGCGCAACCTTAAGTATTCCCTCCGCAGATGGCGCTCTAACCGTTGACGGTCGCGTCGACGAGGATATCTGGGCAAGAGCGGCCGTGCTGCCGCGCCAGCCCAAGGAATTCGGCGCCCCTTTTCCGGCAGGTGGAGAAATGCGCGCTCTTGTACGCCGGGGTTATCTGTGTCTCAGCGCGCGTCTTCCTGAGAGCGGACGAGTTGTCGCAAGATCGATTGGCCGAGATCCCGTATGGTGGAGGGAAGACTTGGTCATGTGGACCTTCCGCATCCACGATTCCCTGGGGCGGAACAAGTCTCTGACGCTCTCCGTGAACCCCCTTGGCGCGTACAGCGTTGACCCCCACGGAGCGTCCGCTGATCTGCAACATGGGATTCGGGCTTCTGCTTCCCTGGGTCTAGAGGGCTGGAGCGTGGAATCGGCAATTCCCGTTGCGAGGCTGTCCAGAATCGGATTCGTAACGGGAGAGAGGATTCGCGTTTCCCGCCCCGATGCTCCGGAACTTCGCTGGCAATGGCCAGGAGTGAATGATCCCACGGCTTTCCAACTGCCCTCAGACGGTTCCAATCCCGAGGCACCGGCTGTCGTGGAGAAGGATTGGCGAACGCCCGCGCCGCCCGCCGCGCGGGCCACGTCCGCTAGTCCGTTGGCCGTTGATCTGGCCTCAGTTCCGCGCCAGGTTTGGACGGTCGCCGAGCAGAGAGATCTGGACGTGCAGGAGATGTGGGAAAAGAACCTACGTTCCCGTGTTTCCGCGGCAGCCTTAGCCGAGAGGCGCGCTTGGGAGCAAGTTGGCACGGTGGCGGATTGGGAGATGTTTCGTAACCACCGGCTTGATGCCTTGAAGGCGTCTTTCGGGCCCTTCCCTGAACGCACACCCTTGCACGCAGCCGTAACCCGGCACGTCGACTATGGCGAGGGTTTCGTTTTGGAGAATGTCGTCTTCGAGAGCCGTCCCGGCCTGGTAGTCGCCGCAAATCTGTACTTGCCGGCGAAGTCCACCGAGCACATGCCTGCAATCATCGTGGTCCACAGCCATCACGCACCCAAGGTCCAATCGGAGCTCCAGGATATGGGCATGACCTGGGCGCGCAGCGGCACCGCTGTCCTCATCATGGATCAGCTTGGAGCCGGCGAACGATTGCAGTCCCAGCCTTGGCCTCGTGAAAGCTACTACTCGCGTTACAACCTCGGGATCCAGCTCTATCTCGCCGGCGAAAGCCTGATCAAGTGGATGGTGTGGGATTTGATGCGCGGAATTGACTTGCTCCTGGAAAGGCCCGAAATAGACCCCCGTCGAATTGTGCTGCTGGGCGCAGTGGCGGGAGGAGGAGATCCGGCCGCTGTGACGGCCGCGCTCGACCATCGCGTCGCCGCCGTGCTGCCTTTCAATTTTGGTGAGGCCGGGCCGGAGGAGCACTACACCGAGGGCCCCAGGCGCTACGATTTTGAGACAGCGGATCCAGGGTGGGGCGAATGGGAATCCACACGATGCCTCCGGCAAAGCATCGCGGGCCAGTTTTTCCCGTGGATGATTTGCGCGTTGGTTGCGCCGCGTGGATTCGTCTACTCTTTCGAGGTTACTTGGCCGAACGGCGTAGAAAAGGAGCCTGCGTGGGCAAGGTACAAGAAGGTTTTCGACCTTTATGGGCAACAAGACCATCTGGCCGAGGTGCATGGGTTCGGGCCCTTTCCCGGCCCGGGTGAATGCACGAACGTAGGGACTTACCTGCGTAAGCAAATCTATCCGATTCTCGCCCGGTGGCTCAACTTCCCGGTTCCGTCCGAGGAGTATCACAACGTGCGCCCTGATGCCGACCTGATGTGCCTAACGCCTGCAGCGGCCGCTGAACGCCGGCCAAGGACCGGAAGCGAAATCGCCTACCAGATGGCTGCGGAGCGTCTCCGGGTAGCGCGCACAAACCTCGCTTCCCTTAACTCGGCCGACCGGCTTCAAACTCTGCGAACTTCTTTAGCGGTGAAACTCGGCGACATCGAGCCTCCTGGTCACGTGGCGGCCCGCACGCTCTGGACGAGGACCTTTTCAGCTTTAACGGTGGAAGGGATCGAGCTTCAGTTATCGCCGGCATTACGCCTCCCGCTGTTGCTGCTCAAGCCGCAGCCAAATTCATTCGGGCGTCTTCCCGTTATTCTGGCACTCGCCGAAGCCGGCAAAGACCGATTCCTGGTCGAACGCAGCGCCGTACTGGCCAAGCTGTTGACGGTCGGCATCGCTGTGTGCCTCGCCGATGTGCGCGGAGCCGGCGAGGTGGCGCCTGGTTCTTCCACGGCCTCCTTGGTGGCGACGGAGCTAATGCTTGGCAATACGGCTTTGGGCGCGAGAATCAAGGATACAAGTGCTGTCCTTCGTTATCTCTGCGGGCGCCAGGATCTTAACCAGCGGCGTGTTGTCCTCTGGGGTGATTCGTTTGCTCCCGCCAATCCGCAAGGCTTGCTGCTCGAGCAGAGCGTGCTCCTGGAACCCGGCCGCCAGGAACCCGGGCCACAGGCGATTCAACAAGCGCAGGCGGTGGGGGGACTGCTGGCTCTCTTGACAGCACTCTATGAGGACAACGTGAATGCAGTGGCCGTTAGCGGCGGCCTCGTTTCTTTTCTCTCGGTTTTGAGAGACCGATTCTGCTATGTACCTCAGGACATCGTGGTGCCAGGGATTCTTGAGAGTGCGGATATCGACGATATTGTGGCTGCATTGGCACCCCGTGCCGTACTCCTCGAGGGCTTGGTAGACGGCCGGGACCGCTTGCTTTCGAAGTCCGATTTGGAAGGAGAGTTCGTAGGCGCGCGGGCGGCGTATCGAGGTGCTCCGTCTAACCTTGCTGTTAGGGAACGGGCTGACCAGTCCGGGCTTGCTGCTTGGATGGCCCAGCAAACCGCGCGATAACTTCTGATCCGCAGGAAATCGCGATGCCGCTTTGGTGTCCGGCTTACAAGCTGCCAACTTGGTGAGCGATTATTGATGCAAGCCACCGCAGAACCGGCTTGCAATGAGGCAGGAGTTCGGGCGGTGAGCTTGCGAGCATACCTCTGGAGACGAAATACGGGCAGGTGAAGGTTCGGAAGTATTCATTCTCCCGCAAGTCTCAATCCTCCGTAGTACCACCAATTCGGATACAGGTTTCTTTCCGGCATGGTAGCTACCGTGTGAACGCGGACGAACGCCTCCGCGTAATGGCATCCGTATTCTCTACCGCGAAACTTACAGTGCATCTCGCATTCGGGCCACCAGTCTTTAATGAAAGTATTGGCGAGGACAGACTCACGCTTGAGGTGGATGACTGACCCGATGTCCACCCACCGATTCGGTACAAACTGCTGCGGCTGCATTTCGTCTCCTCCGGGGGTCTCGCAGAAGTGGAGGGCGAACTTCATCCCACTTTGCAACCATGTATTGTAAGCAAGGTTGCCGGCCGCTCGATGATCAGGATGAAATTCCAGCGGCCACATTGCAAACACGATGTCGGGTTTCTCCGCTAACAAGAGCCTATTGCACTCTTGGTAGGTCGTCGGATCAACATGCATGCGCAAGTCCTTTTGCTCTAAGAACACAATACGCGCGCCAAGAATCTCAGCTCCCTTAACAGCCTGTTCCCGTCTGGCGGCCGCAAGGTCTTCCACGGAGATGTGAGCAGCATCGGCCATGGAGATGGAGTCACCTGGCGTGAAAGAGATGAACCGAGCTTCGTGGCCCAGGCGGGTATACCGGGCTATGGTTCCCCCGCAGATCACCCAGTCATCTGTATGTGCGCCTACAAAGACCACCTTCAATTTCTTGTTCCCTTGGACTTCCGGTAGATCGTCCGGTGGCAAAGTTGCAGCGGACGAATCCTTGTGCACACCATTTTCTTGGCGGAGGGCTGAAGCAGCCATAGCGGCTCCCCCCAAACCGAATCCCATTCCCAGTAATATCCTTCGAGAGATCTTTCCCATAGACCGACGGCTCGCCTTTCCGCTACACCTATAGCCTGGGTTCAACAGCCTCTTCTAGCTAAAGGCTGTTACAAAACCACCGATCATGTCATCCTGAGCCCGTTCGCTTTTCTGCTGCAAACGGTCCTGAGCGCAATGAAGGAGCTCAGGATAAACTCCGCGAAGGATCTGCTTTTGTTTGCTTTAAATGAAAAACAGCCCGTCAGCTGACGGGCTTCGCTCCGCTCAGCATGACAGGCTCGTTTTTGCAACGGCCTATGCAAGACCCTGGGTCGGCGTCGAGACCGTTCGGTAGCTTCCAGAATACAGCAGGGGCCGTGTTAACGAGCGTCACCACAGGAACTTCAGGGCAAATTGAATCACACGCCCGGTGGAGCCGTTGCCAATTTGGCCGCCGGCGGCTAGGGTGCTCTGAATCGTCCCAAAGGCAGGGCCGTCTATGACTGAGCTATCCGGATTATTGAAATTCACTTGGTTGAAAGCATTGAAGAATTCCGAACGGAATTGGAATTGGTACCGTTCTTTGAAAGGAAAGACTTTGAGGATAGCGAAATCGGTGCTGCTGAAGGCCGGCCCGCTCAGGATGTTTCGTCCCGTAGCTCCATACTGCCCCAGCAAAGAGTACTTGATCCCGAAGGGCGTGCAGTTGTTCTGCTCGATGTATTGGGGATTCCCCTGCGCAGCGGCGCTGTCATACGTGCAGGTCGCGTCGACAAAAGCGTTGGTGTTAAAGAATTCGTTAATCATCGCCGAACGGCTGGGATGGTTCAGGGGGATCGCTTCGCCGGTGGGAAAGGCGTGCTGGGGCGCAGAGACCGTTCCATTGACAGCTACATCCAGACCGTAGCTGCCGTAACTAAAGGTCATTGGCAGGCCGCTCTGAACGGCGGTGATCCCGCTAAAGGTCCAGCCTCCTAGCAGCGCGTTCTTCCAACGATCGCTGAAGTTCAACGGGGGCGTCCAGACCCAACTGATCACGAAGGCGTTGCGACGGTCAAAGTTCGCGCGCCCTCGAATGCTGCGCAAATTGAAAGGATTGGAAACGCACCCGCACGCTTCGCAAGTATAGGAGCACATATCGATGGCCTTGGCCAGCGTGTAGGAACTCGTTACTGAAAATCCGTGGCTCATCCTCTTCGTCAATTGGACTTGGAAGCTGTTATACCAACTGCGGAAGTCGTTTCCGAGCACCCAGGCGTAGGGTGCCAGAATACCCGGTTCGTAAAGAACCCGATCATTTAGGTTACTTGGGTTAGAAAGCGTGTTCTCGAGACCCGCCACCGGGTCATAGACCGTACCCGGGATAAAACGCGCGGGGTTAAAGTTCCGGATATTGTTGAGCTTGATGCCCATATTCCCGACATAGCCTACCTCCAGCATAATGCTCGGCTTGATCTGCCGCTGGACCGCTAGATTCCAGGATTGCAGGTAAGGGGTCCGCAAAGACCCATCGATAAAGTAACCAAACACCGGGAGCGGATAGAGCGGGCAATTCAAGCCCGGAGGTGTGCTAATGGGAACGCATCCGAAATGGCCGGTAGGAGCGACGGGAGGCGGAGTTGTACCGGTGGAGCCAAATGGGTCGATCCAATTTCCGTTATAGGCGGTAAACACTCCTGAGTAAGGTGCATTCTGCTGCGCCAGCGTGTCCGCGTTGAGTTGATTGAAGAAAACCCCGTACCCCCCCCGCACGCTGGTCTTCCCGTCGCCGAAGACGTCCCAGGCGAATCCTATCCGCGGCGCGAAAGCGTTCCATTGAGGGCCCACAATCGAACGAGTGATGCCGGGATCACCAGGAAAGACGATACCCGGCGGCGCGTCGGGGACGACTTGTGACTGTTCCCCGATTTTGACCGTATCGATGCGGTTGTGCTTGTCGTGCCAAAAGAAATTAGGCTCCCAACGCAAGCCATAAGTCAGGGTCAGGCGGGGGGTCGCCTTGAATTGATCTTGAAAGAAGAAGCTCAGAGCCGTCGTGAGGTCGTCATTGTCAGCGATGCCGAAACCCACTGACATGGTGTTGAAAGCACCCAGGAGGTAGTCGGCAAAGGCATTGCCCGAGCGCGAGCCGTTAAAGGAGAAACCGGGTGTCCCGATGAAACGCTGCAGAAAGTGGAGGGGCAGCACCTCACCTCCCATTTTGAATTCATGGCGGCCCTTGGTCCACGTCAGCGAATCGCGGAATTGCCAGTTGTTGTTCTTGAACAAGTTGAAGCCGCTGCCGTTAAGGTTAAAACTTCCGGAGACGCTCGCCCCGATCGTGCCGTTGGGAACATACTGCGGCATGTTAATCCCTATAGTCATGGGGGCGACAGTTTGAGCCAGTTGAAAAGTAGAAGTGGTGCGCAAGAACGAGACCACGGCCTGGTTCACCAGCGTAGGTTTAAACGTGTAGGTGTCATTCACGGCGAAGTCGTCCGTTTCCGCGGGCCTCGACGCGCTGTTGTACCCGGCAATGTTGCTGCCCCCGGGGAACGCAGTGCTGCTGGAGTTTTTGTCGACAAAAGCGTGGCCAAACAGGGTCTGTTTCGGGCTGATAATTACGTCGATGCGGCCCAGATACATATTGTCATTCACCGGACTGCTACCCAAGGACACGACAGTGCCCGACGGGGTTACCGGGACGTACTGGAGAAGGTTCTTGGAGGGTGTGGTGATGCAGCTCGGATCGATGATATTGTTGGCGACGCAAGGCGCACCCGAGGGCGTGGTAAACGGCTGGCCGTTGTTCGGATTCACCGGGTTGGTCAGCACAGTCCCGGGGAGCAGATCGGTGAAGTCGCCAGTGCGTTCCGCCGCTGAGGGCACAAGTACCTCTTGGGCGACCGCTTGAGGCCGGTTTCGCAACCCTTGGTAGGCGCCGAAGAAGAAAAGCTTGTTCTTCTTGATGGCGCCACCGGCCGTCCCGCCAAACTGGTTTTCCTTGATTGCGGGCACCGTTGGAGCAAAAAAGTTGCGCGCGTTCAGAGCGTTATTGCGCAGGAATTCCCAGACGTCGCCATGGAAGCTATTACTCCCGGCGCGAGCCACGACCATGGCTTGCGAGCCTGAATTGCGACCGTATTCGGCGTCGAAATTGGAGGTCTGAAACCTAAACTCCTGCACCGCATCGGGCGGCGGAAGATTCATGCCGGTGTTACGGGAGGGATTGATGAACAAGGCGCCGTCGAACGTAAAGAGGTTCTGATTGCCGCGGTTTCCATTGACGTTCATTTGCGGACCCCCGCGCGCGCTCGTCAACGACTCGGGAGAGTACACACCCAGGACGCCGGGAACAAGTTCAGCCAGGCCCATCACGTTGCGGCCATTCAGCGGCAGGTCCACAATTCGACGATCGTCCACCAGGCTGGAGACGGTTCCCGACATCGTATCAACCAGGGGCGCCTGAGCGGTGACTTCGACTTCTTGCGCAAGCTGGCCGACGGTCAGGGAAGCATCCACCCGCAGATTCTGGCCGACGGTGAGTGTCAGGCCCGTCTGAAGGTTGCGCTGAAAGCCCTGCTTCTCGACTGCGAGCGTATAGGCACCAGGGTCCAAGGCGGGAAAGTTGTAAAAGCCTTCGGCATTCGTTTCCGCGACGAACGCGGTTCCGCGTTGCACTAACGTTGCTGTTACCTTGGCCTGCGGAACAACGGAGCCGCTAGAGTCTTTCACATAGCCGCTCATCGTGCCGGTGACCTGAGCCAGCAGCATTACCGGCGAAGCCAAAATGACTATCACCGCCCATGCGCCAGCCGCCATGTTCGATCGCAGTCCGCCCGCCTTTTCCATTTCATCCTCCTAACGGTCAGTCGGATTTAAGGACTCTGCAAACTCAATACACCCCAAGAAGCGACTTCAAAAACGGTCTCATCAGCTTGACTGCGAATTAGCCCTAAGAAGGATCCGCCGCGTTTTATGTTACCGGAGGGGCTTACTCTACGCTGGGGGTTTCCCGATGTCAAGAACAATTCCCACTTTTGGACTCCCTCCCTCAGCTTGCCGAGGCTAACCGAAGTGACGGCCGCTTGAACCAATGTTGAAACGACGGAGCAAGAGAAGTACCATTGCATCGAGGGGCGCAAGCGCACCGCCTAGCCAACAGTCACGTCACGGGGCAATGAATAACGAGCCGGGCCTTCCAAGATGCTTTACGGCATTAGCTGCACTCGCTGCCATTGTCGCATTCCTGGCTCCGCTGGATGCTCAAGAGAACGATACCGAGAGGGCCTTGGGTTGCTATCTGGCCGGCGGCAGGGATGCCTTCGAGAAGGGCAACTTGGGCTTGGCCGAGCAGGAATTTCGCGGCGCTCTGAAAGCATTTCCAGGACTGCTGGAGGCGCGGGAGAATTTGGCCATTACTCTGGCCCGCGAGGGAAAACTGGATGAAGCCGTGGCGGAGCTTAGCGGCATTGTGGCGGATCGACCCAAATCGCCGGAGGCCCATTTCAATCTGGGTTTGGTCCTCCTTGACGAAAACGACTTGAACGGCGCCGAGCAGCATTTTCGTAAGGCTGTAGAACTGAATCCCGCTTACCCCGAGGCCCAGAACAGCCTGGGGCTCACCCTCCAAAGACAGGGGAATAGGGAGGGAGCGGCGGAGGCGTTCCGCGCTGCTCTCAAACTCGATCCCCAATATGTGGAAGCCCGAAACAACCTGGGGCAACTGCTGGCGGAAAAGGGAGAAGCCGACGCCGCAATTGCTGAGTTTCGCGACGTTCTTGCCTTGCGGCCGGATTTTTCGCCCGCTCACCTGAACCTGGGCTCCTGCTTGTGGAAGAAGCACGAACTGGAAACGGCGGAATACGAGTTCCGCGCTGCGGCATCCCTGGGCAATGCCGAGGCGCAGATGCGCTTGGGCGCGGTACTCGGGGAAGAGGGCCGGCTTAACGAAGCTTTGGCGGCTCAGCGAAAAGCGGTCGAACTTCTACCCCAGGACGCCGAGGCGCACTTCCTGCTGGGCGGAGGTCTCGAGCAGAGCGGCGAGTTGCCCGGTGCGATTCAGGAGTTCCGCCAGGCCGCCACGCTCGACCCCCACTGGGTAGATGCCCAAGTGAATTTGGGAATCGTCTTACGCCAACTGGGGGATCTGCGGGGCGCCTTGGACATTCTGCAATCCGCGGGCAAGCTGGCGCCGTCAAGTTCGGATGTCCATTACCAACTCGGTTTAACCTTGCACCGGATGGGGCAATGGGCAGAGGCCGAGACCGAGCTTCGACGCTCCATTGCGTTGCAGCCGAATAACGCGCATGCTTATTACGTTTTGGGTCAGACGCTGGAGCGAATGGGCAGACACGCGGAGTCAATCGCTGCTTTCGCGGAGGTTGAGCGATTGCATCGCTCGAGCGTTGATTACGCACAGGCCGTTACCCAATACAATTTGGGTATGCAAGAAATTGAAAAAGGCGATCTCAACGCCTCCCGCGAAGCCTTTAGAGCAGCCTTGTCGTTTTGGCCCGATTTCCCTCAGGCCCGCACGAATCTCGGCGGGGTTCTACTGGAACTTGGGGATGTGAAGGGCGCCCTTGGTCAGCTTCGCGCCGCTATCGACTTGAAACCGGACGAGGCGCGCGCCTATTACAATCTGAGTCTGGCTCTCTCAAAGGATGGCGACCGCGAGGGCGCGAAGAGCGCGCTCGAACACGCTCGACAACTTGATCCGCGGATTGAGGTCTCGAAAGGCCTCTCAAACCCTTGAGGAAGCGACAAGGAATATCGGTCTCCTTC
>Ga0310916_10000796_pt1 | contig 17987 bp, 16 predicted proteins | sample GREbulkMGLF176_FD_203444 | JGI IMG/M metagenome (GOLD analysis project Ga0310916, IMG submission 203444) | Lab enrichment of tropical soil microbial communities from Luquillo Experimental Forest, Puerto Rico - GRE.bulkMG.LF176 | ecosystem: Environmental > Terrestrial > Soil > Tropical forest >...
GGTCGCAGTTTCGCCAACAAGACCAGCCAATAATCACAGCGGGTTACCGCACTGCGATACCGGGGGGATTCGCATCGCACGCCGGGCCAAGGCTGAGCTGAAGTCTGTTCGGCGCGGTCGTCAATCGTCATGAACAGCACACGCCAACCGTCGCGCGGCGGCGCCAAGAGCATGGCCGACCGCAAGGAGAACGCCGCATGCAAGCACGCCGCCTGACCGCCGTCGGATTAGTCGCGGCGGCCGCACTCTGGATCGCGTCCGGTCACTTGCTTCCGCACGAGAAGGCGCAAAGCCGCGCGGCCATGCGCGCGGGCGACAGCGAGGCGAAACCGCTGTTTCGCGTGGCGGTCGTCGGCACCAGCGTTCTCCCGCACCGGCGCCATCTCACCATTGCCGGGCGCACCGAAGCGGACAAGCGCGTCACCATGACAGCCCGTACCGGCGGGGTGGTGACCGAGCTCAGGGTCAAGCGCGGCATGTTAGTGAAGAAGGGCGAAACCATCGCCGTCCTGTCCGACGAGGCGCGCGAAGCGCAGGTCGTGCAGGCGCAGGCGTTGGCGACGCAGAAGCGCACCGAGCTCGAGGCCAAGCGGCAGCTCATCCTCAACGGCACCTTGCCGCGCCTGCAGCTCGTCGATCTCGAGGCGCAGCTCAAATCGGCGGAGGCGGCGCTTGCCGCCGCCGAAGCGGAGCGCGACCGTGGCGTGGTGCGCGCGCCCTGGTCGGGCATCGTGCACGACGTGGCGGTGGAAGTCGGCCAGGCCGCGTTCTCGTTCGCCGGCCGCGAGATCGCGACGTTGGTCGCGCTCGATCCGATGCTGGCGGTGGTGGAGGTGGCGGAACGCAAGCTCGCCGGCATCAGGCTCAACGACACCGCCGAGGTGCGGCTCGTCACCGGTGAGACCGCGAGCGGAAAGATTCGTTTCGTCGCCAAGACCGCGAGCCTGACCACGCGCACCTATCGCGTCGAGATCGAGTTGCCCAACCCCGACGGCAGAATTCCCGACGGAATCACCGCCGAGGTTTCGCTGCCGCTGGCGCCGGTGCCTGCGACGCGCATCCCGCGCTCGGCGCTGACCTTCTCGGCGACTGGCGAACTGGGCGTGCGCGCGGTAGCCGCCGACGAATCCGTCGAGTTTGTTCCGGTCGCGGTGATCGAGGACGAGCAGGCGTTCATGTGGGTCGCCGGGATCGCCGATGGCAGCCGGGTGATCGTGCAAGGACAGGATTTCGTGCGCGAAGGGCAGAAGGTCGAGGCGGTGCTGGCGCCGGAGCTGACCGCCACGGCGCGGTGATCAACTGATGTTCGCTTTCATCGATTGCGCCATCGGCCACGCACGGCTCACGATCGCCACGCTGCTCTTCCTGCTGGGCGCCGGTCTGGTTGCTTATTTGACGATCCCGAAAGAGGCGGAGCCGGACGTCAGGATCCCGATCATCTACGTCCAGCTCTCCCAGCGCGGCATCAGCCCGGAGGATTCCGAGCGCCTGTTACTGCGCCCAGTCGAGACCCAACTCAAATCGGTCGGCAACGTCAAGGAGATGCGCTCGACCGCGTTCGAGGGCGGCGGCTTCGTGCTGCTCGAATTCGAGGCGGGCTTCGATTCAAAGGCGGCGCTCGCCGACGTGCGCGCCAAGGTCGATCAGGCCAAGCACGATCTGCCGCGCGACGTCGACGAGCCGCAGGTCTTGGAGGTCAATCTTTCGCTCTATCCGGTGCTGGTGGTCGGGCTTTCCGGCGACGTGCCCGAGCGGACCTTGCTGCGCGTGGGGCGCGCCGCCAAGAACGCGATCGAGCAGGCGCCGGGCGTGCTCTCCGCCGAGTTGCGCGGCGCGCGCGATGAAGCGGTGGAGATCATTCTCGATCCCACGCTGTTGAACAGCTACGGCGTCTCTCTCGATACGCTCGGCTCCCTCACCCAGAACTTCAACACGCTCATTGCCGCCGGCGCGCTCGAAGGCCAGACCGGCCGCTTTGCGGTCAAGGTGCCATCGCTGTTCGAGAAGCCGCAGGACATCTTGAAGATCCCACTGGTGGCTTCTTCGCAGGCCTCGGTGACGCTGCTCGACGTGGCGCAGGTCAGACCGACCTTCAAGGACGCGACCTCGTTGACGCGGGTGAACGGCAGGCCCGCGATGACGGTCGAAGTATCGAAGCGTACGGGCGCCAACCTGATCGAGACCGTCGACGCGGTGAAGGCGGTGGTCGGCGAGCTGCAGAAGACCTGGCCGGAATCGGTTCACGTCACCTTCACCCAGGACAAATCGAAGATCATCCGGCAGATGCTGGGCGACCTGCAGAACTCGGTGGTGACCGGCGTCCTGCTGGTCGCGATCGTGATCCTGTTTGCGCTCGGCTTCCGCGCCTCGCTGTTCATCGGCATCGCGATCCCCGCCTCGTTCCTGGCCGGCGTGCTCGGGCTGCAGCTCGCCGGATTGACGGTCAACATCGTCGTGCTGTTTTCGCTGATCCTCGCGGTCGGCATGCTGGTCGACGACGCCATCATCGTCTCGGAATTCGCGGAGCGCCGCATGGCGGAAGGCATGGCGCCGCGAGAAGCCTATGCGCTGGCAGCCAAGCGCATGTCGGGACCGGTGATCGCCGCCACCGCGACCCGCGTCGCCGCGTTTTCGCCGCTCCTGTTCTGGCCCGGCGTGGTCGGCCAGTTCATGAAATATCTGCCGATCACGCTGATTGCGACGCTGTCAGCTTCGCTCGCGGTGGCGCTGTTCTTCACGCCCACCCTCGGCGCGCTTTTGGGCAAGGCGGCGCCAGTGCCGCATGACGAGCGCGCCAAGGATCGCGGTCCCTACATGCGCACGGTGCGGCTCGCCTTGCGCCACCCCGGCACGACGCTCGCGCTTGCCGCCTTGCTTTTGGTCGCGGTGCAGATGGCCTATGGCCGATTTGGCCGCGGCGTCGAGTTCTTCCCGAACGTCGAGCCGGACTACGGCCAGGTGATCGTCCACGCCCGCGGCAACCTTGCGCTCGATGAAAAAAATCTCCTCGTCGGCGAGGTCGAGCGGCGCGTGCTCTCCTTCGCCGGCATCAAGACGGTCTACGCCCGCATCGGCGAGCAGCCGCGCGGCATGGCCGAGCTCACCGAGGACACGATCGGCGTCATCCAGTTCGAATTTGCGGATTGGCGGACGCGGCGCCCGGCGCACGCGATCATGGACGGCATTCGCGCGCAGACCGCCGATATTCCCGGCATTCTCGTGGAGGTGACGGCGCCGCGCGCGGGCCCGCCCACGGGCAAGCCGATTCAGGTGCAGATCGCAGCGCCGGATCCGGCGACGCTGCCGGTGGCGGCCAGCAAGGTTGCGGCGATGCTCGTGGCGCGCAGCGATATCCGCGATCTCGACGACGGCCAGCCGCTGCCCGGCATCGACTGGAAGATTGAGGTCGACAAATCTGAGGCGGCCAAATATGGCGCCGGCGTCAACACCGTCGGCAGCGCCGTGCAGCTCGTCACCAATGGGCTCAAGGCGACCGAATACCGCCCGGTCGATAGCGACAAGTCGGTGGACATTCTGGTGCGCTTCCCGTCCGACCGCCGCAGCCTCGATCAGATCGACGATCTGCGCGTGCAGACGCCGATGGGCCACGTCCCGATCGGCAACTTCGTCCAGCGCGTGCCGGCGCCGCGCGTCGGCTACATCAATCGGGTCAACGGCAACCGGGTGATGACGGTTGCCGCCAACGTGGCGCAAGGCGTGCAGACCGCCAAGGTGCAGCAGGAGATCGCGAGCGAGCTTGCCCGCGCCGACCTCGGCCCCGGCGTCACCTTCAAGCTCAAGGGCGAGGACGAGGAGCGCGCCAAGGCGGGAAGCTTCCTGCTCAAGGCGTTCGGCACCGCGATCTTTCTCATCTTTGCGATCCTGCTCGCGCAGTTCAACAAGCTCACGTCGGTGGGCCTGGTGCTGACCGCGGTGGTGCTCTCGACCTTCGGGGTGCTGCTCGGATTGCTGGTCATGGGGCAGGCGTTCGGCGTGGTGATGACCGGCATCGGCGTCATCGCCAACGCCGGCGTGATCGTGAACAACAACATCGTGCTGATCGACACCTACGACCGCTTGCGGCGCGAGGGCGTGGCGGCGTACGACGCGATCCTCGAGACCTGCCGCGAGCGCGCGCGTCCGGTGGTGCTCACTGCGGTGACCGCGATCCTCGGCGTGCTGCCGATCGCGTTCGGCATGAACGTCGAATTTCTCGCGCGCGAGATCACGGTCGGCGCACCGGCCACGCAATGGTGGATCAATCTTTCTACCGCGATCGTGTTCGGGCTCGGCTTTGCCACCGTGCTCACGCTGATCGTCACGCCCGCGGCGCTGATGGCGATCGAGAAGCTGCGCGAGCGGCGGCTGCGCTGGTCGGCGGGGCTGCGGGCCCGGCTCGCGCGTCCGGCGCGCGCCTGAGGTCCGGGACCGCGTCACTCCGGCTCGATGCCGGCGTCCTTGACCACCTGCGCCCATTTCCTGATTTCCGCGGGGATGAATTGCGCGAGCTCGTCCGGGGTGCTGGTCCGCGGCGTGATCGCGAGCCCATTCATCTTGTCCTGCGTCTCCGGCAGCGCGATGAACGTCATCAGCACGCCATTGAGCCGCTCGATGATCGGCCGCGGCGTTCCGGCCGGTGCCACCACTGAAAACCACGGCGTGCCGCCATAGCCGGGCACGCCCGCCTCGGCGATGGTCGGCACGTCCGGCAGCGCCTTGATCCGCGTTGATGAGGTGACCGCCACAACCTTCACCTTGCCGTCGTGAATGGCGGGGAGGGCAACGGCGAGATCGATGATCATGAACGGAATGTGCCCGGCGATCACGTCGGCGAGGGCGGCGGCGCTGCCGCGATAAGGAACGTGCTGCGCGCTCGCGCCGATCATCTTGAGCAACATCACCATGAACAGATGATGCGGCGTGGCGGCACCGGATGAGGCGTAACTCAGTTGCCCGTCGCGGTGCTTGATCAAGCCAATAAGCTCGGGGAGCGTCGTGACGCCAAGCGCGGGATGGACGATCAGGGCAAATTGCGAGGATCCGACGAGCCCGATCGGCGCGAAGTCGCGCGCCGTGTCATACGGCAGCGACTTGTGAATGCTTGGGCCGATCGCCAGCGTCGTGACCGGCGCGAGCAGGATGGTGTGGCCGTCAGGCGCTGCGCGCGCGGCGGCTTGCGCGGCAACGATGGTGCCGGCGCCCGGGCGATTTTCCACGATCACCGGCCGCTTGAGTTTCTCCTGCAGCTCTTGCGCAAGGAGGCGCGTGAGAATGTCGGTGCCGCCGCCGGCGGGAAACGGGCATAGGAAAGTGACTGCTCGCTGTGGGTAGTCGGCCGGCTGCGCGCCAGCATTGATGGCGGCAAAGCCGCAGATCAAGGTGAGCACAGCTGCAAGAGTTAGATTCCGTGACATCCTGCCCTGCACTATCCGACGCGCGCGTCAGGGGAGCAAGCCGAGCCCATCGCGCGTGCGGGAACGTGCGGCCCGATACCGCGGGTCGATTGATTGAACCATGTTGGCGGTCCGCAATAACGTTGTTATCTGATCCGCAGAATTGTGGCCCGATGGGAGATTTGTATGCTGCGATATTCCATTCCGCTGGCCGCCGCGGCGATGCTGTTGGTGAGCCCGGCGGCTGTGAGCCAGCCGGATGGCACGGCCGATTATCCCAACCGTCCCGTGAAGATCATTGTCAGCGTGCCGGCAGGCGGCGGCGTCGATACGGTGACGCGAATTTTTGCCGCGGGACTGCAGCAAAAGCTTGGGCAGCCGTTCGTGATCGAGAACCGTGGCGGGGGCGGCGGCAATATCGGCGCGGAGGCGGTCTATACCGCGGAGCCCGACGGCTACACGCTGCTCGCCTCGCAGCCGGCGCCGATCACCAGCAACATCGCGCTCTACAAGAAGCTCAACTTCGACCCGGTCGCGCTCGAGCCGGTCGCGATCATGTCGAAATTCCCGAACGTGCTGCTGGTGCGGGGGGAATTTCCCGCGCAAACGGTGCAGGAGTTCATCGCCTACGCCAAAGCCAATCCGGGCAAGATCACCTACGCCTCGCAAGGTCCCGGCACCAGTTCGCACCTGACCGCCGAGCTGTTCACCAAAATGACCGGCACCAAGATGCTGCACGTGCCTTATCGCGGCACTGGGCCGGCGCTCAACGACATCGTCGCCGGCCACGTCGATTTCATCTTCATGGAGCTTGCCTCCGCCTACAAACTTCACGAGGCGAAGAAGGCGAGGATCTTGGCGGTCGCGACGGAGAAGCGGCTCGAAATCCTGGCGAACGTGCCGACGCTGATCGAGGTCGGGCTGCCCGGCTTCGTTTCCGATACCTGGAATGCGATCAGCGCGCCGCCAAAGACGCCGGCGGCAATCGTCGCCAAGCTCAATCGCGCGATCAACGGTGTTCTCGAGGAGCCTGAGACCAAGGCGCGCTTCCACCAGCTCAACATGTTGCCCGGCGGAGGCAGTCCGGAGGATCTGGCGCAGCTCAAACGCGCCGACACGGAGCGCTGGAGCAAGGTGATCCGCGAAGCGGGAATTCAGCCGGAATGAGTGAGCGAGTAGCGAATTGGGGTTGCTGATGCCGCTAACGCTGGGCCCTTATTCCCTTTCAGGCGATGATGTCCGGCGTCAGCTCGTCCTCGATGTGGGCGATGCGGTCGCGCAAGACCAGCTTGCGCTTCTTGAGCCGCTGCACCTGGAGCAGGTCCGAGCCGGGTGAGTGCTGCAAGGCCGAAATCGCGACGTCGAGGTCGCGGTGCTCCTGCTGCAAGCGCGCCAGTTGCTCCCGCAACTCGCGTTCTTCGTCCTTGGTCATCGCCACCGCTGATTTGAAGCTCGGCCGCAGCCGTTCACGCTGCCAGGCGCCGAAACAGCGGCAAAATATCTCGTTTCCCCCGGTGCTGTCCAAGCCACGGTGGAAAACAGCCGGGTAAAGCGCGAATGCTGCGGTGCACAATCGAACCCGCTTCGAAACAGGGTTGAAAAGGTGTAAAGTGTCTGGGTCAGGCAATGATCTGACGTGAGGAGAACCCCCCACAATGTCCCTAGAAGCGCACCTTGCGGAATTGCAACGGCAGCACCGGGCACTGGAAGCCGAAATTACCGAAGCCCGGGCGCATCCGTCGGTTGATGATCTCGAGATCAAAGAGTTGAAGCGTCGCAAGTTGCTGGTAAAGGACGAAATCGCGCGTCTGCAGGTGGCCACTTCCGTCCACTAATCGTCGCGCAGAAATGCCGAGTTGAGAAACAGCCGCCGCGCCGCGTGCGGCGGCTATACTCGGCAAAATGGGGAGGAAAGTCGTGCGTGGAGTGTCAGCGGTCGTGGCGGCTGCCACGGTCTGCTTCATCTTCTTTTTTGGCGGCGCCGTGGCGCCGCTTTGCATTTGCAACAATGCCCAGGCTGCGGACTATCCGACGCGGACCATTACTCTCGTCGTGCCCTATCCTCCTGGCGGCGGCGTCGACGCCATGGCGCGGGTCATCGCCGAGCAGCTTTCCAGCGCGCTTGGCGAGCAGGTGGTAGTTGATAACCGGGCCGGCGGCTCAGGCCTGGTCGGCACGCGGACATTCATCAAGAGCCCGCCCGACGGCCATACCCTGTTCCTCGGCCATACCGGCTCGATCGCGATCAATCCCAGCCTCTATGCCAATGCCGGCTTCGATCCGGGCAGGGACTTCACCGCGATCGGGCTGATCGCGTCGATGCCGGTGGTCCTGCTCGCCCATCCTTCGTTTCCCGCGAAAACCATTGGCGACGTGGTGGCGCTGGCGAAGAAGGAGGGCGCCACGTTCAATATCGGGACGTCGGCGGTGGGCACCGGCGGCTATCTCTCTGCTGAGCTGTTCAAGGCGGTCACTGGCATCGAGGCGACCATTATTCCCTACAAGGGTACCGCGCAGGTCATGAACGACCTCGTCGGCAACCATGTGCCGGTCGCGTTCGGCGTATTGCCGCCGGCGCTCGGTAATTTGCAGGCCGGCACCTTGCGCGCGATCGCGGTGCTCGGTCCGACGCGGTTCAGCCAGCTGCCCGATGTGCCGACCGCGGATGAATCAGGATTGCCGGGGTTCGAATCGGTGCTGCACTACGGGCTCTTGGCGCCGTTCGGCACGCCGCGACCCATCATCGAGCGCCTCAACGCCGAGCTGCGCGTGCTTCTCGAGAATGCGCAGCTGCAACAGCGCATCGTTTCGGAAGGCGGCGATCCGCTCGCCTCCACGCCCGAGGAATACGCCAAGGACATCGAGCGCGAGGCGGCGAAGTGGGGCGCCCTGGTGCGGCGCCTCAATCTCAAGGTCGAGTGAGCGGGGCCGGCTTCAGGTTTTCTTTAGCTCCGTCGCCGCGCGCGCCAGCGCCTCGACCACCTTGGCTTCCGCGTCCGCGTCGCCTTCGAGCCGCTTGGCCGCCGCCTCGCGCAAGTTGTCGATCGCGGCGCGCACGAGCGGCGGCAGCCCGCGCCGGTCGTCCTCTTCGTCACCGAAGCGGCGGCGCATGCGCGAAACCTTCTCGCCGATCGCGGCCAAGCGCGCGAGCACCGCGTCCACCAAATCGCGGTTCTGCTCGAGATGCGCGCGGCCTTCCTCGGTGATCGTGTAGAGCTTCTTGGCGCCCTCGGCCTGGCCGGCCACATAACCCGTCTCTTCCAGGTAGGTCAGCGTCGGGTAGACGATCCCGGGGCTCGGCGAGTACCAGCCGGCGGTGCGGTCTTCGAGCACCTTGATGATCTCGTAGCCGTGCCGCGGCTGCTCGGCGATCAGCGCCAGCGCGATCAGGCGCAGATCGCCTTGCGCCAGCATGCGGCCGGCGCGCACCATGTCGCCGCCGGCGCCACCGCCGAAACCGTGGCGCCCGCCCCAGCCTCGACCCGGACCGAAATGCCCGCGCCACCCGCGGCGTCCCGCCCATTTCCCGCCGAAGCGCGGATCGCAGTGATGTCCAAACATGTAGTTTTCTCCAAATTGACAGATGCATCTTTAGATATATCAAATTACGAGCTATCTCAAGATATATCTTATTAAGCACTAAAATCAAAATGTATCAATGGGTTATGCCGTTGCATAGCGGGCTATCGCGCTTTGTCCACGAGAGCGTTGGTGTAGGTCGCAGCCACGTCGATGGGCGCGCTGCCGATTTCCGGATCGAACGCGCGCAGCACGGCGTACGCCGTTTGCGCCGCTTCGCGGCTGAACCGGCCGTCGCGCGAATACATGGGCAAGCTGTTCTGGATCGACTGCCGGTAGATCGCGCTGTTGCCGAGCGCGTACTCCGCCGGCATGACGCCAGCCACCTCATCGCCGGAATGGTTCGCGATCCATTTCAGCCCGCCGAGCAACGCATTCACCAGCGCCTGCACCGTGCGCGGATTGGCATCGATGAAGCTTCGCCGTGCATAGAGCACCGCCGCCGGGTAGGGACCGCCGAATACCTCGCGCGTGCCGGCAAGCGTGCGCGTATCCGCCGCCACCCGAATCCGGTTTTCGCTTTCCAGCAGGCTGATTACGGGATCGACATTGACGATGGCGTCGATCTCGCCGCGCCGGACGGCGGCCACGGCGCTCGCCGACGCGCCCACGCCGACGAACGACGCGTCGTCGCGCTTGAGGCCGTGCTTGACCATGAGATGCTGCGCCATGAATTGCGTGCTGGAGCCGGGCGCGGTCACACCGATCTTGAAGCCTTTGAGATCGGCCGGCGAGCGATAGCCCTGCGCCTTGCTCGCCAGCACCGCGAGCACGTAGCCGGGAAAGTCGCCAAGCTGGATCACCGCGGTGACCGGCTGCTGCTTCGCCTGCATCTGGATGGTGTGATCGAAGGCACCGGTCACCACGTCGGCGCTGCCGCCGACGAGCGCCTGCAGCGCCCGCGCGCCGCCGGGGAAATCGGAAATTTCCACCTCGAGGCCCTGCTCGCGAAAAAGCCCAAGCCGCTCGGTCACAGTGAGCGGCAGATAGAACAGCGCCGGTTTGCCGCCCACGGCGAGCCGAACTTTCGGCGTCTCGGGTTTGTCCTGGGCGCTCGCGCCAATCGGGCTGAGCAGCAACGCTGCGGCGAGCGCGATCAGCGCGGGTTTCACGGCGCCGCCTTTTTCCGCCTGGCGGCGTCGCCCGGGCCAAAGCGCTGCTCGATGTCGGCCCAGCGCTCGAGCCCGGTGATCTCCTTGAAGCCTTCGAAGTCGACACTGTCGTTGTTATTCGTTGGCCGCCCCGCCTTGAGATCGGCGAGCGCGTTCTCGATCGCGCGTGCGATGCGGAAGATCAGCGTGGTGGGATAGGCCACCATGGCAAAGCCGAGGCGATAGAGCTCATCTGCCGGCAATACCGGCGTGCGGCCGCCGCCCTCGACCATGTTGGCGATTTGCGGGACGCCGGCAAACGCCAGCCCCACGCGCTTAAGCTCGTCGACCGACTGCGGCGCTTCGACGAACAGGCCGTCGGCGCCGGCCTTGAGATAAAGCTCGGCGCGGCGCAGCGCCTCGTCGAGGCCGTGCACTGCGCGCGCGTCGGTCCGCGCGATGATGAAGAGATCGCCGTTGCTGCGCGCCGCCGCCGCTGCGCGCAGCTTTGCGGCCATGACGTCCGCCTCGATGACCTCCTTGCCGGCCATGTGGCCGCAACGTTTCGGCGCGCGCTGATCCTCGATGAAGATCGCCGAGGCGCCCAGTGCCTCGTAACACGCAACGGTCCCCGCGACGTTCTTGACATCGCCATAGCCGTCGTCGCAGTCGACCAGCACGGGGAGGTCGGTCGCGCTCATGATCTCGCGCACGCCGGCGCTCATCTCGCCGAGGCCCACGAGCCCGATATCGGGCAGCGCATGGCGCGCGCCGACCAGCGCATAGCCGCCGATCGAATAGGCGGAAAAGCCGGCGCGCTCGATGAGCCGTGCCGTGAGCGCATCATGCGCGCAGGGCAATAGCAGCGGCTCGCCCCGCGCCAGCAACTGCTTCCACGACGCCTTTGCCTGCATCGCAGCTCCTACGGCATGACCGCCGCTCGCGCCCGCTCCATGATGTCCTTCGGCGTCGAATAAAGTTTCTGCACCAGCTCCTGCACCCTACCGCCGGGCAGCGGTTCGATATCGATGCGCATGTTTTCGGCATCCTGGAGAAACTGCTGGTCCGCCATGGTCGCATCGAAGGCGGAGCGCAGCGTTTCTAACGACGCCGCCGGCAACTCGGGCGGCGCGATATAGGAGCGCTGGAACACCTGCTGGCTGATGACCAGCTCGACCACTTTGCGGTCCTGTTCGCTCTTTACGAAATCAAACACCGAGGGCACGCCCATGCGGGTGAGCTCGGGATTGGGCTCGAGGCCAACCTGCAGCAGCAGATTCGCGTTGTGGTCGCGCAGCCAATCTGGGCGCTGCGACTTGAAGCTCGCCCAGTCCCACCCGCACACGCCGTCGATCTCGCCGCGTTCCATGGCGAGCGCCATCTCGGCGGTGCCGCTGTAGCCGGTGACGACGTCGTACAGCGCGCCCGACGTCTTCTTGTGCATGTAGCCGTAGCTGCGCGTGGAATCGTTGGTGGAGACGCCGCCGAACACGGCCTTGGTGCGCAGCGCGTCGGCAAATGTCTTGATCTTGGAATCCTTGCGCGAGACGCAGATGCGGGTGCCGTTGTTGGCGGTGCCGAGATAGAGGACCTTGGTTGCATCGAACAGCGCCTCGGCTTTCTCGTCGAGCAGCGGCCCCATCACCGCCCCCGGCATAATGGCGGCAATGGCGGTGCCATCCTTCGGCGCCAGCGTGCTGATGAATCCAGCCACGCGCGCACCGGCGGCGCCCGGCATGTTCTTGGCGACGATTACGGGCTGGCCCGGGATGTGGCGGCCATAGTGGCGGGCGAGCGCCCGCGCGTAGATGTCGTAGCCGCCGCCGGGCGGCGCGCCAATCAAAAGATCGATGCTCTTGCCGGCGAAGCTTTCGGCGGCGTGGGCGGGTACCGCGCTGGTTGCAAGAAGCGCGATGAGTCCAGCCGCCAATCCTTTCCAGATGGGAGGCAACTTACACCTCCTTCGCCATTTCGCGCAGCTTGAATTTCTGGATCTTGCCGGTCGAAGTTTTCGGCAGGTCCGTGAACACCACGTGGCGCGGGCACTTGTAGCTGGCGAGATTTTTGCGGCACCAGGCGATGAGATCGTCGGTGCTCGCGCTCTGCCCGGGTTTGAGCTCGACGAAGGCACACGGGGTCTCACCCCATTTCTCGTCCGGCTTCGCCACGACGGCGGCGGCCTGCACCGAGGGATGCTTGTAGAGCGCGTCCTCCACCTCGATCGAGGAAATGTTCTCGCCGCCGGAGATGATGATGTCCTTCGAGCGATCCTTGAGCTGGATGTAGCCGTCGCCATGTATGACGCCGAGGTCGCCGGAATGGAACCAGCCGCCGGCGAACGCCTTCTCGGTCGCGGTCTTGTTCTTGAGATAGCCCTTCATCACGACATTGCCGCGGAACATCACCTCGCCCATCGCTGCGCCGTCGCGCGCCACCGGCGCCATCGTGTCGGGATCGCGCACGTCGAGCGCTTCGAGCGGCACGTAGCGCACCCCCTGGCGCGCTTTCTTCGCCGCCTGCTCGGCCGACGCAAGCGCGTCCCACCCGAGCTGCCACTCGTTGACCGTCGCCGGCCCGTAGGTCTCGGTGAGCCCATAGAGATGCGTGACGTTGAAGCCCGCGGCCTTCATCGCTGCCAGCACCGCTTCCGGCGGCGGCGCCGCGGCGGTGAAGAACTCGACCACGTGCGGCAGCGGCTTTTTCTCCTCGGCTGGCGCGTTGAGCAAGGTCGCCATCACGATCGGCGCGCCGCAGAGATGCGTGACCTTGTGGCGCTCGATCGCGTCGTACATCGCCGGCGCGCGCACCTGGCGCAGGCACACATGCGTTCCCGCGACGACCGAGATGGTCCAGGGAAAGCACCAGCCGTTGCAGTGGAACATCGGCAAGGTCCAGAGATAGACGCAGTGCCGGCGCATGCTGCCGGTGAGAACGTTGCCGATCGCGAGCAGATACGCGCCGCGGTGGTGATAGACGACGCCCTTCGGATCGCCGGTGGTGCCCGAGGTGTAGTTGAGCGAGATCGCGTCCCACTCGTCGTCCGGCATTTTCCAGGCGAAGTTCGGATCGCCCGCGGCGATGAACTCCTCGTATTCGAGTGTGCCGAGCCGCTCACCGGCGCCGGTGAATTCGGGATCGTCGTAATCGACGAGCAATGGCTTGGCCTTGGCGCGTGCGAGCGCGTCGCGCGTGAGCCCGCTGAACTCGCGGTCAGTGATCAGCACCTTCGCCTCGGCATGGTCGAGCTGGAACGCGACGGTTGCGGCATCGAGCCGCGTGTTGATGGTGTTGAGCACCGCGCCCGTCATCGGCACGCCGTAGTGGCATTCCAGCATCGCAGGCGTGTTGGCGAGCACGACCGAGACGGTGTCACCGCGCTTGATGCCGCGCTTCGCCAGGGCCGAAGCGAGGCGGCGCGCGCGGGCGTAAAACTCGCCATAGCTGCGCCGCAGCGGCCCGTGAATGATCGCGGTGTGATCGGGAAATATCGTCGCCGCCCGTTCCAGGAACGAGAGCGGCGTAAGCGGCTGGAAATTCGCCGGACAGCGATCGAGATCGATGTCGTATGAAGTCTTGGTCAAGGTAGCTTATTCCAATTGCGTTCTGATGAATCCTAGCCGAGCAGGCTGACCGCCATCAATCCGAAGTGACGGTCGGTGAGCATGCCGCGAAGTCGCGCCCTGCATCAGGGGAGATGCACATACACCCGCCGCCAGGGCTGATCGTCGATCAGGCGCCAGCGGTGTCCGCCGCCGGTTACGTCCTCCGCGAGCAGCACGTCGCCCCGCTCGACCACCTGCTTGTCACCGTTGCGCGTTTCGAACTGTAGGGTGCCGCTGAGCGTGAGCACGTATTGGCGGTGCGGCGCGTTGTGCCACTCGAAGCTCGAGCCCGCCGCCGTCTCCTCGAAGCTGATGGATTGCGCGACTTCAGTGCCAGAGATCGCGTTCGGTCCGGCGAGTTTGTGCCAGGCGATTTCGCCCATCGTGAAATGCGACTGGCCGTCGTCGCCGGTGAAAAGCCGGATCAGTCTCATAGCCATGGCGCGGGTTCCTTCTGCGGTGCACGCTAGCCAAGGTGAACGGCGCTATCAATGCGAGGCCGGTTCTTTCGTCGCATCGCGGCCGCGCGACTTGCAAACGCGGGGCGCGGTATCACAATGGATTGCCGCCACCGGGAGCAGCGCCATGGACGCCCGTGCCAGCCGCTATCACGAGGTCTACGCGCGCTGGCAGCGCGATCCCGAGGCATTCTGGGGCGAGGCCGCCCAAGACATCGATTGGATCGAGCGCCCGAAGCGCGTGTTCGACCCGGATGCCGGCGTCTACGGCCGCTGGTTCGTCGGCGGCGTCTGCAACACCTGCTGGAACGTGGTCGATCGCCATGTGATGCAGGGACGCGGCGAGCAGGCCGCGATCATCTACGATTCCCCGCTCGCCGGCGAGAAGCGGACCATCACCTACCACCGCCTGCAGGTGGAAACCCAGGTGCTGGCGGCGATCCTGCGCAATTGCGGGGTCGGCAAAGGCGACCGCGTCGTTCTCTACATGCCGATGGTGCCGGAGGCGGTGATCGCCATGCTCGCGTGCGCGCGCATCGGTGCGGTGCACTCGGTGGTGTTCGGCGGCTTCGCTGCGAACGAGCTCGCCACCCGCATCGACGATGCCAAGCCGAAGATGATCCTGTCCGCGAGCTGCGGGCTCGAGCCGGGCCGCGTGGTCAAATATAAGCCGCTGCTCGACGAGGCGATCGCGCTTGCCCACCACAAGCCGGACGCGTGCCTGATCCTGCAGCGCCCGCAGGCCGAGGCAACGCTCGTTTCCGACCGCGATCATGACTGGGCGAAGCTGCGCGACGAGGCGATCGTGTTCGCACGCTCGGTCTACGACTGCGTGCCGGTCGCTGCCACCGATCCGCTCTATATCCTTTACACCTCAGGCACGACCGGGCGGCCGAAAGGCGTGGTGCGCGACAACGGCGGCCACATGGTCGCGCTCAAATGGTCGATGCGAAACCTCTACGATGTCGAGCCCGGCGAGGTGTACTGGGCGGCATCCGATGTCGGTTGGGTGGTCGGCCACAGCTACATCGTCTATGCGCCGCTCCTCCACGGCTGCACCTCGATCCTCTACGAGGGCAAGCCGGTCGGCACGCCCGACGCCGGCGCGTTCTGGCGCGTGATCGCGGAACACGGCTGCGCCGCCATGTTCACGGCGCCGACCGCCTTCCGCGCCATCAAGAAAGAGGACCCGCAGGGCAAGCTGTTGGCAAACTATGACCTTGCGAAATTCCGCACCCTGTTTCTTGCCGGTGAGCGCGCCGATCCCGACACGCTGATCTGGGCCGAGAACCTGCTGAAGAAACCGGTGATCGATCATTGGTGGCAGACCGAAACCGGCTGGGCGATCGCCGGCAATCCGGTGGGCCTCGGGCAATTGCCGGTGAAGCACGGCTCGCCCACGGTGGCGATGCCGGGCTACGACGTGCGCGTGGTCGATGAGCGGGCGAACGAAGTGCCGGCCGGCACCATGGGCGCGATCGTGGTCAAGCTGCCGCTGCCGCCCGCCTGCCTGCCGACGCTGTGGCAGGCGGACGAGCGCTTTCGCGAGAGCTATCTCACGGAGTTTCCCGGCTACTACAAGACCGCGGACGCCGGCTTCAAGGATGCCGACGGCTACATCTACGTGATGAGCCGCACCGACGATATCATCAACGTGGCCGGCCACCGGCTTTCCACCGGCGGCATGGAGGAGGTGCTCAGCGGCCACAAAGATGTCGCGGAATGCGCCGTGATCGGCGTCGCCGATCCGCTCAAGGGCGAGGTGCCCTGCGGCTTCATCGTGCTCAAGGCCGGAGTGAACCGGCCGCCCGCTGAGATCGAGGCGGAATGCGTCGCGCTGGTGCGCGAGAAGATCGGCCCGGTTGCCGCCTTCAAGCTCGCCATCGCCGTGGCGCGGCTGCCGAAGACGCGCTCGGGAAAAATTCTGCGCGGCACGATGAAGAAGATCGCGGACGGCGAAGCCTGGACCATGCCGGCGACGATCGATGATCCCGCGATTTTGGAGGAGGTCGGCGGCGCGCTGCAGGCAAAGGGCTTGGCGGGCTCTGCGCGCGGCCAAGGTGTGAGTCAGGCATAAGCCTCCCTCCCTCCCTCCGGGCTCACCCGGAGGGGTTTTATCGGAATTTTCGCCCCCGTGCGCTACAGGTACGAATGGCTCCGGCAAAGGGAGTCATGAGCCATGCTTACGCAGACCGCAATCCGCAACATTTCCCTCAAGCAGTCGGCGACCGTGTCGCGCCATATGCCGGCCGCCGGCCGCTCTACGCAAGCCGGCACGATTGAGCTCATGGGCGTGTGCATGTCGTTTCCCCGCAACGCCGAAATCTACGGCGAGAACGAGCCGGCCGATTATCTCTACAAGATCGTCAGCGGGACGGTTCGGACCTACACGGTACTTGTCGACGGTCGCCGCCAGATCGGCGCCTTCTATCTGTCCGGCGATATGTTCGGGCTCGAGACCGGCAACGAGCACGCGTTTTCCGCCGAGGCGATCACCGATTGCAAGATCATCGTGATCAAGCGCAGCGCCGTGCTCGCACTTGCGGCCAGAGACAACGAGGTGGCCCGGCAAATGTGGGATTTGACCGCGCGCGAGCTGCACCGCGTTCAAGAGCATTCCCTGGTGCTGATCAAGAGCGCCGAGGAGCGGGTAGCGGGCTTCCTCCTGGAGATGGCCGAGCGCGGCGCCGGCGGCGGGGCGGTCGAGCTTTCCATGTCGCGTCAGGACATCGCCGACTATCTCGGGCTGACCATCGAGACCATTTCACGCATGCTCAAGCATCTAGAAGATGCAGCGGCAATCGAAGTCGCAAAGCGGCGCCGCATCCTGCTACGCAACCGCTCCACGCTGCGCCGGCTCAACGCCTAAGCGGGCGAAATCGGATTGAGGCCGCGATGCGCCCGTCAGCTCAGACAAGTAAGCGGCCCGGCCACGCCCCTCGCCTCGGCGTATGGTGGCGGAACTGGACGGGCAGAGGCAGGAAAATGGCCGAGCGCGATTCCTCTCATCTTCCCGCTGCGCATAACAACTACGTAACTGGGGCGAAGCCGCAGGTGTTGGCGGGCAAATGGCCGGACTATGCGGCCGCGCCGCGCCGCTGCATCCCGCAGATCAACCGCGATCCCACGCCAACGCGAGGATGGGTTGACGCGACGAATGCATAACGTCCGGCGCCACTGGCCATCCCTTGCGCTGGGTACTGCGCTGTCGCTAGTTGCTCAATCTGCCCTCACGCAATCGCTGGCCGCGCGACGCGGCCTGACATTCGTGCGCATTCATTGCGCGCAGTGCCACTCTCGATCGATAAGGTCAGCGAGAGCCCGCTTGCGGTTGCGCCACCGTTTCGGACTGGTTCATACAAGGGGTCAGGATTTTCACCGCGCATCGCTGTAATTCGGACTTTGAGCTGACTCCGCTGGCGAGAACCCGTCAGAGACCAAACGGCGCGGTCGTGAGCCCGCCCTAAAAATGGAGCTACGCTAAGTGGTCCCAGTTGCTTGGTCAGCCCGCGCTGCCTCCACTTCCTCTTCCATCTCCAGGATGTTTCGCCGCAGCGTGTTGAATTTCTCTTCAAAACCCAGCTGGTAGAACGGGTCGTCGCGGTCGGCCAGTTTCAAAGCGATACTTGCCCAGTCCTCTGGCCGCAGCGCGTTGAGCGCGGCTGGAAATACGACACGCTCCTCCATGGCCATGTGCTCCCGCTCATGGTTGATGAAGTCGCGAATGATATCGACCAAGGTCTCGCGCAAGAGATCCTGGTCGCTCAGGACGCGCTCGACCCCCACGGCGACCCGCCGTAGACGCCTCGCTCCCTCCTGATGCTCGGCTTTGAGATCGCCGATGGTCGCCGCCGCGATAGGATC
>Ga0310916_10000802_pt1 | contig 17911 bp, 16 predicted proteins | sample GREbulkMGLF176_FD_203444 | JGI IMG/M metagenome (GOLD analysis project Ga0310916, IMG submission 203444) | Lab enrichment of tropical soil microbial communities from Luquillo Experimental Forest, Puerto Rico - GRE.bulkMG.LF176 | ecosystem: Environmental > Terrestrial > Soil > Tropical forest >...
GTCGTGGTCGGGCAGTAGACCACGTTGCGGGTCGAGGTGCTTGCACCGAACTACATGACCGCGCCGCCGGAGCTGCCGGGATTCCAGGTTCGCAACGCGGTGACGCGGCAATTGCAGAGCGTCAACATCAACGATCAACAGGGCGGCACGACCTATGCCGGCGTGCGCTTCGAATTCGCGATCTATCCGCAGGAACCGGGCACCTACGCCGTCGGCGGCCAGAAAGTCACCGTCCACTACGCAGCCGAGCCGCCGGCGACACGCGATGCCGAGCTCGCCTTGCCGCGTATGGAATTTGCAGCCCTCATCCCGGATGGCGCGGCCGCGCTACGCCCGTTCGTGGCCGCGACCAAGCTGACGGTCGAACAGACGGTGCAGCGCTCCTCGGAGCAGCTCAAGTCCGGCGACGCCGTGACGCGGACGGTGACGATCAAGGCGGACGGCACGCCCGCGATGCTGCTGCCGCCACAGAGTTTCGCAGCCGTCGATGGCCTCGCGCTCTATCCGGCACAGCCTTCGCTCGAGGACCACACGGACGGGCGGACCGACGCGCTGACATCGACGCGGGTCGACTCCGCGACCTACATGCTGCAACGCCCCGGCGACTATGTGCTGCCCGCGATCGACGTGAGCTGGTGGAACATCGGCAGCGGAAGGATCGAGCGCGTGCATCTCGACGCAATTACGCTGCAGGTCGCCGCAAATCCGAATCTGCCGGTCGCCGCTACGGCCAACCAGCGCGCACGCCGGGATTGGGACGGCATCATCGATTTCATGTGGGATCACTGGCTCCTTGCCGCCATCGCCGTGATTGCGCTCGGCGCAGCGGCTTGGTTTGCGCCGCGCATGGCGAGAGCGATGGCCGCGCGATACCGGCAGCGCCGCGAGGCCTATCTCCGATCGGAAGCCTGGTCGTTCGAACAATTCCGCAGCGCGGCCCGCCGTGGCGACGTCAAGGCCGCGTATTTCGCGCTGCTCGATTGGCTGCAGCGCTTTGCACCGGTCGCGCCCGATCACAACCTCGAAAGCCTGAAGGCCGGCGCGCGCGACGCAGCGCTCGATCAGGAGATCGGATCGATCGAACGGCAATTGTTCGCGCCCGATCGCAACACGGGCAATTGGTCCCTGGCCCAATTGCTGCGGCGTGTCAGCGCGGCGAGAATGACGTTGCAGCGGCAAGCGGCGCAGACCGAGACGGCCCGGCCGCTGCCACAGCGGCTCAACCCCGTCAGCGACCTCGCCGCGCCCGATCGCCGGTTCCGTCTGCCGGCACGATGAAAAAGGAGATTCAAAAGACGCAGAAGGTTTCCATCATGACCGTCCGCAAACCTTACAACAAAAGGGAGTGTCGAATGAGCAGCGAAGCGAAAAACAACGCGATGGTTACTGGTTCGGGAAAAGATGATGCGCAGGCCATCGATCGCCGTAACGTGCTCCTGGGCGCGTCGTCGCTGGTCGCCGCAACCGCCCTGACCTCGGAAGCGCTGGCGCAGGCGCAGAAGGCAGCACCCTCGGCCGCACCGACGGCCGCGCCCGCCGCCGGCAGCAAGCCGAACATCCTGTTCATCATGGGCGACGACATCGGCTGGTTCAATGTCAGCGCCTACAACATGGGGGGCATGGGCTATCGCACGCCCAACATCGACCGGATCGGAAGAGAGGGCGCGGTCTTCACCGACTGGTACGGCCAGCAGAGCTGCACCGCGGGCCGCGCCGCCTTCATCACCGGTCAGACGCCGATCCGCACCGGCCTCACCAAGGTTGGGCTACCCGGCGCCGAGCTCGGGCTCGGGCCGCTCGATCCCAGCGTCGCCGACGTGCTCAAGACCTACGGCTATGCCACCGGTCAGTTCGGCAAGAACCATCTCGGCGACCGCGACGAGCACCTGCCGACCGCGCACGGCTTCGACGAGTTCTTCGGCAATCTCTATCACCTCAATGCCGAGGAAGAGCCGGAGAACCCTGACTATCCGAAGGACCCGGAGTTCCGCAAAAGGTTTGGGCCGCGCGGCGTGCTGCATTCCTTTGCCGACGGCAAGATCGAGAACACCGGTCCGCTCACCACCAAGCGCATGGAGACGATCGATACCGAATTCCTCGCCGCCGCGAAGGATTTCATCAACCGCCAGCACCGGGCCAACAAGCCGTGGTTCTGCTACTTCAACTCGACCCGGATGCACATTTTCACGCATCTGAAGAAGGAATCGGAGGGCAAGACCGGGCTTGGCGTCTATCCCGACGGCATGGTCGAACACGACGGAATGGTCGGCGAGCTGTTGAAGCTCGTGGACGACCTCGGCGTCGCCAACAACACCATTGTTGTCTACACGACCGACAATGGCGCTGAGGTCTTCACCTGGCCCGATGGCGGCACGACGCCGTTCAAGGGCGAAAAGGCGATCAACTGGGAAGGCGGCTTCCGCGTGCCCTGCCTGATCAAATGGCCGGGCGTCATCCAGCCCGGCACGATCATCAATGACTTGTGCGCACACGAAGACTTCATCCCGACCTTCGCGGCGGCCAACGGCGACACCGACCTCGTCGAGCGGACGAAGAAGGGCGCGACCCTGAACGGCAAGACCTTCAAGGTTCACCTCGACGGTTTCAATCTGATGCCATTCCTCAAGGGCGATGCAAAGGAGGCGCCTCGCAAGGAATTCCTCTATTGGAGCGACGATGGCGATCTGATGGCACTTCGTGTTCAGAACTGGAAGGTTTCGTTCATGGAGCAACATACCGAGGTAGACCCCAAGACGCCGCTTGGGGTCTGGCAAGGTAACTTCCTGAAACTGCGCGCGCCCATGCTCTACAACGTGAGGTCAGATCCGTTCGAGCGCGGTCCAAGCAGCATGCTCTATGGCGACTGGCACGCGCACCGGGCATTCCTGCTGGTGCCGGCCCAGGCCATCGTCGCGAGATATATCGAAAGCTTCAAGGACTTTCCGCCGCGCGCCAAGGCAGCGAGCTTCACCGTCAGCGACGTGATGGAGAAGATTTCGGTCGGCAACCCCGGCAAGAACTGAAAGCCGTCACATACTCCGGCCGGCCATCGCGCCGGCCGGAGACGTTCGCAATGGTTAGAGAGCAAAAGCCATGAGCGGCCTCGACCTCTTCGCCTGGATCGTTTTGATCATCCTGATCGCGACACTGGTCTTTGTGTTCTGCCTGCTCGGCTGGCTGCCCGGGCATGTCGCGAAATCGCGCGGCCATCCTTACGCCGACGCGGTCAGGGTGGCCGGCTGGATCACGCTGATTTTTGGGTTCGTGCTGTGGCCGGTCGTGATGATCTGGGCCTATGTCGACGTGCCCGCGCCGCGCAGGGAGCCGACGCCATGATGATCGCGATCATGTCGGTCTATCTGGCCCTGCTGTTCGGGCTGGTGTGGCTCGGGATTATCAGGTTCAACACGTTCTGGAAGGTTTCGCCGATCATCCTCCTGATCATTCTCAATCTCGGCCTGTTCATCCCGATGGGCTGGGGTGCGCCGCAGGGGCCGGTGGTGGTGGTGCGCAACTCGGTCGCGATCGTGCCCGACGTCGCAGGCGAGGTCGTCGACGTGCCCGTCGTCGCCAACACGCCGCTGAAGGCGGGCGACGTCCTGTTCAAGATCGACCCCACGCCCTACGACGCACAGGTCAAGGCGATCGAGGCGCAGCTCAAACTCTCGACCACGCGGCTCGCACAGATGACGCAATTGTTCGAGCGCGATTCCGGCCGCGGCTTCGATGTCGAGCAGCGGCAATCCGAGGTCGATCAACTCACCGCGCAGCTTCAGGGCGCGAAGTGGAACCTGGACAAGACTGTCGTGCGCGCGCCGGCCGACGGCTATGTCACCAACCTCGCGCTGCGCAAGGGCGCGCGGGTCGGAAACCTGCCGCTGTCGCCGGCGATGGCCTTCATCGACACGTCGGACACCCTCATCGGCGTGGAGATCAACCAGATCGATGCGCGTTACATCGAACCCGGGCAGGAGGTCGAGGTCACCTTCAAGTTCGTGCCCGGCCATGTCTACACCGGCAAGGTCGAAAGCATCCTGCAGGCGATTGCAAGCGGCCAGACCCAGACCTCGGGTACGGCGGTTGCGCCCAAGGCGATCGAGGCCGGGCCGTTCGTCGTGCGCGTGAAACTCGACGACGCGGCGTTCGCGGAACGCCTGCCGGCCGGCGCGACCGGCACGGCTGCTGTCTACACCGAACACGTCAAGGTCAGCCACATCATCCGCCGCGTCCTGCTGCGGCAGGTGGCGATCCTCAACTACATCAATCCGTTTTGAGAAAATGGAGGTCGATATGAGGAAGACGGTACTCGCCGCGTTGACGCTCCTGATGGGGGTGGCGCTCGCCCAGGCACAATCCCCCTCCGCCGATGAGCTGAACAGGCGGCTGATCCAGAGCCGCGCGGTCGAGGCGGTGATATGGGGCATACCCGCCGTCAACACCGACCTGATGCGGCAGGAGATGCTCACCAAAACGCCGGGCAAAGTCGGCCAGGTGATTTACTGGGGCCGGCCGCTTGACTGGCATAACCAGACGCTGACGCCGAATCCTGACGCGCTCTATTTCATGGTGTTCTTCAACACCAAGGACGGTCCGGTCGTGTTGGACCTGCCGCCTGGAGACGCCAACGGATCGTTCAACGGCAACATCGTCACGGTGTGGCAGATGGCGCTCGAGGACGCAGGCCTGCTCGGCATCGACAAGGGCGCCGGCGGCAAATTCCTGGTGCTGCCGCCCGGCTACACCGGCTCGAAGCCGGACGGATATATCGTTCTGCAGTCCGACACCTACGGCGGCTACATGCTGTTCCGCTCGAATCTGAAGAGCCACGGCAATGCCGACGTGCAGGCGGCAATCGCCTACGGCAAGCGCATGAAGGTCTATCCTCTCGCGCAAGCCGCCAATCCGCCGGCGACGGTCTTCATCGATGTGAAAGACGTCGATTTCGACTCCACTATCCGCTACGACGCCAGCTTTTTCGAGCATCTCGACCGCATCGTTCAGGAAGAGCCGTGGATCGACCGCGACCGCATGATGATAGACAGCCTGCGGTCGCTGGGCATCGAGAAAGGCAAGCCGTTCAATCCGTCCGATGCGATGAAGGCACTGATGAGTTCGGCGGCGAAAGAAGGCGGCGCGTGGCTGGAAGCGAAATATGACGCCGGTCTTCCGCCGTTCTTCTCGCCGACAAGCCGCTGGACGTACCCGGCGCCTCCGGAAGTCATCAAGGCCTATGCGGACGGGTTTGCAGACATGAACGCATATCCGCTCGACGGCCGCGGACTCTGCTACAGCTATGCTTATATCGGCATCAAGCGGCTCGGCGCGGGCCAGTTCTATACGATCTCGATTCGCGACAAGGATGGCGAGGCCTTTGACGGCGGCAAGACCTACCGCCTCAACGTACCGGCCAACGTGCCGGTTGATCAGTACTGGTCGGTGACCGCCTACGACCGGCAAACCCACGCATTGATCAAGAACATGCCGCGCGCGAGCCGGTCGTCGCAGATCCCCGAACTGCAGAAGAACGCCGACGGCTCGGTGGATATCTGGCTCGGCCCGGTGGCTCCGGCCGGAAAGGAGGCGAACTGGCTGCCGACCGATCCGGCGCGAAAATTCGAGCTGATGGCGCGCTTCTACGCGCCGCGGAAGGAGTTCTTCGAGAAGAAGTGGGTGCTTCCCGACATCGAAAAGGTCGTCGTGACAACTGGAAGTGGAGCACAGTGATGAAAATGAGAGTTGGACTCGGCATCGCGTTATCGCTGATCGTAACCGGCGGCACGCATGCGCAATCGCCTTCCGTTCCGGTCACGGTCGAGAATTTCCCCCGTGCCGAGTCGGACCTCTACATGGGCAAGACCGTGAAAGAAGTCGGCCTTGGCAAGCTCCTGCACGTCCGCAGCCCTACTGAGATCGACAAGCAAATGGTCATCCGCATGAACCGCGACACGCTCTATTCGTCCGCGGTGTTTGACCTCGATGCCGGACCCGTTACCATCACGCTGCCCGATGCCGGCAAGCGCTTCATGTCGATGCAAGTCATCAACGAAGACCATTACACGCCGATGGTGGTCTACAAGCCCGGACCGGTGACGCTGACCAGGGACCAGGTCGGCACGCGCTACGTTATGACGCCCGTGCGCACACTGGTCGATCCCAACGACCCAAAGGATCTCGATCAGGTTCATGCCTTGCAGGACGCGATCAAGGTCAGCCAGAGCGCGCCCGGCAAGTTCGAGGTGCCGAACTGGGACGAGGCCAGCCAGAAGGACGTGCGAGACGCGCTGCTGGTTTTGGCCGCCCACACCGACGGCTTCAAGAACGCGTTCGGCACCAAGGACCAGGTCGATCCGATCAAGCATCTGATCGGAACCGCCGCCGGTTGGGGCGGCAATCCGGACAAGGACGCGAGCTATTCGAGCTTCAGCCCGCCAAGGAACGATGGCAACACGATCTACAAGCTCAACGTCCCCGCCAACGTGCCAGTCGACGCGTTCTGGTCGATCAGCCTTTACGACGCCAAGGGTTATTTCGAGAAGAACCCGTACGATGCCTATTCGCTGAACAGCATCACGGCGAAGAAAGGCCCGGACGGATCGGTCGCCGTCCAGTTGGGCGGCTGCGACGGCAAGATTCCGAACTGCCTGCCGATCATGAAGGGGTGGAATTACACCGTGCGGCTCTATCGCCCGCGCCAGGAAATCCTCGACGGCAAGTGGAAATTCCCGGAGGCGCAGGCGGTGGACTGAAAAGATGTGCGCCCGCTGCAGTCGGAACTCGCCGATGTGGCCCTTGAGCCACACGGGATCGGCAATCGACCTGCACAAACGAAGCGCCTTCGCGAAAGTCGTTAGGATGTCATAGTCGGAATCGTCCATCGGATGGAAACGCAGCGGCAAACGGGCGACGATTGGGAGATAGTCATGGGACGTGCTCGACAGCGCAACACCATCCTGATGGGGGCTCTGTGCGCGCTCGCGTGCGTGGCAAATCCCGTAGCTGCCGTCGCCGACGCCGGCGGCGCCAGCTTCTGGCTTCCCGGAATATTCGGCAGCCTTGCCGCGGTGCCCGGTGTGCCCGGCTGGGCGTACTCAACGTTTTATATTCATGAGAGCGAGGCAGCCGGTGCGCAAAAGAACTTTGTCGTCAGCGGGCGCCCCGTCGGCGCCGTTGCCGCCGGTCTCAATGCGAACGCCGACGTCCTTGTGCAAGGCGTCACCTATGTCTCGGCAATGCCTGTTCTCGGCGGCCAGGCTGCTTTCAGCATTCTTGGTGCCGGTGGAAATGTCGGCGCCGGCATCGATGCAACGTTGACCGGACCACGGGGAAACTCGATTTCGGGAAGCGTGAGCGATAACCGCGCGACCTTCACCGACGTGTTCTACCAGGGCTCGCTGAAGTGGAATCAAGGTGTTCACAACGAGATGGTCTACATCACGGGCAATATTCCAAGCGGCACTTACGATCAAAATCGTCTCGCCAATCTGAGCTTCGGCTACGTGGCGTACGATGCCGGCGTCGGCTACACCTATTTCGATCCAAAGACCGGACACGAGTTCTCGGTTGTCGGAGGCCTTACCTACAATCTCATCAATCCCGATCTGCAATACCAGAATGGCATCGATTTTCACCTCGACTGGGCAGCTTCGCAGTTCGTGAGCAAGAACGTCCAGATTGGATTGGCCGGCTACTTCTTCCAGCAGCTTACGGGCGACAGTGGGCCGGGCGCCACGCTGGGCCCGTTCAAGGGCCGGACTGTCGGCATCGGCCCGCAAATCGGTTTCATCTTTCCCGTCAGCGAGGGCTATCAGGGCTATCTCAATCTGAGGGGTTATAAGGATCTTGCCGTGGAGAACCGCCCCGAAGGATGGACCGCATGGTTGACGTTCGCGGTTTCGCCGGCGCCGCCGGAGGCCCCGTCAAAGCCGCTCGTTCGCAAATATTGAAAGTCGCAAGCCGATACGGATTTGCGTACACGCCCTGGCTAATCTAGCTCGCAAGCGCCGCGGCGAGCCGTGCCCACTCCGTTTCATCCCCGGGCAAACCCAGGCGCAACCATCCCGGCGCGTCCCTGAAGATGCGCGACCAGATGTGTGCACGGGCGAGCCGCTCCTGCGCGCTGTGCGCATCGCCCGTTTCGTAAAGCCGAAACAGCGGCGTGCCGCCCACCAGCGTCCAGCCCGCATCGCAGGCGAGATCGTCGAGCCGCAGCGAATCGTACGCAAGCCGCGCCGTCGTCTCCGCTGCCCAGTCGCAATCGCACAAAGCGCGCCGGCCGATCTCGATCGCAACGCCCGAGACCGGCCAGGGACCGGCGAGCGCGGCGAACGCCGCCACATCCCTCTCGCAACCGAGCACGAAGCCAAGCCGCAGCCCGGCAAGCCCGTAAAATTTGCCGAAGGAGCGCAGGATCAGAAGGCCGGGCCGTCCCGCAGCGGCCGCCAGCGACCTTCCGGGCACCGCGTCGACAAAACTCTCGTCAACGACGAGCCGGCCGACGCGCGGCAACAGTGCCAGCAAGCGCGCCGGCTCGTGGCGACGCCCGTCGGGATTGTTGGGATTGACGACGACCGCAAGATCGCTTCCAGCCAGCGCGTCGAGATCGGAAACCTCGTCGGCCTGCCAGCCGGCGGCCTTCAACGTCGGCAGGTACTCGCTATAGGTCGGCGCAAGAACGCGTGCGCGGGCGGGATCGGCCAGGCGCGGCAGCAACTGGATCGCAGCCTGCGCCCCGGCGACGGCCAATGCCGGCGCCGTCGTTCCATAGGCCTGCCGCGCCGCGTCGTGCAGGGACGTCAGATCGGAGCGCGAGGGCAGCGCGCTCAGGCGATGCGGCGGCAACTCGCCGACCGGATAGGGCCGCCGGTTGACGCCGGTCGACAAATCGATCCAGTCCTCGAACCGCCCGCCAAAGCGGGCGAGCGCGACATCGAGATTTCCGCCATGGTCCTGCATCGTTATCTCTTTAGACGAACGCCAGCAGCACAAGAAGCGCCGTGATGCTCGCCATCGCGCGGATATAGAGCCGCAAGCCCTCCGTGATATCAGCAGCGTTCGGATCACGCGCGCCTTCGTTCAGCCAGGGCTCATCGGCAAGTTCGCCGTCATAGAAGCGCGGCCCGCACAGCCGCACAGCAAGCCCGCCTGCCATCGCGGCTTCCGGCCAGCCGGCATTGATCGAACGGTGTTTTCGCGCATCGCGAAACATGCAGGCGAACGCATTCCCCGGGCGGGCGCTGATCAGTGCGAACAGCAGGCCGGTCAGCCGCGCCGGCACGGCATTCGCGACATCGTCGATGCGCGCGGAGGCCCAGCCGAACGCCTCGTAGCGTGCGGTGCGATGGCCGATCATGGAATCCAGCGTGTTGACGGCCTTGTAGCCGATGATGCCGGGAAGCCCGAATAATGCGCCCCAGAACACCGGCGCAACGATGCCATCGGACGCATTTTCCGCCAGACTCTCCAGCGCGGTGCGCGCGATCCCTGTCTCGTCGAGCCTTGCTGGATCGCGCCCGACGATCATGGCAACCGCCGATCGCGCCGATGCGATATCGCCCGCCTCGAGCGGGCGTGCTACTGCGACGACATGCTCGTAGAGCGAGCGCGAGGCGATGAAAGGCATCGCGAGGATCCCGGGCAGGACCACGCGATCCCAGGGCGAGATCAGGCTCTGCAGGAGCCATCCGAGACCTGCCGCGAGTCCGAGCACGACAAGCGCGGCGGCGACCCCGGCGGCGCGGCGGATGGATGGCGCTGCCTTTTCCCGGTTCCAGCGTGCGTCGAGCGCGTCGATCAGCCGGCCGAGCCAGGTCACGGGATGACCGATGCGCGCGACGAGGCTGTTCGGCCAGCCGAGCAGCCCCTCCAAAACCATCGCAACGGCCATCGCCCCTGCAAAGCCCAATGAAAACCTCCGTGGTTGTCCCATTTTGATGCGCGAAAATGAACGGCGGGCGCAAGCCCTTTGAGGAGACGATTTCGCCGTTTGTCATTGCCGCGAATTGATGATTAGTGCGCATGGCGAATCGGAGCGGCCATGGCCATCATCCTCATCACGGGCGGGGCGCGATCGGGAAAGAGCGTGCGAGCAGAAGCCCGCGCGCGTGCCTTTGCCGGCAAGCCGGTCTATATCGCAACCGCCGAAGCGCTCGATGCCGAGATGGCCGACCGGATCGCGCGTCACCGCGCGCGGCGCGGCAACGAGTGGCTCGAGCGGGAAACGCCGCTGGAGCTTGTCGCAGCGCTCGATGAGACCGACGGCGGCGGCGCGCGGCTCGTCGACTGCCTGACCCTTTGGCTCTCCAACCTCTTGCATGCCGGGCGCGACTGGACGAGCGCGACCGCCGCACTCGCCGACGCGCTTGCCCGGCAACGGAGCCCGGTCGTGCTCGTCACCAACGAAGTCGGACTCGGCATCGTGCCCGACAATGCGTTGGCGCGCCGCTTTCGTGACGCCGCCGGCATCATGAACCAGACGATCGCCCGCGCCGCGGACGAAGTGGAATTCGTGGTCGCGGGCCTGCCGGTGCGGATAAAGTAGCGATGGCCGACACCATCCATACAATGCGGCGCCTGCTCGCCGACCTCCGTATCGGAATTTCGCTTTGCACCCGCGTGCCGCTTGCGCCCGCAGCGCCGGTCGACGACGGCGAGGTTGCGCGCGCGAGCTGGACGTTCCCGATTGCGGGGTTCGTGGTCGGCCTCGTCGGCGCCTTCGTCTATTGGCTTGCGGTCCGCTTGCACGTTCCGCCGGAGCCTGCCGCCGTGCTGGCGCTGACGGCGACCGTGCTGGTCACCGGCGCGATGCATGAGGACGGGCTCGCCGACACTGCCGACGCGCTCGGCGGCAGCACGCGCGAGCGAAAGCTTCAGATCATGCGCGACAGCCGGATCGGGACCTTCGGCACGGCCGCACTTGCGCTGTCGTTCCTGCTGCGCTGGACCGCGCTCGCCGAAATCGCCGAGATGGCCGATGCCCGCGCAATCGCGATTGCGCTGATCGTGGCGCACACGGCCTCGCGCGCCGTGTTGCCGGCCTTCATGTACCTGGTGCCCCCTGCCCGCGCCGACGGATTGTCGACCAGCGCGGGGCGGCCGCCCCAGCAAAGCGTTGTCGTATCGCTTGGGCTCGGCATCCTCTGCCTGCTGTTTGCGTTCGGACCGAAGCTTGCGACCATCGCGCTGCTCATGCTCGCGCTCGCCGCGCTCGTGCTGGCGCGCCTTGCGGTCCGGCAAATCGGCGGCCAAACCGGCGACGTGCTGGGCGCGCAGGAGCAGATCGGCGAAGCCATCCTGCTTCTGATCGCATCGACGATGATCTAAACTGACAGGGGGCGCATCGGAAAAACGGCCGGGGGCATCGGAAATGATGCATGCTGAAACATCTGACCATCGCCTTTTTGCTTGCGACGCTTGCACCCGCTTTCGCGCAGGATGATCTCGGAGCAGCGCCTTCAGCGCTCTCGCTGCAATCGACCCGCGACGAGCTCGGCGGCGGCTGCCGCCGCGTCGACCGGCTGGATTCCGCGCAGTTTGCGCCCGTCGCCCTGCATCGCACCTTTCACGACGATTTCGACGAGCATCCGCTGAAGAGCGGCAGATGGGTGCCGCATTATTCCGGCGGCGCGGCGTGGCCGGAGGCGCGTTATTGGGGCGGCGACGGCTCCGAACTGAAGCGACAGACCAAATCCAATGGCGAGCAGCAGATCTACGTCGATCCGCGCTACACGGGCCGCGCCTCGACGCCGCTCGGACTCGATCCGTTCCGGATTCGCGACGGCGTGCTGTCGATCGTCGCAAGCCGCACGCCCGCCGAACTGAAATCCGTGTTGTTCGACAATCCCTATGTGTCGGGTATCCTGACCAGCCAGGCCTCGTTCGCGCAGAAATACGGATATTTCGAGATCCGCGCAAAAATTCCGCACGGGACCGGCGTATGGCCCGCCTTCTGGCTGCTTGCCAATGACGGCGGCTGGCCGCCGGAGATCGACGTGATGGAGGGGCGTGGGCAACGGCCCGGCGACCTCGTGATGACGACGCATTGGCGAATCCCCACGACCCAGAAAATCGAATCCTGCGGTTTTGACTTTCTGTTGCCGGACGCCTCGATGGACTTCCACGATTACGGCATTCTCTGGGTGCCGGACCGCCTGATCTATTTCATCGACCGCAAGCCGGTGTCCGATATCAAGGTGCCGGTCGGCTACGACGATCCCATGTACATGATCGTCAATCTGGCGATGGGATCGAAATGGTTCGGCGGCGTCGGCGTGGTCGACGGCATGTCGCCCGAGATGGTGGAATTCGAGATCGACCGGATTTCCGTCTACCAAATCGATCCGAACTAGCTCTATTATCGAGTGCCGGTCACAGCGAACCTGTCGAGACCAGTCGATGCTCGAAAAATTCTCGCGTCGTCACTTCGTCCAGCTTGCAGGGCTGTCCGGCATGGCAATTGCGGCCCCGCGCGCGCTCGCGCAGGAACGCCAGACGGCTCCGGCGCTCGCGCCGGACGCAGCAGGGGCGTTTCCGAACGGGTTCATCTGGGGCACCGCGACCTCGGCCTATCAGATCGAAGGGGCCGTCAACGAGGACGGCCGCGGTCCCTCGATCTGGGACATCTTCAGCCACACGCCGGGCAAGATCGGCGACCAAACCAACGCCGATCGTGCCAACGATCACTATCATCTCTACAAGGACGACGTCCGCCTGATCAAGGAATTGGGCGTGAAGGCTTATCGCTTCTCGATCGCCTGGCCGCGTGTATTTCCGCAAGGCGACGGGCCGCCCAATCCGAAAGGCCTCGATTTCTACAACCGTCTGATCGACGAGCTTCTCGCCAACGGCATCGAGCCCTACGCCACGCTTTATCATTGGGATCTGCCGCAATCACTGCAGGAGCGCTTTGGCGGTTGGCAGTCGAGCACGACGTCGAAGGCGTTCGCCGACTATGCCGGCTACGTGACGGAGCGGTTGAGCGATCGCGTCAAAAATTTCTTCACGCTCAACGAAGCCGGACGTTTTCTCAACTTCGGCTATGGCTGGGGGATCGATGCACCCGGTCTCAAGCTGCCGACGGGCGAATTGAATCAGGCGCGTCATCACGTCGTGCTGGGCCATGGGCTTGCGGTGCAGGCGATCCGCGCTCGCGCGCGCGCCGGCACGAAACTGGGGCTTGCCGAAAACATCGCGGCCTGCGTGCCCGCGATCGATACGCCCGACAATGTACGCGCTACCGAGACCGCGACGCGCGAGTTGAACGCCGGCATCCTCGGCGTGATCCTGGAAGGCAAGTATACCGACGGCTATCTCGCCTATGCCGGCAAGGACGCGCCGAAGTTCACGGCCGACGAATTAAAGGTCATCGGCTCGAAGATCGATTTCGTCGGGCTGAACATCTATGCGCCCCAGTTCTACATCGTCGCCACCGGGCGCGCGTCGGGTTTCCACGTCCTGCCGTTTCCCGCTTCGTTCCCGCACATGAATTCCGAATGGCTGCGCATCGGGCCGGAGACCGCCTACTGGGTGCCACGAATCACGGCGAAGATCTGGAAGACCGACAACATCTATATCACCGAGAACGGCACCTCCTCCGAGGACAAGGTCTCGGCCGACGGCCATGTCTACGATCTCGACCGCATCATGTTCCTGCGCAACTACTTGACGCAACTGCAGCGCGCGATTTCGGAAGGCGCGCCGGTGCGCGGCTATTTCCTGTGGAGTCTGATGGACAATTTCGAATGGATCTTCGGCTTCGAAAAGCGTTTCGGTCTCTACCACGTCGATTTCGAGACGCTGCAGAGGATTCCAAAGCTCAGCGTCTCGTTCTATCGCAACGTCATTGCCAAAAATGCGGTGGGCATCTGACATGACGGCGCGGCCGACCCGGCGCGAGGCGCTGTTGCAGACGCTGCTGATCGCCGGCGGGGCCGCGATGCCGAACGTGCCGCTCGCCGCCGCGGCGGCAGTGCCTCCTGCCGTCTCGCGCAGCAGCGAGATCGATCGTCTGCTGCGGGCGGGCCTCGATGCCGGGGACGCACCGGGCGTCGTCGCCATGGCCGCGACGGAAAAGGCCGTCCTGTATGAGGGCGCTTTCGGCGTCCGCTGCACGGGCGCTGCGGCGAAAATGACGACCGATACGGTCTTCCGCATTGCCTCCATGGTGAAACTCGTGACGTCGGTTGCGGCCATGCAACTGGTCGAACGCGGCAAGCTCAAGCTCGATGAGCCCGCCGAGAGCATCGATCCGACGCTCGCCTCGCCGTTCGTTCTTACCGGCTTCGATGCGCGCGGCACGCCGCAACTGCGCCCCGCAAAGAAGCCGATTACGCTGCGCAACCTGCTGACGCACACGTCAGGCTTCAGCTATCCCCTGTGGGATGCCAACGTCCTTCGCTATCTGAAGGCCGCGCACGGCAACAAGAACCTGCCGCGCCGGCCGCTGGTGTTCGATCCGGACTCCCGATGGGCCTATGGCGGCAGCCTCGACAAGGTCAGCCGGCTGGTCGAGATCGCGAGCGGCGAAAGCGTCGACCGCTATTTCGACGATCACATCTTCGCGCCGCTCGGAATGACCAACACGACGTTCGTCCTGTCGGTGCATCAGCGTGCGCGCGAGGCAAGCCTGCATGTGCGACAGGCGGATGGAGCGCTGAAGCCGGAACCGCTGGAAAAGCCGTCGCAAGCCAAGGTGTTTTCGGGCGGCGGCGGCATCTATTCCACGGCGCCGGACTATCTTGCATTGCTGCAGGCGCTTTTGAACCGGGGAAGCCTGCGCGGCGAAAGCATCCTGCGGCCGGAAACGGTCGCGCTCATGTCCACCAACCAGATCGGGGACATCGCGGCGGGGATCCTCAAGACGACAAACCCCGCGCTTTCGAACGACGTCGACTTCTTTCCCGGAACCCGCCTGCGCTGGGGGTTCGGGCACATGATCAATCTCGATCCCGTCAAGGACGGACGCAGGGCCGGCAGTCTGACGTGGGCCGGCCTCTACAACACCTATTACTGGATCGATCCGGCCTCCAGCGTCGCCGGCGTCATCATGATGCAGATCCTGCCCTTTGCCGACGCGCGCGCGCTCACCCTCTATCGGCAATTCGAGCGCAGCATCTACCGCGTGCTGAAGACGGCGTGAGCCCCCCTCTCCCCGCTTGCCGGGCGAGATTTTCGGCCTCACGTATTGCACCAGGATCCCGCCAACACGCATTTCTGCCGCTTGTTGACGTTGGCGCAGCTTGCAGCGGCGGCATCCTTGGCTTCCTCGCGGCTGGGACGCCGCGCCGCACCCCATCCTGTTCCCGTCGGAGTCCACCACAGTGCAAGGCACTGCTCGGGACCGGACAGGATGATCTTGCAGCTTCCGGCTGGTATCTGGTTCTGGCACAGCCTCATGGCCTCATCCTGAGCTTCCTGCACGCTCTGCTTGTCCCAGGCCGCGCCGTAGCCGAGATGGTTGGTTTGTCCCACCGCCAGCGCGAGATACCGGCTCCGGCCCGAGGCCGTGCAGGTGTTGTCGATCAGTTCCTCGCCCGGTCCGCAAACGATCTGCTCGCAGTTATTGCCGTTCAGCCGTTGCCCGGCGGGGCAATTGAGCGGCATACAGGTCGAGCCCTCCAGTCGAAAGCCCGTGTTGCACTGGATCGCGACGCATCTGTTGCCGCTGAGCCGCTGGCCGGTTGGACAGGTGTCCGGCACGCAAAACGAACCCTCCAGACGATAGCCGCTGCCGCACTCGACCGCCACGCAGCCGGTGCCGCTCCAGCGTTGGCCGACCGGACAGCTTGGCACCGCCGTGCAGGCGGCACCGTCCCATTGCGTGCCCGGCTCGCACAGGGGATGATCGGACAGAAACGCCGTGCGGTTGTCCGCCCTGGATTGGCTCACGGTCATACCGATGGCGCAGATGAGCGCCAGCAGCAGCCCGCCAATCGTTTTCAGCTTCACGGCAATTCCACCCTGCCCTGTTCTACCGTGAGGGGTTTTGGACGATCATCATTCGTCCGAACCGGCGCGCTATGGATTCGCAGTCGCTGAAATCTTATGGTTTGCCCGCCATCAGCCGCAAGACCGATCTTGATCGGCCTGCCTGCAGTTGGGGATTACGCGGCGCTGCTCGGGGAGGCTCCGCAATCTACTACCGTTCGAGACACGCAGGCCCTGTGCGAGCCGGCGACTAAATCTCTATCGTTCCGCGAAGGCCTTCTCGACCACGAACTGCGCGGGCTCGCCATGATTGCCCTCGACGAAGCCGCGCTCCGTGAGCAGCACGCGCGTGTCATGGACCAGCGCAGGGCTGCCGCAGATCATCACGCGGTCATGCGCAGGATCGAGCGGAGCAAGTCCGATATCGGCAAACAGTTTGCCTGACGTGATCAGGTCGGTGATGCGGCCGCGGTTGCGGAAAGGGTCGCGCGTCACCGTCGGATAATAGATGAGCTTGCCGCTCACGAGCTCGCCGATCAGCTCATCGTTGGGCAATTTTTCGGTGATCATCTCGCCATAGGCGAGCTCTTTCACGCGACGGCAGCCGTGCAGCAGCACGATCTTGTCGAAACGCTCGTAGGTCTCGGGATCCTTGATGACGGACAGGAACGGCGCAAGCCCCGTGCCGGTGCCGACCAGATAGAGGTTGCGGCCCGCCTCGAGATTGTCGATCACGAGCGTGCCGGTCGCCTTGCGGCTGACGATGATCTCGTCGCCCTCCCTGAGGTGCTGGAGTCGCGAAGTTAGCGGACCGTCCGGCACCTTGATCGAAAAGAACTCGAGCTTGTCCTCATAGTTCGCGCTGGCGACGCTGTAGGCCCGAAGCAGCGGCCGCTCGCCGACCTTGAGCCCGATCATGGTGAACTCGCCGTTGCGAAAGCGGAAGGTGGGATTGCGGGTGGTGGTAAAGCTGAACAGCGTGTCGGTCCAGTGGTGAACGCTGGTGACGCTTTCCAGATTGAAATTGCTCATCGCTCGATTCCCCTCACCGGCAAAACCCGGTTGACCGGCAAACTCGTTCGTACACGATCGTTCGTATACAAATGAATAATCCAGCTTGATCAACCCGTCAAGTCGGGCGCAAAATCGTCAACGATTTCAGTGGAGAAGGACCCCGACCCATGGCCCATGACGCGCCGCAATCGACCGGCCCCCGCAAGCTGGTCATCCGCAATATCGGGCTCCTGTTGTCCGGCGCCCTGGAGAAGCCGATCCTCGATGCGGACGCGATCGTTGCGGAAAACGGCAAGATCATCGGCATCGGCCGCTTCAAGGACCTCAACACCGAGGGCCCGACCACCATTGTCGATGCCAACGGCACGACGGTCGCGCCGGGCCTGATCGACAGCCACGTTCACCCCGTCACCGGCGACTGGACGCCGCGGCAGAGCCAGATCAACTGGATCGACAGTTACCTCCACGGCGGCGTCACCACCATGATTTCCGCCGGCGAAGTTCATATGCCCGGCCGCCCGCGCGACGTGATCGGCCTGAAGGCGATGGCGATCTTCGCGCAGCGCGCGTTCTGGACCTTGCGCCCTGGCGGCGTGAAGGTGCATGCCGGCGCGCCCGTCATCGAATGCGAGATGGTCGAGGACGATTTCAAGGAGCTCGCCGCAGCCGGCGTGAAGCTGCTCGGCGAAGTTGGCCTCGGTGGCGTCAAGGATGGCCCGACCGCGCGCAAGATGGTTTCCTGGGCGCGCAAATACGGCATTCAAAGCACGATCCACACCGGAGGACCGTCGATCCCCGGCTCCGGCCTGATCGACAAGGACGTGGTGCTGGAAGCCGACACCGATGTGGTCGGCCATATCAATGGCGGCCACACCGCGCTGCCCGACGACCAGGTCCGCTGCATCTGCGAGGGCTGCAAGCGCGGGCTCGAGCTCGTGCACAACGGCAACGAGCGCTCGGCGCTCTACACCCTGCG
>Ga0310916_10000814_pt1 | contig 17780 bp, 15 predicted proteins | sample GREbulkMGLF176_FD_203444 | JGI IMG/M metagenome (GOLD analysis project Ga0310916, IMG submission 203444) | Lab enrichment of tropical soil microbial communities from Luquillo Experimental Forest, Puerto Rico - GRE.bulkMG.LF176 | ecosystem: Environmental > Terrestrial > Soil > Tropical forest >...
GATTGCCGACCCAGGAGAATACGAGCTTGTCGGCGCAGCCCATGCCGATGAGCTGATCGTAAATGAGGTCGGGGGTCATTCGGATCAGGGTGAGGTGCCGGCGGCGCTGGCGGATGACCTCGTGCCCCGCCGCGAACGGGATGAGATGGGTGAATCCCTCCATGGCCACCGCATCGCCATCGCGGATGGTCGATTCCACGGCCGCGGCAAGCGGGAGGAAACGGGACATGCCGACACTTCCCAATGATCGCCGCTTCATTTAGGGGTCATGCCCGGCAGGGTCAAATACCGGCTGCGCTGCCGCGATGCGCCGCAAGGACGGCGCGCTGATCATGATCTCGCAGGCACCGATCTTCACCATCCACGCCGAGCTCGCCGACATCCGGCATTTCGGGACGACGCCCTATGGCGAGCGACGGGTGGTCGACATCCTCGGCGGCCGGGTTGAGGGGCCGCGGCTCAAGGGCCGCATTTTGCCTGGCGCGGATTGGCAAATCGTGCGGCCGGACGGGGTCACCGATCTTAAGGCGCGCTACGCGATCGAGACCGATCGCGGCACGCGCGTGCTCGTGCGCAGCGACGGGCTGCGCCGCGGCCCGCCCGAGGTGATCGCCGCGCTCGCCCGCGGCGAGGCGGTCGCGCCTTCGCGCTATTACTTCCGCACCGTGATGCGGTTCGAGACCGCCGACCCGACGCTAGCCTGGCTCAACCGAATTCTGGCGCTCGGGACCGGCGCGCGCGAGAAGCTCGCGGTCCGGCTCGACGTCTACGAGGTGGTGTGAGCGCTTGACCGGTTTTCGGAGAAATGTCACCGAACGCACGCGAGACTTTAGAGCTGCGAGGATCGCAGTGAGCAAATCCGCTAGCGGCTTCGACGTTGAACTGCCGCGCTCGCTCAAGGCCGAGCGCCGCGACGACATCGCCGTTCTCTTCCTTGCGCGCGCGCAAAAGCGCAACGCCATCGACGACCCGACCGTGCTCGGCATCGAGGCGTTCTTTGCCGCCCTGCCGGACGCCATCAAGGCCGTCGTGCTGGCCGGCGAAGGCGACCATTTCTGCTCGGGCCTCGATCTCGGCGAGCTCACCTCCCGCGGCATCGCGCAAGGCATCGCGCATTCGCGCAGCTGGCATCGCGCCTTCGAGCGCATCGAGTTCGGCAAAGCTCCGGTGGTGGCGGTGCTGCACGGCGCGGTGGTCGGCGGCGGGCTCGAAATCGCGGCCGCGTGCCATATCCGCGTAGCGGAGACTTCCGCCTATTACGCGCTGCCGGAAGGCAGCCGCGGCATCTTCGTCGGCGGCGGCGGCGCGGTGCGCCTGCCGCGCCTCATCGGCACCGCGCGCATGATGGACATGATGCTCACCGGGCGCACCTATGGCGCCGAGGAAGGCCAGGCGATCGGCATCTCGCATTACCTCGTTCCCGCCGGCGCAGGGCTCGCCAAAGGCATCGAGCTCGCCAAGCACATCGCCGGCAATGCGCCCATGACCAATTTCGCCGTCACCCACGTGCTGCCGCGGATTGCCGCCGCCGATCCCGCCGGCGGCTACGTCACTGAGGCGCTGATCTCGGCGATCGCCCAGGGCGACGACGAGGCGAAGGCGCGGCTCAAGGCCTTTCTCGAGAAGCGGGCGCCGAAGACGGTACGCAATTGAAGAACCATGGCGACATCGGTGAAAGCGCGTCGTCCTGAAGCCACCGCGGCGCCGGTGCGCGCGGTGCGCCTCGGCCCGCGCGACGTCGTGTGCGAGCACAGGGCGGATGGCACCATCCACCTGACATCGCCGCACGCGCTCGCGCCCTACCCCGCGAAGCTGACCGAGCGGCTCGAATATTGGGCGGCGGCCGCGCCCGAGCGGACTTACCTGGCGCAACGCGCCGCCGCGTCCGGCTGGCGCAAGATCAGCTACGGAGCGACGCTCGAGCAGGTCCGCCGCATCGGCGCTGCGCTGCAGCGCCGCGATCTTTCGCCCGAGCGGCCGATCGCGATCCTCTCCGGCAACGACATCGAGCATGCGCTCATCGGCCTTGCCTCCATGTATGTCGGCATTCCCTACGCGCCGATCTCGCCCGCCTATGCGCTGATCTCGAACGATTTCGAGCGACTGAGATCCATCATCGACCTCATCACCCCGGGCCTCGTCTTCGCCGCTGACGGCGATAGCTACGCCCGCGCGATCGACGCGGCGGTGCGTCCGGACGTCGAGGTCGTCGTCACCCGCAATCCCATTCTCGGCCGGCCGACGACGTTGTTCGAGACCTTGCTCGCGCCGACGCCGACGGGCGCGGCCGACGCAGCGCACGGCTCGGTCTCCCCCGACACCATCGCCAAGCTCGTGTTCACCTCGGGCTCGACCGGCGCGCCGAAGGCGGTGATCAACACCCAGCGCATGTGGTGCTCGAACCAAGCCATGATTCTCTCGCAGCTCGCCTTCTTCGCCGACGAGCCGCCGGTGATCGTGGACTGGTCGCCCTGGCACCACACCGCCGGCGGCAACCACAATTTCGGCTTTGTGCTCTATAACGGCGGCACGCTCTACATCGACGAGGGCAAGCCGACGGCAGGTGCGATCGAAACCACGGTGAAGAACCTGCGCGAGATCGCGACCAACTGGTACTTCACGGTGCCTAAGGGCTACGAGGCGCTGCTGCCCTATTTCCGCGCGGACGCGGCGCTGCGGCAAACGTTCTTCAGCCGGCTCAAAGTGCTGTGGTTCGCCGGCGCGGCGCTGTCGCAGTCGGTGTTCGATGAAATGCAGGAGCTCGCGCGCGCGGCCTGCGGGGAGCGCATCTTGTTTCTGACCGGGCTCGGCTCGACCGAAAGCGCGCCCATGGCGATCGCGCGGATGTGGCAGAGCAAGGATTCGACCAATATGGGCGTGCCGGTGCCGGGGGTGGAGCTCAAGCTCGTTCCGACCGAGGGCAAGCTCGAGGCGCGGCTGCGCGGCCCCAACATCACGCCGGGCTATTGGCGCCAGCGCGAGCTCACCGCGCAGGCTTTCGACGAAGACGGCTTCTATAAGCTCGGCGATGCGCTCAAATTCGAAGACCCCGGCGATCCGCGCGCCGGTCTCCTGTTCGACGGCCGCGTGGCCGAGGACTTCAAGCTGACCACCGGCACCTGGGTGAATGTCGGGCCGCTGCGCGCCCGCCTGCTGGCGCAACTCGACCCTTACGCGCGCGACGTCGTCATCGCCGGTGCGGATTGTGACGAGATCGGCGCGCTGATCTTCCCGAACCTCGAGGCTTGCCGAAAGCTCGCCGCTGACTCCGCCGCGGACGTGACTAGCGATGCGCGCCTGCGCGACGAGTTGCGCGCGCGGCTCACCGCGTTTGCAAGGACGAGCACGGGCAGCTCGAACCGCGTCGGCCGCGCCATCCTCCTCGGCGAGCCGCCCTCGCTCGATGCCGGCGAGATGACGGACAAGGGATCGATCAATCAGCGCGCGGTGATCGAGCGCCGCGCCGATCTCGTGGCCGAGCTCTATGCGCCCGAGCCGTCGCCGCGGGTGCTGGTGATCGACGAGGGACCATGATCATGGCGGGCAAGACAGGCGGGCTCACCGCGAGCTGGGGCGAGGTTTGGCTCCTCGACGGCGTGCGCACGCCGTTCGCCGACTATAACGGCGCCTTGGCGCAGGTCTCGCCGACCGATCTCGGCATCAAGGTCGCGCGCGAGGTGTTCGCGCGTTCGGGCGTATCGCCGCGCGACGTCGGCGTCGTCATCACCGGCTCGATGGCGCAAGCGAGCTTCGATACCTACTGCCTGCCGCGCCATGTCGGGCTTTATTCCGACGTGCCCATCGAGGTGCCCGCGCACATGGTGCAGCGCGTGTGCGGCACCGGCCTCGAAGTGCTGATGCAGGCCGCGGATTTCGTCACGCACCGGGAGATCGAGCTCACGCTGTGCGTGGGCGCGGAGTCCATGAGCCGCAATCCGGTCGCTTCCTACACCATGCGCGGCGGCTTCCGCATGGGCGCCGTCGATTTCAAGGATTTTCTCCTTGAAGCGCTGCTCGATCCGGCCGCCGACGTCACCATGGGCGACACGGCCGAGAACCTCGCGCGGCAATACCAGATCACGCGCGGCGAGGTCGACGCCTTCGCCGCGCAGAGCTTCCAGCGCGCGGTCGCGGCGCAGCAATCGGGCTTCTTCGCCGGCGAGATCGCGCCGGTCAAGAGCGAGACGTTCGAGCGCGCGCCCTATCGGCCGCGCGCGCTCAAGCTCAAGGGCGTCAAAGAGCTTGCCGCCGACACCCATGTGCGCCCCTCTCCGCTCGAGACGCTCGCCGCCATCCGCCCCGCCTTCGGCGGGGTGCAGACCGGCGGCAATTCCTCGGCCATCGTCGATGGCGCGGCGGCGGCGCTCGTCGCCTCCTCGGACTACATCAGGACCGCCGGCAAGGTCGCGCTCGCGCGCGTTCTCGCCGGCGCCACGGTGGGCGTGCCGCCGGACGTCATGGGCATCGGCCCGGTGCCGGCGATCAAGGCCGTGCTCGAGCGCGCAGATCTCAAGCTCTCGGATATCGATCGCTTCGAGATCAACGAAGCCTTCGGCGCACAAGTGATGGCGTGCATGCGCGAACTCGGCATCGACGAGGCCAAGCTCAACGTCAACGGCGGCGCCATCGCCATCGGCCATCCCTTAGGCGCGACCGGCGTGCGGCTCGCGCTCACGCTCGCGCGCGAGCTCAAGCGCGCGCGGCTGCGCTACGGCGTCGCCTCGGCCTGCATCGGCGGCGGCCAGGGCATCGCGCTGCTCATCGAGAATCCCGACCTCTCATCCCCACGGAAGAATCGACCATGGACATCAAAGGACACGCTGCCATCGTGACCGGCGGCGCCTCCGGCCTCGGCGCCGCGACCGCGAGCGAGCTCGCGCGCGCCGGCGCCAAAGTCACGTGCCTCGACGTCAACCTCGACGGCGCCCGCGCGGTGGCGGAGAAGATCGGCGGAGAGGCGCTCCATTGCGACGTGACCCATGCCGAGCAAGCGGCCGCCGCGCTGGCGCAGGCGCGCGACAAGCACGGCGCGGCGCGCATCGTGATCAATTGCGCTGGCGTCGGGCCGGCCAAGCGCATCGTCGGCCGCGACGGGCCGATGCCGCTCGCCGACTTCGAGCGCGTCATCGACATCAACCTTGTCGGCACCTTCAACATCATGCGGCTCGTTGCGGCCGACATGCAAAGCGTGAGCCCGCTCGCCGACGGCGAGCGCGGCGTCATCATCATGACGGCGTCGGTCGCTGCCTTCGAAGGACAAATCGGCCAGGCCGCCTATGCCGCCTCCAAGGGCGGCATCGCTGCGCTCACGCTGCCGGCGGCGCGCGAGTTCGCGCAGTTCGGCATTCGCGTCAACACCATCGCGCCGGGCATCTTTCACACGCCGATGCTGATGGCGTTGCCGGAGGAGGCGCAAAAGAGCCTCGCCGCGGCGGTGCCGTTTCCCAAACTGCTCGGCCGACCCGATCAGTTCGCATCGCTGGCGCGCCACATCATCGAGAACACCTATATCAACGGCGAGGTGATCCGCCTCGACGGCGCGCTCCGGCTCGCGCCGCGCTGAAGCGACCGCGAGGACAGCGCATGCTCGTCAACCGCCGCCTCGTGCGCATCGAATGGGGCGATTGCGATCCCGCCGGGATCGTCTATTACCCGCGCTATTTCGGCATGTTCGACGCCAGCACGACGGCGCTGATCGAGCGCGCGCTCGGCATGAGCAAGCACGATTACCTCAAGGCCTATGATTTCACGGGGCATCCGCTGGTCAACGCCCATTCGCGCTTTCTCGTCGCCACCAGGTTCGGCGACGAGGTCATGATCGAGACGGCGGTCACGGCGCTGCGCCGCTCGAGCTTCAACGTGCATCACCGCCTGTTCAAGGACGGCGCGCTCGCGGTCGAAGGCTTCGAGACCCGGGTGTGGGTGCAAGGCGATCCCGTTAAAGGCACGATGAAAGCCAAGCCCTTGCCGCAAGCGGTAGTCGAGCGTCTCTCGCAGAAGTAAGGCGCGGGCTTGCTGTCCCACTTCACGACGGCGCAAGGTTCGAACCGGCAACGGGGCGCCGATAGTCGGTCGACCGCCTATCCGCTGCGTCGAATGCCGGCACGCGATCCTCGGCCAAAGTCGCATCCGCCGCGAACGCCGTCAGCGTCTCGTAGTCGTGCCTTGCCCAGGTCGCGACCGGAACCGGGCCGGTGAGCAGCATGAAATAGTCGTACCGGGCGCGACGATCGTTCGCCATGATGAACTGGTAGTGCAGGCGGAAGAAGTGGAAGCGCAGCCGCCGGAAGAATTGCGGCGACAGCATATCGCGGAAGCGCAGCATCCAGATCCAGGGATTGCAGCGCGTCCCCTCGACGTGGGCGCCGATCCCCTCGACCGGATCGAAATCCCAAAAATTCATGATGTCCGCGCGCGACTGGCAGTCGACCCACAGAATCGACGGCTCGGCCGCAAGTCGCGCGGTGATCGCGCGCAGCCGCGCGGCTTTGGGATGCAGCGCCGCTCCCGGCGCGATCGAGCCGAGGGTGAGCAGGATGAGCGGCGGTCCGCGGCGGCCGATATCGGGATCGCGCTCGAGCGCGCGCGCAACGACCGCCGGCGCCAAGGCGCCGCCGCCGCTGTGACCGACCACGATGATCTCGTCGGCTTCGTTGGCGCGGGCGGCGGCGGTGAGGCGTTCGGCGCAGGCGTCGATGAGCCGATCGAAGCAGGACGGCTCGCCGCGGGCGAATTCGCACAGGTGCGGCCAGTGACTGTTGATCTGCACCACGAACCAGCGGTCCGCGAGCGGACGCAGCAACGCGAAGATGGCGAAGGCGCCCGCGATACCGATGACGAGCGCCGGCAGCGCGGGCAAATCCAGGTACTGCGCCGCCAGGTAGGCGACGAGCCCGCCGCCGGCAACCGACAGCACGAGCCACCAGATCAGCATCATCTGGAAGTAGATCAGCACCAGGCCGAACGCCCATGAGGTGCGCAGCAGGCGCACGAGCGCACCGCTGACGAGGTAATCGAGCGCCCAGGCGAGCGCGCGCGGAATCTGCCGCCGCATGGGCTCGGCCATGTTGGCGCGGATGATGTGCTCTTGGCGGGAAAACTCGTAGCGGGTCGAAACCTGCCAGTTTGGTCCCGCCGCTTCGATATTCCAGTGCGCGAAATCTTCCGAGTCGAGCACGAGCGGCCCGAGCTTGCTCGCCAGCGGCCACAGCGTCAGGAAACGTTTCCACGAACGCTCGAACAGCCGGTAATAGCCCTCGGCGCCCTGCGGGTCGTAGCCGCCGACATAGATGACGTGTCGCCGGGCGATCAAAGCGTTCTGTGCGCGCATGCTCGATCAGGCACGAGGGCTCGCCACCGCCTCGACCACGGTCATGGCGGGGTGCGCGGTCGGGATGGTTCGCGCCAGGCGCAGGCCGGCCTTCTCGAACAGGCCGGCATAGTCCTCGACCGTGCGCTCGCGCCCGCCGCAGAGCAGCATCACCTGCAGGTCGAGCCAGCGGCCCGGGCCCGGACTGTCGTCGGATGGCAACGGCGCTTCGAGCACCAGCACGCGCGCTTGCGGGCGCATGGCGCGACGCACATTGGCGAGGATGCGGATGCAATCCCGGTCGTCGTAGTCGTGCATGAGATGGCGGATCAGGTAGACGTCGCCGCCCTCGGGCGCCGGAGTCGTGAATACGTCTCCGGTCACGAAGCTCACGCCCGGGAGCGGCCCGCCCTCGCCGCGTTTGGCGGCGGCGATGGCTTCCGCCATGTCGAACAGCGTCGCGCGCAGCTTTGGGTGGGCGGCTAGCACGGCCGACAACAGCGAGCCGTTGCCGCCGCCGACGTCGACGACGTGATCGAATTGCGAGAAATCGTAGGCGGCGACGATCGCAGGCGTCTCCGGGCCGTGCACCTCGAGCATCATGCGATTGAAGCGGCGGGCCTCGTCCGGATGTTGCGCGAGCCAATCGAAGAACGGGGCGCCCTTGAGCGCTTCGAAGGCGGTGCGCTCATCGACGAGCGCGTCATCGAGATGCGTCCACATGTCGGCGAAATAGTCGTTGAGGAACATCGCCGTCGTTCTGGTGTTGTTGGGCGAATGGGAACTGAGCAACCGCCCAAGCGGCGTGAGCACGAAGCGCCCGCGGGTCGACTCGGCCACGATCCCAAGCGTCGAGAGCGCGCGCAGCAGCCGATAGACGCGGTCGGGAATGAGGCCGCGCGCCGCGGCAATCGCGGCGTGGTCTTCGATGCCGTCCTCCATCACGTCGGCAAGACCGAGCCGCGCGAAAGTTCCAACCGCGCGGGTCACCCACAAGCTGCTCAACAGTTGCAGCATTTTCTTGTGCAGCAACGCCGGATTGACGTCGGAGGCCTTGTCGCGCTTGCTGTCCACGATCCGGTTCCGCAAAACATCGTGCCGCGGCGACACCCAAACCGATGGGCGGCCGCGCCCCGCATAACCCAATTCAAGGAGCGAGGCTAGGCGCGCGCTGCTGCCGCCGACGCCGCGCCCGCCGCGCGCGCATGCTGCCGAGATTGTGCCCGTGAGGCCGGCGAACGTCACTTTACAGTGCGCATCACTTCGGGCTCAATGCCGGCAAAGACCGCTCAACGGCCACAAAATCCAGCCAGGAGGAGACGATGCCCGCGCGTCGAGCCAAGCATCCCGTTGCCACGTTGGTCGCCGCAGCCGCAGCGCTGTCGGTCGCGGCATCCGCCGCGTTCGCTCAGGACAAGACCTTCGAGCTCAAGCTTTCGCACTGGGTGCCGCCCACGCACCCGCTGCAGAAGGCGATGGAGGAATGGGGCGCGTCGGTCGAGAAGGCATCGAACGGGACCATCAAGTCGAAAGTGTTCCCGTCCCAGCAGCTCGGCAAGGCCTTCGACCACTACGACATGGCGCGCGACGGCATCGCCGACTTCACCTATGTCAATCCGGGCTATCAGCCCGGCCGCTTCCCCATCATCTCCGCCGGCGAATTGCCGTTCCTGGTCGGCGACGCCAAGGGCGGCATCCGCGCGGTCGACGTCTGGTATCGCAAATACGCGCCAAGCGAGATGAAGGACGTGAAATATTGCTTCTCCTTCATCCTCGATCCGCTTACGTGGCACTCGAGCAAAAAGAAAATCGTGGTGCCGGGCGACATCAAGGGGATGAAGGTTCGCCCGTCGCAAGCGACCGTGGCGGCCTGGGTGACGCTGCTCGGCGGCACCAACGTGCAGGCGAGCGCGACCGAGGTGCGCGACGTAATGGAGAAAGGCGTGGCGGAGGCGGTCACCTTCCCCTGGGGCTCGGTGCCGCTGCTCGGCGTCGACAAGGTCACGAAGTATCACATGGACGCGCCGCTCCACACGGTCACGTTCCAGTGGCTGATGAGCCCGCGCACCTATGCGGCCATGTCGGCGGCGCAGAAGAAGGTCATCGACGACCACTGCACCACCGAGTGGGCGGGGAAATTCGCCGATCCGTGGGCGGATTTCGAGCACGCGGGCCTGGCCAAGGTCAAAGCCGAGCCCGGGCACGAGGTCTACGCGATCACCGACGCGCAGCTCGACGAGTGGAAGAAGTCGGCCGAGCCGCTGCAGGCGCAGTGGACCGAGAACGTCCGCAAGGCCGGCGGCGATCCGGCTACCATCATGAAGGAGCTCAAGCAGTCGCTCGCCCAATACAAGGCGGCGTACTGACGGCGTCCACCGCAGGAGCGGCTTCGCTGCAAGCGGGTCGTTCGTGATCAAGCTGGCGGCGGCGGAATTTCCGCCGCCGTCGTCATGAAGGCGCGGCCATCGGTTTCATGCGCGAAAGGGCTGGGGCGTGAAAACCAACTTCATGGATCGCTTCATCGATTCCATCGAGTTCTTGGCCGCACTCTTCGTCGGGATCGTCGCCGCCGACGTGTTCGTTTCGGTGCTGCTGCGCTATTTCTTCGGCGTCTCGATCCCCGACAGCTACGACTTCGGCCGCCTGCTGTTGGGCGTTCTGATCTTCTGGGGCATCGGGGCGACCTCCTATCGCGGCACCCACATCACCGTCGATCTCCTCTACGCCAATGTCGGCCCCAAATATCGGCGCGCGATCGACGTGTTCGCAACCCTCGTCCTCTTGTTCGTGGTCGCGGTGCAGACCTTCACGCTCTACGACAAGGTTTGGACCACGCGCGCCGACAACGTGCTCACCTTCGATCTTCGGCTCCCGACCTGGCCGTTCTTCGCGCTGGCCTGGATCGGCGACGTGTCGGCGGTGATCCTGATCGCGCTGCGCACCTATCGCCTGATCTTTCATCCCGAATTGCTGAGCCGGCCCGATCAGATCAAGCCGGTCGAGTGAGATCGATGAGCTCCGACGCCATCGCGATCCTGGGCTTCGTCGTCCTGTTCGTGCTGATGCTGCTGCGCGTGCCGGTCGGCATGGCGATGGGATTGGTGGGCGTGAGCGGCTTCGCCTACATGGTCGGCGGCGCGGCGGCGTTGAAGAACGTCGGCCATACCACCATGCGCACGGTGACCGACTACAACTTCGCGGTCGTGCCGCTGTTTCTGCTGATGGGAGCATTCGCCACCACCTCGGGCATGAGCCGCGAGCTGTTCCGTGGGGCGAACGCCTTCGTCGGCCACCTCAAGGGCGGGCTCGGCATCGCCACGATCGCGGCCTGCGGCGGTTTCGCGGCGATCTGCGGCTCCTCGGTGGCGACCGCCGCCACCTTCTCGAAGGTCGCCTATCCCGAAATGCGAGCCTTCGGCTATCCGCAGTCGTTCGCCACCGGGGTCATCGCCGCGGGCGGAACGCTCGGCATCATGATCCCGCCCTCGACGGTGCTCGCCGTTTACGGCCTGATCACCGAGCAGGACGTCGGCAAGCTGTTCATTGCTGGGGTTTTGCCCGGCGCGCTCGCGGTCGCCATGTACATGATCACCATCACGATCATCGGCATGGTGCGGCCGACCTTCCTGCCGTCCGGGCCGCGCAGCTCCTGGAAGGAGCGCCTCGAAGGGCTGCGCGACATCTGGGCGACGCTGCTGCTGTTCGCGTTCGTGATCGGCGGCCTCTACGGCGGCCTGTTCACCGCGACCGAAGCCGCGGGCGCCGGCGCTGGCGGAGCCTTCGTCATCGGCGCCGCGCGCGGACGGCTGTCATGGGCCGGCATTTATAATTCGCTGCTCGAGACCACGCGCGTCACCGCCGCGGTCTTCACCGTCCTAATCGGCGCCATCCTGTTCGGCTATTTCCTCACCATCACCCAGACGCCGCAGAAGGTCACCGAGTTTTTGACCGGCCTCGGGGTTGGACGCTACGGCGTGCTCTCGCTGATCATGATCATGTACTTGGTGCTGGGATGCCTCATGGACGCGCTCGCCATGATCATCATCACCGTTCCGATCATCTTCCCCGTCATCAAAGAGCTCGGATTCGACCCGATCTGGTTCGGGGTGATCATCGTCATGACGGTCGAACTCGGCCTCATCCATCCTCCGGTCGGCATGAACATCTTCGTGATAAAAAGCGTGGTGGAGGATGTGAAGATTTCGACCATTTTCTACGGCGTCCTGCCGTTCATCGTCACCGATATCCTGCGCTTGATCATTCTGATTGCGTTTCCCATCATCGCGCTCTACCTGCCCTCGAAAATGTGACCTGCGCACCCCAAGGAGTCCGTCATGGTCCGACACCTGCCGACTTACTGCCTCGCCGCGGTCGCGTTGCTGGCGGCGCCTCCCGCGCTTGCGGCAGACGCCAAGCAAATGGAGGAGAACAAGAAGATCGTCGCCGCCTTCTACGACGCCGCGGTCAACCAGAAGGACTTCGAGAAAGCCTCGCAATATCTCGGCGCCCGCTACACCCAGCACAATCCGTTGGCGGCCGACGGTCGGGAAGGCTTCAAGGGCTTCATCGTGTTCTTGAAGGACAAGTTCCCGAACAACCGCAGCGAGATCAAGCGCATCTTCGCCGATGGCGATTACGTCATCGTCCATGTCCATGCCGTGCGCGAGCCGGGCACGCGCGGCAACGCCATCGTCGACATTTTCAAGCTCGAGAACGGCAAGGTGGTCGAGCATTGGGACGTAATCCAGCCGATCCCGGAGAAAGCCGCCAACGACAACGGCATGTTCTAGCCGTGCCCGTTGACCTATGCTGACGCGGTGACATCGAGGGGGCTCCGCGCGCGGAAGGACGTCATGACAACGTCTATTTGCAATCGATTGGCCATCGCGCTCGCGGCTATGCTCTTAACCGCTGCGGCCGGCTCCAGCGCGTGGTCGCAGGCGATGGGACCGATCAAGATCGTCGTGCCCTACACGCCGGGCAGCGGCCCCGACATTCTCTCTCGCCTGATGGCGGAGCAGATCGGCCGCGCGCAAGGACCGACGGTGGTGGTGGAGAACCGCCCGGGCGGCGGCACGGTGATCGGCACCGAAGCGGTCGAGCGCGCCGAGCCCGATGGCCGCACGGTTCTGCTGGTGGCGAATTCCTTCGTCATCAATCCGCCCTTGCAGCGCGCGAGCTACGATCCATCGACGAGCTTCGAACCGGTCTGCTATCTCGCGGCGACGCCCATGGTCCTCGTCGTGCTGGGCTCTTCGCCCTACCGGACGCTGAACGATTTGATCACCGCGGCGCGCGCCAAGCCCGGGGACCTCGCCTTCGCGAGCGGCGGCCCCGGCTCCTCCCTGCATATCGCCATCGAGGTGCTCAAGCGCGCGGCGAACATCAACATCACCTACGTGCCCTACGGCGGCACGGCGCCGGCGATCAACGCGCTCATGGGCAATCACGTGGCGGCGGTGTGGGCCGACTATCCCACGGTGGTGTCGCAGCTCAAGTCCGGCACGCTGCGCGGGCTCGTCACCACCTCGCACGCGCGGATCGAGACGCTGCCGGATGTGCCGACGCTGGGCGAGACCGGCGTCAGCAAATACGAGGCGGAGATCTTCTACGGCATCGTGGCGCCGGCGAAGACGCCGACCGAGGTGCTCAACCGGCTATCCGGCGCCTTCAGCAGCGCGCTGAAGGCCCCCGACATGAAACCCAAGCTTGCCCAACAGGGGCTCTTTCCGATCGGGATGTGCGGCGCGGAATTCGGCGCCTACCTGCGGCGTCAGGTCGACGAATATAGCCGCGTCATCCGCGAGGCGAATATCACCGTTAAATAGTTCCGCGGCGTGGCCGCCGCAGGCCGACGGCGCGCGCCGGTAGCATTCGCGCCGGCGCCGATATAGTTGTAGCCTCCGTCGCGCCAAGGTGGAGACGATGGAACGCTCCTTCAAGAAAGAGGTGCAGGCGCTCACGCTCGGCGAGGGTGAGACCTTCCGCGGCGAGGGCATCCTCGCGGTGACCAAGGCCCTGCTGCAGTCCGGCGTAAGCTATGTCGGCGGCTATCAGGGCGCGCCGGTGTCCCACCTGCTCGACGTGCTGGTCGATGCCGAGGACATCATCGGCGATCTCGGCGTGCATCTCGAAACCTGCACCAACGAGGCTTCCGCCGCGGCCATGCTTGGCGCCTCGATCAACTATCCGCTGCGCGGCGCGGTGACCTGGAAATCGATCGTCGGCACCAACGTGGCGGCCGACGCGCTGTCGAACCTCGCCTCCCCCGGCGTCGTCGGCGGCGTCATGATCATCCTCGGCGAGGACTACGGCGAAGGCGCGAGCGTGATCCAGGAGCGCTCCTACGCCTACGCCATGAAATCGTCGATGTGGCTCATGGACCCGCGCCCCGATCTGCCGACCATCGTGCGCATGGTCGAGGAGGGCTTCGAGCTTTCCGAGGCGAGCCACGCGCCGGTGATGATGGAGCTGCGCATCCGCGCCTGTCACGTCACCGGCGAGTTCAAGACCAAGGCCAACCGCCGCGCAGTGTTTTCCGGCAAGAACCGCCTCGCCGGTCCGCCGCGCTTCGACTATGGCCGGCTGGCGCATCCGCCCGTCATCTATTCGCAGGAGCGGCTCAAGGTCGATGAGCGGCTTCCGGCCGCGCGGCAGTTCATCCGCGCGCGCAAGCTCAACGAGGTGATCGCGGGCGATCTCGCCGACGTCGGCATCATCGTGGTCGGGGGGCTGACCAACGGCGTGCTGCGCGCGCTGGCGCGGCTCGATCTCGCCGATCTTTACGGCGCGAGCCGCATTCCGATCTACGTGCTCAACGTCGCTTTCCCGCTGGTGCCGGAGGAGCTGCGCGAGTTCTGCGTCGGAAAGCGCGCCGTGCTGGTGGTCGAGGAGGGAAGCCCCGATTACATCGAGCAGGCGGTCAACGTCGAGCTGCGCCGCGCCGACATCGCGACCCGCGTGCTCGGCAAGGGGATGCTGCCGCGCGCGGGCGAATACACGTCCGAGGTGCTGCTCAAGGCGCTCGCGTCGTTCCTCGCCGAGGCGCGGCCCGCGCGCATCGACACCGATGCGATCGCGGCGCGCGTGAAAAACATGCTCGCGCACAAGGCCGCCGCCATGGCGGCGGTCGGCGATATTCCGCCGCGGCCGCCGAATTTCTGTACCGGTTGCCCCGAACGGCCGGTGTTCAGCGCCATCAAGCTGATGCAGCGCGAGCTCGGGCCCACCCACATCAGCGCCGACATCGGCTGCCATTCGTTCGCGACCTTCGCGCCGTTCAGCCTAGGCAATTCCATCCTCGGCTACGGCATGTCGCTCGCGAGCGCGGCCGCCGTCGCCCCCAACATGGACCGCCGCCCGATTGCCGTCATGGGCGACGGCGGGTTCTGGCACAACGGCCTCGTTACCGGCGTCGCCTCGAACCTGTTCAACAAGGGCGACGGCGTGCTGATCGTGATGAAGAACGGCTACGCCTCCGCCACCGGCCAGCAATATCTCCCCTCCAGCGCCGCCAACCGGCTGGGCGCGCCGACCGGCATCACCATCGAGCAGACCTTGCGAGCGCTGGGCGTGAAGTGGCTGCGCACCGTGCGCAGCTACAGCGTCGCCAAGATGACCAAGACCCTGAAAGAGGCCATGCGTACCGCCGAGCGCGGCCTCAAGGTGATCATCGCCGACGGTGAATGCCAGCTCGCCCGCCAGCGCCGCGTGCGCGCCGAAGACGCCGAGAAGCTCAAGCGCGGCGAGCGGGTGGTGCGCGTGCGCTTCGGCGTCGACGACGAGATCTGCACCGGCGACCATTCCTGCATCAGGCTCTCCGGCTGCCCCTCGCTCACCGTCAAGCCCAACCCCGATCCGCTGCGCAGCGATCCGGTGGCGACCGTGATCGAGAGTTGCGTCGGCTGCGGACTGTGCGGCGAGGTCGCCCACGCCGCCGTTCTGTGTCCTTCGTTCTATCGCGCCGATATCATCCGCAATCCGAACTGGTGGGATCGCGCGCTCCATGGCGTGCGCGCGAGGATCATCGGCGCCTTCGCGGCACGCCGCGCCGAGGCGCGCGCATGAGCGTCCCGCAACCGCGGCCGATCACCATTCTCATCGCCGCGCTCGGCGGGGAAGGCGGCGGCGTGCTCACGGACTGGATCGTCAGCGCAGCCGCGCAGCTTAACTTTCCGGTGCAGTCGACCTCCATCCCCGGCGTCGCCCAGCGCACCGGCGCCACCACTTATTACATCGAGATCCTGCCGGTGACGGCGCACGAGCTTCCCGCTCGACCGGTGTTGGCGCTCGCGCCGGGCGTCGGCGACGTCGACATCGTGCTGGCCAGCGAGCTCATGGAAGCGGGCCGCACCATCGCCGGCGGCTTCGTCACGCCCGATCGCACGCTGATGATCGCCTCGACCGCGCGCTCGTATCTCGTGGTGGAGAAAATGGCGATGGGCGACGGCCGCTACGACAGCGCGCGCCTGATCAAGGCGGTAAAGACCCATGCGCAAAGCCACCTCCTCCTCGACATGGACGCGCTCGCCAAGCAAAGCGGCGCGATGATCAACGCGGTGATGCTCGGGCTGGTCGCCGGCTGCGGGCGCGTGCCGATCCCCGCGGCGGCGTTCGAGCGCGCGATCCGCGCGGACGGCAAGGCCGTCGACGCCAATCTCAAGGGCTTCCGCGGCGGCCTCGACGCCGCGACGAAGGCGAATGCACCAGGCGCCGCGGCCGGCGCCGCCAAAGATGATCGCGCGGCCGCGGACGCGCTCGCCGCGCTCGAACGCGCCATCGTCATGCCGGCGGCGGCCCGCGACATCGTGCTCGCCGGCGCGCGGCGGCTCGCCGCCTATCAGGACCTCACCTACGCGCAACTCTATGTCGACCGGCTGGCGCCGATCCGCGCCGCCGACGCGCGCGCCGGGGCCGGCGGGCGCTTAGTCAAGGAGACCGCGCGTCACCTCGCCGTGCGCATGTCGTATGAGGACGTGATCCGGGTGGCGCAGGCCAAGATCGATCCGACGCGCCTGCCGCGCATCGCCGCCGCGATGGGGGTCAAGCCCGGCGAGCCGTTCACGGTGACCGAGTTCCTCAAGCCCGGCGTCGAGGAACTGTGCTCGCTGCTTCCGCCTCGGCTCGCCGAGCGCATCCTCGCCGCCGCCGAGCGGCGCGGCCTGCTCGCGCGCCTGCATTGGGGGATGGAGGTCAACAGCGCATCGGTCTCGGGCTTTCTGCGCTTCTGGCTCTTGGCCAAGCTGCGCGGCTGGCGTCCGAAATCGTACCGCTACCAGCAAGAGCAGCACGCGATCGAGGCGTGGCTGCGCCTCATCGCCGAGGCGGCGCGGCTCTCCGGCGATCTCGCGCTCGAAGTCGCGGACTGCGCGCGGCTGATCAAGGGTTATGGCGATACCTTGAAACGCGGCAGCGCCAATTACCGCCTGATCGAGACCCGCATCATCGGGCCGATCCTGGCGGGACATATCCCGCTCTCCCGGGGTATCGACGCGAGCGCGAGCGCGCGGGCGGCGGCGCTCGCCGATCCCGAGGGCGAAGCGCTCACGCGCTGCCTCGCTGAGCTCGAGCAGCACGGCACCGCGAGCATCGCTGCCCAATAGCGCGTCGCGGTGGACTCCGGCCGGTCAAGCAGGTAACAAGCGCACGTCCGGCGCTCATCAAGACGATTTCAAGTCTTCTGACACGTCAAGAAGCCAAAACCCGCACACCGAACACTCAAAGCTGGAGGCCGCAGATGCGGATCGACGCGTATACGCACTTCTTTCCCAAAAAATTCTTCGACAAAATGCAAGACGTCGCCGGCAACTACAAGGACATGGGCAAGCGCGTGCGCTCGCTGCCGGCGCTGTTCGATCTCGACCATCGCAAGAAGATCGTCGACGGGCACAAGGATTATCAGCAGATCCTGTCCTACCCGCAGCCGCCGGTCGAAAATTTCGCGAAGAGCCCGGCGCAGATCGACGAGCTCATCCGTCTCATCAACGACGGCTTTGCCGAATTGTGCGCGAAGGAACGCGACCATTTTCCGGGTTGGGTCGCGCAAATATCGCTCGATGCGCCCGACGCCGGCGTGCGCGAGGCGGAGCGCGCGATCAAGGAGCTCGGCGCGCTCGGCGTGCAAATTTACACCAACGTCGCCGGCAAGCCGCTCGACCGGCCGCAATATCTGCCGTTCTGGAAAAAAATGAACGAGCTCGGCAAGCCGATCTGGCTGCATCCGGCGCGCGGGGCCAACATGCCGGACTATATCGACGAGAAGAAATCGCTCTACGAAATCTGGTGGACGTTCGGCTGGTCGTACGAGACCGCGACCGCCATGGCGCGGCTGGTGTTCTCCAAGATCATGGACAACCATCCCAACCTCAAGATCATCACCCACCATTTCGGCGGCATCGTGCCGATGCTGGAAGGCCGCATCGGGCCGGGTTGGGACGTGCTGGGCTCGCGCACCAGCGACGAGGATTACGTC
>Ga0310916_10000816_pt1 | contig 17732 bp, 17 predicted proteins | sample GREbulkMGLF176_FD_203444 | JGI IMG/M metagenome (GOLD analysis project Ga0310916, IMG submission 203444) | Lab enrichment of tropical soil microbial communities from Luquillo Experimental Forest, Puerto Rico - GRE.bulkMG.LF176 | ecosystem: Environmental > Terrestrial > Soil > Tropical forest >...
CCATCCGAAATCGTCGAGATCTTGCCGCTTTCCGCAATGGACGGACAGGCGGCGGCGCAGGCCGCGGATCTTGCGAGCGCAGCCGGTGGCAACAGCGATGCGGAAACCGAGCCGGCGGGCCACGGCTCGCCGGCCGCGCCGATATTAGTCGAGGTCTCGGCGGAGCCCCCAAGCGAGCTCGGCGAATTGGCATTGCGGGATCTTCATCGCATCGAAGCCACGGCAGGCGCAGCTCCGGCAACCCCTCCCGAGCGCGAGCGCCCTTCCCCCGGCGAGACGGAGGGAACTCCGGAGGTGGCGTCATCCGCTGCTGCTCCGGCCGCGGAACCGGAGCGTACGGTCGGGGAGGCAAGCGCGAGGCCGTCGGCCCAGCGCCGCGGCTGGTGGCAGAGGCTGATCCAGCCGTAAGGCGCGTCCACAAGGCGGCGGGTTGTCCCGATTGGCTTGCCCCTTCGTCGCCGCATTTCTATTCTTGTGTGGTCCGGCTTTGCCACCATGCCGGCGGCGCCTGAGGCACGAACGCTGACACCGACAGGTTTAGTAAAAGCGAAAGCATTGCTTGTGGCCGCACGGTTCTCTCGTCTGTTGCCAGCGGCTTTTGCGGCCGGTGTTGGCTTTAGCCAAGTCGCAGCGGCGGCCGAGACCTATATCCGCGATACCGAAATCGAAGCCGACATTCAGACGATGATGACCCCGCTCTGGAAGGTGGCGGGGCTGGATCCTCATGCGGTTCACGTTTATCTCGTCGAGGACAGTCAGATCAATTCCTTCGTTGCCGGTGGGCAAAATGAATTCATTAACACCGGCTTGATCATGCGTGCGAAGACACCAAACCAACTGATCGGGGTACTGGCGCACGAGACCGGTCATGTCGCCGGTGGACATCTGACACGCTTTCAAGACGCGGCGAGGAACGCCAGCATCGAGGGGATCATCGCGATGGTGCTGGGCGCCGCCGCGACAGTGGCCGCGAAGGGGAGCGGGGGTGGTGCGGCGATGTTACCCGCAGAGGGTGTGGCACAGCGCGCTTTCATGCAATATTCGATCACACAGGAAGCTTCAGCCGATCACGCGGCAATGACATTTCTCGACGCCAGCGGGCAGTCCGCGCGAGGCCTCCTCGAATTCTTCCAGATCCTGCAAGGGGAGGAAATGCTCTCCGGTGTTCGCGAGGACCCCTATCTCCGCACGCATCCGCTGACGTCCCAGCGCGTCGACTATGTGCGCAACCACGTCGCGCATTCGCGCTTTTCCGACGTGCCCGATACGCCCGCCAACATCGAGCTGCTGAAGCGGATCAAGGTCAAGCTGGGTGCCTTCACGTCACCCCCGTCGACGACGCTTGCAGCTTACCCGGAGAAGGATCAGTCCGTTTCGGCGCGTTATGCACGAGCGATCGCCTATTACCGGATCCCCAACCTCGACAAGGCGCTGCCGACCATCGACGGGTTGATCCGAGATTACGCGAACGACCCCTATTTTCGTGAACTCAAGGGGCAGATGTTGTTCGAGAATGGGCGAATTGCCGATGCGATGCAGCCGTACGAGGAGGCCGTTCGGCTCGCCCCCGGCGCGCCGTTACTGCGCATTTCGCTCGCGCAAACCTATATCGAATCGAATGATCCGAAGATGAACAAGCGCGCTATTGCCTTTCTGAACGAGGCCCTGCGCACCGAGGACAAGGAGTCTCAGGGCTGGCATCTGTTGGCGACCGCGTATGGACGGGACAATCAGATGGGGATGGCCGCCTTGGCGCTGGCCAAGGAAGGGCTGGCGGCCGGAAAGAAAAAGGTTGCCCAGCAGCAGGCCCTTCGGGCCAAGGGGTTATTGCCGAAGAACTCTGCCGAATACACCCAGGCCGAGAACATCCATCGTGAGGCGGAGCAGATCGAAGACGCGGGCAACGCCGCGAACTCTCGTTGATCGCGACCGTTCGGGTGATCCTTTCTCAGCGAGAGCATTGATGAACAAACCGCACCGCGCGCCGCTAGCGGCCCCCGCCCTGGCTCTGACCTGCGCATTTTTTGCTGCCTTACCGCTTGGCCCGTTGAGCGCTGCCGAAATTACGCCCGAACAGCGTCAGGCAATCGAGGGGGTCATTCACGACTACTTGATGCAAAATCCCGACGTCTTGATCGAGGCGCTGCGGGCGGCCGAAGACAAGGCCAGCCGCGATGCCGACGCCAAGGCGGCGCTGGTGCTGAAAGATCGCCGGGGCGAGGTCTTCAATGACCCGGCGACGCCGGTCGGGGGCAACCCGCAGGGTGACGTCACAATCGTCGAGTTTTTCGATTACCGCTGTCCTTATTGCAAACAGGTCCAACCCACGCTTCAGAAGCTGCTTGATGAGGACCACAAGCTGCGGTTTGTCTTCAAGGAAATGCCCGTTCTCGGTGCCCCTTCGGTGACTGCGGCCCACGCTGCACTTGCTGCGCGGTTACAGGGCAAGTACGAGACCTTCCACGCAGCCATGATGGCAACCAAGGGTCAGATCACCGATGAGGCGGTCTATCAGGTCGCGGGCTCCGTCGGGCTCGACGTCGACCGGCTTAAGCGAGACATGGCGGCGCCGGAAATCGAGCAGGCGGTCAAGGCCAATCTTGCTCTCGCCAAAGCGCTCGAAATTCACGGCACACCGGGGTTCATAATCGGCGAACACATCGTTCCCGGTGCGATCGATCTCGATGCACTGAAGGATCTGGTCGCTGACGCCCGCAAAGGATAGCGGCATCAACCGTCTGATGCGGTTCACCCCTCGCGGTCGGGCTGCTTGTCCGGATGCGCCGCAAGGAAGGGCTCGAGCGCCATGCAATTCCGGAAAATCCGGGTGATCGTCGGATAAGGGGTGATATCGAGCCGGTATCGCTCGGCATTGACGATTTGCGGCACGAGTGTGACGTCGGCAAGACCGGGCGTATCACCGTGGCAGAACCCGCCGGTCTGCGCATCCTTCGCGATCAGCTGCTCGAGCGCCTGAAAGCCTGCAGCGATCCAGTGGTTGTACCAGCTCGCAATCGCGGCCTCGTCATGGCCAAGCGAGTGAGTAAGGTAGCGCAGCACCCGCAGATTATTGATAGGATGGATGTCACAGGCGACAATCTCGGCGAGCCCGCGGACGCGCGCCCGGTCAGCCGGTTGCCTCGGCAATAGAGGCGGCTCGGGATAGGTCTCGTCGAGATACTCGACGATCGCCAGCGACTGAAACAGTGTGCGGCTGCCATCGACGAGCGTCGGCACCAGCCCCTGGGGATTGACTGCGAGATAATCCGACTTGGTCTGGTCATTCCGCCGCAAATGGATCGGGACGGTTTCGTACTCGAGCTTTTTCAGGTTGAGCGCGATGCGGACGCGGAACGCGGCGGAGGACCGGAAATAGCCGTAGAGTTTCATTGCCATTTCACTGCTCCAGGCTTGTGGTTACGACGCCAGATACTCGGCAAAGTACTCTTCGGCAGTGATCAAGCGGCTGACGATCCCCAGCTCGTGCGCCTGGCGGCAGAAGACGTCGATCGTTTTTCGGTTTTGCTTAAATCCGTAGGCGTGGAAATCGGCGCCCATCAGCGCCTCGGTCTCTTCGAGTTCAATGTCGAGCCAGGGCGAGACATAAGGGAACCGGCGCTGCGCAGCGGCGAACTGGTCGTTGCAGCGAATGAACGCCTCGGTCAGGCCGCGCGCGATCCATTTCTCACGTTCCCAGACATCCCGGCGCAGGATCACTAGGTGCTGCGGCGGGAAGCAGCCGGTCTGCCGGAAATAATCGCGCTCGACCCCGCGGATGTCGGGAAACAGACGGATGATCGGACCATTGACCGGGTCGTAATGCTGCGGCCGTGGCGGGCTGTAGATGGCGTCGATTTCGCCCGCGATCAGCATGTCCGAGAGAGAGCGCCCCTGCGGCGGGCGGCGCACCCCTGCGGGCAGCGCGTAGAGATGGGTGGGCGCCCGTGGCGTATCGATGTCGCCGATCCACCATTCGAGGCTTTCCGGCGGCACCCCGATAAAGCGCAAAAAGTGCCGGTACCAGATCGAGCCGCTGGCCACCCAGTCGTACATGCCGATGCGCTTGCCGATGAGGTCTGCCGGGGACTTGACCGGTCCTCCTTTGCGCACATAGAGGTCGCGCGCGGTGAAGTTGCGCAGCGGAAAGACCGGCAGCCCGACATGGCTGCGGTCGCCCTTGTCAATACGGCGGAGATGACCGGCCATCGACGCCTCCCCGCCCTGCACCGTCGGATCGTCGAGCGCGCGGCGCAGCATCTCCGCCCGCATCTCCCATGAGCCGCCGGTTCCGTGGATCACGGTCAGCGCGATGCCCTCGGGTTTGACGTCGCCGGTAACCAGCGGCATCACCCGTGCGTAGTCGGCGCAGGTCAGGATGACCGGGATGTCAGCCATCGGCGCATCGCTTTTTCCTGCAGCACGACGGGGTCAGAGATACCGGGTCGGCCGAATCAATGTGCGCCACATATGCGCCGAGGGGCTGCTGTCCCAGCCGAGCCCTTCTTTTGGCTGCCGGAAGTTGCGGCCGATGACGTCGGTGAACTCCTCGAGCTCGACATGCACATCAGGGTCGAACGAATAAATGTCGTGGACAGTGATCATCCGCGCCGTCATGTACCATTTGTGGTCGCGGGCACGCCTGTACTCGTCTTCGATGTAGGGATCCGGGCGGTAGTCGGCTCCGAAATTCTTGACGTAGGATTCCGGATACGCGTAGCCGACCGACTCGTCCGGGTAAAAACGCAACGCCTGGTGGGCACGGATTGCCCAGGAGACCTCTTCCTCGACATAGGGCGCCACCATCTGGGCGCCCCAATAGCCGTGATCGGCGCGGATAAAGCCGATGACGCCGATATCGTGCAACAGGCAAGCGAGGACGACCTTCTCGTCCATGCCGGCTCTAACGGCATGTCGGGCGCTTTGCAGCAGGTGGTTCGCGGGACCAAACCGGAACTTGAAGAAGTCCATCAGGGTCGGCCGCGCCGGCATCTTGGGCAGGCGCGGGTCGTCGCCCATCAGCATGGGCGTCCCGGGATTGGCAGCGAGCAATGCCGCGCCGTTCGCGGTGCTCATATCGCCGTCGGCAAGGTTGAACAGACGCGATTTGACGATGATCGCGTCGAGCTCGCGCATCATCTTGTGCTCAAGTGCATCTGCGCGCTCAGCCAACATCATCGTGTCGTTCATTTGCGTACCCTTGTAATCCACCGTCGAGACATGCAGCAGCCTAGCAAACCGCGGGGGCTCGCTGCTAGTCCCACGACGGCGTCAGCCGGCGGGAGCGGCAATGGTTAAAGCTCGGTCGTGGCATGGCTAGTCTTTTGTTTGATACGTGTAATTGCAACTTGGAGACACGATATAAGCGGTAATACTTCTGCCCTGGATGCGTCCCTTCATCTGTACGAACCCTTTTCTCACCCGGGCGGAGGCTGTGAAAATCCCATTTTCATCAACCCTCCCCTTCAATGTCGTGTCGAAGCGCGGGACATAGACAAACCGGACTTCACCCTTGAATATTCTTAAAGGGTAAAGGGCCCCGAGCGGTGGCTCTGTGCAGTCCCCTGCGATGACTTTCGTCAGGGTGAGTTCTCCCCTGTACTGGCCATCGAACCTAGCTGAGGCTTGCGCCCATACGGCGCTCGCCAGCCCTGTGCCGAGCAGCACACCCAGTCCCAGCAGCCTCAGCATTCGATGGGATACCACGCTCATGTCTATTACGACACTGCGACAAAGCTAAACATCCCACCCGTCGCCCCGGCACGGCAATCGATTTCGATTTCGCCGCCCTGCTGCAGACCTATCGTGTAAGATCAGCGGTTGCGCACTGTGTCCGCGCGCGCCCATAAGGCACTTGGAGCTTCAGCAATGACCGACACCCCCGACTACACGCCCCCGAAGGTCTGGAGTTGGACCAAGCCGAACGGCGGCAGGTTCGAGAACATCAACCGGCCGACCGCGGGTGCCACCCATGAGAGGGAATTGCCGGTCGGCCGTCATCCCTTGCAGCTGTACTCGCTCGGCACACCGAACGGCGTGAAGGTTACGATTATGCTCGAGGAGCTCTTGGCCCTCCGCCATAAGGGTGCCGAGTACGACGCCTGGCTGATCCGGATCGGCGATGGCGATCAGTTCGGCAGCGGCTTTGTGGCGGCGAACCCGAACTCCAAGATCCCGACGCTGGTGGACCGCAGCGGTCCGAAGCCAATCCGGGTCTTCGAGACCGGTGCCATCCTGATGTACCTGGCCGAGAAGTTCGGGGAGTTCCTGCCGACCGAGGCCGGCGCGCGCGCCGAATGCCTGTCCTGGCTGTTCTGGCAGATGGGCAGCACGCCGTATGTCGGCGGCGGCTTCGGGCACTTTTACGCCTATGCGCCGGTCAAGATCGAGTATGCGATCGATCGCTTTACGATGGAGACGAAGCGTCTGCTCGATGTGCTCGATCGCCGTTTGGCAGAGAGCAAATATGTGGCCGGCGATGCCTACACGATCGCCGACATCGCCATTTTTCCCTGGTATGGGGGGCTGGTCAAATTCGGACAATACGGGGCGGCTGAGTTCCTGGCGGTGCACGAGTACAAGAACGTCCAGCGCTGGGCCGACATGCTCTACGAGCGGCCCGCCGTCAAGCGCGGTCGGATGGTGAACCGGCTTTCGGGCAATCCCTCGGAGCAGTTGCACGAGCGCCACGACGCCAGTGACTTCGAAACCAAGACGGCGGACAAGCTCGCGGCCGCGAATTGACTATTTGGGCTAGCGAAGGACAATGCGAAACCGTCAGAATAGTTTTCTTCACAGGTTAGTTCTGTAATCTCATTTGACGACGACCGAGGAGTAGATTAATTCCCCGAAACGAGACCCAACAACGGAGGAGTCCAATCATGCCGTTCGATGCCGCCGTAGCCTCTAAAACCCTGACCTCGACGCTCCATTACCTGATACGCGGAACCGAAAAGCCGGCCGCCTATCGCATCGAGCCGCCGCCCGGCGTGCCGCGCTGGAACGGCACCGACGACCCGCGCGAAGTGACGATCGAGGACGCGCGGGGCCATGAAGCGGAATTCACGCTCGACCGCAACGGCTTCGCTTTGGTCAAGGCACCGACCGCGGTCAAAGACTTCTATGACCCCGAGGAGATCAAGCGCGTCTACTACGCGGAGGTCGAGCAGCTGTTGAAGGACAAGCTCGGCGCCAGCCGCGTCTTTGTCTTCGACCATAATGTGCGCAACGCCACGCGGGATGGCCTGGCCAAGCCCTCTCGCCAAGTCCACAACGACCATACCGTGAACTCGGCGCCACGCCGGGTGCGCGACCATATGGGCGCCGACGCGGAGGAGCTCCTGAAGCACCGCTTCGGCATCATCAATGTATGGCGTCCGGTTCGTGGGCCGGTGCAGGATTCACCGCTGGCCCTGTGTGACGCGCGGAGCTTCACCGACGACGATCTGATCGCCAGCGACCTCGTCTACGCCCATGTGCGCGGCGAGACTTCGCGGGTTGCGTACAACCCGGCGCACCGCTGGTATTATTTCTCGGACCAGCAGCCCGACGAGGTGCTGTTCATCCGCGTGCACGACAGCGCCAATGACGGCCGCGCCCGGCTGTCGTTCCACACGTCCTTCGATAACCCGCTGACCCCCGATGCGCCGCCGCGGGAGAGCATCGAGGTACGCACCTTGGTGTTCTTCCCACCGGTTAACTGAACCGGTTCTGTTGACCGACAGCCTTGCTCCGAGTGCCCTCGGAGCAAGGCCAGAACCGGTTGAGATCGATGACAGCAAATCCGCAGTCTTTTCGCCTTAGGGCGTACGGGCCCAGGCTCCGTCCACCAGCGTTTCGGGCCTCGATCAGCGCCTTTCGAATGTGGGCAGATCGCGCCACCCGTGAACCGACCGGCGGCTGGCCCCGAACAGGACTGACCTAGTCGCGGCGAGGGCGGCGCAGCATAAAAGTTTCGAACGGGGTCAGCTGACCGTCGCTCCCCACCACGTCATAATAGGTGACTTCGATCGTTGTGAAGTCGCCGGGATGGGATCCCGGATCGACGGTGAATGCCGCAAAGCCGTACGAATGAGCCGCGTTTCGCACGGCCGACCAGGGCGCCTGCTCCCTGACGTAGACCGGCGGACGCTTGCCTGTCTTCGGGTCCAGTTCGCCCACGGCGGTGATCACCCGACACTGCGGCGGGTCGAAGAACAGCCTGTTCGACGGGAAGGACGTTCCCCCGCCGCCGATAACCATATGTACCGTTCCCTTGGTCGTATCGATCACGTCCGTGGCGGTTGCGACGGGGACCGGAGTCAGAGTTGCATTCTGTTCGCGGCCGCGGATCGGATGTGAACGCTCGTAGTGGTGCTCGTGCCCACACACCACGAGGTCGACGCCGTATTTGTCGAACAGTGGTACCCATTCCTCGCGGATTCCGAGGTCTGCACCATTGAACTTGTCAACTGTCGAGATGGCGACCTGGTGCATGCACACCACGATCCAATCGACAGCATGATCGCTGCGGGCAGCGGTCAACTCCTTTTCCAGCCAGGCTCTCTGAGCGCCCTCAGAATAGCCCCGGACATACGAGTTGCCACCGTCCTGGTACGTGACGTCGTCATTGGCAAGGCTGATCACGCGCATCGAGCCAACGGTGAAGGCGTACCATAGCCCACGGGTCACATCCGTGTGGCCGGCGACCTCCGGCATCGAGAAGTAGGTCTGATAGGCCTGATACCCGATCGGTCCGTTGCCAAGCTCGTTCTCGTGGTTGCCGGCTGCCGGCATCCAGGGACGCTTGCTGGCGCTGCGGCTGTTGTTCTCCCAGAAATCCCACCAGGTCCGTACCCGATCCTCGGCGATATTGGCGTAACAGAGATCACCGTTGAGCAGGTGAAACAGGGGCTGCAGCCGCTCCACGCCGAGAACCGTATCGGCCGCCGCCGGTGAGCCGAGATTGTCGTTCACATACACGTTCGGGGAATTGCCGATCTTTACACCCTCGGGTGGCACGTACTTCCTGCCGACTGTCGGCGTGGCTTGATCCCCGAAGCTGGTGAACGTGAACCGTGCACGGCCGCGCGGGGCGGTTCGGAACGTGCCGAACTCCGGCGCAGCGCCTTCGTGGGATGCCCCGTACAGATAAGCGGAGTTGGCACGCAGCTGATCGATTTTCGCATGATAGGCATAGACGACCTCGCCCGACTTTGCGTCGGTGTAGCTGGTCTCTTTCGCCTCGATGATGCGGTCGAGCTGGCCATCGAGAGTCCCGAGGATGACCCGGGGATTGCGCACTGATTGCAGCGTGTGCCAGGACACCACCATCTCCGAGGATGCATCCGCGCCGAACTGCAGATGCAGTCCGGTGACCGGAGGTGGGGGCAGCGGATCGGGCGATGGGGGTGCGGCGAGTGCGGCCAAAACGGCTCGCGTGCCGATGAGGGCCGCGGCGACCGCGGCCCCTCCTGCGATACCTGCAGCGGCGAGCAGCTTGCGACGGCTGAGCTCAAGATTGAATGCAGCGTCCTGTGTGGTCATGGCCCTGAGGTTGCTCCGCGGCAGACGAGGGAGCCTATCGCGATTCGATGACAGTTGTTCGGCGAACCGGCGTCAGTCCGGTCGGCCACACTGAGTCCTCTGATCAAGATGCAAAGCTCAGCACTCTAGCGGGCGAGGGCTGCTGGGACGAAAAAAGCAGGAACTGTCCCAGATGGGGCAGTTCCCCTCACATATTGACGACCATGTACCGTCGCCGAAGCGCGGCTAAACCGGTCGCTCGGGATGAGCGTCACCCGGCTAAGACGCGTTGTCAGTGCAAGCCGTAAAACCCCATCGCACCGCCGGCCAACACCTGGTGCTTCGCCTCGCGTGATAGCGTCCCGATCCGGTCGCGGATCATCTGCGGCGCTCCCGGGAAGAAGCCGTCCTGGTGCGGATAATCGGTCGCCCACAGGATCTTGTCCGGGCCGATATAGTCGGCGAGCACGGCGATGCTGTTCTCGACCGGTTCGAACGAGATCCAGCAGTTGCGCCGGAAGAGCGCGCTCGGCCGTATCTTCGGGGCGGTATCGTTGAAGCCCTGGTCGTCGAAATGCCGGTCCATGCGGTCGAGCCAGGGTGCGATCCAGCCGCCGCCCGATTCGAGAAATGCGATGCGCAATCGCGGGTGGCGGTCGACGACACCGCCCCAGATCACGCTCAATGCCGCCAGCATCATCTCCATCGTGTGTGAGATCATGTGACGTGCCGCGCGATCCGTCTCAAAGCGGTCGACGCCGACGGTCGGCATCGCGGTGGTCGAGCCCTCGTGAAAGCCGATCGAGAAGTCGAGCTCCTCGGCCATCGTCCAGAACGGCTCATACGTCGGGTCGCTGATCATCTTGTTGCCGTGATACGGGTTCGGCCGCAGGAACCCGCCGCGCATGCCGAGCTCCTTTCTAGCATAGCGCATCTCGTCGATCGCGAGGTCGACCGACTGCATCGGCAGCATAGCCACCCCGAACAGCCGGTCCGGGTAAGGCTTGCAGTAATCGGCGAGCCAGCGGTTATAGGCGCGGCACATCGCGCCCGCGAGCCCGGGGTCCGCGACTGCGCCGGCGAACAGACCGAGGCTCGGGTACAGAAAAGCGGCGTCGATCCCGTCGGCATCCATGTCGACGATGCGGGCGTGCGGGTCGAACCCGCCCTTCTTCCCTTCGGCGTATTTAAGGGTGTCGGGCTTGACGGCACCCTGCCGCACACCAACAGAACCGAGACTGCCGATCCCGCGCGGATTGCCCAGAAGTTTGCCCTCGACCTTGAGCCGTTCCTTGCCGTTCTCGTCGATGGTAAACCGCGGCCGGCGCTCGCGGAACTTGGGATCGATGTAGTTCTCCCAGAGATCGAGCGGTTCCAGGATATGGCCGTCGGCATCGATCGTGTTGTAGGCGAGCGACATGACCCGTCTCCTTTCGGATGCGTGCGAGGCGTAATCCTAACGGATGGACGACAGCAGCGCGAGGCCTTAGCCGCGTCCGACAGCCGGTCGGGCATTATATGCCGCCGTAACCGGTGCCTCGGCCTCGAGGCTCGCGATGGCGCGGCCTCGCGTCTCCGGGAGGAGCAGCAGCAGCATGACGATCATCAGCGTATGGGCCAAAGTCGAGAACACCGCGATTGCGGTACCGAGCGGCATCACCGCCGCCGCAAAGCCGAATCGCGTCGGCTAGATAGGCGCCGAGCAGGAACCCGATCAGCGCCCCGAATTGCTGAACCGTGACGTAAAGCCCGGCGCCGGTGGCATTCAGATGCCGCTCCGTGCGCAGATAGGTCGCCATCCAGAACCCGACGGACCAGACGCCGCCCTGCGAGCCCATGACCATCAGTGACACTTTTATCGTCAGCCACAAATACGGCCCGCGAAACGCGGAGAACAGTTGGGCAATCCCGGGCCGCGCGCCGCTCTCGTCCCTTCCCCGGAATGCTTCCGATTCCGGAATACTGCGGCGGATCCACAACACGAGCAGGGCAGGCAAGATACCGACCGCGAACAATACCCGCCACGCGATCGCTTCGGGAAGGACGGCGTAGAGTCCGGCGTAGACCAGTGCCGCCAGCCCCGGGCCGAATGCCGCGCCGGTCTGCACGAAGCCGACGCCGCGGCCGCGATACTTGTCACGGATGACCTCGCCCATCAGGACGGCACCGGTGGCCCACTCGCCACCGAACCCGAGCCCGTGCAATCCGCGCAGGATGAACAGCTGCTCGAAATTCTGCGCGAAGCTGCACAGGAAGGTGAAGACCGAATACCAGAGGATTGCGATCTGCAGAACGCGCACGCGGCCGAAGCGGTCAGCGAGCGCGCCGGCAAACCAGCCGCCAAGCGACGAGGTGACGACGGTGACGGTGCCGATGGTGCCGGCCGCACCGGTCGACATGCCCCATAGCGCGATGACCGTGGGCACGACGTAGCTGTAGAGCTGCTGATCAAAGCCGTCCAAGGTCCAGCCGCCCCAGCAAGCGAGCATCGTCCGGCGTTCCCGCGAGGTCAGATCACGCAGCCAAGCCAACATCGCGTTTCCTCTCCCCTACCCTTTTTGGCCGATCTGTTCGATTTGTCGGTGATCTGATCTCAGCCAGCCAGGCAGCCGCCGATTATCGATAGTCCGGCTGCAAACCACCTGCACCGTGGCCACTACAACCTGTTTACGCCTTCGATGTGCAGGAGATGGCCGGTCTTGACCCAGACCTTGCAGCCGTCCGGACCGACTTTGGCTTTGAACGCGCTGCCGGCCGGGAGCCGCAGCCAGGATTGCGCTTCGAAGCGTTCGCCACCCTCATAGAAATCGCCGGCCAGCACCAACACCTCGGCGCCGCCGGGCAGGATTATTGTGATCGCCGCTCCGGGAGCCCAGCGTTCCAAGCAAACCTCTTCGCGGCTATCACAAAACAGCGAAATAAGTTCGACCCCCGGTCGGTCGGTCTCGGGCCGATAGGGCATTTGTCCAGTATCAATCCCTACTTGCGTTCGGTCGGAGGGATCGAATTGCCAGAGCTTGACGAAGAGGATGCATCCCGGCACCGAGCCGGGAGTGTGACGCGAGGTCGGCGGATTGCGGACATACGAACCGGCCGGGAACTCGCCGTGCTCATCCCGGAACACGCCTTCGAGGACAAAGAACTCCTCCCCGCCGCCGTGCGTATGGGGAGAGAAATGGCTGCCCGGTGCGTAGCGAACGATTGATGTGGCTCGAGCTACCTCATCGCCCATTCGATCCAGCATGCGCCGCTCCACCCCGGCCATCGGCGAAGCGACCCAGGGCAGCCGCGCACTGTGGACAACGACGCGACGCGAAAAATCCGCATTTAGTTCCATGCAGCCTCCTGCAGGCGGTGAGCTCGCAGCATTCATCCTTTCTCGCTCGCGGGCAGCTTGGCGAGCTCATCCACCCACCCGAGGGCAGAGCGCCGCCAAATCTGGCGCCGCGGCGAGAAGGCGGCGCGCTGCGTGATCGTGCCCGCGCGCAAGGTGTAGCTCTGCGGCTCTTCGACCGCGCAGGCCCAGAGCTACGTACTGCAAGTACCGCAAAAAGCTTGACGACGCTTGTTGCCGCTTTCCGCTGTCTTGATATAGCTCTTCGGCGTACCGCTCTTGAGGATAAAATGCTCTGCCGGCGCGGTGATGTTCGCGCGAAAGGCTGAACCGGTGATCGTCTGGCAGTCGGTGCAGTGGCAGATCGTCAGCACGGTCGGATCAACCTCCGCCTCGAAGGTGATCTCGCCGCAATGACAATGCCCGTCGATCTTCATTGCCCGTCTCCTGTTCTTCGCCACCGCCTCAGTTGCGCAGTTGGCGGATGTAGCCAGCCCATTTGTCCAATATCGGCAAAATGTCGTCGCGGGTGTCCGACATCAGGCTGACATTGACCCGCGCGGCACCGAGGTCACGGAACCGTTTCAGCTTGTCGAGATCGTCGGGTGCGCCGCCGATCGTGACCGGCAGGCCAGCGGGGTCGCGCCCGACCTCGTGCGCCATCTTGCGGAAGGCCGGCAGATATTCCTCGGGATTGCCGCTCGCGGCGTTCGGGTACCAGCCGTTGCCATAGCGGATCGCGCGCCGCGCCGCCCACGGAAAGGCGCCTCCGAGGATGACCGGCGGATGCGGCTTCTGCGCCGGCTTCGGCCAGGTCATGATCGTGTCGAAATCGACAAGCTCACCGTGATATTCCGGCTTTGTCTCGGTCCAGATCGCCTTCATCGCTTCGATCTGCTCGCGCATCTTCTTCATGCGCGTCGTGAAGACGGTGCCGTGGTTCTCGATCTCCTCCTGGTTCCATCCGCCACCGATGCCAAACAGAAACCGCCCGCGGGAGACCTGGTCGAGCGAGGCGACGAGCTTGGCGGTCTGGATTGTGTCGCGCTGGATCACCAGGCAGATGCCGGTGGCGATTTTGAGCCGCTTGGTGGCACAAGCCGCTGCGGTCAAAGTGACAAAGGGGTCCATTACGTCGTAGTAGCGCTTGCCCAGTTCGCTGTCGGCCCGCGTTCGGCGCGGCACCGGGATGTGCGAATGCTCAGCGGCCCAGACCGAATCGAAGCCGCGCTCCTCCATCGCGACCGCCAGCTCCACCGGGGTGATCGAGTAGTCGGTGAAAAAGATCGAGGCGCCGAGTTCCATGGATCCCTCCTAAACCGTGCAGGACGACCAATGCTAGGTTGTGCCGCCCGCCCAGGCAATCTCGGAGTCCCGACCAGGCCGCTACAGGAGGGACCGCACGCAGTTCGAGGCTCGTTGCGACACACTCGCCCACACCGCTCGCCGGTCGCTTTCGCTCTCGCGGGTCCATATGCTCACGACCGGCCGCTGACCTCTGGAGGAGGACACAGATGAAACCCGAAACGGTAGGCATGTCGTCGGCGCGGCTGGCGCGGCTCGACCAGGTGATGAAGCACCGTTACGTCGATGGGGGCTATCTGCCCGGCATGCTGGTCCACGTCTACCGCAAGGGTCAGCTTGTCCACACCGGGATCTGCGGGCAGATAGACATCGAGCGCGGCAAGCCGATGCGCGAGGACGCGATCTTTCGCATTTACTCGATGAGCAAGCCGATCACGGCAGTCGCCTTGATGATGCTGGTCGAAGAGGGCTTGATCGGCCTCGATGACGTCGTCCACAGCCACATCCCGTCCTGGAAGAACCTCGGCGTGTACGCCAGTGGCATGGCATCGCTGCTGCCCGACACCCCACCCAGCTTTCTGACGACACCTACGCTGAGACCGATGAAAGTCATCGATCTCGCGACCCACACCTCCGGTCTCACTTACGGCTTTGTGATGCGCACCGCCGTCGACGCCGCCTATCGCGCGGGCAAGGTGACCGATCGTGAGAGCGCCGGCGGGTTGCGCGGGATGATCGATCAGCTGGCGCAAATCCCGCTCGATTTCTCGCCGGGAACCGCCTGGAACTATTCGGTGTCGATCGACGTGCTCGGGTACCTCGTCGAGAAGCTGTCTGGCGTCAGCTTCGGCGAGTTCCTGAACACGCGGCTGTTCAAGCCACTCGGCATGAGCGACACCGCGTTCTACGTGCCGTCGGACAAGATCGAGCGGTTCACCTCCTGCTATCAGCCCGGCATGAAAGGTGGATTGAAGCTGCAGGATGACGCGCGGGAGAGCGCCTATACCAGCCCGCCGATGCTCGAATCGGGCGGTGGAGGTCTAGTGTCGACGGCGCACGACTATCTGCGCTTTTGCCGCATGATGCTGAACGGCGGAACCATCGACGGTGTGCAGATCCTCAGCCCCAAAACGGTGGCGCTGTTCAGCTTGAATTACCTGCCCAACGGCAGGGAGGTAGCCGACATGGCACTGCCCGGGATGTTCAGCGAGTCCAGCTACGCCGGCGTCGGCTTTTCGATCGGCTGCGGGGTCAACGTCAACGTGGCCAAAACCCGGCTGCCCGGCTCGCTCGGCGAATATTTCTGGGGTGGCGCCGCCGCGACCGCCTTTTGGATCGATCCCACGGAAGAGTTGACGGTGGTGTTCATGACGCAGGTGATCGGCAGCGAGGCGCGCCTGACCTTGCGCCGGGACTTGCGCACCTTGGTCTACTCAGCGATGACGGAATCGTTCGCGTAGTCGCCGTTTTGCAGCCGCGCGATTTTCTTTGCCTGAGCCTCGTGAATGGGCGAAGGTGCCCGTCAACCACCCGGAATCGGGGAATGTCGGCTCAAGCCTTCGTGCAATCTGTTGGAGTGCCGACTAACGAATGAACGCGACGTTGCGCACTGGTGACAAACCACGCCTGGGAGGCCCGACATGACCGCCGACACGTTGCCCGCCGCCGTGCTCCCAAAGCCACCCTCGCTGCGTCGCATGATCGTCGCCGCGACGATCGGCAATGTGTTGGAATGGTTCGACTTTGTCGTTTACGGCTTTTTTGCTGTGACGATCGCGGAAGTGTTCTTTCCCGCCGGCAACCCGACCGTGTCGCTGTTGATCACATTCGGCGCGTTCGGCCTCGCTTATTTCGTGCGGCCATTGGGCGCGATCGTCGTAGGCGGTTTTACCGATCGCGCCGGACGCAAAGCCGGCCTGCTACTGTCGATCGCGCTGATGATGATCGGCACGACGCTGATGGCGGTGACACCGGGCTATGCCACGATCGGCCTCGCCGCACCGATTATCCTTACGCTCGCCCGGCTGTTGCAGGGGTTTTCGGTTGGTGGCGAGTTCGGCAGCGCCGTCAGCTTCCTGGCCGAGCACGGCGGGGGGCGGCGCGGGTTCGCCGCGAGCTGGCAATTTGCCACCGGCGGCATGATCACCGTCCTCGCCTCGGTGTTCGGCGTCACCCTGACAACGCTGTTGACCCACGAACAGCTGGTCGATTGGGGCTGGCGGATCCCCTATTTTTTCGGGATGCTGGTGGGTCCGGCCGGGCTCTATGTCCGCGCCAAGGTCGTCGAGACGCCGGAATTCGTTGAAGCCGAGCTGCCGCCCACGATCCCGATCAGCGATTTGCTGCGCCGACACCCGTTGCCGGTGCTACTGGCGCTGGGCATATCGATCATCTCGAACAGCTCGTTCTACATCCTGGCCTACATTCCGACTTACGGCCAGAAGACGCTGCACCTGCCGGCGTCGACCGGGTTCACGGCGACGCTGATCGGGGGTGCCATCCTGGCGATCGGCTGCCCGCTCTTCGGTCACTGGTCCGACAAGATTTCGCGACCGCTGCTGATGGTGATCACCTGCTGGCTGTTCGTCCTGACCTCCTACCCGGCTTTCTGGCTGATGGCGGCTTGGCCGTCGCTGGCGGCCTGCATTATCGCCGTCGCCTGGCTCCAGCTGGTCAAAGCCGGCTACAGCGGCGTCCTGCCGTCACTGCTGTCCGAGCAGTTCCCTGTTGAAGTCCGGGCGATCGGCGTGTCGTTGAGCTTCAGCACGGCGGTGTCGATCTTCGGCGGGCTTGCGCCGCTGGTCGCGACCTGGCTGATCGCCCAGACCGGCGACGCCCTGTCGCCGAGCTATTACCTGGTGTTCACCGCGCTGCTGAGCCTCGTCGCGCTGATGGCGATCCAGTGGCGCACTGCCCGGCGAGACCGAACCCTCGGGCTCGCCGAGAGCGGGAGGCTTGCCGCGGCCGGGGGCGCCATCCAGGGATCGGGCGGTGCGAACTCGTGACCGACTGGCGCAAAATACCCGACTCTTAGGGAGGAGTCTCGTCCAGATCTACTACACGTGTATGACGGCTTCGCGTGGATTTCGCTGAAAAAATCAGAGAGGAGCGATCGCGCGCTGCACCACCAACTCGAATAGACGATGTAACCCATCACCGTCCCGGAGGCAACACGCCGAGTTTTTGAAAAGGTCGAATAGTCGGGAACGCGGCCTTCCAGTCCCAGCCGATACATCCAGTGGCCAGGTTGAGATCAACCTCCTCACAGGGGCGCTCCGAGCGAATGCCGAAGCAGTAGCCCGCAACCAGCATGCGGATTATTGGCCTCCGGATCGATCGAGGGCCGTCCGTTCGTGCTGTCGAATGGTGTTAATCCATGGCGCGGGATGCTGAAATCAAAAACCGGTCGATCTTCCACAACAGATGATCGGCCGAAACCCGATCCTCAAGGCAAAACTCATAGAACAGCTTCGCCTGTTCCTGCCCTTGTCGCCCCTTCATTTCTCTGCCAGCGCCCGATCCCATCCCCTAACCAAACGGAATCGTCACTGAGGCCTGTCTTCAACTCCGTTTTTCAACAAAATTTCCCGAC
>Ga0310916_10000823_pt1 | contig 17713 bp, 17 predicted proteins | sample GREbulkMGLF176_FD_203444 | JGI IMG/M metagenome (GOLD analysis project Ga0310916, IMG submission 203444) | Lab enrichment of tropical soil microbial communities from Luquillo Experimental Forest, Puerto Rico - GRE.bulkMG.LF176 | ecosystem: Environmental > Terrestrial > Soil > Tropical forest >...
AAGCAGCTCGTCCAGGAAATGGTCGCCGACTCATGGATGGAGATCGAGGCCTTCCGGCTGCTGACGCTTCAAACCGCCTGGAAGATAGATCGATTCAACGACTACAAGGCGGTGCGGGCCGACATTTCGGCCGTGAAGGCGATGATGCAGAAGGTGCTGCACGACGTGTCGTCGCGGGCGCTTCAGCTCCACGGATCGTTGGGCACCACTCATGAGATGCCGTTCGTGCAATACCTGGTGGAGTCCTTCGTGCTCGGCCTTGCCGACGGCCCCACCGAGGTACACAAGGTGACGCTGGCCCGGCTCCTGCTGAAAGACCGCGCGCCCGCGCCCGACCTGTTTCCCTCCGAGCACCTGCTGCGGCTGCGGGAGGCCGCGGAGGCGAAGTTCGCGGACAAGCTGGCGGGAATCCACCGCGGCTAGTCAGACGGCTTTGGTGACGCCGACATAGGACACCACCACGTCGGATTCATCGGTCACTCGGGTCAGCGTCGCGTAGGAGCGGATGAACGACTGGCCCACGCATCCGTCGATCTTGACGTGGAAGTTGCTGATCATGACCCAGGGATTCGGACCCTTGAACTCCTTCTTGACCACCGGTACCACGATGACGAGGCCGGGCTTGAGCCCCACGGTGAGCACGCCGTTGAACGGCGTGGTAACTAACGGGATAAAACCACCGGCCAACGGGAAGCCGACGCCCGGGCTGATGCCGGCGCTCCCCGCCATCGTGACACCGTTGGACGTGCTCATGTCGATTCCGCAGCCGATCTCGTAACCCACCTCGAGCTCGCCCCGAGGCTGTTCCGGTCCTTTCAGCGAAGCGACGAACGTTCCGCTGGCCAGGTATTCGCGAGACGAAATCGCGGTGGTCAACGGCGGCACGGGAACTTGCGCCTCATCCTTCGCCCCGAGGTCCAGGGTCCAGCCGTCGGGGGTGTTGAGGGTTACCGGATCGCCTGAGGGCACCGCTCCGTCGGCAGGTGGCGCCGCGGCAGCAGCCACGGGTTCCGCGTCGGGATCAGCACTGGTGGGTGGCGCCGTGGTCACTGACATGAGGAGGCAAACGGCGACAACCGCAGCACGGCGAACGACCATGGCTATCGGCCTCACGCGCGATACCGTACGCACCGAGTGATTCGAGTTCCGGAATTAGCTGGTCGAGTCGACAAAGTTGTTGTCCGTTCGTAACTGTTACGCGACATGGGCGTCAGCGTGGTGTCCAGAATTCCTGTATTTTTTGTTTGCCAGGCGGCTACAATTGCTGGCTGACAGGGAGGACGGCGATGAAACGTCACGTGTGCGCTCGCGGACTGCTGGTCGGAGCAATAAGCGTCATTGCTCTCGTTGGCGGCACCGGCGTAGCGCGCGCGGATTCAGACGTTTTTGGGTCGCCGGTGCCAGGGATAATCGATCAATTGCTGACGCAGACTCCAGCGCTGTTTGTAAATCCGGCCGACGAGGGCGGCCCATCGGTCAACTGGGGCGGCACCGGAATGTATTGCCAAAATCTATCCGTCCGGTGCAGCAAAGAAAGCATCACCCACTAACCGGAACTAGCCCACTATCGACCGGGCCCGCTCCAGCAACCACGGCAGCGTGGCGGCCATAGCTTCCAATTCCGCTCGCGGAGAGCGTCTTCGGCGGTTGTGCTTGACGATCAGCGCCCATGTCGCCACCGACTTGAAGCATGCCAACGCAGTGAACCAGTCCAGGTCGGTCACCTCGCGACCCAACTCATGCTGGTAAATCTGGACGAGTTCGCCTGTCGGGGGTGCCACACCGGCCGAAGCCGGAACGCGTTGGTAGGTGTCCGGATCGCAGTTGATCAGAAACCAACCCGCATCGATGCGTGGATCACCGATCGACCAAATCTCCCAATCGACCACCGCGTTGATGTGGGCCCCGACGGCCATCAAGTTGCCCAGTCGGAAGTCGCCGTGCACCACAGTCGGCCCCACAGCCGTCGGCACGCAGGCCAACAAGGCGTCACGCACGTCTTGCCAGTCGGATACCAGCGCGGGATCAACGGTCCGCAGTGTGTCGCACCAGCGTCGCACTTCCGCGACCGGGTCCATCACCGGTTCACCGCCGAAGCCAAGCGCAACCGGCGACAGGCTGTGCAGGGCGGCCATGACCCGGCAGGCATTGCGGTAGCGCTCGACCAGATCATTGGTCGGGGTGCAGCCGTCGAAAAGCGGCTCCACACAGTCGCCTTCGACACGGGACATCACGAAGAACGGCGGACTTCCCGCGTCCTCCCACAACACCTCAGGAACCGGAACCCGAGTCTCGGCAAGGGCTTTGATGATGCGGGCCTGGCGCAGCACGTCGCGGTGCGCAACCGGCTCAACGCCGGGCGGAGCGACCTTGACGACCACCGCCCGGCCGCCGCGCTCGGCGCAAAAGGTAAGACTCGATGCTCCCCCGGCCAGCGGGGCGACGTCGGTGATGCCGGCGGCGGCGAGGCGCCGCCGCAGCTCGCCCAGGTCGAGCTCGACCATTCAGTCGACCGGCTTCGACCAGCCGACTTCGGCCAGGAAGGGCTGGGTGTGTGCTATGCGCCCGGTCAGGGTCTTCGGGTCACCCGTGCACAACCGGAAGGCGGTCTCGGTGATCAGTTCGATGTCCTCGGTGTCGGTCTTGGCCAGGTCCAGGGTGCCGGCCCCGGGGGTCGCCACCGGGTTGGACGGCGCCGCGGCGTTGACGGCAATGCCATCGTCGTAGAGTTCGGCGGCAAGACTTTTGGTCAGCCGATTGAGCGCGGCCTTGACCGTTCCGTAGATGCCGAAGCCCGCGGTGCGGTCGAATTCGGAGAACGGCGGCCCGGGTGGCAGGTCGCCGCCCACCGAAGTCAGGTTCAGGATCCAGCCCCTACCACGGTCGCGCATCGCGGGAATCGCCAACTGACTCAGCTGCAATGGCCCCAGGACGTGCATCTCCATCATCAACCGGACTCGCCGTTCGGGAAACTCGTCGAGGGGCCGCAGGAAGGTGACCGCGGCGTTGTTGACCAGGATGTCGGGGGCGCCGACCGTGTTGACCACCTCATCGAAAAGCCTTGCGCGTTCCTCCGATTGGGACAGATCCGCCTGAACCGCGACGGCCCGGCCACCGGCGGCCACGATCTCGTCGCGGGTCTGGCTCAGCGAGCCCCGGTACTTGGGGTCGGGCTCCATCGTGCGGGCGGTCAGCGCCACGGTGGCACCGCGCTCGGCAAGCCGTGCGGCGATCGCCTTGCCCAGCCCTCGGCTGCTCCCGGTGACCAGAGCCACCATCCCGTCACACCGTTGGTCAGCGGTCATCGTCGACCTCCCCCGAACTGCCCGCCGCGTCGCAGGGCGTCGATCGAATAGCTCCCCCCGCCCGTGAAGACCAGCAGAAAGAAGCCGAAGCAGAAGAGTATCGCCAGAGTTCCGCCGTTACCCGCCGGTGGTTCGCCGATCGGCCAGAGCGATCGCGGTTGATGCATCCAGAAATAGGCGACCGCCATTTCCCCCGAGGCGATGAACGCGGCTGCGCGGGTGAACAACCCGGCCGCGATCAGCAGTCCGGCGGCGAATTCGATCAGGCCGGCGTACCAGCCCGGCCAGGCTCCGAACGCGACGGGATGTACGGGATGGACGGGCCAACCGAAGACGGCCAAGGAGCCTTCGCCGGCGAAGAGCAAGCCGTAGACCAACCGAAACAGGCTCAGCACGGCCGGCTCAAAGCGGGCGAGGCGGTGATTGAGAGTCGTCGTCACAACGCAAACGTTACGGTCGCCACCCGGTCCAGCAAGGATCTTCCAAGAATTCGTCGAGGTAACGAAGGGAAGCTTTTCGCAGATATCCACTTCGTCACCGCCGGCCGAAAGAGGACTCCGCATGATCGGCATCACAACCGCGGCCCGGACCGCCGGCGTCGCGGTGGTGGTCGGCGCGGCCGCGCTGGGGTTGGCCTTAAGCCCCGCGGGCACGGCGCATGCCGCTCCCGGGCCGCCCGATCCGCCACGTGGTGAAAGCACGCTGTACGGCGACCCCGCCGCAGCCGCCCCGTTCTGGCGTTACCAGCAATATGACGACGACTGTGTGCCGATGGCGGTCGCCGACGTGGTGGGTGAACTCAGCGGTCACCGACCCTCCGAGCAGGCCATTATCAAGGTGGCCCAATCGACTCCCAGTACCGTTCACCCTGGGCCGATCTACACAAAGCCGAAGAAGCACAAGCCGGGCAGCGGCACCTCTTTTAAGGATGAACCGGCATTGCTCGCGCACTTCGGCATCCACGCCGTGGACACCGACAAGGAAAGCGCCGCAAAGACAAGTGTTGCCACGGGCATGCCGGCGCTCGAGCAGGATCTGGCCAAGGGCCGCAAGGTGATCGTTGCCGTCAACGCCGAAATCATCTGGCGCGAGCCCGTCGAGGACAAAACCTCCGACGGTGAGCCCGAGGCGAACCACGCCGTCGTGGTGACCGGTGTCGACACCGCCGCCGGCATCGTGCACCTCAACGACCCCGGCAGCGAAGACGGGCGAGACGAGCAGGTGCCACTCGACGTCTTCACCCGATCGTGGGCCAGCAGCGACGACGAGATGACGGTTACCGGTTAGGCGCGGGAGCCATGCTGAGCAGGCTCACCAGCGCGTCGGTCACCTCCCGGGGGCGTTCCTCCATGACGTAGTGGTCGGCGCCGCGCAACCGGGTAAGTGTGGCGTGGGGAATGCGGTCGGCCAGTTGGCGTGCGGTGTCAAACGGGATATAAGGATCGCGGTCGCCCCAGATCACCGAGACAGGGCACCGTATCGTCGCGAGTCCCTCCGCCAGCCAAGGCACGGCGGGCACGGAGTAGTGGGCGAAGAATTCCCAAAACGTGCGCCTGCCTTGTGGTGTGTTCATCCAGCCCAGATATTCGGCTTCGAGTGCGCTGTCAAAACAGCCGAGCTTTCGACAGCGGGCCAAGGCGAGGTGGTGCAGCGTGGCCAACGGAAGGTGCTGCGCGGCCGCGGACAGTACGGGGCGAGTCGCGACCCAGTGCTGGCCCGACGAGAACCGGTAGAACCAGGGGCGGAAGATGCCATGTGCGCGGGTGTTCAGCAGGGCGACTCGCAGCACCCGTTCGGGGTGGCGAATGGCGTAACCGAGTCCGATGAAGCCGCCGTAATCATGGGCGCACAGGCTGAATCGTTGCCACCCCAATCGCTCAACGAGTCGCTCGATCCGATCCGTCTCATTGTCATAGGTCGGTGCGGTCGTCGGCGGATCCGACCGGCCGAAACCCGGCCAGTCCGGTGCCACGACGTGATGGCTCTCGGCAAGCGCCGCAATCTGGTGGCGCCAGCATGATGCGCCCTGCGGGTAGCCGTGCAGCAACAGCACCGGCTCCCCGTGGCCGGCTTCCACCGCGAACACCTTGCGCCCGTCGACATCCAACGTCGTCGATCTCATCCGATGAACCTATTCGAAAATCACTGTGCGCCAACCCCACGCTTTGAGACGGGTGGCGCTCCATTGCGGCCACCGCGCTACGCCACGGCTACGCCTCTTTCGAGGCCCTTCCGGGCAGCCTGGTGGACGGGTCTTGGCAGGCGTGGTTGATTCCCGGCAGCACCTGGTGTGCGAAGTCCGCGCCGGTGCGGATGGTCACCCAAGCCGCGATTCCGCCGATCACGCACAGGACAGCGGTGATGACCATCGCCAGCGAGAACCCGGGGCCGAGCGGCTGCCCGGGGCCGGCGCGGATGCCCGCCGCGACCGGCAGCACGGCGATGGCGAGCAGCCCCGCGACGCGGGAAATGGCGTTGTTGACACCGGAGGCGGTACCGGCATAGGTGTCGGGAACGGCGGAAAGCACGGCCGCAGTCAGCGGTGCCACGGTGATCGCCAGACCGACGCCGAACACGATCACGGCGGGCAGGACCGCACCCGCATAGGTCGCCCCGGGCACGACGCGCGCCATCAACGCCAGGCCCGCCGCCGCGATCAGCGGGCCGACCGTCATGGGCAGCCGGGGCCCGGCACGCTGCCCGAGCGCGCCGGCCCACGGGGAGCCGATCAGCATGATGATCGTCATCGGCATCATCGCCAGCCCGGTCGCGAGCGCGGAGTAGTGCAGGCTTTGTTGCAGCTGCACGGCCAACAGGAACAACGCGCCGCCAATTGCGGCGTACACGGCCAGGGTTGTGAGGTTGGCGCCCGTGAATTGGCTCGACCGGAAGAGCTTGGGGGGCAACAGCGGTGACTGCGCGCGCTGTTCGATCAGCGGAAAACCGACCAACGCCGCCGCGCCGACGACGACGGCGGTCACGGTGACGAATGTCCAACCGCGCGAAGGGGCTTCGATGAGCGCGTAGCTCACCCCTGCGAGACCGACCGTGACGGCGGCGGTGCCGAGGATGTCCGGGCGGCCTCGTGCGCTTGGATCGCGAGATTCGGGTATGTGCCGGGCGGCGATCCACACCACCGCCACGGCGAGCGGAAGATTCAGAAAGAACACCCACCGCCATGACGCCGCGTCGACGAGCCAACCCCCGATGAACGGGCCCAGCGCCGTCGTCACCCCGGACATGCCGGCCCAGATCCCCACCGCACGGCCCCGGTCATCGTCGGTGATGCCGGCATCGATCAGGGCGAGGCTGCCCGGCACCAATGCCGCCGCCCCGACGCCCTGCACCAGCCGGGCGCCGATGAGCCAGCCGATGGTCGGTGCCAGCCCGCAGCCCAGGGAGGCCGCGGTGAACACGACCAGCCCGGCTAGGAAGACGCGGCGACGGCCGTAACGGTCGCCCGCGGCGCCCCCGGAAAGCAGTAGCGCGCTCAGCGTCAGCAGGTAGCCGTCGAGCACCCACTGCTGGCCGGTCAGACCCCCACCGAGGTCGCGCCCGATGGTCGGCAGCGCGACGTTGACGACGGTTCCGTCCAGGAGCGCCATCCCCGAACCCAAGACGGCCGCGGCGATCAGCCAGCGCGCACCGGCCGACGCCAACGGCAGTTGGCGCGGCTCGACCGATTCGCCGCCCTTGGGCTGGTCCACGACTGACCCCCGCTGCAGGTGTGACAAGTGTGCCGCCTGCGATTGTGTAACGGATGCCGCCTTGGCTCCATTGTTTTGATTGCCGAGCATCACTTCCCCGCCGGCACGATCTGGCACAGACTGAAACCGCGACGTCACGGCCCACTTACCCCGAATGTGCGGCCAGCCGCACGTTCGGCGTCGAGTGCGCGGCTGGCCGCACACTCGCGGGTGATAGCCCGAATCGTATGAGGGCGTAACGATGCTAAGGAATCACGACGCAAAGGAGCGCAGGCGATGACTTCCTTGGAGCTAACCGGCAGTGCGACAGCAGATTTCGATAAGGGCGACGTTTACTTCATCGGTAATGCCACCACGTTGATCCGTTTCGGCGGATTGACGATCCTCACCGATCCCGCCTTCCTGCACAAAGGCGAGCACGTCCACCTGGGTCACGGCATATGGGCCCGGCGCGAGGTCGAGCCGGCTTGCCAGATCGCCGATCTGCCGCCGATAGATCTGATCGTGTTATCGCATTACCACGGCGATCATTTCGATGATGTCGCCGCGCAAGAGCTCGACAAGCAGCTGCCCATCGTCTCGACGGCCGATGCGGTGGACAAGCTCAGCGCTCTCGGCTTCAAGCGGGGCTATCCCCTCGACACCTGGGAATCCCTCGCGGTCCGAAAAGGTGAGGCAACGGTGAACATCACCGCCATGCCTGGCAAGCACTCCACAGACGACGCGGTCAACGAGCTGCTAATGCCGGTCAACGGGCACATGCTCGACTTCGGCCGGAGCGGCGATCACCTCTACCGGCTCTACATAACCGGGGACACCATGCTCATCGATAGCCTCGAGGACATTCCGCGCCGCTACCCCGACATAGACCTCGGTTTGATTCACACGGGTGGCACGACCTTCCTTGTCACGGTAGTCACGATGACCGGCGAACAAGGAGTGCGGGCCGTCGAGATCACCAAACCGCGCACCGCCATCCCGATCCACTACAACGACTTCTCGGTATTCCTATCGGGACTGGACGACTTCAAGAATGCGGCCCGGGCCTCGACCACAACGACAAAGTTCGTCTACCTCGCTCACGGCGAGACCTACACGTTCACGCCCAACGCTTGACCGACGCTTGACCGGCAACGCCGTTTCGTCACTATTACGAGGGCTTTCGTTCACGCGACCGATGTCAATTGCGCGCCTGGTGTGCAAACATCACTGCCAGAATGACGGCCTGCGCGACGCCGGGCACTTAAGCGGTTCCGGGCACCGTGCTGCCACCCATCTCCAGGGAGTAGGACTCACGATGACCGATGTCGAGCAGACGCCCTCCGACGGAATCGCCCCCAGCGGCCCCCAACGGGCCGACCTGGCCGAGCCGACTCGCACCGGGATGCAGGCGGCCGCGCTACAGCGGGCGATCAACGATCACCTGCGCTACTCGATCGGCCGTCCGGCCGCGGCCCGGCGGCCCGAGCACTATTACCGGGCGCTCGCGCTGGCCGTGCGTGACCGCATGCAGGATCGCCGGGTGGCCTCGACGCAGACCTCCCTCGACCTGAGCCGCAAGGTGACCTGCTACCTGTCGGCCGAATTCTTGATGGGTCCGCAGCTGGGCAACAACCTGCTGAACCTCCGCGTGGAGCGTGTGGCACGGGAGGCACTGGCGGCGATGGGCCAGAGTTACGACGAGGTCCTGGCCTGCGAGGAGGAACCGGGACTGGGCAACGGCGGCCTCGGCCGGCTCGCCGCGTGCTACCTGGACTCGCTGGCCACCCTCGAGCGGCCCGCAATCGGCTACGGCATCCGCTACGAATTCGGCATCTTCGACCAGGAGATCCACGATGGCTGGCAGGTCGAGCAGACCGACAACTGGCTGGACCACGGAAACCCTTGGGAGATAGCCAAACTCGACGTCAACTATCTGGTCAAGTGGGGCGGCCACGTCGCGCACCACACGGACGACGCCGGCCACGACCGCGTCCAATGGGTGCCGCGGCGGCTGCTGAAAGGCGTCGCATACGACACGCCCATCCAGGGCTACGGCGTCAACACCTGCAACGTGCTGACGTTGTGGAGCGCGCGCGCGGTCAAGTCGTTGGCGTTGGAGGCCTTCAACGTCGGCGATTACTACGGGGCGGTCGAGGAGGAGGTCGCATCGGAGACAGTCACCAAGGTCCTCTACCCGAATGACGAGCCGGAGGCGGGCAAAGAGCTGCGCCTACTCCAGCAGTACTTCTTTGTGTCCTGCTCACTGCAGCACGTGTTGCACATCATGGATGACCTCGCCGACGCGGGCGTCAGGGAACTTCCCCAGCGATTCGCCCTGCAGCTCAACGACACCCACCCGTCGATCGGGGTTGCCGAGCTCATGCGGTTGCTGATCGACGAGCGCGAGCTGGAGTGGGAAGAGGCCTGGGACATCACGGTCGCGACGTTCGGCTACACCAACCACACGCTGCTGCCGGAGGCGCTGGAGACCTGGCCGCTGGAGATGTTCGCCGAGTCGCTCCCCCGTCACCTCGAGATCATCTACGAGATCAACCGCCGGTTCCTCGACGAGGTGGGCGCCCGGTTCCCCGGCGACGAGGACAGGGTCCGCCGGATGTCGCTGATCGGCGAGAATGGCGGCAAGCACGTCCGGATGGCACACCTCGCGACCGTCGGCAGCCACGCCATCAACGGTGTCGCCGCGCTGCACTCGGACCTGCTGAAAGCCAGTGTGCTCAAGGACTTCTACGAGCTTTGGCCGGAGCGGTTCAGCAACAAGACAAACGGCGTGACGCCACGGCGCTTCCTCGCGCTGGCCAACCCTGGGCTGCGAGAGCTGCTCGACCGCACCATCGGTGACGGCTGGCTGACCGATCTGGGGCGCCTGCGCGGACTGGAGCCGTTCGTCGACGATGCCTCCTTCCGTCAGGAATGGCGCGACATCAAACGCAACAACAAAGCGCGCCTGGCTAAGTACATCCGGTCGGTGGCGGGCGTCGAACTCAATCCGGACTGGATGTTCGACGTCCAGGTCAAGCGCATCCACGAGTACAAGCGCCAGCACCTCAACGTCCTGCACATCGTCGCGCTGTACCACCGGCTCAAGCAGAACCCGGGGCTGTCGATTCCGCAGCGGGCCTTCATCTTCGGCGGCAAGGCCGCTCCCGGCTACTTCCTGGCCAAGCGGATCATCAAGCTGATCAACGCGGTCGGGGAAACGGTCAACGCCGACCCGGACGTCAACCGTTTCATCAAGGTGGCTTTCGTCCCGAACTTCAACGTGCAGAACGCGCACATGATCTACCCGGCCGCCGATCTGTCCGAGCAGATCTCCACCGCGGGCAAGGAAGCGTCGGGCACCGGAAACATGAAGTTCATGATCAACGGTGCGCTGACCATCGGCACGCTCGACGGGGCCAACGTCGAGATGCGCGAAGAGGTCGGGCCGGAGAACTTCTTCCTGTTCGGTCTGACGGTGCACGAGGTCGAGGAACTCAAGGCAAAGGGATACCGCTCCGCCGATTACATCGACGGTAACGACGAGCTGCGCGCGGTGTTGGATCTGATTGGCAGCGGGACGTTCTCGCACGGCGACACCGAGGTGTTCCGTCCGCTGGTGGACAACCTCCGCTACGACGACCCCTTCCTGGCGCTCGCCGACTTCGCGTCCTACGTGAGCTGCCAGGAGCGGGTGAGCGCGGCGTGGCAGGACAGGGACACGTGGACGAAGATGTCCATCCTGAACACCGCACGCAGCGGCAAGTTCTCGTCGGATCGCGCCATCACCGAGTACTGCGACGAGATCTGGAACGTCTGGCCCCTGACCGTGAAGATCTAACGTCCCCTACTATTTCGGCATGCCGATTCTTGGAGACGCAACTGTCATCGCCGGGCGATTGTCGAGGTCGACGTCCAACGCATTGCGAGTGCAGCTCACGACCCCCGATGGCACGGAATTGGCGCACGCCCAACAAAAGGGCGGCGCCGCCGTGTTGCTCGGGTTCAAGAACGGGGGCAAGAGCGACTACACGCTGTCCAGTGCCGCGGGTGAGGAACTCCGGATCGCGGTGGCCGGAACCACGACCATCACGAACCAGAACACACCCCTCGGGAGGATCGTGCCTTCCGACGGCGCGGCACGGTTCGAGGACGGTGGCGGCACCGTCCTGGCAGTGGTACAGCCGCACACCGGATTCAAGGCCGACAGCGCCTGGCATCATCGGATAATGTCGCCCGCCGGCCAAGAACTCGGCGTCCTGACCCTGATGAGGGCGCACACCGGTTGGCGCGATATCGAAGAAGAGGCCTACCAATTGCTGCTCAACTACAACGTGACCAGCCTGAAAGCGCCATCGTATGGTGCGTTGCTCAAACTCAGCGCGCCGGTTCCTTCGCAGTTGGGCGACGTCTTGGCCGCGGCGTGCGTTGACTTCTCGGTGCTGCCCCGCGGCTATATCGCGTAGCCGCCTCAGCTGTCCCAACTCGGGATCTGTCCCAGCAGGCGCATCAACTCGCCCTCGGACCCGGTCAGCAGCGAGATCACGGTGACCGGCGACTGCGGCAGTGGGAAGTTCAGGTCGGGGTTGAGTTCCGGATTGAACGGGTAGCCGGTCGGCATCATCGACGCGGGCAACAGCCCGAGATCGACCAGCGCCGCCTGCGGCCCCTGAATCGCGCCATTAGCCAAAGCCGGGACGATGGTGAACGGGTCCGGCAGTTCGAACAGGCTGGCGGGGGTGGGGAGGTTGGCGTACTCCCCGGAACCGTAGCCCATGTCGACGAGCACCCGCAGATCCGGCTGCAGCAGGTCGGCCAGTGCGTTGCCGAAGGGCGCCGGCAGCATGCGCAGCGGCCAGAGGAGCGGCAGGTCCTGCGTGAGCCGCTCGTAGTAGGTGGTGTTCCCGGTGTAGCCGGGCGACGTCGGCAGTTGGATCGCGGTGCCGACCTGCGTCGGCGTCGGGTCGACGTAGTCGTGCGTCCCGTGGAACTCCAGGAATCCCATGACGGCATTCACATCGCTGACCGGGTTGAGCACGTACCGCGGGAAGTTGGCCGCCACGTCGTACTGGTTGCTGAGAATGACCGTGGGATATGGCGAGTTGGGGGGCGTCGCGCCGTTGAGCAGCACATCCCAGAAGGGGATGTAGAAGCCCGGGAACCGTTCGAACAACCCCCCGTCGGGGTTGCCGAGGTCACCGGTAAGGAAGAACGACAGCTTGCTGGGATCGGGCGGGTTGGGCATCGCCATGTAGTTGCGGATCTCGATGGTGGCGACCAAGGCACCTTGCGAGGTGGTGTAGACGACCACCTTGTTGCCCGCCGAGAGTTCCGCGTTGATGTCGTCGTTGAGCAACTGCACGCCCTGGAACGTCGACTGGCCAAGCGTCAGATTCCCGAGTTGCGGGGTGAACGGCCACAACTGCTCCGGCGTGTAGATCGACTGGCTCAGCGCCCCGGTGAGCGGTGAAAACCTGGGGTTGTTGAGGTAGTTGTTCATGATCGAACTGACGTACCTGGAGTCCGGCAGCGGGAACGTGGTGCCGCCCATAATCAGCGCCACCGACCCGTTCTGCGGCACGACGAGCGGCGGGATGTTCGTGGGAGCAGTTGAGGTTCCGCTGATGATCTTGGACGCGAAGAACGGGGCGAGTGGTGATTCCAACTCGCTGATCACGTCGCGTAACGCCTGCAGAGCGGCCTGCTCGGTCCCGGTGAATGCAGCGCCGGCGGCACCCAGCAGTTGCGTGAACCGCAGATGGAACGCTGCGCCCTGCGCCGCCGCCTCCTGAAAGGTGGTCGAGTAGCTGTTGAACAGGGGCGCGATCGCCGCGCTGACCTCGTCGGCCCCGGCGGGCACGATGCTGCTCGTCGGCAGCGCCGCGAGCGCGTGGGCCTCTTCGAGCCTGGTGCCGATGTTGCCGACATCCTTCGCCGCCGAGGCCAGCTCATCAGGAATAACCTGCATTCGTTGCGCCTGGAACACCCCCATCTTGACCATTCTTAACAACAACTGCGAGGGCTGAGGTATGTTTAGCCGAATTGGAGGAGGCGGCGCTGTATGATGTGGCCGGCGGCTAAGCCGGCCACATGCGTTTCGGTTGGCCGGTGTCGGTGCGCCGCCATTGATATCCGGTTTTGTCTTCGTAATCGATCGTGACGCGCAGCGTGCAGTCGGGGTTTGCGGTTGCGTAGGCCATCACGGTGTGCTGATTAGGCGGCAGGGTTCGCGGCCACTCCGTGGCGAAGTGACTGACGAGAGAGTCCCGCAGCACTTGTTTGAAGGCTGGCGGTAGTTGGCTACTTCGCGGCTGCGGATAGGCGGATAACGCCGCACGGATGGACCGATCGAAAGCCTGGTCAACCGGCATCCTGTTGTTGGCTGGCCTGCAGCCATCAGGTACCTCGATGCCGTTGGCATCTATGGCTATAACCTCGACCGCAAGGATCGTCGTCGCCGCGTTGCCGGCATTGTCGATTCGCACTGACCACCATGAATCACCAAACTTCGGCGTTCTGACACAAGAGGGAAAAACCTTTCTGGCTTGAGCCGCAACACGTTTGCCGTGGGCGCGGCGGAGTGCATCCATCTGCGCTTCGTGGTGTCTGCGTTCTTCCGCTGCTTTTCTGGGCTCACGGACAACAGCGACATATAGCGCGATGAGCACGCCAATCGTGGTTGCAACGGCTCCCGCCGCTTGAATTTCCTGCAGCCATAGCGCCGTTTGATTTGTCACCGGAGCTCTCCCGACGCTAGGAATCGGTCGGCCGCGGGGCCGGGCGCGGGTAGTCGTCGTAAAACCCGGCGCCCGATTTCACCCCTAACCGACCCCGCTCCAGATAACTGCGTAACAGCTTGCGGGGTCCTTCCGGGTACTCCGGGTGCTCGGCGCAGTAGTGCTCCTCGATGTCTAGAACGACGTCCAGGCCGACCCGATCCATCATCCGAAACGGGCCGGCGGCGGAGCCGGTGTTGATTTCGAACATCCGGTCGACTTCCTGCGGCGTCGACACGCCTTCGGCGACGACCTCCAGCGACTCCCGTTTCACCGCGGCCCACACGCGGTTGAAGATGAAACCGGTACTCTCCCTGCGCGCTTCGAACGGATAGAACCCGTACCCCGGCAGCGTCGCCAAGACAAAGTCGATGACGTCGCGGTCAGTCTTGCCGCAGGACATGACGTCGACGGCATTCTGTTTTGGCGGCATGTAGAAGTGGATGTTCAGCACGCGCTCGGGGCGGTGCACCTTGTCCAGGAACATGCGGCTGGCATACGACGACGAATTGCTGGCGAGGATGGCATCGGCGGCCGACAGCTCGTCGAGCTGTCCGAACACCTGCCGTTTCAGCTCGAGCCGCTCGGGGACCGCCTCGATGACAAGCCACGCGTCGCGCACCGCATCGCCGAGATCCGCATCGGCCGAAACCCGGCCCGGAACAACGCCATTGAGCCGCTCCGCCAGTGTTGGCAGGGTCTGCGACACGTAGTCGACCGCGGCGCGGCGTTGCTCCCCGGCGAGGTCATAGATCCGAACCTCGGCTCCATGGGCCGCGAACATCAGCGCGATGCGGCGGCCGAGCGTACCCGCGCCGACCACGGTCACCGGCCGGCTTGCAATGTTCTGCGGCGCGGTCATGATGGGCTCCCGGTCGGCAGCTCGACGTACACGATACCGGTGAGGTTGCCTTGCACGGCCCGGATGGGTCGACCGCCCGATCCATCCAGGGCGGCCGCCCACACGTTGCCGCCCAGGTCGGTGACGAACATGCGGTTGTGACCCGGATCGAGCGCGATACCAATGCCTTCCATCAAGTGGGTCATCACGATTTCGGGTTCGGTGACCCCGATGGTGTCCAATTGAGCCCGGTTGACGGTGTTGCCGTCTGGCGGGTCACCACGGTCGGTCCAGTACAGTGTCCGCGACGTGGCGTCGATTTCGAGGTCGATCGGCTCGGGCAGGTCCTTGAACACCACCTCGATGTCGCTGCGGTTCGACGCGAACTCCCCTGCGGGAAGGTCGATTCCGGCCCGCAGGATCCTGCCGAGGCCGGCATCGCTGGGGCCCTTCTGCGTCCAGTAGAGATGCCCACCGACATGGTCGACGGCGACTCCGACACACCAGTTCGTCTCGTCGCGGCGATCCTCGTCACCGTGCCCGGTCTGCACGAGGGTCTCGACGTTGGTGCCGTCGAGGTCGCAGCGCATCACCCGCATGCCTTCGCGGTCCGACCAGTACAGCTTGCGGCCGGCGGCATCGAAATGAAGCTGCTTGGGGGTGTACGTGCCCCCGCTGGGAACGATCGTGGTGCGGTTGCCCCCATCGAGATCCACCCGTTCGATCGATCCGTCGTCGCGCCGCGGAACCCCCATGTTGGTCCAATAGATGTGGCCGGCCTGCACATCGACCGCCACACCGTCGGGGACGGGGCATCCGGTGACGATGAACGTCTTGTCGGAGCCATCGGGGTTGATGGAGAACAGGCGGCCATCACCGCTGGCTTCGAGCACGAATAGTTTTCCGGTCAGAGTCATGGTTGATCCTTTCAATCCTTAAGTATGTCAATATATTTGGGCTGAAGCGTGCTGTCGATGCAGCACTGGTCAGTCACGTGACACCAGTAAGTAACCGGCGATACCGAAGGTTACGGGCGTCAGTGCCATCAACACGTACAGCACACTCAGCATCGTTCTCTCCTTACATAACAATGTTTCTCATGCGGGAGTGGACCCGTACTCGGCGCGCACCGCCAGCAGCCCGAACAGCATCTCGTCGCGCTCGGCTTCGAGTTCGTTAATCGATCGGCCGTCCGCTTCTTCGAGGACGCCCTTGACGATTTGCTGGGCCAGCCCGGGGGTGAACTCGGGGTTGCCCAGCCCCGGCCAGTTGCCGGCCATGCGCGGCATCAGGTGCTCCATGAAGTGCTGGATGCCACCCTGACCGCCGCCCAAGTGCCACAACAGGTTTGGTCCCATGACACCCCAGCGCAATCCGGGGCCCCACGACACGGCGTCGTCGGCGTCGGCGACGTCGAGCACTCCCTGACCGATCAGGTAGACCACCTCCCGATACAGCGCCGACTGCAGGCGGTTGGCGACGTGGCCGGGCAACTCCTTCTTCAGGTGAATCGGTTTCTTGCCGATCGAGGCGTAGAACACCATCGCGTCCTGGACCGTTTCCGGCGACGTCTTCGTTCCACCGACGACCTCCACAAGCGGGATCACGTGCGGGGGGTTGAACGGGTGGCCGATGACGGTGCGCTCCGGATGCACGCACTCGGCCTGCATGACGCTCATCGTGATGCCCGATGAGCTCGAGGCGATGATCGCGTCGCGCGGGGTGGCGGCGTCGATGTCGGCGAACAACTTGATCTTCAGCTCGGGACGCTCCGGCGCGTTCTCCTGGACGAAGTCGGCGTCCGCGAGTGCCGCCGGCATGTCGGAGGTGAACTTCAGGCGGTCGGGGGACGCGTCGGGCGCCAATCCCAGCGTCTTGACCCCTTCCCACGCACCCTCCACGTAGGACCGCAGCGCCGCCTCCGCGCCCGGCGCGGGATCGGTTGCCGTGACGTCGAAGCCACGGGCGAGGTAGTGCGTCGCCCAGCTCGCGCCGATCGTGCCGGTACCGACGATTGCGATGCGCCGCACGGGCTTTTGTGTGCTCATGATTGTTGCTCCTTTGCTTCTCTGGTTGTCAGCGCCCGCGCCAGACGGGGGCACGTTTTTCGGCGAAGGCCAGCGCGCCTTCGTGCGCGTCCTCGCTGTGCAGCAGGCTGGATGCGTTCTCGGCCTGGCGCTTGAACGCCTCGGCGTCATTGAGGCCCTGCGTTTCTCGCAGCACTCCCTTGACCCTCGCCAATGCGAGCGGGGCGTTGACCGCGATGCGGTGGGCCAGCTCCTGCGCCCCGGCCAATGCGGCCCCGGGTGCGGTCAGCTCGCTCACGAGCCCGTACTGTTTGCCATCGACGGCCGAGAGCGGCTCGCCGGTGAGCAGCACCTTGAGGGCGACGTGGTAGGGAATGCGTTGCGGCAGACGGATGACGCCGCCCTCGCCGGCGATGAGTCCCCGTTTCACCTCGGGCAAACCGAATTTGGCGTCCTCGGCGGCAACGATCAGGTCGCAGCCCAGCGCCATCTCGAAACCTCCACCGAGCGCCCAGCCCTCGACGGCCGCGATCAGCGGCTTGCGCACCTCGGCCTGGGTGACCCCGCCGAATCCCCGACCGGGAAGGATCGGGGTCTGCCCGCCCGCGAACGCCTTCAGGTCCATGCCTGCGCTGAACGTCCCGCCGGCGCCGGTGAGCACGCCCACCGACAACGACGAATCGGAATCCAGCTCGTCCAGCGCGGCGGCGACTGCGACGGCGACGTCGCGGTTGACGGCGTTCTTCTGCGCGGGCCGGTTGATGGTGATCGTCAGGACGCCGTCGTGGCGTTCGGCAAGCACCACCTCGGTCGATACTTCGGTCGTGGTCATTTCGCTGTCTCCTGTTCTGTGGCAACGGGAATCGCACCCGTTGCTTGTAGTTGGTCGATGTCGTCGGTGCTGAATCCCAGCTGGGCGAGGATTTCGGCGTTGTGCTCGCCGTGCTCGGGTGCGCGCCGCGCCGGTACCCGGGCCACCCCGCGAAGGGTGAGCGGATTGTTGACCGTGTACTCCAGGTCAGCTGCCCCCTCGATCGGCACGACGATTTCGGCCGCGCGCAGCTGCGGGTCCTCGGCT
>Ga0310916_10000824_pt1 | contig 17709 bp, 17 predicted proteins | sample GREbulkMGLF176_FD_203444 | JGI IMG/M metagenome (GOLD analysis project Ga0310916, IMG submission 203444) | Lab enrichment of tropical soil microbial communities from Luquillo Experimental Forest, Puerto Rico - GRE.bulkMG.LF176 | ecosystem: Environmental > Terrestrial > Soil > Tropical forest >...
TGCATGACGATGGGCTGCCAACTTATACCAGCGCCAGGACCGGCATCACTTACACCAAGCAACGTACCTATAACGGCCAAGCTGGCGGCTACATCTCCTTCAATATCACTTTGGTTGGTGGCCCGGCACCACCTGCTGGGCCGTTCCTCACTGATGAGTTTGGTAACATCTTGACTGATGCGTTTGGTAACCCACTAACCCCAGGATGATGCAATGATCAGACTATTCCTAGGTTTACTGTTGGGTCTTGTAATGGCGGGCACTGCCTACCCACAAAACGTCCCATTCTCACAGTTTGTCACCGGGCTACCCGCAGCCGGTAGCGTCAATAGCAGTGATTACATCTACCTGTTGCAGGGCGGTGTTTCAAAGAAGGCCCAAATCAGTCAATTACCAAGCGGTGGCGGCGGTGGTGGTGTTACCTCCCTCTCAAATGCTGACGGTACACTGACGTTTAGTGCTGCCACAGGGGCTGTTGTTGGGTCAGTAAACCGCAGCAATGCCAACACTTGGCTTGCTGTACAAAGTTTCAATGACGGTAACCTGTCCCTCAATGGCCTAACGTCAGGCAACACAATCCTCAAAGCCTCAGCGGTTGCTGGCACCACTACGGCAACTTTTCCGGCCAATACCGGTATGGTTGCTGAAACAAACTTTGTGCAGACGTTTTCAGCAGGTCAAACCTTCAGCTCTTCAGTGGTGTTTTCAGGGTTGTCAATTGGCACCCAGGTTTCATGCCTAGGCCTTGATTCCGGCAATCACCTAGTATTCACAACGGGGGCCTGTAGTACCACTGCGGGTTCCATCACTATAGGCACGACGCCTATTATTGGCGGTACCATTGGCAATTGCCTGACTGTTGGGTCGGGGAATTTGGTTGGTAACGCCGGTTGTGGTGGCGGCGGCGGTGCGCTGAATATAACCAGGGCGCAAATCCCAAGTACCAATACTGGTAGCGCCCAATCATTGATACTAACGGGCTATACTACACCGGGTGATCTGGGAGCTGGTGCCCCTTATACCTGTTCTGGGCAAACGGTGAACAGTTTTGGTGCCATTATTGACAGTGCTGGAAATTGGTGCGCGTTTGATCTTGGTCGTGTCAACACTATGGGTGGCTTTCAGATTGGATGGTTTGGGGCTGTAGGTAATGGTGTTGCTGATGACACGGCTGCCATACAGCAAGCAATGGATGTAACGCTCCAAAGCCGTGTTAACAAGCTTTATTGTGCATCTGCCAATATTGGAAATGGTGGCTATGCCTTCTCCTACCCGTTGTTCTATGACCCACCAGGGAGCATGCGTGGTCAAGGCGCGTTTACATTTCAGGGTTATGCCGGTTGGTATTCCCCCGGCTATGTTGTTACTCAAGCCCAAACCCCAGCAACCACTGCTGCTAGTGGTTCTGGTACAAGTGCAACATTAACTTTTGCTGCACAACCGGTGGCCCCTGTTGCCGGTTCAACGATTCAAGTTTCCGGTGTAACTCCTAGTGGGTATAACGGTAATTTTACCCTTCAGGCTGGGTCCACAACTTCGGTAACATACCCCAATATCACAACGGGCGCTCAGACTGTGGCGGGCACCGTTACTATGAGGATCCCCTATGTCAATAACACTACTCAGTTAGCCCATGGCCAGCCAGGGTCGCCAGATTACAGTGGAAACGGCATGGATGCTGCTTATAGGATCATAAATTCAACAAGTGCCGTTACCTACAACCCGACCTATACCTTCGCCACACCCGCCAATGCCCTAGCTGCGGCCAGCTTCAAAGGTTCCGGCACAATTGGCACGCCAGTGACCATCGCCAGGCAGCCAAATGCAGGCCCCGGTACCGCTACTACGGTTACGGTTGCATCCCCTACTGCTGCTTTGATCACAGTTTTGGTCACTGACACATCCGGCAATGGCATCACTGGTGTTGTTGATAGCAAGGGCAATACTTACGTTTCCGCTGGCACACCCGTTGATAACCCAACGCTTGGCGGTGCTTATATTTTCTATGCGGCCAATGCCACGGCTCTAGTTGCTAATACGGATACAATTACGGTCAATGGGCCATCCGCTTTCACTATGATTGCGCTCAGCACAACCGGCATTGCCACGACAACGCCGCTTGATAAGTACAATACCAAAGATAACACATCAACTTCAACCAATTCTCCTAGCGTTCTGTTACCAGCCAGCGGATCTTTTAGTCAGGCCAACGAACTTGTCGTTGCCATGTTTATGAATGCAACCTATATTACCGGAAACAACGCAGTTGGTTGGGGCTTCACTGAAAGTGCAAACTTTACTACGGCAACACCTAACCTGTGGACGCCAGGGGCGTGGCTGTCAGGCAGTACTTATGCAGCCGGTAATGTCGTTGCATATGAGGGCATCCTATGGCAATCGCTGCAACAGGGCAATATAGGCCACAACCCGCAAAGTGAGCTTGGGCCAGATGGTGCGCTTATTTATTGGCAACCAATCTCACTTGCACCACAGTTTTTCTTCCCTGCACTACTTTATGGCCCCCCACAGTTAACGCCTGGGGCGGTCCAATTTGGCTGTGTATTGAAAGCGGGATTCAATAACACTGTAGCGCTGACGCTGCCTGCCGGAAACGGTGTGACGGTTGACAGCGTTAATGTGTGGGCTCCAGGCGGTACCGTTCACTGCGGTCAGCCGGGAACTGGGGCTGGAATAGTCACCATAGGCACCAGCGCCGGAGCCAATGAAACGCTAATCAGGAATAGCAGTGCTTTCAATTTCTATTTTGGGTTCTTGGCTGGGGTGTCAAATATTCAAGCGCTTGCTCCAGGGCAAGCAGCGCTGGCAGCGGAGAACAAGTGGGATAATGACCGCGTTGCCAATGCTTGTATTGGCGCGGCAATCATTAATACGGAAGGATTCATCAATTCGATTATTGAGGGGGCTAATGAAGCCAACACCAACGTACTCAATACTTCAAGTGTTGGTACTGTGGTCATAGGCGGCAACTATTCTGAAGAGGGCAATCTTGCTGTAGGTAACGATTACCCATCGCGTACCTTTCCAATCCTATTGAGCAGCGCAGCCTACGACGCAAGCGGAATTGTCATCAAAGGCACCGTTAAGGATGGTGCCAGCTTCACGGGCTCTATCAGCGGCAATACGCTTACTGTATCTGCGGTTACTGGCACTATTAACATTGGTGATGTATTAACGGCTCCGTCTGGAAATATTATTAATGGCAACACCATCACTGGCGGTGGTGGTTCCACCTGGACGGTTGCTTATGCCCAGACAGTCAGTAGCGAGGCTATGCTGACCGGCGATCCGTTGCTTAACGCTTCTGATATGATGATTTGCGGTCCTGATTCGCTTCTTCCCGTACATTTTTGGACCGGCCCCGGACTTGCATTAGGAGGGGCAGGCTTTATTGGCTCAATCAGCGGCACAAGCCTGAACGTGGACTCTATGACCACTGGTTCGCTTGCCATTGGTCAGCAATTTACCAGCCCTAATGTTTCCGCTTATACTGCTATCACCGATCAGATTAGCGGTACACCTGGTGGTGTCGGGATATACACTATCAGCCAGAGTCAGACTCTCCCACTTGGGACAAGCCTTGAAACTGGCAATTTTTACTTTACCGGGCAGAATTGTAATCAAGCCACGTATAACGCATGGAACCTGAATCCTGTCGATGGTGCTGGCAATACCGTATATGGACTAATCCCTGTCATATTGGTTGAATACCACAAGAATACTCACGCAGCGGTGTGGCGTGTGATTGATGAATGGTATCAGGCGTGGGGCGGCAATAGTTTTGGTGGCACGGCCCTAACCACTGCAATCGCAGCCCAGACCACAATTTATGCTGCGGAGAAGGCGCGGGCCTTTGTTGGGGCTGGTATTACGGTTGACCGTGTTCACCTAGAAACCCTGATGCCGTGGCAATTGGTTGACAGCACCTGGGGATTTGGTGCCCCAGCACCAACAACAATCAAGAATGCTTACATTAACGCCCCGGCAGATTTAGCTACTGGTACTACTTCACAATTTTATGCCCAGCAATCGTTTCCATTTATCTACATACCCAATAACGGTGGCAATGTCTATCTGGAAAACATCTGCTGCAATATGTCGGGTGAAACCATCACGGATAATTTGATGGTTGACTTTCATTCCCCAACAGGAACTGACGAAGGGCGGCTTTTCATTAAAGGCAGCAGTTTTGGGCATTTGAATTTCCGGTACCCGGCCAATAGTGGCGGCTATTTTAACATGACCAATGCTTATGGTGGTGGTGGTACTCCGGCATTTGGGTCAGGTGATTACGAAACAACCCCATGGAAAGGTTATGCTGACGGTTGTTCTGGTGGTGGCATTACCCCCGGCAATTGTGATTACCTCAACCGTATGCAAGGATGGAACTCAGGGCCATATATGGGGGTGCGGCCAGCGCCCTGGAGCACGCCCTGCATAGCACCATCACAATGGGCACAATTGATAAGCGGCACGCCACCTGCAATCACAGTATCTGGGTCAGGATTCGCCGCAAGCTTTACAATCCCATACCCAATACTGTGGTCCGGACAGCAGTATAAGGTTTGCGATTGGAATTTCTTAGGCCCAGTAGCATTCAATGCCGGAACTACCTATGGGCAAGGTCAGTTAGTCACTTCCGGTGGCACCCTCTACATTGGCCTCACTGAAGGCAATGTTGGTAACACCCCGCCAAGCGCAGCTAATTGGCTGCCGATGCATTGGGGGTTTATCAGTGCTCATGGGGTTGGTTTCTCCTACGGTCAAAACATTGGGACAGCCCTCATGGGTGCTGGCTTCACATGGCGCAACACCAGCAACTCACCGATCATCTCAGTGCCGTTTAATGGGACCACTAATTTCCTAGGGCTGTTCTTCCCTGGATTGGTCATCAATCTTGCTGGCACTCAGACTGGGTGCACTGGAACGGAATCATTCATTATCAGGGAAGTTCACAAAAACCTTCAATACATGGCACTGTTGAGGGTTGATAAAGACCTGGGCGGCACCGTTATACCGGCATGGTCACCAAGTACCCCATTTCTATGTTCAAATACCACCATTGGCCAAAGTTCTTACGCTTTCACTAACTTGAACTGATGAAAGAGCTCTTTGGCGTCTCCCAACACAAATTGGGTGGCATGACGGGTAAAATCACCCGTGATGCGTTCCTTTACCTGCCCGCCAAAGGTGACAAACAGTGCAAATCATGCTCCTTGATGACCAAGGACAAAATTTGCGTACCGCTTGATCAAAAAGTTGAAGATGGGTGGACCTGCGGGCTTTACATCCCCGGCCCCTATACGGGTGGCAAACCGGCCAAACAGGTCAGCGCTGAGGATGTAGGGTTGACCAAAACCCAGGTACGCTGTGAGAACTGCACTTATGGCGGTGATGAGTGCGGGCTATTCAAGATGCTCAATGAAAAGCTTCCTAAGGTGTTCTCTCTTGACACTAAGATAGAAGCTAAAGGCTGCTGCAACGGTTGGGTTGAAAAATGATCCCAACACAACCACCGTTCACGCCCCAACAACGCATTGATAATGACTTTGAGAATTACCCAAGCGCGCTGCTGGGCTCTCAGATGATCAAAGCGTTGCAAGGCACGCCAACGGCAAAGCCTGGGGGAAGTGTGGGCTGGAACCCCGTTGCTATGAATGACAGATTTGGGCCTAGTCCATTTCTTGATATTGATAAATATACGCCTAAGCCACTCAACCCTGTTCAACCTTCCGACCCAGCTTTAAAATTCTGGGAACATCCTAGCCCCATACGTATTCCTATTAGGGAGGGTCTATTCGGCGTACCGCCTGAGCATCTTCAGCAAATGGCCGGTGAACTGATCCGCCCATCCATAGGATGGGACAATCCATGGCCAGCACCAGGTTTAAGCACCAATGAACTTTTTGAGCGTGCGGGTCAGGGGGGCTGGCTCCGTGCTAGCCCTGATGCGTGGGCCGAAGCGTTAGGCAAAGGCAAAGCCATACCGCTACCGAGGAAATAATGGCCATAGACCCTAACATGCTTGCGGCTTTGCAAGGGCCGCAGCCGTCTCAATCCCCAGGCCTGTTTGGCGTTCAGCCGCAGCATTTGCAGCAGATGGCCGGTAACGTAGTGCCAATGCCTGGCGCTTTTGGCTTGATGTTTAATACCCGTGGCCCGGCTGGAAGGACTGATATGCCGGGGCGTTATATATCTCATGGGCCAGGAGATTTTAGTGATGTACGTATTTATGGACCTGACCCTAGTGCCCGTTATTATGCTGACCCAGAAAATAAAGGCATCTATGAGAACTATTATGCAAGAAGGTATGGTGGCGGCGGTGCTGATGTTAAAACGTGGAGCCAAATGCACCCTAGCCCAAGTGAAATGATGCGCTACTTCCGTGAGCAAGGCTTACTGCCTGACTAATCATGGCCAATGGTGATGACCTTGACCCGGTAGTCACGCCGCAGAACTATGCTGCGCCGCCAATCCCTATTCAGCATGCGGTCCAGGCGCTGATGGGCGGTGCTTATGGGGTAGGCCAACAGTTAGCTAGCTTGCCGCAGCGTATGTTTCAGGCTAGTGAGCAGTTAAGAACAACCGGTCAAGGACAGCCTGGATCTCAATATGATCCCGGCCCTGCCGCTGAGACTATGCAGTGGCTGGCAGGCGGCGGTATGCCAGCGGCAGAACGTGGTGCGGCTGGTGCCTTTGGAGGAATACTTGCACAACATGCGCCTGCGGCGAAGCTTATGAAAGCGCAGCAAATGATAGCCAAGGGTGCCGATCCTGCGGAAGTATGGGCAACCACCGGCTGGGAACGCGGTGTAGGAGATAAATGGCGGTTTGAGATCCCTGATACTGGGGCATCAATTCCAAGGGGGCCTGAAGTATTGCAACGTGCAAGTGAACAAACTTTAGGTGATGTACTCAGGGGAAAGGAACAAACTTTAGGTGATTACCTCCAACATGAGCAACTGTATTATCATTATCCAGAATTGGCGCAACGGCCAGTGTTCAATGCGCCTGAAGATTATGCTGGTATGTATGGCCCAGAAACCGGTGAATTTTTATTTAATAAGCTTATGTTTACCCCGGGATATAATGATCCGATACACAATGCCCTTCATGAAGTACAACATGGGATTCAACATATTGAAGGGTTCCCAAGAGGGACAAACATCCCTGAGTCCCAGCGTCTGACTATTCAAGCACTCAATAAGGCAGGCCTAAGTGATGACCCAGCAGTCCGTGAGATGTTTGAGCCATTGCGGCAACATACCTATGCCAGATTTGCTGGTGAGCAAGAAGCTGAAAATGTGGAGCGCAGAGCGGCATATGCACCGGCTGCCAGGTATTTGCGCCCACCATGGCGGACTGAAACGGTGCCACGTGCTGATCAAATAGTGAGGTACACAAAGATACCACCGCCTGAAAGCCGTTACATGATTAACGCTCTGACCAAATGAGAAAAGCCCAAACCGCCCAAAAGGTGCCGTTCCTAGCACCTGACATGCTATAATGCTCAGTCAATTTTAGGAGCTTAATATGTACGGGTTACCCGTCAATGAGAAAGATGCTCAAGAATTACTTGATAAGATGCTTGATTATGACCCAGCCACCGGCATTTTGAGGTGGAGGGTTGAGCGTTATAGGAAGCATCCTGGGGATATAGCTGGGTGCATTCATAAAGTAGCAAAGGATGATTATTGGCGGGTAACTGTTAGCATCAATTATAGACGGTATCTGGCGCACAGGATTATCTGGTTAATGATGACCGGTAAATGGCCAGTTAAAGAAATTGATCATATGGATCGTGATCCTACCAATAACAGGTGGGGCAATCTGCGTGAAGCTACAAGGACGCAAAATGGTAGGAACCTTTCATTGAAGCCCGCAAATACTACTGGGGTAACTGGCGTTAGTCCTGACGGAAGGCGTGGCGGTTACCGCGTCAGAATTATGGTTGACCGTAGAGATATTTACTTGGGCAATTTTAAGTCTCTTGAGGAAGCTGTTGCCGCAAGAAATGTGGCATCAAAGCATTACTTTGGGGACTTCTCAGGAAGCTGAAATGCGCAAATCGGCGACGGTGCAGAAAGTACCGTTCTTATCTCCAGATGTAATAACCAAGGTGATACCCGCACCTACGGATGGTTGGGATGCCATTTCCCCATTGGCTGAGATGGACCCCAAGCGCGCGGCCATCCTAGTCAACTTTGTGCCCCGCCCCGGCTTCGTGGAACTGCGTGGTGGCTACCTGCCGTTTAGCACTACCGGCAGCATGCCAGTTGAAAGCCTGATGGTGTGGCGCGGCCCAACCAATGAAAAGTTTTATGCAGCCATGGATGGGCACATCTATGACATCACCTCCGGCACTGCCAGCAGTGTGGTAGCTGGGTTGGGCAATGACCGCTGGCAGTACATCAATTTTACGTCCGGTGGTGGCGTGCACGTTATTCAGACCGTCAATGGTACTGACCCGCTTCAGCAATACGATGGCAGTTCCTGGACCACACCCTCTATCACTGGCCTACCGGGTGGTGTTACCACCAACAACTTCATCAACATCTATGCTCAAAAACAGCGTCTTTGGTACTTCCCTGCCAACAGTACCTTGGCCATTTTCATGCCTGTGGGGGCCATTACCGGGCCTATTAGCGGCTTTCAGGATTTTGGCACAATATGGACCAAGGGCGGCCACATAATAGGCATGGCTGACTGGACCATTGACGGCGGCTCAGGGCCTCAAGACTACGCCATGTTTATCAGCAGCCGTGGCCAAGTGGCCCTCTATGCTGGCACTGACCCCGCCAACGCTAATGCATGGTCACTGGTGGGCGTCTTTGACATAGCGCCGCCCATTGGCGTGCGCTGCCTTACCCGTGTTGGCTCAGATGTGGCCGTAATTACCCAGCAGGGTGTGATTCCTATCTCTCAGGCTTTGCCGTTTGACCCCAGCGCTGACCGCTCCGTTGCCATCACCGCCCGCATCCAAAATGCCATGTCTGCGGCGGCAAACCTTTATCAACAGAACTTTGGTTGGGAATTCATTACCTACCCCAACCAGCAATTGGCGCTGTTGAACATCCCGCAATCACCAAACATCCAGCAGGTTCAGTTTGTCATGAATACCTTAACTGGTGCGTGGTGCAGCTTTAGCGGCTGGAACGCCAATACTTTTGCGCTGTTTCAGGACAATCTTTACTTTGGTGACAACAACGGCAACATCAATCAGGCTTATATTTCGCTAGGGGATAATATGAACCCCATAGCGGCTGACATGCAATGCGCCTTCAACTGGCTTGACGAGCCGGGGAAGGTCAAGCGCATGACGATGATCCAGCCGCTGCTGACTATAGGACAAACTACCACCCCTACATTGGCCATTGATACTGACTTTGAAGTGTCAACCGCAGTTGCCACTGTCAGTGAGATTATTGGCGGCTCATTATGGAATATTGACCTTTGGGATAGTGCGCTATGGGCCGGAGGCAACAGGAACTACATTTCATGGCTGTCAGTGGATGCTTTGGGTCATGCCATGGCGGTGCGGTTGCGTGTCACCATCAATGGCAATGTTCCCAGCGTCAATGACATCCTTCCAATATTTCAGGTCAATGCCTTCAACAGCATTAGTGAGCTTGGCGGAGCTATATGACCGCTGGATTGCTCTTTAACAGTGATGAACTGGTGGCTAACTGGCTGTTTGCCTGTTACCTCCAAAGAAGGTATAGTTATGACCGCGCTGTGGGCTTAGTGCGCAATGGTGAGTTGGTTGGTGCGGTATTATTTCAAGGTTGGAACGGTGCGAATGTAGAGGTATCCTATTACGGCAAGAACACAATGACCCCAGGAATCATAAGGTGTCTGGCGGTTTACATTTTGCAGGAATTTGACCCGGCCCGCCTCACTGCGATGGTTCCTAAGAGGGCCAAAGGTTGGACCAGATCACTTCTCAAGTTGGGTTTCAGGGTAGAGGGCATAGCCCGCTGCTATTACGGCAAGCGCGATTGCAACCGCAACACCGCCGTCAGGCTGGTAGGTTTCAGGGAAGCAATTGAGCGGGTAGCGCGGGTGGAACCAACACTTGAAAAGGCGCAATAATGGCTGACCTTAACATCCCAGCACCGTCACCCAGCCCATCTGCCATCAATGCGAATTCAACGCAATTGCTGTCAAACCCCAACATTTATCAAGTACCGCAGATGCAGCAGCGGCAGCGTATGGGCTATGGTTACGGTGGTTTGCAGGTCCCAGGTCAGGCACAATCTAGTTGGCCTCAGGCTGGGCTTGGTACTGGTATGTCTCAACTTTCACAAAACCCAATGCAAGCAAATAACATGATGCAAATGATTGCTGCATTACAAGGGCAACGTCATGGGTAGTTCACCCCCGCCCCCTCCCTCACCTTATGCTGGTTTAGCCCCGGCTCAGCAAGCCGGTACGGCGCAGCAGGGCTTCAATATAGGGTCTCAGGCTGGCTCTGAAGTGGGTCAGCAAAACATCTGGGGCGGGTTGAATTATGCGCAGACCGGTACGGGGCCGGGCGGGGTACCGCTTTATACGGCAACTACTTCTTTATCACCGTCACAACAGCAGGCGGCACAGAATTACGTCTTAAGCCAGCTTCAAGCTGGTGCAACAGCACCGAACCTTCTTGCCACGGGCAATTACGGCAGCGGTCAATCACCATATAGCGCCATCACCCAGATGGCTGGTAATCAAACCAGCGGAATGCTGGGGAACGAAGTCAACTATCTCCAGCCGTTCTTTAACCTGCAAAAGACTCAAGAACAGGCACAGTTGGAAAATCAGGGATTTACGCCGGGAAGCACGGCTTACAACAATGCCATGATGCCGTTGATGACCGGTCAGGATCTGTCTGTGAGCAACTTCCTGGCGCAAGCCTTCCCGCAAGCCTATCAAATGTCAGCAGGTACCTATCAATTGCCGCTTAGTATGTCCCAGCAGTTAGCGCAGTGGGGTGCGCCGCAGATGCCTGGCGGTCAGTTTGTGCAGACCCCGCAACTAAGCACCGTACCGTTCATGCAGGCTTACGGCACAGCACAGGAAGCGGCTCAGGCTCAGTACGAGGCGCAACAGCAACAATACAATAACATGATGAGTGGCATGTTTGGCCTTGGCGAAGCTGGTGTGGGTGCCTTAGGTCAATTGGGCGGGGCCAGCATTTTGGCGGCTGCAATATGATTGACACTGGCATGAACATACAGGAAGCCCCTGAGACGTTACTGTATCAGCAGCAACGGTTGATTGACGGCAGGCGGCCTGTGCAAATGTTCCCGGCAAACTCACGTGAGTTACCATTGCCAGAAGGCATGCAGCGCTGTGAAAATAACCGTGGTGTGTTCCACTATAATCCCAATCTTATCACTGAAGGTAGAATTTTAGCTTTGAGTGCAATGGGCCGTGAAAATGAGTTCCTTGGGTTGGGACCGTACAGCAAAGCTGATGTGATGTGCCTAGCTGGCGATCATTATTTGGCAATTACTGAGTTCACCCCTGATTGGGTTGAAGTCCGTGCAGCACTGGCCTGCTCAAAAACGGCCCCTGAACAGTTGGACTATTTTTACGCTACCAAGGAGCCCGCTAATATTGTGATTTGCAGGGCACCTGACCGGCTAGAAAGGAACTAACATGGCAATTGGCACTTTGCAGGACCCCCAGTTGGTGCAGAACCAAGGGCTTGGCGTGTCACCAACGCCAGCAGGTACCTCTCAGGTTACCAGTCCATATGGGGGTGCTGGTAACATGATTAAAGCGTTGGTAAACCCACTTGTCCAAGCACAAAATCAGGTAAATCAGTACCGCTTGCAGCAGCTTTCACAGGCTGGCGGTCCACGGCCAGGGTATGGTCAACAACCCGGCCAGCCAATGAACATAGTTCCTAACAACAGTCAGTATGGGGATATGGGTGCTGCGTTGTTTACCCAGCCGCCCGGTGGGCCTGTTGGGTTTGGTACTGGCTCAAGCGCCGGAGGCATATGGTGAGATAAATGCCTAATCCAACTCAGGGTGGCATACAGCCGATCAAGACTTTGCAGGACTTGCCTGACCAGGGCGGCGCTATGCCTGCCAATTATGCAACGTCTGGCCAGATTCAGGCGATGCATGACTATGTGAAAGCCCTTCAAGGTCATCGGTTTCAGACGGTTGCTAACCCCTGGCAAGGCTGGTCAAATATAGCTAATGCGCTGGCTGGCGGTGTGGTAGACGCTGCGGCTAATCAACGACAAATTTTATCTGAGCGCTATCGGCGTTCATTGGACCCATATCCGCCAGGCATTGCTCCCCCACAAGGACAACAACAGCCTGGGCAGCAACAACGTCCATCTGAAGGTACCCCGGTTGCCATGGGTTTCCAGCCTGAGGGTGACGGCAGCGGCGGCACTCCTGTACGTGGCTCATGGTTTGGCAATTTTCAAGGCCAAAATACTTGGCGTGATAAAACTGATCAAGGAAAGCAAGCGGGTGGACAAACTGTTCAAGAAGCGCCGGGGATTGCACTGCCTCACCGTGCCACTTTAGGCCAGATGTTTGATGTGACTACCCCTGATGGCCGCACTTTTACTATGCGGCAAACGGACCTTGGCCCTGCTGCTTGGACGGGCCGTGGGGTTGACGTTAACTCTTCAGCCGCTGAGCAGATGGGTTACACACCCGAGAATTTCCCTACTGATGGTCGTTTTAAGGTCAGGCCACACGTTGGCCCCCAAAGTCAAACGGATCAGCCATTTGACCCCATTAGGATGGCCTTTAGCGGTGAGCCAATGAACACCGCAAGTGATGCCATGAATCCAATGATCTCAGCCCTAGCTGGTGGTCAGCCGCAAACTGCGGCACCTGCACAGGCCGGGGGACCCGCAGCCGCTGGCCAGCCGCCAATGCAGGTAGCTGCTGGCCCGAGGGGAGCCCCTGCAATGGGTGGCCCACAAATACCTGCTGGAGCCGCTCAAAACATGGTTCCTATGCGCCCACAAGTGGGCCGTCAACAATACATCAATGCACTGCCTGATTGGGCAACGCCTGAACAGCAGCAGTATCTTGATAATGCGTACCGTATGCAGAATATGCCTGTGCCGGTGCCAGGCAAGGGCGGTAACTTCTTCTATGACCCGCGTGATCCCAGCAGGCCGCCAATGTGGGTGCCGGAGCCGCAAAAGGCTGAATTTGGTTTGGGTGGTGGCCAAACCCGACCGGCACCATACCATTTTGATCAATATGGCAGGCTTGTGCCTGAGGAGGTAGTTGGTGGTTCCCCACCTTCTGAAGCGCCGCAACAGCCAAAAGGGGCACCGCCGCCAATCAGTCTAGGGGCTGATCCTAACCGTCCAGGGATTCCGCCCAGAATAGGCGCTCCAGCAGTTACCGGCGGCAAGGGAACCACTACGGCACCCCCAGCTACTGTGGCACCCCCAGCTACTGTGGCACCCAACGCCCCCACGCTCAGCCCTGACCAGCGCTTAAAGAGGGCAATTGAGAAAAAGACACCTAAAGCATCAGAATATACTGAGCCGGGGCAAGGGGGTGTGCAGCAGCAATTGCAGGCAGCGGGGGCGCCGTCTGAGATTACAACAGGTCAGAAATCCCAGAATATGCTCACTACCAAGCCACCTGGTATGAGTGATGCTGGACCGGCTGGCTTGCCTGCTGGTGCCGGACCGGGTAGCAAATTGGCCTATCAACCTGGGCAGGCCCCTGAAGTCCCTGTTGGGGGCGGTGGATGGGGACCTAGCCCATGGAATATGACCCCAGAGCAACAGATGGGCTTGGGCGTGCAACGTGAGATAAATGTTGAGGCAGGCAAGACTGCTGCTGCTGAAGACCTTAAGAATTACAATGATGAAATGAAGAGTTTGCAAACCGCATCCACTACGATGCAAAACCTGCAAAGCAAGGTGCATTTAGCTAATGATTTGCTTCATGACCCACGCCTAATCCAAGGGCCTGGTGAACCCATTAAGTATGGGTGGAACAGTATTCTTGGATTCTTTGGTAATCCGGATTCTGTACAACGGCTTAGTATCAGCCAAGCACTTGATAAGCTGAAATCAGGGAACATCCTGGCTGACATGTCTGCACAGTTAAAAGGTTTGGGGCAGGTCCGTTTAGCTGAAATCATGTTAATTGCGCAAAGCAATATCAGTCGGTCAAATACCCCAGAGGCCAACATGGCAGTCCTTGACTTGGCTGACCGTGCTATGTGGCAAATACAAAAAATAGCTCAGGTCCAACGTGATTATGACCGGGGGGTCCGCTGGGACGCTCAGGGCAACCCATTGCCGGGGTTGAGTAAGGAGCCAAAGAGCTATGCAGGGTTGAAGGAGGCTGAAACTGCCTTCATCAGGAATAACCCACTTACCACTGAGGATGAGGATAGAGATTGGGCCGGGCGCTTTGGCGCTACTGATGAACAAATGAAGCGTGTCATGTCGCTACCGCAATATGATGCTGGTGGCGGCAAAGGAAAATAGCCATGGTTGATACCCCCAGTGGGCCACCAGACATTCCCACTGATGAGGAACTAGAGAAGATGTCCCTTGAGCAGTTACAGGCGCTGCAAAAACAGCGTGCTGGGCCGTTCACTGGTACTGCCCCTGTCCAACCCGGTTATTTCACCAACACGCCAACTCAGGCAGTAGCTGGTGCCAAAGAGGGTGCCGCCAATCTGCTGGGCACGCCATCATTCCTTGCCAAAATGGGTTCAGCAGGGGCCTTAGGCATGAGCGGCGCTTTGGGTTGGGGTGAAGAGGTGCCAGGTGCTGAGCAGATCCAAAAGTTTGCGCAGCCATATTCAACAGAAGCGGTCTTGCAAGGTAAGTCACAATGGCCAGGGGTTGGGGGGCTTGCTCTAACCCCAGGGCAGCAACAGCCGCCGCAAAACTTTGCTGAGCATCTTGCTAGGAGCGGGGCAGCCAATCTTGTTGGTACTGCGCCATTGGCTCTTGCTGGCCCTGAAGCGGCAATGGCCGCTGCATTGAGATCCGTAGGGGGTACTGTAACAGGTGAGACCGCAGCTAAGGCCATGGAACTGGCGCAAACCCCTGAAGCTGCTCCATGGGCTAGGGCTATTGGCACGTTTGCTGGCTACGGTCTCCCAGGTGGCCTGCCAACTGGTGGTTGGTCTAGTGCGGGGCGGCAAGCTCAAAATGCGCGGACTGCTGCTGCTAATACTTTAAGGGGAGCTGGCTTCCCGGTCAGTATTGCAGAGGAGAGAGGGTCACGGTTGATGGCTATGGGTGAACAGTACCCCTCAGACCGATCAGCCGTGAAAGAACTGATTGACAGTAAGCTAAATACCCGCATCCCGTCGCAAGCAACTGGTAATCCACTTAATCATGATCTGAGCCAAGCAATGCTTAATGCTCAAAGTGCCGGTGCCAGTGGCGGCCAAGCCAGGGCAATGGCCAATCAAATAGGGGAACTTGGCAAAGTAACTAACAAGAAGGGCCGAATCGACGCTGACGATTATTTCAGGTTCAGCCAGCGTTGGGGGCAGAGTCAAAACCCCCGTATGAACGCATTAGCACAAGTTCTTGACAAACACATGGCTGATCAAAATGCGGTATGGGGTACCCATCGCCCCAACCTTAGTAATATAAGGGAGTTAGGCCAATTAGAGAAAGCTCAGGAGCGTGTTCCGTTTCCCGAACCCTTTAACCCAGGTCATGCTATAGGGGCAGCAGCAGGTGCGGCGGCCCCTATCCATTATTATATGGGGGGCACGGTAGGACCAGCACTTGAAGCCAGTGCGCTTGGCCTGATGTTGAAAGCACCAGAATTAGCTCAGGCTCCTGCACAGGCACTTAGTCCGCTCTTCAGGTCAGCGCCGGGGCAAGCGTGGATGCGCGGTTGGCCTACGAACCAAGCGGCTACCTATGCGGCGCTGTTGGCTGGCCCAGGTCAGCGTCTTGGTAAGGATATTGCGCAGCCGCAACAATAGATCATATAGTTTACAGAGTAACCAGGTTGCCACATATGAAACCAATATTGCCCATGCTAGGATGCGACCGGGCGTTTCATCTGGGGTTAGTTTGGTAGCGTAAATGTAACAAAGGTAGATAATAATGCCTAGCTGGAATAAATACCACATGAGGGAGACCTCCAATTCCTAGGAATGGTAGCGGGACATATAGCTTGCCACAGGCAGCCTTCGTGCCTGGCACCACTATTTCATCGGCAGCGATGAATAGTGACCTTAGTGACATTGCCAATGCTCTGACCAATTCAGTGGCGGCAGATGGGCAGACACCACTCACTGGCGGCATCAAGTTTGGCAACGGGTCAATAGGTTCACCCTCCATCAGCTTTACGGCTGACCCTACGACCGGCGTTTACTTCCCGGGCAGCAAGCAGTGGGGTGTCAGTGTCAGCGGTACCGCAGCATTTACCGTCAACACAAACAATGCCGGTACCGGCCAGAATGGCTCTATTGTCAGCCAGCTTAACGGTGCAGTATTGGCACCGGTTGGGATAGTGCAGGATTTTGCTGGTAGTGCAGCACCAGCGGGTTGGTTCCTGTGCTATGGGCAGGCCATTTCACGCACCGGCTACCCTGAATTGTTTCAGGTCATAGGAACTACTTTTGGTACGGGTGACGGTAGCACTACGTTCAACCTGCCTGATGCTCGTGGCCGTGTTACCGCTGGTGTTGATAATATGGGTGGTACCCCTGCCAATCATCTATCCAGCGCAGCTTTAGGTAATACTGGTGGCGTTGACAATGCCGCAGTTCCTATCCTTCAAGCCAATTTGCCTAATGTGAATTTGTCTACCTCAAGCATTGTAGTTAATGATCCAACACATTTTCATAGCATTACTGGGTCCAACCAGTTAGGCGGCACTGGAGGCCCCACCGGCACAACCGTGAACGCTGCGGGCGCTGCAACGGGTAACACCAATGCCGCAGGCACTGGTATTTCACTTAGCGGTAGTGTGCCATTAGGCGGCAGTGGTACTCCAATCAGTACCTTGCAGCCTACTATCATCTTCAATAAGATCATCTTTGCTGGGAGGGTGTAATGAAAAAATGGTTGTTAGCGTTTATACTGACATGTGTATCATTACCGGCGCAGGCCGCAACTGATGTTTGGCTATGACTGAACTTGAGAGATTAATGGTAAAGGCTGTGCCAGATCCAAATTCCGGATGCTGGCTATGGATCGGTTCCCTTGATGGGCAGGGTTACGGCAATTTCTGGTTCCGTGGCAGACCTGATAAGAGTCACCGTGCCAGTTATGTTTTGCATAAGGGGCCAATTCCAGTGGGTCGTGATATTGACCATTTATGTCGAGTACCAGCCTGCATTAACCCTGACCATTTGGAATGCGTAACTCACGCAGTTAATTGTGAGCGTGGCTTAGTCAATCAATATCGCGACGCTACTCATTGCATCCGTGGTCATCCATTTGATCACATCAACAACCGAGGTGGGCGTTGCTGTCACATCTGTGCCCGAATGAGAAACCGTCAATATGAGGAGCGCCGGAGGGAAACGATATGTCGATCAGGATAATTGCAACTCTGCTGCTGATTTTATCATCTATTCCTGCTTATGCAGCAACTGATGTATTTCTATTTTATGGATGGGGACCTAACGGGTGGAGTTCGGGGATTGACCAGATCGCCCGTAGGGTTCGCACACTTAGGGGAGTCAACAGCGTTCACGTGTATGATTACAGGGAG
>Ga0310916_10000825_pt1 | contig 17689 bp, 14 predicted proteins | sample GREbulkMGLF176_FD_203444 | JGI IMG/M metagenome (GOLD analysis project Ga0310916, IMG submission 203444) | Lab enrichment of tropical soil microbial communities from Luquillo Experimental Forest, Puerto Rico - GRE.bulkMG.LF176 | ecosystem: Environmental > Terrestrial > Soil > Tropical forest >...
CAAGTCGTCCGCAAGATTCGGATGCTCCTGGAGACGTGGGATGTCGATCGGATCGGCAATCAGCAGAAGATCTTTGGCCGTTCGAAAGAGGAAGGGGCGCCGCTGAGCGGCAAGGCCGAATTCGATACGCCGAATTTCGCCACAAAAGACGCCGACGGCAATCCGCTGATCGATCCGTTATCCCACGTCGGCCTGGCTGCCAGGGAAAACAATGACGGCATCATGATCCGTCGACGCCCCTACAACTACACCGATGGTCTCGACGCCAACGGCCAACTCAACGCCGGCCTGCTCTTCATCTCATACCAAAACGATCCGCAGAATTTTGTTCGCCTGCAGAATCGACTCGGCGCCCACGACCTGCTCAACGAATACATCCGCCACACCGGATCAGCTATCTTCGCTGTGCCGCCCGCGCCAGCCGAGGGCCACTACATCGGGCAAAGTCTGTTCAGCTGAAGAACGTTTCGGTCCAGGGGAGCCACTTTGCCTTTCGGTCGATCGCCGATTCAGGGGATTCATCCTTCGTTCTCCAATTGGTAACCCGCCAGACGAGTCTCAAACGCGCCCAAACGGTTCCAGCGAAGGTCCTCTATCTCGACGGTTAGGGACTAAAGCCTCACTACCGATGCCCGTCGCGGCGTCTAACGTCACTCGTGATGAAAGGAGAACCAATGTCAGCACCCGTCAAGCAACTCGGCATCGTTGTCGCGGTCGACGGCTCGCCAGCATCGAATGCCGCCGCCTTTTGGGCGGCCCGCGACGCGGCCCTGAGAAACATTCCGCTGACCGTCATCAACGCGGTGGCCACCCCCACCACGACCTGGCCGCCCGTTCCGTACCCCGAATCTCTGGCGGTGCGACTAGAAGACGAGGGCAAGAAGGCCATCATGCACGCGATGAAAATCGCCGAAGATGCGATGCCGGCGGACCGAAAGGTCACCATCGGCAGGGAGTTGGTGTACTCCAGCCCGGCGCCGGCCCTGATCAAAATGTCCGATCAGGCGGAAATGATCGTTGTGGGCACCGCCGGACGAGGATTGCTGGCTCGCGGCGTGCTTGGTTCGGTCAGTTCGACCGTGGTGCGCCACGCCGGTTGTCCGGTGGCGGTCATTCGTGACGAAGAACTGCCGGACCCACAGGATCCGGTCCTGGTGGGAATCGACGGCTCGGCGGTTTCTGAACACGCGACGGCGATCGCGTTCGACGAAGCGTCTCGTCGCGGCGTCGATCTGATCGCCCTGCACGCGTGGAGTGACGTCACGACCGAAGTTCCGGCATTGGATTGGGCGACGGTGGAGGAGGAGGCGCAGCGCAGTCTCGCCGAGAGCCTGGCAGGCTGGCGACAGCGCTATCCGGACGTGACGGTGCACAGAGTGGTCGTGCGCGACCGGCCGGCGCGAAACCTCATCGAGCAGGCGGAATCCGCGCAGCTTGTCGTTGTGGGGAGTCACGGCCGAGGAGGTCTCACGGGCATGCTGCTGGGCTCAGTCAGCAACACGCTCGTGCACTCGGTACGGGTACCCGTGATCGTCGCGAAGCCGGCGTCGTCGTCCTAGCTGAGCCCGTAACCGGGCTTAAGGACGTCGGCCGTCCACGCGCACAACGCCGCAACGTCGCGTCCGGCGCGCATGACGGTCCCGTCCGGTCGCACCAACGCGGCATTGGCGCGTCCCCGGTGCAGCCATCTCCCCAGTGCACTGTCCGGTCGGGGATCCAGTACGACGACTCCGCGACGCCGCAGCGACGCTTCGTCGGCGGCGCCGGGACGACTGGTCGTGATGAACGCGAATCCGGTGCCGACCACATCATCGAGCCGTTGGCCACTGGGCAGCAATGGATTCGGGCACAGCGAGCCGGCGAGCCGGCGCGGTCGGCGGGATTTGCGGACCAGTGCAGAAGCACGCAGGGCCGGCGTGGCGGAGTCGACAACCTTGTCGCGCAGACCGGGGATCATCCGAAGGCGGGGGAGCACCGCGCGCCGCGCCACGTTGCCCGCGCGGCCGCCGCCGGTCATCGCCCAGCCGACACCCAACGCCAACCGAATCATGTGCCGGGCGTGCGGCTTACGTTCCTGCTCGTAGGTGTCCAGAACGACAGCAGCCAGCGTGCCGTCGTGGACTCCAGCAATCTTCCAGGCGAGATTGGCCGCATCCCGTAACCCGGCTCCCATACCCTGGCCGACGAACGGGGGAGTGAGGTGCGCCGCGTCGCCGAGGATGAAGACGTTCCCGCGGCGCCACCGATCCGCAACTTGGGCGCGGAAGGTGTATTCGGCGACCCGCAGCAGCGTCAGTTCGGTGTCGGCGACATCGGCGGTCCAGGGCGCGATCAGCGGTCGCAGTGCGTCCAGGCTGCCGAAGTCGTCGGCGGTTTCGCCGTCCAGCAGCTGGAACTCCCACCGGTAGCGGGCGGGTCCGATGCGCATGTATGTTCCCGCGCGCACCCGGTCGCAGACTTGGTGCACGCCGTCCCACTGATGGAGGTCGGCATCGCTGGCGACATCGACGACCAGCCAGCGCTGCTGGAAGTTCAAATCCCGCATGGCCGAGCCCATCTGGGCACGCACGATGCTGTTGGCGCCGTCGCAGCCCAACAGGTAGTCGGCGTCGATCCGGTGAACGCGGCCATCGGAGCGATCTGTGAACGTGACGCGTACGTATTTTCCGCTGTCGGTCAGCTCGGTGACCTCGGCGTCGCCGCGTAACCGGGCGTTTGGATACCGCTTCAGATTCGCGCGCAGCAGCGCCTCCAACTCCGGTTGGTCGAACATGTTGGCCTGCGGAAAGCCGTTCGGACTTCGAGACGGGTCCCGGCTGAACTCGGCGAGCACCCGCGATCGCCGAGATCCGTTGTCGAGCAGCCGCAAACCCAGCGCGGGCCGCGAAATCGCCGCGAACTCATCGGCAATGCCAAGGCGGGCGATGACGCGGTAGATCTCGTCGTCCAGGTGCACGGCGCGTGGCTGCGGGTAAACACCGGGCCAGCGGTCGAGGACCAGGCAATCCAGCCCGTATTGCGCCAACAGCGTGGCGGCGGTGATTCCCGTCGGTCCGGCGCCGACGATGACGACGGGAACGCGCTGAATGGCGTTCTCAGTCACGCGAATCGGACTGTCGCGCGCTGCGTTCCGAGATCAATGGCCCCGTCGTCGGTGGCCACCGACGCCTCCACGACGTCGCCGTGCTGGAGGTATTTGCGGTTCCGGGCCTGGCTGGTGAAGAACATCTTCCACTTAATGGCCGGCGGCAACAGGTTTGCAATGAGCTGCGCCGGCTTTGGCGGGGCGCTCAGCGCGGTGCCGATCGGGGTTCCGGTGAGCACCAGATCACCGGCGGCGAGTTCCTGGAACTGGCTGAGTGACTGCAGCGCCTCCAGTGGCCGATACAGCATGTCCCCGTCGACGAGCGCGTTTTGCCGCTCCTGGCCGCTGACGCTCAAGCGCAGCCGCAGATCGCCGAACCGCTTGAGCTCGTCGGCCGTCAGCAGGACCAGCTCCGGTCCGACCGGGGTGAACGTCGGATAGGACTTTGCCTCGTAGAACTGCGTCTGGGGAAGTTGGATATCACGCGCGGAGACATCGTTGGTGACGACCAGGCCGGCGATGAACTCGGCCAGATTCGCGTCGGAAATGGTTGTCCCGACGGGGATTGCGCGCCCGATCACCAGCCCGATCTCCACCTCGTAATCGAGCAGCTTGACGTGCGGTGGCTTGACGATGTCGTCGAACGGGCCGTTGATGGACGCCGAGGCCTTGCGGAAGAAGGTCAGCGGAACCGATGCCGGGTCCATGCCCGCGTCCTTGACATGCGACTCGAAGTTGGTCATTTGGGCGACCACTCGGCACGGCCGGGTCACGGGCGAGATCAGCTTCAGGCTGTCCACGGCGACGGTGTCAGCGCTGGCGGAGGCGGCCGCGATGGCGGCTTCGAACGCGGCTCGGTCGGCCAGCAGCCCGGCGGTGGTGGTGGCGGCGATGTCGATCTTGACGGCGCCGTCGGCAGTCTTGAGCCACCAGGCGTCGGCGGTGTGCAGCACGGAAACGGTCATGAGGTGGCCACTTTCAGTAGGCCGACAAGGCGGCTGATATCGAACTCATTGCTTGCGCGCAGCGCGGTCATCATCGAAACCAATTCGTGGCGAGTGGATTTCAGGTCGGTTCCGAGGAAGTCTTTGGTCGCCGGTGGCCCCCATTGGGCTAGCCCGGACGCGGTGAAGGGCGCCCAGCCGGGTTCCAGGGTGTCGTCAAACAGGTCACCGTCGGCGAAGTGCTCGACAAGGAAGCCATCGGGATCGCGCCAGTAGTCGAAGATCTGACTGCCCTGGATGTGCCTGCCGATTCCCCAGGAACGGAAATATCCCCGCTCCCTGAGGTATTCGCCGCCGGCGGCCAGGGCGTCGAGGTCGCTGACCTGATAAGCCGAGTGGACGTAACGGTTGGCTGGACCCAGCGCGAGCGCCAGGGTGTGATGGTCGGCCGGCGTCGATCCCCGATCGCAGCGGATGAAGCTCATGGTCGGCCCGCGTTCGCGTTGACCGGGGAAGAACATGAAGTCGCTGACGATCATCCCCAGGTTGTCCAGATACCAGTTCAACGCCGCGAGGTACTTCGTGGACTGCACCACCAGGTGGCCAAGGCGCTGCACTCGCGTGGGCACACGCGGGGGACGCTGGGCGGTATTGGTGCGCCGCACGTCGTGCCCGAAATTGAAAACGTGGGGCTGCTGGCCGGGTAGCTCGGGCAGCTCGTGCATGCCGGCGACGACGCGCACCGGCATGCCGCTGGGGTCGATCAGGTCGACCGTCAGGCCGCCGATGTTCTCCGGCAGCGACCGCGTGGGAGCACCGAATTTGTCGGCCAGGCGCAGCACGTCGACCTCGTCGCATGCCCGAAACGCCACGCCGGCGAATCGCGTGCGCGGCCCGCGGCGCAGGATCACACAGGGTCCTCCCGCCTGCGTGCCACGCAAGTGCAGCTCGTCAGCGCCGTGGTGTGCCGTCTGGAAGCCGAAGGCGCGCGCGAAGGCCTCCGCACGCGTCAGGTCCGGCTTCTCGAACTCCAGCCACGCGAGGTCGGCGACTTTGATCACCGGGTTGCGGGACCGGCCGGGGTGTTCGCCGCGCAGCGCCCCGTGCTCGCTGTGCAGGTCGCGGTGGGTGTTGTTCGTCAAATCCATGAGCCTCTCCAAGTGAACTGACGAAATCGTCACATACAAGGGGACGCTCAGTCAAGAGTTTCTGACGAAATCCTCAGCAGTGATGCATACTGCTAGTGATGAGCGCGACGCCTAACGGTTCAGAACCCAGCCGCCTGGAGCGGCGCAAACAGCGCACCAGAGCGGCGCTGGTCAAGGCTGCGCAGAGGCTGATCGCCGAGGGAAAGGTCAACGTGCCGGTCTTGGAGATCACCCGGGCCGCTGACGTGGGAATGGGTTCCTTCTATAACCACTTCGACAGCAAGGAGCAGTTGTTCGAGGCGGCCGTCGCCGACGTGCTCGATGCGCACGGAGCGATGTTGGACCGGCTCACCGCCTCGATCGGCGACCCCGCGGAAACGTTCGCCGCCAGCTTCCGGCTGACGGGCCGGCTGTTCCGTCAGCGACCACAGGAGAGCGAGATCCTGCTGGTTAACGGCCCGGCACTGCTATCGTCCGATCGCGGCCTGGCGCCCCGCGCCCTGCGCGACATCAAGGCCGGCGCGGATGCCGGGAGATTCAAGGTCGACGACCCGGAACTTGCCCTCGCCATGGCCGGCGGTGCGCTTCTCGGGCTGGGGAAATTGTTGCGCGACGACCCGGATCGCGACGACGCGCGGGCCGCCGACACCGTCACCGAGAACGTCCTGCGCCTGTTCGGGCTCAGCGCCGAGGAGGCGCGCGAAGTCTGCCAACGCCCGCTGCCAGACGACGCGTTCGCCGAAACATAAGCCCCGATCAAGCCCGGCGTGTCGTCTGCGTGGTTGCAGTGTCGCGGGTTCTAGCAGGCCGGGGAGCCAACGACTGGCTGCGGTGGTTCGTCGAGACTGAAGCCACGCACACCCGCCACGGCTTGTCGTCTGCGTGGTTGCAGTGTCGCGGGTTCTACCGATTTCGAGTGTCTGTCGACCACAGGGTCGTGCAGCCCGGGCATTGCAGGTGGACCCGCGTCGCTTGACTGCTCAGCAGATACTGCCAATGCGCTCTGCAATTGCGCTCGCTGCGGCACTCGACGCAGGCGTTTTGGCCCCAGTCACAGTTCGGGCACGGCAGCCATGCGCGTCGGGAACGATCGGCGTGCGGATCGATCGGTAACGTACCCGTCACAGTAAGCCTTTCCATAGGACTTAGTTAGGTGAGGCTACCCCAATCCGACGGGCATGTAACTGTGCGCTTGGCCACAGAGCCAGGGCCGGCAGGACCAAGCGTGCTTACCCCTTCGGGCTGGCCGAGCGCAGGTCGTCTAGTGCGACGACACCGGTAACCGAGAATGCGACACGGCGGCCTACGCCGTCGTCACCGGCCGCGCCCGCCTCGGTCCACCGCACCTGCGCGGTGCCGGACACGTGCAGGGTGGCACCGGTAACGAAATCGAGGAACAGCAAGGCAGCCGCGCCGTCGACGGCCAGGTTGCCGAAGCTGTTGAACATGTTGTTGCCTGGGTAATCCGGCCACCACAGTCGGCTGGGGGAGTCTACTCGGACAAACCCGGGGGGACCTCCCCGGTGGGACGCGTCGCTGCCCTGTGTGGGATGGGTTGTGCCCAGGAAGAACGTGTCAGAAGCTGTGATCATTGCGCGATCCGCCGGGTCCAAAAATGTTGCGCGCCTTACACGTATCGATGGCGTGGCGGCGAACGCAGAGGTATCGATGTCGTGGCGGTGAATGTACTTAGGGCAATTCCCATATGACTGCTCAACGCGCACGGTCAGACCCGCGTCGCCGGCGTCAATGAGCGTGCCGTTGATCCGAACTCTGCGGCGTGTGGCGAAATCGATGGCGATCAGTCCGACCTGTTGACCAACCGGCATCTCGTGAAGGGGATCACCCCCACGGGGCAGGGCCGATACCCGCAAAACGTCTCCTCGCCCATGCAGGAAACCCGGTGGTGCGACCAACGGCGAAATCCACAGGGCACCGTCGCGGTCGCGTCCGCTCAGCGCGGCGAACCGTTGTGTCGCGAGAAACTTTGAAGCGCCGGCGGAAAGGTGGGCGGAGTCGAGCGCGCCTTCCAGGCGCTTGGCGTCGGCTTCGACACCGGCTCGGCGCTGTGTTGCGATCTCTCCCTCGTGAAATCCCATTGCGGTCAACTCAAACGTCCTTCCCGACTGCACGGCTACGGCGTGTAACACCGCCACCGCGGCAAACCTTCCTAGCGGGACGTACTCGCGGCCAGCCCGTCGTAGCTTGGGCAGTCAATCAAAGACCATTAGGCTGCCGGCGCGCGTGCAACGATCACCGGCACCTGCGACAACGGTTGAGTCGATCGGCAATGAAGCCGCTACATGTGTGGCTGCCGCGAAATCGGTTGCGGCAATTCGATTTTCACAGGCCTTAGCGCCACCGATTAGGCTGTCCTGCGGGGGCCGTTCCCAGCGGCTGAAACGATGCGAGCAACCAGCTTGCCGCCACGGATGACCTCAATCGTCTGCCCTGCCGCGACCCTGTCGAAATAGCGCCCCGCACGCTTTCGGAGTTGGTCGAGCTCGATCGGCCCACCTGCGTCCGCCGGGCTCGTGGTCGCCCCCGAGTCGCCGGCTGACACGATTCGCGCCAGTAACCCGCCGCCACGGACGACATAAACCGTCTCCCCAGCCGCAACCCGGTCGAAGCACCGTCCGGCGCGCCTTCGCAGTTCGTCAAGCCCGACCCACCCCCCAGCGTCCGCTGCCACAACTCCGAGGGATCGCGCCGGGATCGGAGCCACCCTCCAGTCACCGACCGACACGATCCGTGCCACCAGCTTGCCGCGACGGACGACATCGATCGTCTCCCCGGCGGCAACTCGCTCGAGATACGCACATGCGTCACTCCGGAGTTGGCCTAGGCCAATCACTTCCCGCATATCGCTCCGATCTCTGTGTTCACCGGCTGGCCGTGGGGGAGTTGAACCAGCTGTTTGCGCAGAGTCGCGGTGCGCTCCGATTCACGGCACTCAGAGCGTTCCCGATTTCCGGATCCGATCCCGCCAAGTATATGACTGTACGTGCGGTCAGTGTCAACGATCCTGCCAAACTGGATGACGGGTCGGGGAAGCCGGACGACGAGCTTCACGCGAAACGACCGGCGCTGGGCGGGACGGGCGGGGGTCTCACCGCCGACAGGGCCAGATTGAAACGAAAAGCGCTGTACCTCAGCAGGACTCAACGCGCCACGACCCCCGCCAGCATCTCCTTCCACCCGTCGTCTCCTGTTTTGGTCGAGTTTTGGACGGAGTACTTGATTCCGTCGGGCCCCACCAGCTCACCGCTCTGAGGAGCGTAGACGGCCAAGGGAGGCCCGCCTGGCGTGTAGACACACGGGTTGGGCTGCTGGCCGTTGCACTGCACCGTGCCGGTTCCGGGCCGCGACAACGGGTCACTGACCGGCGGCGGCGTCCCAGGAATCCGATCCGAGGGCGCCGGGTTCATGCCGTTGTCGACCGACGGCGCCGGGATCACCGTGCCCGGCCGCACCGACTGATCGCAGCGTGCCGCGGGCGCAGGACAGGTGAGGATCTGGTTCGGGTCGCCGTACCAGGGGTTGGTGCCCGCCGGAACGTACGGCTTGGTGTCGCGGCACTCCTTTGGCGTCGCGGCGCGTTTACCGGGGACATCGACACACGGAAGGTTGCGCGCCCCGCGCACGGCGTTGGCCGGCGTCTCCATCGGAATCTTGCAGTATGTTCCGGACGGCATCGGCGCCAGGCTGGTATCCGCCGGAGACCGCCACTGAGGTGCCGGGAGAAAGCCGGTCAGACACGGCGGGGGCTGGTTGATCGTCAGCGCGGTGTCGAGCGCGGCGTAGCCGGGGAAAGCCGCGGTTACCGTCTGGCCTTCCGAGCCGCCCTGCGGATAGGCCACCAGTATTTGCTCGACGCCCTTGTGGTAGCGCTTGAGCATGTCCAGCACGATCTCGAGATTCGCCAGTGTCTGCGGAAGCGACTCACGGACGTCGCTGAACACCGCGTTGACCTGGTCCGCGGTCGGCGCGGCTTGGGTCAAGATGCTTCGCACGTGCTGGTCGTTTTCCGCGCTTTGCGCGGCGAGGATGTCCAGGTTGTGCGACCAGCGCGCGATCGAGTCACCCGAATCGACCTGGCTGTCGATGATCGGCCCGGAGTTTTGGATGATGTCGTTGACATCTTGAATGTTGGTTTTGAAGTCGCCGGCGATCGCCTGCGTCGCATCGACCAGTCGCTGCAGCGCGGGGCCCAATCCGCCTACGGCTTGGGCTGTTTCGTCGAGCAGCGAGGCGATCTTGTCCTTGGGCAGCGCGGCCAGCCCGCGGTTGGCGGCGTCCAGCGCGGGCCCGATCTCAGGGGGCACGGTGGCCTTGGTAATGGTCTGGCCCGGCGAGAAGTATTTGCCCGGGCTGCCCACCGACACCAGGTCGAGATACTGCTCACCGACCGCCGACACCGAATGCACGTGCGCCGACGCGTCAATCGGGACTTGGTAGCGGTTGGAGATACTCATGGTCACGTGCGCGCCCGTCTCGGTCGGCTCGACGGCCGTGACCGTGCCGATGGTTTCACCGCGATAGGTCACGTTGGCCGTCTTGTACAGGCCGCCCGACGAAGGCAGATCGGCCTGCAGCGTGTACTGGCCGATCCCGGCCGCACTGGGAATCCGCAAGTAGTACCCGCCCAACACAAGCGCTGTGGCCACGGTCAGAATGCCGAAGATGATCAGTTGGCGCCAGATGAAGCGGGTCAGCATTGCCTATCCGCCCTTTCGACCAGCGGTCCGCCCGGGGCGTCGTTCGGGTTCGGCGTGTACCGCACGTCGGGGATCATCGTTTCGGGGTCGCGGCCCCACGATTGCTCGAGCGCGCGCAGCGCTCCGGAGAACCCGGTTCCGGTGAGGACCGCGTTGTCGACAGCGCTCATGGTCAGGTCGAGCGTCAGCGACAGGTTGAAGTAGTCGCCGCGGAACGACTTCGGCACGGCGTCGATGTCGAACGGCCGAACGAGGATCAGCTTGAGCGCGCGGATCAGATACGGTGAGCCGCGGCCGAGTTCCCTCAACGGGCACTGCAGCGACACCAGGTCCTGGTGGAGGTCGTTCCGCGAGGCGGACAGGTATTGGTCGGCCACCTGGCTGAGCCGTCCTGTCGCGTCAACCGCATTGATGAAAAGGTGCTGTTTGTCGGCGAAATGCTTGATCAGCGGCGGGAATTCGGTGAGGACCCGATCCAGAACGTCCGAGCGGGTACCCACGTATGCCAGCAGCCGGTTGGTGGAATCGATGGCCCGGGTGATGTCTTCGCGCTGCTCGTCGAGCCGGGCGGTGAAGGTGTCCAGCTTGCCGAGGAAGGCGCGGATCGGGTCGGCCCGCCCGTTCACGATGTTGTAGACCTCGTTCTGCAGCACTTCGAGGTTCGGGATGCCGCCTCCGCGCAAGATGATGGCGAGACTGGCCAGCGTCTGCTCGGTGGTGGGGTAGGCGGACGAATTCTTCAGCGGGATGGTGTCGCCGTCCTTCAGCAGCTCCGGGGAAGGGTTAGGTGGGGGGGCCAGCTCAATATGCTGAGAACCCAGGAGGCTTGTCAGCCCAATCTTGGCGGTGGCGTTCTTGGGTAACCCGACGCCCTTGTCCAGACGTAGCGTCAGCGTGGCGACCCAGTTCTTCAGTTCGATCGCGCGCACCGTGCCGACAAAGACGTCGGCCACCCGCACCCGGCTGTTGGTGTTCAGTGCCAGGGTGTCGGGCATCTGCACGTAGACGGTGTAGGAGCCGGGCCCGCTGCCCGGGCCACCGGGCATCGCCACATTCGCGATTCCGCGCCAGCTCGAGCACGACGTCAGCGCCACGGCCGCCCCCAGTAGAGCCAGCCCCTGCCAGGCCCGGTGTCGGACCCGAGAACCCAACGCGCACATCACGAGCCGGCCCCTGTCGACGCGGCCGCCTCCGCGGGTGGCGTCGGTGCGACCGGCCCCGGGACCACACCCGGTCCCGGCGGCGGCGGCGGGATCGGCAAATGCGGGGCCTGCACGCCGATGGGCGGCAACACCGGGTACTCGTCGTACGCATTCGGCGGTCCCGGCGGTGTCTGCAGTCCGGGCGGCGGGGGTGCGCTGTCCGGGCCACCCATCAGTTCGGCCAAGGATTCGGGGGTCAGCAGGCCCGCCGTGATCGGGCCCACCTGCGTGCCCTGCATACCCGGCGCGGCAACCCAGCCGGGCTGGGTGTTGCGGTGCGACAACGGGGTGTCGGGCACCCAGATCCCGGGCACCGTGGTGTCCTTGTACCCGTTCGGCGGCTGCAGCCGGGGCTCGGAGTAGGCGACTTCCTTGGGAAGTGTCTCGGCGGTGCTGAACAGGTTCAGGCCGAACGGCAAGTAGTTGAACTTGATCGCATCGAGAATTGGCGCCAGATATTGCGCACACAGTTCGGCGGATTCTTGATAGCCCAGCCGGCTACCCGCCTGAATCATGCTGCAGAAGAACTGCATTGGGTTCGCGAAGTTCGGGATTGCCGGGATGGACATGACCGCGCCGTGCGACGGGTGGTAAATCTGGCTGAGATTCGTCTCCAGCGTCGGCAGGACGTGCAGGGCGGTCTCCAAACCGTTCAGCGGCTCGGGTTGGACCAGCGTGGTGGTCACGGTGGCGAGGTTGTCGATGTCGTGGGCGAGCACCTCGCGGTTCTTGTCCAAGAACGGGCGCAGGGTGGAGAGCAGGCCGTCGAACTGCTGTATCGCGGTGGACAGGTCCCGGTCAGACCCGGTCAAACTATCGGTGAACTGCGCCAAATTCTTGTTCAACGCAACGAACTGCTGGTCGTCTTTGTGCAGGGCATTGACGAACATTGCCAGGCTGTGCACCACCGCGAAGAAGTCGCCGCGGCCCTCGTTCAGCGCGGTCAACGCTCGCGACAAGGCGTTCAGCGTGGTGTTGATCTGCTGGCCCTTGCCGGCCAACCCGTCGGCGAAAGCCTCGATGACATCGCCGAAGGGCCCCTTGGGCTGCTCGGGCGTCGGGCCGAGTTTGTTGATGACGTTGGCGACGCTCTCGCGCAGTTGGTCCCACTCCGTCGGCACCTGCGTGCGCTCGATCGGGATCACCGCGTTATCGGCCATCACCGGACCACCTTTGTAGGGTGGCTCCAACTGGATGCTGCGCGACGCCACCAGGGTGGGGTTCACGATCACGGCGGACGCGTTCGCGGGCACCTTGTACTTGTTGTCGTAGTGAAACGTCACCTTCATCTTGTCGCCGGCCGGCTCGATCTTGTCGACGGAACCCACACGGACGCCCATGATCTGGACCTTGTCCCCGGAATAGAGCGCGTTCGCCTCGGGGAAGTAAGCGACCACCGTGTTGTTGGTCAGGTTCTGGTAGAGCTGCCAGCCGAAGAACGCGGCGACGAGGGCCAGCACTACCACCAGCGCTCCGATGATTCTCCGGGGTGGATACCTGCGGATGTCGAAGATGCTGCTCAATTCTGGCTACCCCCTCCTGCTGCGCCACTGCCTCCCGTGCCGCCGGGGTTGATGAACGGGGCCGGCAGCTGCTGGCCGGGCCCCGGAGGGGCGGGTGGCCCCGGCGGTAGCCCCGGCGCGAACGTCGACGGTGGCGGCGGCGGGCCGGCCGGCGCCAGTTGCTCGGTGCGCGCGCCCGGCGGTGCTTGCGTCGGCAACGGCACCGGTGTGCCCGGGACGTCGGGAGGCGGCTCGCCCGGTCGCCCGGCGATCGGGATTCCCGGTGTCGGTGGCAGGCCGTTCGGGTTCGGCGGCGACGTTGCAACGTCGATCGGTGCCGGGAAACTGCCGCCGAATGGGCCTGCGGCTACGCCCGCGCACGGCAGCGGGTTCCACGGCCGCGGCGGCGCGTCAGCCGGCGGGGTGTACGAACACGCTGTGCCCGGTGGGACGGCCGGTCCCGGATGATCCGGGGTGCCTTCCAGCGCTGGAGGTGCGGGCGGCGGCGCGCCGTTGGGGAACCGGGTGCCGTTGGGGTCGGGCCAGCGGAATTCGGGCAGGCCGGCGCTGCGCCAGAAGTCCTCCGGGTCGATACCGCGCTTCTTGAAGGCGGCGTCGACGAACGGCTGCAAGATCCAATACGGCAGCAGATTGGACAGGACGATCTTGAAGTAGGGTCCCGATGCGACGGATTCCCCCAGCGATGCGGCGAATTGGCTTACGTACGTGAGGGTTTGAGCCAGGTCGTCTTTGCGTGCCGCCAGCACGTCGCTGATGGCACGCAACTGCTCAAGCACAGGATTCAGGTTCGGGTTGTCATTGATGAACCCCTGCACCTGTGCCGAGAAGGCGGAAATGTTCTGCAGCAGGGCGTCGATGGCCCGTCCGCGTTCGTTGAACGCGGCCAGCAGCGTCTTCGCGTTGACCAGCAACCGGTTGATTTGTTCGCTGCGGTCACCGAGCACGCTGGCTACCTGGTTGGCCTGAGCGAGCAGGTGCTTGATCTGTTCGTCGCGTTTACCGATGGTGTCGGAGAATTTGGTCAAACCGTCGAGTGCGGCACTCAGGTGCGGATAGGTCTGATCGATGGTCTGCGACAAGACGTTCAGCGACCTCTTGACGGTGCCGATGTCCCAGCCGGCGGCGGCCTTGACGATGTCGAAGTTCGCGTCGTAGAGCTGATACGGGGTGGTGCTTTGGCCCAGTGGCAACACCCCCCCGGGCGGCAACTCCCGGGTTCCCCGCGGCTCGATCTCGAGCACCTTTTTACCCAGGAGGGTGTCGGTCTTGATCGCGAGCCGGCTCTCGGTGCCGATGGTGTTGCTGCCGATGGCGAACTTGATCACCACGTGGTCGCCCTCGATGTCGAGCGCCTGCACCGCGCCGACATTCACGCCGGAGATGCGCACCTTGTCGTTCTTGTTCAGTTGACCGGTGTCGGTGAACTGCCCGTAGTAGCTCGGACTGGCAAACATCATCGGGATACTGGTGAAGCTTTGGCCGACGGCGACGACGAGTACCAGCACGGTGATGCCCATGAGCCCGGCATGGCGGCGGTTGAAGTCGGTCAGTGTTCTCATTGCGGAGTGCACCTACCCGTGGGCTGCTGCCAGAGTCTGACCGTGCGGACCGGGCCGCCGGCCTGCAGTCCGTTCCACTTGATCGTGAGGTCGCAGACGTAGAAGTTCACCCAGTCTCCGTAGAGGCCGATGCTGCGTCCGATCAGGTTGAGTGCGGTCGGTGTCTTGTGGATCAGATCGCTGAGCTGATCGCGTTGGTCGACGAGCGGCTGCTGAAGGCCTTGCAGGTAGTTGAGCTCCTTGTGCAGCAGCGCGCGGTTGTCCGCCAGCAGGTCGGCCACCGTTCCGGCGGAGTCACTGATATGCGCGACGCCGGCGGCCAGCGGATCGGCGTGGTTCGTCAGTCCGGTGATCAACCTCTCGAAGTTGTCGACGGTCTGGTCGAACTCCTTGCGATGCCGAACCGTGGTGTCCAGCACTATGTTCAGGTTCTTGACCACCTCGCCGATCGCCTGGTCGCGTTCGGCAATGTGCGCCGTCACCTGAGCGGTCTGGTCGAGGATGTCGTTGATGGTGCCGCCCTGCCCCTGAAACACCGTGATGATGGACGACGCGATTTTGTTGACCTTTTCCGGATCGAGCGCCCGGAACAGCGGCTTGAAACCACCGATCAGGGCGTCGAGATCCAGCGCAGGTGAGGTTCGGGACAGCGGGATGAATCCACCCGGCGGCAGGACCCGGTCGGCGCCCTCGCCTTCGCCGCGTTTGAGCTCCAGGTAGCGGTTGGCGAACAGGTCGAGATAGCGGATCTGCGCGCTCGTCGACTGGTAGAGCGGTATCGAGCGGTCGATAGCGAAGTCCACCTGTACCCGCTTGCCGCCCTCGATCAGCCGCACCTTTTTGACCTTGCCGATCTCCACTCCGGCGGCGCGGACGAACTGGCCGTCCTTCAGCCCGGTGGCATTGCTGAACTCCGCGGTATAGCTGTTGGAGCGGTTGAACCGCATCTGACCGAACACCACGACGATCGACACGGTGATCAGCAGCAGCACCAGCGAGACGATGCCGAGCTTGATAGCGGAGCCGGTGATTTTCATGGGTTGATCGTGTTGTCCCCGACTTGGCGGCCCCACACATACTCGATTGCGTACGGTGAGCCGGTGTCTAGGTGGTTGTACGGCGCGAGACTGGCGCCGGTGTCCAACACCAGACTCGGCGCCGGCCACAGATCATGGGTGATGGCCTGCCAGCAACCCGGCGCGCCCCCCGGCCCGCCACGCGCGTTCACCCGCGGCAGATTGTCCGGGTACACATAGGGATTCGGCGCCCCGCCTACCACACCGGCCAGCCCTAAGAGCCCCATCGTGGCCGCTGTGCCGGCCAACCCCGGAAGGGTGAGAATGCCACCCAACCCCGACATCAGCGCGGTCATGGTTTTCAGCCCATAGCCGTTGCCGCCGCCCGTCGTCGCATAGGCCGCGGGTTCTTCGTCGTAGTAGTTGTGGATGGTGCAGAAGAGCTCGGGGCTGTAGGTGTCGAGCAGCTGGGCGGTGGGCACCAGATCGGCGGTCCCCCGCTGCAAGTAGGGCCCGCCCCGCCGGAAGATGTCCTCGCCGGTGTTGCCCAACCCGGTCGCGGCCAACAACGCGGCATCCAACTCGGCTTCCTGCCGGTGCAGTGTGCGCGCCGTGATCACCGCGTTGTTGAGGGAGTCGAACAGGTCCGGTGCGGCGTCGGCGTAGGTGTCGCCCAGGGCCGCGAGCCGCTGAATGTCGTGCCGGATCTGCGACATTTGCGGATTGATGTCGTCGAGGATGGCGTTGCCGTTGACGATCGACTGCCCGAACTTGTCGCCCAACCCGGTGAATGCCTGCGCGGCGGCGGCCAGCGTCAGGTTCACCTTGACCGGATCCACCTTCTCCGCGATCGAATAAAGCGTCTCGAACAACGTGTTGAACTCGGTCGTCACCGACCTTGCGTCGATCACTTGCTGCGATGTGATGCGTTGCGGCGTAGGGTTTTTCGGCGAGGTCAACGCCACATACTTGTTGCCGAACACCGTGGTCGCCTTGACATTGGCGTCCACGTTGGCCGGAATCAGCCTGATGTACCTCGGATTCACGTCCAAGACGAACTTGGCCGCAGGCACCCCGTCACGCTGGATCTCCGAAATGCTCTTCACCCGGCCGATTTCCACGCCGTTGTAAGTGACCTTCGAGCCCGGATCCATTACCAAACCCGAACGGGGAGCCAACATCGTCAAGGGCGTCTTAGGCGTGAGCTGGCCGCGAAACTGCAACCACACGAACGTCAGCACCGCCGCGGTGACCACCAAGAACACCGCGGCCGTCGTCTTGTACGGCGGGATACGTGGCGGGTTCTCCTTCACAGGGGTGGTCATGGCGGCTACACGGTGAGGTTGAAGTTCGGGTTTTTGCCGTAGACCGCCATCGCGGTCAGTACGACCACGACGACGATTGTGATCAACGACAGCCGCATCGACCGGCCGACCGCTTCACCGACGCCGACCGGCCCGCCGCTGGCGGTGTAGCCGTAGTAGCAGTGGGTGGTCATCACGACCACCGCGACCAGGAGCACCTCCGCGAACGACCAGGCCACGTCGTCGAGGCGCAGGAATGTGTGGAAGTAGTGGTTGTACGTGCCGATGGACTGCCCGTACAACAAAACCGTGGTGACCTGCTGGGACAGGAAGGCCATGGTGATCGCCAACCCGTAGAGCGGGATGATGACGACCAGACCCGCCACCACCCGGGTGGACGCCAGGAAGGCGACCGACCGGATACTCATCACCTCGAGCGCGTCGATCTCCTCGCTGATGCGCATGGCGCCCAGTTCGGCGGTGGCGCCGGCGCCGACCGTTGCGGCCAGTGCCTGACCGGCGGCCACCGGCGCCACAAACCGCACATTGACCAGTGCAGCCAAAAATCCGGTGAATGCCTCGACACCGATGTTGCCCAGCGTCGCGTAGCCCTGGATGGCGACCAGTGAGCCCGCTGACAGGGTGATGAAGCCGACGATGGCGGCGGTCCCGCCGACCACGGCCATCGCGCCGGTGCCCATCCCCATCTGGGCGACCATCCGCAGCACCTCTCTGCGGTAGCGGCGCAGTGCGAACGGGATCAGCCGGACTGCGGTCAGTGCGAACCAGATCAGCTGCCCGATCTCGACCAATAACTTGGTCGGGGCCTCCCCGTATCGACTGAGGGTGGCCCGCGGAAAGCGGACACGCGGTGCGGCGGTCGCCGTCATGTCAGCGCCCCGTTCCGAACCGGACACCGATGGTGGTGAGCGCCGCGTTGACCGCGAACAGCGCGATGAAACACAGCACCACCGTCTCGTTGACGGCAGTGCCCAGGCCTTTCGACCCGCCGCGGACGATCAGCCCGCGGTAACAGCCAACCAGCCCGGCGATCAGTCCGAACGTCGCGGCCTTGATAAACGCGATCACCACCTCGGGCAGGCCGGTGAGCGCCGTCAACGTGGAGAGGTAGGCGCCGCTCGAAACGTTCTGCAGGTACACGCTGAACAGGTAGCCGCCCCCCAGGCCGA
>Ga0310916_10000844_pt1 | contig 17486 bp, 20 predicted proteins | sample GREbulkMGLF176_FD_203444 | JGI IMG/M metagenome (GOLD analysis project Ga0310916, IMG submission 203444) | Lab enrichment of tropical soil microbial communities from Luquillo Experimental Forest, Puerto Rico - GRE.bulkMG.LF176 | ecosystem: Environmental > Terrestrial > Soil > Tropical forest >...
CGCGTAGATGCGGTGCCTCGACGTCGTGGCGTGCGGTGCGGTGCTAGCACGTCGGCGTTTGCCAGCGTTTGTGCCTGGGCGGCCAGCGTCGACGCCCTGTTGGCATAGGCAATTGCTTCGGTGTCGTTGCTTCCTTGCCTGCCGTGCGCGGCTGCCAAATGCCGTTTCGCGTCTTCGAGCCGGGCCTGGGCCTCGGCGCCGATGCTCTCGCCATGCTTGGCGACGTAGTCGGAGATTTGGCGCAATCTGGCGTCCGCGGTGGACAACGCCTGCCCCAACGACTGATCGCCCCCTCCAATGCTCACCTGCCCGCTGGGGCCGGCGCGCCGGCGGTGACGCGCGCGAAGGAGCAGGAGAACAACGACGAGTATGACCACGACGACGATGACGGCGATGACGGCGATCGCGATAAGCGGCCAGATCCGCTTTGACGAGCTTGGCGAGCTTGCCGGCTTGGCCTGTTTGTCCAACCCGTCGGCCGCAACGACCGCAGCACCGCTCCAGTCTTTAGCGCCCACCGCCGGCTCAATGCGGTTGCTCCGCAGACTGCTTAACTCGGCTGCCGTGAGGCCTTGCAAGTTGGGCGGCACGCTGAACGCGTAGAGCTTGGTGTTAGTGGCCACGGCCAGCAGCACGTCGTGGTCGCCCATCGCGCTAGCGCTGCGGGTTTGGTCGGCCCAGTTGTCGGGTTTGAACCTGGAGAAGTTGTCGACGTAGGCCACCCACAGTTGAATGTGCTGATCGCGGTAAAGCCGGTCGATTGCCGAGCTGACCGCCGTCCGACCGGAATCCGTCAACACTCCGCTGCTATCAGTGATGTGATCCGTGAGCTTGGACGGTGGTTGCCCGCCGGCGGGGGTTGCCAGCAGCAACCCCGCTGTGAGCATCGCCAGGACTACACCGAACAGGCGAACAAGGCGCATACGCGTAATCTAGCCGTCAATCCGCGGTGGGGCGGGCGGGGCTCGAAGCCGTCGATTGGCGCTCAAGGTTCTGGGGCACTAATTTTCCTGGGGTGATGTTCTCAGCTGCTGGTGCAGTCGCGCGGTGGATCGCTCCCTTCCTAACTTTCGCGGCCGTTGCCGGCCTGGGTTTTCTTGCCGACCCGGCGCAGCTGGGTCCCGCCCCGACGGTGCGCTTGGCGGATGACGCCAATCCGTTGGCCGGCATGCCCTTCTACGTCAATCCCAATTCGTCGGCTATGCGCGCCGCGCAGCATGCCGATCCGCCGAGTCCCGAGTTGACCGCTATCGCCAACACGCCGCAGGCGTACTGGATCGTCCCTGGCTCTTCCGCGGCGACGGTCGCGAAGTACACCGGCGACGCGGCGGCTGCCGGCGCCATCCCGGTTCTGGCGATTTATGGAATCCCCCACCGCGACTGTGGCAGCTTCGCTGCGGGTGGCTTGGCGACGGCCGACGACTACCGCGGGTGGATCGACGGCATCGCATCCGACGTCGGCGCTTCGCGGACGGCGATCATCCTCGAACCCGATGCACTCGCCATGGCCGACTGCCTATCGGCTGACCAGCGCGAAGAACGCTACGACTTGATTCGGTACGCCGTCGACACGCTGACGCACAATCCGGCCACGGCCGTATACGTGGACGGTGGTCACTTGCGTTGGCATAGCCCCGAGGACATGGCCGCCAGACTCAACAAGGTCGATGTCGCCCGCGCGCGCGGTTTCAGCCTCAACACTGCGAACTTCTTCACCACCGCTGACGAAATCGGTTACGGGGAAGCGATTTCGGGGCTCACGAATGGTTCGCACTACGTGATCGACACGTCGCGCAACGGCGTCGGACCAGCGCCCGACTCCGGGCTCAACTGGTGCAACCCCAGCGGCCGAGCCTTGGGCACTCCGCCTACCGCGGCTACCGCGGGCGCGCACGCCGATGCCTATTTGTGGATCAAACGTCCCGGCGAATCCGACGGAACATGCGACAAAGGTGATCCGCCGGCGGGCACATTCGTGAGTCAGTACGCCATCGATCTGGCCCACGCCACGGGCTAGTAGGAGGGCCTCATCGGGGCACACGCACAGCGAGGTAGTACCCGTGCCGCCGGGTCTGGTCGGCTGTATACCCGATCGCCCTCCTGACGCCCTCAGTATCGATGTCCAACCAACGCTCGGTGCGCTGGCGCTCAAATTCACTCCAGGACGCCACGGTGAACCTTTCGAGGAACGTGTCGGGTTGTCCGACACTGTGATACAGCCGCCAACTGTGGCCACCCGTTCGCATCCGTGATCGCCTGACCGCGCTCATCGTCTCGATGAATTTTTCGAGGTTCTCGGCCGGCACTCGATAGCGGACGGCCACAAGCACCGGTCCATCGTTAGGGCATGGTTCAAACACGAGCCTCGGTGTCGGCCAGGCAGTGGAAACCTCGACGCTCACCTTCCCGGTGGACGGCCGCAGCCGCAGTACGGGCACGCTTAGCGCAACAACGCCCAGCACCACCGCCGACCAAAGCAGCGCGGTGTCAAGTCCCGCCCGCGTGGCAAGGGCGCCCCAAATGTACGAGCCAATTGCCTGAGATCCGGTGGAAACCAGCAGATACATCGACAACCCGCGGGCCATAACCCATCGCGGCAACGACAACTGCGCCGCTGCGTTCAACGTTGTCAACGTGATCAGCCAGGCCATCCCCGACAACACCAAAAACGGCGTCGCCGCCGCGAACGGCAACCAGATCACTGCCAGCGGCGCAGTACCGTAGGCGGCCGCGGACGCCGCCAGCAGCACGTTGTCTGACACTCTCTTGCGTAACTGTGCGGCAACCGCCACAGCAAGTACGGAGCCAAAACCGATGGCCCCTAGCGCTATTCCATATCCCGCGGCTCCCAGGTGCCATCTGTGGGCGGCAGCCACCGGCAACAGCGCCAATAGGGCCGAGGCGGGAAACAGGAAAAGGGCTGTGCGCGACAAGATCCTGCGGAAAATTGGAGCGTGACCAACGTATAGCAGTCCGCTAATGATGGCCTGGCCGAGGTGCTCTCGTTCGATCGGCGCGCTCTGCTTGGGTCGTTTCCACCCTGCCAGCGCAACGATTATTCCCGCGAACGACACCGCGTTGATCGCGAAGACCCCGGCGGGGCCGACCAACGCCACGGCGACGCCGCCAATCGCCGGTCCGATCGCTCGGGAGGCGTTTGCCGCGACGCTGGCCAGAGTCGCGGCCGCCGGTATCTGCTCGCGCGGGACTATCTCGGGCTGAATCGCCTGCCAGGCCGGTCCGGCCAGCGCGGAAGCGCAGCCAATGGCCACGGTAAACATCAATAGTGACGTCGGGCCAAGGCGACCGAGGTTTGTCAGCACCGCCAGGGCTAGCGTCACTAGCACCGCATACGACTGCATAAACATCAAGAACCTGCGCCGATCGAACAGGTCGGCCAGCGCCCCGGCGAACAATCCCAAAAGCAGCGTCGGGCCGAGACTCGCAGTCTGCACCAGCGCCACGATGACGGCGCTGCTGTGCTCTTCCACCAAGAACCATTGGGCCGCCACACTTTGCATCCACGTCCCGAGGTTGGAGACGACCTGCGCGATAAACAGGTTCCGGTATATGCGATTGCGCAACGGTGCCCATGGTGACGGCTGTGCACCGTCGGCACGCTCCTGATCCTGAGTCACCGTTGAACCGATTGTCGACAGCCCGTCTGCTCGGCCAGTTCGCAACAACGAAGCTGACTGGCGGCACCCGTTGCCGCAACGAGCACGGCGCGCGTCTTGGGCAAGGGCGGGAGGGATTTGGTCTCTGACATTCGGGCAACGCCTTTCGCGTTGTGCAGCGATTCGAAGTCTAAGACACCGCAAGACGGTGGCCGAGCTGATCGACGCCGAGGGGCTGTCGGCCCGTGTCGGCGCAGATCAGCTGCTGAAAAATAGCCTCTGACGTGGGGCGGGCGGACTCGAACCCGCGACCAACGGATTAGCAAGCGAAGGTTGTCGTTAGGTCGAAGTGATTGCCGAAAAGTGTTGTCACTCAGGCCGATTCGCTATCCACTGCGAACTATCGGCAACCGTTGAGAAGCCTCAAAAGCGGACATATTCGTCCAATAAACGCCGACCACGATGCATTTGCCCTGCTCACCACCGCCGCGCCTACGCCCTACGCCTGCGTCCGGTTGCCTGGTGGGCGGCCTGGGGGCCGGCCGGTGGGCACCCACGGCCGCGGAGACACCACCACCCCAGCGATCACGCCGAGGGGTTTCTGGGCTTTCGGGAGCCCGTCCAGCCACGCCCGACACGAGGCGAGCGCGGGGCAGTCCGCGCAGAGCTGGAGGGCTTGGGCGCGGCGCGCATCGTGCGGCGCGTGCGGGTCAAACACGTCGGGGCGCCCGCGACACAGCGCGCCGTCCGGGCGTGGCGTACAAGACAATTCGCTGGCCACGAGCCGCGGCAGGGAGCCGGTGTCACTGGTTCAATCCCAGTATCGCGCACTAGCATTACCGCAGGTCAGAGCATATTTTTGATCCCCGCGGCGCGGGTTGCAGTCAATATGCAGGCAATGGCGTTGGAGGGTTAGTCGGTGCTAGCCGCCGGCACCGCCGCCGCCGCTGCCGGCGGCGCTGGTGGTGCCAACCACTATGACGGCGCCGCCGGCACCGCCGCCACCGCCGATGCCGGCGGCGCCGGGTTGACCGACCCCTATCGCGATGCCGGTGCCGGGGTTGAACACAGTGACACCGAGCATGCCAGGATTACCGGCGGCGCCGCCGGCACCGCCCGGAATGGTTCCGCCGGCGGAGCCGCCGTTTCCACCCGTGCCGCCAGTGCCGCCGGTGATACCGCCGCCGCCTCCTCCTCCGCCGCCGCCGGCGACGATGGCGCCGGCGGCGTTGCTGCTGGCGGAGCCGCCGGTACCGCCGCCGCCGCCGGCGACGATGGCGGCGCCGCTGCCGGCGTTAACAAGGGCGGTACCGAAGCTGGCGGCGCCGCCTCCGCCACCACCACCCCCGGTACCGCCAGTGGTACCGGCGGCGCCGCCGCCTTGGCCGCCGCCGCCGCCGGCGGCGGTACCGCCGCCGGTCCCGGGGTTGGAGTCGGTAGTGGTCAGCGCGACCGAACCGCCTGCACCGCCGGTGCCTCCGGCGCCGCCCGCGCCGCCGCCCGTACTGTTGCCGCCGTCGCCGCCGCCGCCGCCACCACCACCACCGATCGCGGCACCGGTCGTGGTGGTGGTGGTGTCGATGGTGCCGCCGCCACCGGGGCCGGCGTTGCCGCCGTTGCCGCCTATGTGGCCGATGCCGCCGTTGCCGCCGTCGCCGCCGTTGCCGCCCCTAACCGTGACGTTGCCGGCGGAGTTGATGGTGCCACCAGCACCGCCGTGGCCACCGGCGCCGCCGTTGCCGTTGTCGCCCGCACGGCCGCCGAACAATCCCGACAGTCCCTGGGCTTGGCCGCCGGCCCCGCCGTTGCCGCCGGTGCCGCCGCCGCCGCCGTTGGTGCCGTTGACCGAGCCGGTCGTGGCCCCGCCGGCGCCGCCGAGCCCGCCGATGCCGCCGATGCCGCCGCGACCGCCGTTGCCGTAAATCATCCCGCCGTTGCCGCCGGCCCCGCCGACCCCGCCGTTACCGCCGAGGCCACCGTTGGTGGCGCTGGTGGCGTTGCCCGTGGCACCGGTGGTGCCGACTCCACCGGCCCCGCCCCGGCCGCCGTTGCCGAACAACCAGGCGTTACCGCCCCGGCCGCCGGGCTGCCCTGGCGCACCGGACCCGCCATCACCGCCGGGTCCGAACAACAGCCCGCCCGGCCCGCCCGGCTGCCCGGTCCCCGGTGCCCCGTTGGCACCCTTGCCGATCAACGGGGTCCCCAACAACAAGTTGGTGGGTGCATTAATCACCCCCCGCACGTCTTGCCAGGGGGTCTCCAATGGTTGCGGGAGGGCCTGCAACGGCGAGACATTGGCCGCCTCCGCGGCCGCATACACGCCCCCCGCACTGTTCAACGCCCGCACAAACTGGGCATGAAACGCCGCCGCCTGCGCACCCAGTGCCTGAAACTGCTGACCGTGGGCGGAAAACAACTCCGCAATGGCCGCCGACACCTCATCCTGAGCCGCGACCACAATCCCCGTTGTCGGGGCCGCCGCCGCCGCGTTGGCCGCTCTGAGGTTCGAGCCGATGTTGGACAGATCCGAAGCCGCCGAGGTCATCATCTCCGGCACCGCGATCACAAACGACATCCCGCACCTCCCACCGGCGTAACACGACCCGGCGGTCGCCCAGCTCAGGTGATCGTCCAGCCGTGCGGCAACACGCAAATCGTATCGCCGATGCGCCAGCACAAATGAAGTTTCCAGAATCTGCCGTTTTGGGGTTAAAGCGATAGCTCCCACCGCACCATGTCTATCGCGGCGACGACGGCCGGGTTGTCGGGCTTCTTGTGCATAGCTGGTACATGCATTGGCGTACAAGACAATTCGCCCGCCGGGAGCCGCGGGGAGCCGGTGTCACTGGTTCAATCCCAGTATCGCGCACCAAGCATCGTCGCAGCTAAAAGCATATTTTTGGGCTTGCATTTCGGCGCCGCTGCCAATGAAAACTGCCAATGGCCTTCGGGGCCACTACAGGCCACGGGTGTCCCACTGACCTCGCCCACCTCAGTAGGCCCCGTGCGGCCCGCAGGGGCACGTTTGGGGAGGGGGTCGGTAATCCCTATGGCGGGCGGCCGGCCGCTCAGGGCCTCGGCCTCGGTCGGGCTCATTGCATGAGACGAAACTCGACCCGTTCCTCGGCTTAGACTTCCGCAATGTTCTCGGAGACGCGCTATGCGCTGAACGGGGACTTGCGCGTCGCCTATCGCGCGTCGCGCGAAGGTTCCCGCGACATCGTGGTGGTCCCGAACTGGTTCAACTGTTGCGAAATTCTGCCCGAGCTACCGGCGATTCAGGGGTGGGTTGAGGCGATGACATCGCTGGGTCGGTTGATCTTTTTCGATCACCTGGGCACGGGCGCGTCCGATCCGGTCTCGACGGGTGCGTTGCCGACGTTGGAGCAATGGGCCGACAGCATCACCGCGGTGTTAGACGATCTCGGGAGTCGCGAAGCAGTCCTCGTCGCGTCGAACGCTGCGTTCGCGCCCGCGGCGCTGTTCGCGGCCAGCCATCCGTCTCGCACCACGGCGCTGGTCGGGCTTGAGGTCTATGCCGATCCGATGGCTGAGCGCACCGACGGGGTCGATAGCGAGGGGATCCTCGCTGAGATGGCCGCCGTGTGGGGCACGGGGGAGTCCACCCATGTCTTGAATCCGGACACGCCGTGGAATGAGGAGATCCGGGCAACGTGGGCGCGACATGAACGCCTGTCGGCAAGCCCACGGACCGTTGCTCTCATGATGCCGGTGGTGTCCGAATTGGACATACGGGCGCTGCTTCCGACCGTCCGCGTGCCCACCCTCGTCCTCCACCACACCGACGACCTCATGATCCCGCCCGAGTGGGGCAAGGACGTCGCCGATCACATCCCGGGGGCGACGTACGTTGAGCTCCCGGGGCGCAACGTTCTCCACCTGGTGGAACCATGGCGCGAGTCCTTCCAGGAGATCCACGAATTCCTCACCGGCCACCAGGCAGAAGTGGCCGATGATCGGGTTCTCGCTACGGTGTTGTTCACCGACATCGTGGACTCGACAAAGCGGGCCTCTGAGATGGGCGACCGCGATTGGCGCGCGTTGCTTGACGCGCACGACGCCGTGGTGCGGTCGCAGCTTACTCGGTTTCGGGGCCGTGAGGTGAACACGTCGGGTGATGGCTTTCTCGCGATGTTCGACGGTCCGCAGCGTGCGATCCGCTGCGCGATGTCGATCCGCGATGCGGTGCAGGCGTTGGGCATCGAAGTGCGTGCGGGGTTGCACACGGGCGAGTGCGAAATCCGGGGCGACGACATCGGTGGTATCGGCGTGCACATCGGCGCGCGCGTGAGCGGACTGGCAGGGCCGAACGACGTGCTCGTGTCAAGTACGTTGCGCGACCTCGTGATCGGATCAGGACTCGCGTTCGAGGAGCGCGGCGCTCACGAACTGAAGGGAGTGCCCGGCGAATGGCGAATCTTCGCCGTCGCGTAGCTTGTGCACCCGGTGTTACCGACTGGCTAGATAACTCATCACGCAAGGGTTGACGGACTGGCAGCCCACACCGACGAGGAAAGGCGGCAGCCGTAGTCGCCAAATCGGTGCTTAAAGAACCCGATGCTTAAACACCACACTTGCCGGGTAAACCGATGCGGTGGGACGCCAAGATCTCTCCGTGGGCGGATGCCAGGCGGCCCGGCCGCGCATCCGTGACATCGAGGCTATCGACTCCGAGCTGCGTTGGGTGGCGGCTGTTCGCCGTAGGGCTCGGGAGCTGGGTGGACCGCCGCCATTGCTAGACGTGGTGGATGCGCTGCTGGATGAACGCCTGCGGGCTCAGCCTCCCGCCGCCCTGTTCGGCGTCCTGAGCCATCCCAGCCTCATCCTGTAGGACAGATCCGTTGCCGCCGAAGCCATAAGCTCTGGGGCCGCCACCAGATGCGACATGGTCCATCCTCCAGCCGTCAACCCCCCAGCGGAAACAATGTATCGCCGCTCCACTCCCGCATTCGGCGTTTCAAGCAAATGCGCCGTGCAGGCGCGGAGTTTGGATGGCATTTGAGTCCCGTGTGCCGAGCGCACACTGTCGCCATGCCCGACTGGCAAAGCACGGCGCGGCCGGCCACCCAAACCCGTTGGCACACACGGGCTTTAACCGACTCATCGGCTAATCGGCCGCAGATAAATGGCCCGAATAACTCCGGTTGCGCCAAATTCACGCCATTTCCCTTTTATCGTTGTCGTTTCTTTCCGCGCTTTTCTTTTTCTCCTGAATTTATTTGTCGGGTGGATAAACCAGTCTCCCGCGGCCCGCTGGAACCATTCCCGCTTAAAAAAACCACCCCCTACCTGCGACGATGCGAAATTCAGATCCGGAATGGTTTTGAGCCGCGCAATTGTTTTGGGCCTTCCCAGCCATTGTTGTTGACGGTGAATTGTTCGTGGTCGCCATTCTTTGGCGGGGTTATTGCCATTGTTTGCGCACTGAATTGCGTTTAAGGAATGGCCTGGAATGGCGAATTCAATGGCACCGCTTGCGAATTGGGGCCTCCGGGCCTGCGCGCGGCAAACCATCGGGGAACCTCGGCCGGAACCATCCGGTCGGGGATGGTTCCTTGCGGGGGCGCGGGCGAAGGATGGGGAAACCCGAACCCCCGCAAGGAGGTTCAGTGCCCCTGTGTGTAGCCGTGGAGGCAGTCCTTGTACGGCCCACCACAGATGCCACAGCGCAGAGCACTGCGTACCTCGAGCGCAACGCCGTTGCGTGGCACGTATGCCTCGCTGCCGCACCCCGGGCACCCATCGGCAGGGACGGAATACAAGCCGGATGCGCACCAGTAGCAGTCGGTGGCCTGGTCGTACTGGTCGTACTGGTTGTCCCGGGTCTGTAGTTCGCGCAGAGCGCGTTCGCGTGCCTGGCGGTAGAGCACTCCTGCCGGTAGCGGTGGGCCGGTGATGGCGAAGTTACTCATGGTGTTGCCTCCTGCGGGGGTGGTGAGAGTCGAGTGAACACACCTATGTCGCCCCTCTGCTGAGCCGCGAAGACTTCGTCGAAGGCGCGGCCGGCGGCGCCTTGGCGGCCGCTGGAGTCAGCGTCGTTGGCGAGCATCGTGGCGTAGGCGTCGAGGCCGGGGTCGTTTGCGCGCAGCACTGCTTGGTGGCGTTGGATGGCTTGTAGGCGGGCCTGTTGGGCGGAGAACTGTTGCGCCGCTTGGGCTTGGCGTTCTTCGTCGGCTGCGCGGTGGCGGGCAGCTTCGGCGCGGCGTCTCGCCAACAACTCCTCGGCGTCGCTAACGGAGACGTGCCGAATTTCCAAGGCGTCGGTGAGGACCCGGTCGGGGCCGAGTTCGGTGATCAACGCCTCGACGGTGGTGTTCCATTCGGCGGCGAGCATCTGGATCGGGACGGTCTGGGTCATGGTAGGTCTCCTTGTCGGTATCAGTATCAACCCCAGGTTGGGTGCTGCGGTGGCTTGTCGGGCGCGTCCGCGGGCGTGGGGTGGCCGTGGGCTGCGGCCCATCCGAATTGGCAGTCGGGGCAGCGGGTTTGGCCGGGTGGGCAGGGCTCCTCGAGGCAGACGGTGCAGATGTGGAGGGTCATAGAGCCTAGTGTGCGTTGCGCTGGGCGCTGTGCGGGCCGTACGCGGACAAACGGGGCTGGGGTCGGGTGGTGGTGCAGGCCAGGCGGTTTGGGGGCGTGTGGGCGCCGTCGGCTTGCTCATGCGGTTTCGCCTTCCTCCTGGGCGGGGTTGTGGCCGTTGGAGACGGGCCAGCATTGGTCGCAGATTCCGCGGGTGGCCTCTTCGGGGGTGGCTAGTTCGCGTTCACATATCGGGCAGACGGCGCCGGAGGTGGGCTCCGGTGGTGTGGGGGGCGGCGTGGGTGACGGGTCCTCCGGGATGCCTTGTGCGGCAGCGTCAATACGGGAAGGGTGATGCCCCTTCAGTGCCCGTCGGGTGGCCGAGTTGTAGCAGCGGTGCCCAGCTGGGGAACGGCAAGGCGGATACGGGCACGGCACGGACAACGGTGTGAGTTCTGGCGGTGGGTTGCGGTGCGGCCAGCTTGTGTCGCCGCCGATGCGGCGGCCGATCTTGGCGACGGCCAGGAGCGCGGCCAGGTATCCCTCCCCGGGCTCGTCGGGGGCTGGGTCGAGTTCCAGCGGGCCGTGCTCGAGGGGTTGGCGCATGGCGCGGTCCTGGCGCAGGGCGCGCGCGGCGGTGATGATGTCGGCCGGCAGTGGCCGATACCCGGCGCCGTGGTGGTCATAGACCGCATCGACGGCGGCGAGCAGGTCGTCCTGGCTGAGTCGGTGCTTTTCGAACAGCGCACCCCAGGCGCGGGCCAGGGCGGCGTCCAGCTTGGGCAGGTACGGGTCGAAGTGGTTGCAGCGTTGGTAAACGGCGGCGGCGATCTGTGCGTAGTTCATGGTTCGAGCTCCGGTGTGGGCGGGTCGTCGGCGAGGGATTCGAAGACGGCGCGGTTGTGCGCGGTCTTGCGTTCGTAAGCCGTCTGGCCATCGAGTGCCTGACCGTTGCGGGACGCCCATTTGGCGGTGTTGCGGATCCAGTTGCGGTAGGCGGCGTTCCAGTCGCGTTTCTGGGCGTTGCGGGTGGTGCTGTGCCAGTGGTCGCGGAAGCGTTTGAGTTCGAGTTCTTGTTCGATGTGGGTTTGCTCGGCGCGCATTTGCGCGACGACTTCGGCGGCCGGGGACCAGTCGGCGGGGAGGTAGGTGGCTTTGGTGCACGCCCCTAAACCCTTTGGTGTCTTTGGGTTGGTGTTTATTGGATTGGTGTCTGTGCGCGCTCGTGCACCTTGAATCGCGTTTCGTGCATCTTGAATCGCCGGTTCGTGCACCTTGAATCCCGCTTCAATGTGCACGCTCGTGCACCTTGAAATGGGTACGGGGAGTAGCCGATAGACCGCGACCCACCCGCGCACCGGGTTTGCTCGCGCGGTCGGCTCAATGAGTTTCAGTCGCCGTCCAGCATCGAGCGCGGACAGCACGACACGTCTCCCGAATCCGCACATTTGGGCCAAGGCATCGACGCCGGGACGGGCGTTGGTGCCAGCCGGATAGTCGGCGAAGGTCTCCAACGCCAGCAGCACTACCCGCTGCGCGGGTGTCAGGTCGGGGCAGCCGAGCACGTATTGGCGCCATTGGCGGCGCTGCTCGCGGTTCACGGCGGCCTGCCGTGTTGGTCGATGCGGTGTCGCCGTGAGCGACTAATATCAGCCACTGTCACAAGTTCCCTTGTGGGGCGGGTGATATCGGCTTCTGCTTCTGCGGTGGGGGCGGGTTGGTGGTGTTGGCGGTAGGCCCCGAGGTGGCGCCCGGGGCTTCCGCGTCAGGAGGCCCCAACATCGTCGAGTTCGTCCGCTTGGTCGTCGAATTGCTGGTTTTCCCAAGCGATTAGGTCACTGAGCCGGTAACGGGCATGGCGGCCGAACTTCGCATATTTCGGTCCTTTGCCTAGGTGCCCCCAGGGTGGCTTCGGGAATCTTCTCGCGCTGGGACACCTCTTTGCGCGTCAACCATTCGTCGGTTGCCATCAGTCCTCCGTGTGGGTTTCTACGCGATACACCGCGTTTTTGTGTGCCATACCATTCCAACACTGTCCCGTAGGTTTCTGCAAGATGTGGTACCTTTTGCGTATGACTCCACAGACCTCCGAGCCGAAAGACTGGTGGGCACCCCGCGGATGGGCGGAGGAACAGGCGCTACGGGTCGCGCAAGAAGTGCGTCGGCTGCGCGGCTCGCGGTCAGCTCAATGGCTCGCGGGCGAGACCAAACAGTGCGGCCATGAGGTCACCCGGTCGGTGATCGCGGATCTGGAGAACGGGCGCCGCCGATATGTCACCACGGCGGAGCTGACCGTGTTGGCCGCCGCATTACAGACCGCCCCGATTGCGCTGCTGTTCCCGGCGCCACTTGACGAACAGGTTTGGGCGCTACCCCGGCTCAAGATGACGAGATTTATGGCCGCCGAGGAATTCTGCGGCAACGCATCGGGTTTGGCGTCGGCCGACAACATGGCCGCGCTGCAGCTGGCCCGCGACATCGCCGCCGCGAAGGGCACCCAACGGGCGCTGCTGATGGCGCTCGACGAACTGGGCGGCCATCCAGCGAACGTTGTCAAGACCATCCGCGCCGAACTGGAGCAGACGGCTCGGCGGATCGAAAAGCTGGAGGCTGAACGCGATGGCGGGTAGGCCACCGCTGCGCATCGGTGCGCACGGCAAGATCACCCGCACCTATCTCGGCGGCGGGGTGTGGATGGCCCAGTGCCGCTACCGCGATACCGATGGCATCGTCCGCAAGGTGCAGCGCCTCGGCCCTGCCGATGAATTCGACAAACACGGCAAGCTGGCCACCGACGCGCTCATCGAAGCGCTAACCGAACGTCGCGCACCCTCGGCCGATCAGATCGGTCTTGATACCTTGCTCGTGCATCTTGTCGATCAACACCTGATTCGGCTAGCCGAAGACGGTCGCTCCCCTGTCACCTTGTCCTACCGATTCGCCGCACGCAAGCTGACCAAGTTCATTGGCGGCCTACGAGTCGGCGAAGCGTCCACGGCAAGACTCGATGCGGCGCTGCGGTCCATGCGTGCCGCCCACGGGTCCACGATGGCCAAGCAATCCAAGACGATCCTGCGCGGAGGGCTACAGCTCGCCGTCATGGCTAACGTGCTCGGGGCCAACCCGGTACGTGACGTTCAGCCATTGCAGTCGAAGGCCAAGCCTCGCGGCGCCGTGGCGCTGCAGGCCGACCAGTTACCCGCCCTGCTGGCCCAGCTGTCGGCGTCGGCGTACTGCCGTGAGCATGACTTAGCCGATGCGATCACCATGTTGATCGCGACCGGCATACGGCGTTCGGAATTGCTCGGGCTCCGTTGGGCCGACATCGACACGAAGGTAGCCACCGTCACCGTCAGCGGCAAGCTGGTCCGGGTGGCCGGCGAAGGGCTTAAATGGATTCCGGCCGCCAAGTCGGACGCCGGGCTGCGCACCATGGCGCTTCCCCGCTTCGCCGTGGACATGCTGGAGAAGCGGCGCAATCTGCCGTACTTCGGCGAACAGGCGATGATCTTCCCATCCACGGCGGGCACCTGGCGCGACCCCAACAACTTCGCCAAGCAATGGCGCACGGCCCGCGAAGACCTCGGCGTGCCCGAGGTGACCACCCACAGTTTCCGCAAGACGGTGGCCGACCTGATCGACGCCGAGGGGCTATCGGCCCGCGTCGGTGCCGACCAGCTTGGGCACTCCCATGTGTCGATGACCCAGGACAAATACCTGACCAGGGGCCGGATCCACGCCGAGGTTGCTACCCTGCTGGACCGGGCGGTAATAAACGCCGAATAAACGCCGACTTGGCTGTCCGCTGGTGGGAAAAATGGCCTTTTACGTGGGGCGGGCGGGACTCGAACCCGCGACCAACGGATTATGAGTCCACGTCCGTCGTTTGCCCCCAATTTCGGCAAACGTCACAAACATGCTGGTAGCGACGCCATCGAACGATGTCGTACCCGGTTGTCGCACCGGTCGACCCCGGTCGATGGTGGCAAATTCGTCGACGGCACCCGAACAAGCGGAGCTAACAATATGGACGATCGTTCATCCAATATGTAGAGTGGGCGCTGTGCTACCCGCATCGCCTGATACCACAGCCGCACGGGCAGCGGTAGATCTGATGAATGCAGTGTCCGCCGCCGATGTCATCGGCCTTCGCGTCGACCAGCTTCCGGGGGAACTTATCGCAGAGGTCTTAAACGTGCACCCGCGCAACGGATTCGTCGACGCGGTACTTCCCGCTCTGCAACACCAGGCGGTGCGAAAGCCGCAGTCCACCATCGCCGGACTGTTCCGCACCGTCAGCTTCGAGAAGCTGATGCGCGGCTGCCCGTTGGACAGCCGATGAGCAACTCCACGCCGCTGCATCCGGCCACACGCCAGGATCGGCCGTCGGACGGACGCCGCGCGAAGGGGCTCCGCTCGCGAAATGCCCTCCTGACTGAGGCGGTCCAGCTGGCGTCGGTCGACGGTCTCGAAGGCCTGACAATCTCTAGTCTTGCCGAGCGGCTGGGTACCGCCAAAAGCAGCGTGCACGCCGCCTTCGGGTCCAAGGAAGCCTTACAGATCGCCGCGATACGACGCGCCCGAGAGATGCTCATCGAACTTGTGGTCGCTCCTGCACTCACAGTCCCGGCGGGTCTTGCTCGACTCGAAGCGCTGGGCGAGTCCTGGTTCTCCTACCTGCAAAGCGACGTCTTTGAGGGTGGCTGCCTGCTCTGCTCGGCATCGGCGGAGATGGATGGACGGCCCGGACCCACCCGCGATGCCGTTGCCGCTGTGATGGCCGAGTGGCTGCAGCTCCTCGCGGAGAGCATCGCCGCCGGCGTCGACCAAGGCGACTTTGCATCTAGCACCATGCCTGATCAGATCGCCTTCGAACTCAACGCGATTGGTATGGCAGCGAATTGGCATCACCAGCTGTTTGGTGGCCAGACTGCCTTCACCCTCGCCCGCCGCGCCTGGGCCGACGCGCTGGCGCAACTTCATCCTCAACCCTCGCCCCGCAGAAGGAGATCCAAGCCGTGACTGTCCTCGCCACCTTGACGCAGCGCAACCGAGCCTTCGCCGCCACCCACCCAGGAGAACGGCCCGCCGTGGAGCCGAACCTCAAGGCGTTGATCTTATGCTGCGCCGATCATCGAGCCGATCCCGCCCACGTGTTCGGCCTTAAGCCCAACGAAGCCGTCGTCATCCGAAACCCCGGCGGCAGAGTCACTCCCGACTTCCTTCGCACCCTCGGCGTTCTCGCAACCATCGCGCAGGTGGACCGCTTATCCAGCGGATTTGAGCTGATCCTCATGCAGCACACCGATTGCGGACTCTCCCATCTCTCACCAGAGACACACGCCGAGGTCCTTGCACCATTCCTTGGCGTTAGACCGGCCGAACTTGGCGCCAAAAACCTCAGCGACCCACGCGAAGCGGTACGCAGCGACATCGCACTCCTACGCCAAAACCCATTCGTACCCCCCACGCTGATCGTCAGCGGGCTGGTCTATGACGTGGACACAGGATGCGTCGAGACAATCGTGCCCCCCACCGCGCTGCGTGACTAGGAGACTGCTGAATTAATCCCGCGTGGCGGGGCGGGTTCGTCCTGCTGCTTTGGGGATGATTGGTGGGTGCAGGGTCGAGCGGATGATCAGCGTGAATTGTTGGATGCGGAGTCGGTGGCCGGGCATCTTTTGAAGTCCGACAGCATGTTTGCGTTCCTGGCGGCCCATCGCAGCGAGTTGTTTCCTGAGGAGATGTTCGCCGATCTGTTCCCTTCCCGGCGGGGTCGGCCCAGTGTGCCTGCCGAGGTGATGGCGAGCGTGATCACCTTGCAGGCCCTGCATGGGTTGTCGGATAACGAGACTGTCGATGCGGTGACGTTTGATCTGCGTTGGAAAGCTGCGTGTGGATTGCCGATTACCGCTGCGGCGTTTCATTCGACGACGTTGACGTATTGGCGACGCCGGCTGGCGGCCTCGGATCACCCGGACCGGATTTTTGAGGCGGTCAAGGCCGTCGTCGCGGCGACCGGCGCGCTGGCGGGCAAGACTCGGCGGGCGTTGGATTCCACCGTTCTCGACGATGCGGTGGCCACCCAGGACACCGTGACCCAGCTCATCGCGGCGATCCGGCGGGTCCGCCGGGAGGTCCCCGCCGCCGCTGAGGTGATCAAGACGCATTGCACCGCCCACGACTATGACGATCCCGGCAAACCAGCGATCGCTTGGAACGATAAGGCGGCCCGCGATGCGCTGGTGGACGAGCTGGTCGGCGACGCGCACCGGGTGCTGGGGTATCTGCCCGAGCAGGAGCTGGGCCCGCGCGCGGCCGAGGCGGTGGCGTTATTGGCGTTGGTCGCCGGCCAGGATGTCGAGCCCGTGGAGGGTTCGGATGGCACCGACGGGCACTGGCAGATCGCCCAGAACGTGGCCGCCGACCGGGTGATCTCCACGGTGGATCCCGAGGCCCGCCACGCCCATAAAACGGTGCACCGCCGCCAGGACGGCTTCAAAGCTCACATCGCTATCGAGCCCGATACCGGGATCATCACCGACTGCGCGTTGACCAAGGCCAGCGGTGCCGACAATCACGACGCCGTCGTTGGGCTGGCCCTGCTCGACGACGAGAGCACCGCGGTGCGGGTGCTGGGCGATTCGGCCTACGGCACCGGCGCGACGCGGGCCGCACTCGCTGCTGGCGGGCATACCGCGGTCATAAAACCGATCCCTCTACGCGTCCCGGTGCCCGGCGGTTTCACCAGCGATGACTTCATCATCAACTTCGATGCCCGCACCGTGACATGCCCGGCAGACCACACCGTAGGGATCGCACCCAGTGGGGGTGTGAAGTTCGAAAAGTACTGTTGTAGTTGTCCTTTGACTGCGCAGTGCACGACCGCCAAACGGGGACGTTGCCTCACTCTGACCGAACATGAACCGCTGCTACGTGCCGCTCGCAGCACCGCCCGCGATCCCGATTGGCAAGCCGAATACCGCCAGCACCGGCCTATGGTGGAACGCTCGATCGCCTGGTTGACCCGAGGCAACCGCAAGGTCCGCTACCGCGGCATCATCAAAAATGATCACTGGCTGCACCACCGCGCTGCTGCACTCAACCTGCGCCGCCTGATCACCCTGGGCCTCAACCACACCGGCACCACCTGGGCCTTGGCGTAGCAGCCGTCCGCGGTCATTGCCAAGGCGCCACCGCGATGCCACGCTGAACACCGGCGGGGTGACCTCTTCTGTCGACCTCAGGGTCTGACTTCAAATCAGCGCCAACGAGCGCCACGAGGCACCCCGCCCCCAACACCCGTAATTCAGCAGCCTCCTAGCCGGC
>Ga0310916_10000845_pt1 | contig 17486 bp, 22 predicted proteins | sample GREbulkMGLF176_FD_203444 | JGI IMG/M metagenome (GOLD analysis project Ga0310916, IMG submission 203444) | Lab enrichment of tropical soil microbial communities from Luquillo Experimental Forest, Puerto Rico - GRE.bulkMG.LF176 | ecosystem: Environmental > Terrestrial > Soil > Tropical forest >...
TCCCAGCCATGATCTCGCATACATGAATGCCCGTGATACCAACATCCATGTACTTCGACGACTATCTTCTCTTGCTCACTTCCATAATCGAATAGATGGCCTCCTAGTGAGAACTGAGGTTCAAAGCCTAGATTAGTCATCAATGGAAGAATAGACTGCTCAAGTTTACTGACCCAACGCCCGTTGACATGAGTCATTCTGAGCTTATAATCTCGATCAGCCCAGATCTTGAGCATTCGTTCGCCATTGTTTTTCTTCCACTGCTCAGTGTGTCTGTACCAACCTACCTCTCGACCATTGTTCCAAGTACCCCGTCTGCGATTAGTTGCGATAGCATTTGCTCTCTCGGTGTGAGCTTTGGAAGTATTCAACCAAGGAACAGGTTTTCCGCGCTGTCTACGATTCCATCTAGCTAATTGCTCTGGCTGCACTCCTTTGGGAGGAATATAGCGATTCCTTATACCCCCAGTCCATTCTCCCGTACAGATACGATTGATAGTCTGTATAGAGACACCGTAAGTCCTAGCCAATTTGGCCTTGAGACCATAACGGTACCTCTTACAGCATATCTCTCGTATCTCCACTGCCTCTTCCTCAGTTATGAACTTTGCCACCTAAGTAGCATACCGCTCCATTCCTCAACCATACTACGGACCTACTTGCACGGTAAAATAGATAAATTTCATCGATTCGATGATTTGAACAGTAACGTAGATGAAGACGTTCTTACCTGCCGAAACATACCGAGGATCTAGCCCAACAGTATACTTCGGCATGATTGCTCGGCTGTTTGCCATTACCCGTAGAAAGTCCCTGACAGCCGAGCAAAGAGCATTCTGGCCCACCAGATCGTTGGGCACCTTGCCAATGTAGTTAGCGTTCGCGCTGACTGTGATGCCAGTAGCAATGGCATCCATGGTATTGATAGCCTGGATATCCTTCCAAGCATCACCCTGGTTCGCCCCTAGACGGCTAAGACTGTTGATAGCCTCCTCTACCTTGTACTGCAATCCGTCAAACGTGCCAAGACAGAGACCGTTCTGCAAACCTGCCGCAATCTGGCTGTTGTTGAGTCTAAACTCCAGATCAATGATGTTGGGCAGGCCAGCGTAGGTGAAATCATCTCCTGGGGCAAGAGCAGCATACATACCTGCAATTACAGCAGCATACTTACTCCCACGCATGAGCGTCCGGATACCAGACTGGTTGAGCTCATATACTCCAGGATACCAGTACACTACGGCAGGATCGTTCATAGCTACCGCGTTACTCTCAGCAGTGCTCAGAGTTTCAGCAGCCGCAGACCCCATTACGCAGGCGACATACTTACCGTAGTTTCGCATCCCGTCAATCCAGGATTTGATACTGGCATGAATACCTGCGACATCTGCATCAACGACGTCAGCATGGAAGACATTCCATTGCTGCGCCTCTAACGCTGTCATGGCATTGGTGTAGTCACCAGCAACCGGAGCTGCTCCGTCCGCACCACCAGCAAGAGCGACGCCTGGAACAGCTACGCTCGCTGGAGTACTGTTGCCTTCCGCCTGGAACACCGCGGAGACGTAGTAGTTGTTCTGGTCATTGTTGATGAGGTTACAAATCTCAGCAACGTGTCCCACTGTCCCCCTTGCATAGATACTGGTAGTGTACGTCGACAACAGAGTGCTTCCTTGATAGACCAACACATCTGTAGCCGTTGCAATAACAGGATTCGTCTGCACAGCTACGCTGAAACCGTTGCCAAACGTCCCGTTGAACATACCGTTGATAGTAAAAATGTTTGCCGACGCACCATCTACGAACTGATGCGTGCTTTTGGTAGCACCAGTTCCTTCGATGCGATACATCTGGATACTCCGCGCTCCGCCCATGAAGGCATGGTGACCTTCATAATAGGCGTTGTACGGCGGAGTATCAGATGCAGTAAAATACGAGAGCAGATCATGCTCATTTTCAATCTGGATTACCTGATTGTCTGGACCCCATGGAGCCTTGACAATCGCGGCCACCACGCCACTAACACCTGGCTGGATGGCAGCAATCGCGGCAGGAACAAAGTTGATGAAGAGACCTGGTCGTCCCTGCCCGATAGTAACTGCTGACCAAGGACCGCCCGCCATCTCTTACCCTCCCGTATGGCCCTTATCTTCTTGGGCCAAGAAGTTGTCGATGGCAGTCTGCAACTCCGATTTTGTGATGGTATCACTGGTAATACCAGCAAACGCGATAGCTCCATCACACACGAAGGAAGGCTGTCCAAAGATAGCATCGCAGTTGTTGACCAGTTGTTGAATGGGGTAAACCTCCTCTGTTGCTTGGGGAGCAGGTCCAGATGCTTTGGTCGTGGACTCTTCTGCTTCGGCCATCATACTTCCTCTTTGAGTTGAATGTCAAGCCCGAGAACTTCCATGATCGGGTCTTGCGGCTGTATCCGAGCTTGGATCATAGACGTCTCCATTGTAGTGGTACTCTGAAACACAGCGTTCTCTACTGGATCCTCCCGTATTACTGAGGCAAGTACATACACTCTCAAGAACTTCCATCTCACGGCGTTCAAATCTCCTTGAGGGTTTGAAGCCTCTAGTGGTGGAGAACCAGTACCAGTCAAGCTACTGATAGTAATCTCAGGATAACCCCACTGCGGCATAGCTACATTGCCTTCGAGATGACCATCCACGTAGACATTGTATGATGGAAACAGGGGATGATTCCAAGGCACTCTTGGTATAATAATGTCAAATCCTTGAGGACCAGTAGTTGTGACTGCTGTTGGCAGGGAAGCTGCACTTTCATTTCCGCACACGTCAATCCCACTTACCCGGACCTGATGATCTCCCGCTGGGACAGTTCCGGTTACGAGTGTGACGCTTAGGGGTGCTGGGAAATTCCAGCCAAACTTCCAAGCTTGGATTAAATATCGATTCTCGTATTGAGCACCTCCGAATTCAACATAATGCTCTAGCTTGCTTACAGCTTTGAAGCAATCAGATCTGTTGACTCCATAGTACGTGATGGCATATTGGACCTGGTCTTCCTTTATGCCATATCCCCTATCTACTTCGCGGTGTATGGTTTGTTCTAGCCGCATACTGGGACGAACCAACTGCCTAGAGCGTTTATCCTCAATTCGAAGACCAGGCTGATCCGGCAGGTACAGCTCCCACAGCATCCTGTACACGGAACGAAACTGGTCGTCTAGATCGAGGATCATGCTAAAACGTCATTCGTCTCCTGCTGCATAAGTTTTTCGATATCTTTGTAGCTGTCAAATGTCCCGCGCTTGAACATATGGTTCGCTTCCCAGCGTGCAGTTATCGTAGCTCCTTTGTTGCCATAAGCGTAGATCGGCATCTGCCCGCCATCTTCTACAAGGCCAGCATAGGGAGTAAACGTGCCCATCTCTACCGCCCAGGTACTCGCCTTGTAACGCTTGACAGAAGAATATGCCCCGTATTCATAAATGGTGAGCTCATCAGCCGTGTCTGTAATCCGGTTCCCAAGACCGCTGTTAGTCGCCCACTGCATCGCTTTCTGTTCTGCATCTGCTCCGGACTCACTACCTACGAACTTACTAGGATCGAACCTACCAATGGTAGCCGCTAGACGGCCAGTGCTGTAACCGTGGAAGTCACCCGTACTCGGCAGGATGTATTTGATAACATTCTCTCGCAGGATCTCAAGCGATGCTTCGGCCGTATTCTTGCCTGCTACCAGGAATCTGGCAGACATAGCCTCACAATCACTAGCTGCATCAAAGAATGTAGCTTGTCTACCCGCCGTACCAAAGCGACGAAAAGCCTGACCAGTGCTAGGTCCAGCACTGGCTGTACGAAACGGGATATCCCTCATATCAACCATTAGCTTGCCATCCTGTTGATTTCATACGGGGCAACGGCTACTGGCTCAGAACGGTTGATTCCCTCAAAGGCCCAGATCTCAAAATGATCCATCTCGCCCGTCATCTTATTGAGGATCTCATGGATCTGGGCAATTTGCCACTCTGTGCCGTCTAGGAGTATCCAGTTGGTTTCATCGAACTGGCGTTTGGCACCACGCCCCAAACGTGGGTCTGCGATGCTTATGATGCCCTGCCCTCGCCCCTGCTGTGCGCCAGGGACTACAATAGGTAACGTATTGCGTGGCTGATATGCCGTATCTAGATCGCAAGGTACATTGGTGAACAACGGTACCTCACTATCTTCTTCAAACTCCTTCTTAGTATCCACCTGCTTCATAATGGAGCAGGTTTGTGTCAACATCTGTACATTCATCCAGTCACTCTCCAGAACCCATAGCTACCAACTCCCCGCCACGGCGCTAGGAGGAAAGTTGGTCTGTCAAGTCTAGGCGCTGGCAGATACTGATACAAACGCTGGTGCCAGGTGATTTCCCTCTCCCAACCGTCCCAGTCTGGACGTATCAGTTGCTTGTCTGCATTCTCTTTAGGTATCAGCTCACTGAAGACTTGCGTTGTAGCAAAGAACGTATGGAACGGACTCTCGTTTACCAGATCGTACAACAGTTTCTGGCTCTCAGGACTAAAGTAAGTCATGAGACTACCAGGATACGTGGTCTGAGCAGCTCCCTTAGGCCACATCCCGCGTTTGTACGAGTAAGAACCAAGCTGCTCTGACATAAGATTGCCTGCAAGCATCGCTCTATACTGCGATGAGCTACGCAGATAAATCTCTTCAAGCAGCAACCGCGCTAGGATGCATTGCAGAGTCTCGAAGTTAGGATAGCTATAGTTCCAGCCACCATACTTCTGAGCAAAGTTATCTAACAGTGTCTCCGCCCTGATTATTAGCTCTGCAATCTGTGCATCGCTGAGATTAGCTATCGCGGGGAACGTTGTCATGGTCCTGACATACCCAATAGTCAGGCAACCTAACGGTCCTTGAGTAAAGATAGCTGGTCCGCCCTGTAGATTACCAGGAACTGGACCTGTCCTCAAAGACTCTGTTGAGTCCGTCGTATCGAAATAGCTTACCTCATACCATGTGGGAACGTTAGTCCCGTCCGTGTACTCATACGTGTTCTGGTTCTGGAGAAGCGGCAGACTTACGACAACTTCTGAGAAAGCCCCGTACTGGTCCGTGTCGGAATAGACACGGACCGTATCATACAGGGTTGACGCCTGCTCAGGGTCGTAAACCATGATGAGAAGATTGATCACTCGACCCCTACATCCTTACTCTTGTCATTGGGGCCAGTACGCGCAGCAGGTCTCTTGGTCTTGCCAGACGGGGGTACCTGACCAGCAGCTTTCGTCGGAGGCATCCCGCTGGTGTTACCAAGACCAGACCTGGCTCCTCTAGCAAAGTCACCAGTCAAATTTCTGTCTGGTACGCCCGATCCTGCGGCATAGGTCGGCGGAGTACTTCCGGTACCTGCGATACTCACGGGCTTGTTCCCAGCAGGCTGTCCAGGCGAATAGGGCGGAGACAAACTTCCGCCCTTCATATAGTCCACGGGCTGGTTGCCCTGACCTCCACCCTTCTTGCCACTGGCTGCTTGAGGGATCACGAAGGTCGCGGCTGTCCACCTGGAAGCAGACCCACGCCGCCGTATGGTCCCTTGCCGCCCTTGAGATTGCCCTTGAGATCGCGGGGTCCCGTGACTGGCAGATCTCGGTTGGTGTACGGTCCCGTGTTAGGCGCTCCTGCGCCACTAGGAACTGAAGGCTTGGTTGCCATTACTCGCGTCTCCTAGGAGTTTCATGAGCTGGAGCAGCTTGATGCGTGGGTGCAGATTGAGTTGTCGACGTAGCCCTGCTCTTAGGCTTCTCCTCCACTGTCACCCCTGGTAACTCAGCCTCCCGCTGTTCGTCATTCTGCTCGGCCGGAACAATAGGACTATCTCCGGGAGGCGGTGGGGACGATGGTCCCTCTCCTACTACTGTCTCTCCTTCCTCAGGCTCATGGGGTTCGTAGAGGATGCGGCCAAAGTGAGCCTGCTGCTCTTCGACCGTCATCGGGTTGAATTCCACACCACCAGGAGTCATATCCTCAGCACGTACAATCTGGCCTTCGTCAGCAACACCAAGCGGGGTTGTCACCCCCGCGTGGAGCTTGTAGTGAGAGGGACTCTTTGCCTCTGCCATAATGACCTCCTTACTTGACAGTTGCTACGATGAAATTGTCAGGACGCTGGAACGTTGGGATGATGCTCCACTCCTGCAGATGCACGCGGTTGCTAGGATCTTCCTCCAGCCAGGTCTTAGCAAACTTGCCAGTCCAGTTAGGATCCCTCTGCAACGCGTCGTGATCAGCGCTCGGGCCTTCAAACGAACCACATGGATCACCGTCGGTAGCCATAATGACAATCTTACCGTCGGCGATATAGTTGTAACTGGTCTGCACACCAGGGACAGAAAAGTCATCAACATACTGCAGATCGTAGGTTGTCCAATCGAAGCCCCACAAGCCTTCGACGGTACCTGTCCGCATGTACTCATCCTTGACCCACGGCGACCAGAGACCTTGCATCTTGGCATTCGGGACAACGTAGTTCAAGAACGTAGTGCTCGTCAGATACAACTGCTGTGGGACATAACCGCTATCCTGAATGATAGTGCGCTTCCAGTTAGCCAGATCAGCAGCAGGATTCGAATTAGCTGTGTCTGACCACAGTACGGTCGGCACCACGTTATGCGACGCCGAGAAGCTGAAGTTGATGTTCACGCGGGGAGCATCGTAGCGCTGTACGTTCAAGCTCCCAAACGTGGCACCAGTAAGAGGCTGCCAGAATGCCCACTCCAGGAAGAAGCTCTGAGCGTCGTCCAGCTCACCAATCTCCCGAGCCACATAAGCCTCGGCGTTTGCTCGAGCGATATCGCCAGGCTGACGCAGCCAGTAAAGGGTCGTGGGCGAGAACTGCTTCTTGTCCCTCATATAGATGAAGGCACCCGTCACGTTCCCAATGCCCAGAAATCCACGCATGTGGGCTTCGCTGTTGGGGACATTCGGCTTGGACATGCGGTTATTACCGCGAATCAGGTCGTAGCTCCAGTAAGGATAGGGCCAGCTCTTGGGTGCGCCCATGATATCCAGCCCCAAGAGGTTTTGCGGAAAAGGCCGCTGACGAATGAATCCGTTCAGGACGGCTGGTTGAAGAAGACTGATCTGTGGCATTGTCTACTCCCTATGACCACCTGTACGCATTCACTTCTGGGATAGCCACCGCTCCCCAGGTCGTGATGTCTGACGGATCGTACATCAGGTCCATGAGATCTTTCTTGAAGATACCTGAGATTGCGATCTCAATGGCCTGATCGCTGTTGCTTACGTTGGGAGCATAGTCCAAAGCCACAGCCTTGATTGCGTTCTGGGCGGCTGTCTGCGAAAACACACGAGCCGCATTCGCTGGTGCGCCAGCCAACGCCGCAGAGAGCGTCACGAGGCCTGTATTCACGTCGCACGTAGCTACAGTGCCAGCCGCCGCGCCAATAGTAATCAAATCGCCTGGAGCAAACACAGGATTACGGACGTAGAACTGTGTAGTACTCGCAGCTCCAAGGCTCGTATCAACCTTGCTCAGCTTCGCAGCCTGCCAGTAGTATTGAGTTGCACCTGCGGCCGTGATCTGGTACATAAAGCTGCCAGGAACCGCTGCCCCAGAGTTAGCCTGGATGACTGCTCCGCCTGCTGGCTTGGTGAGAAGCTCAAGGCTCTTCAGAATCTCTGGGATCTGGGTCATCCCAGGGACGGTAACGATGCTGCCCCAACGACGGATGCTCATTTACTCACCTCCCTGGGTTCGGCCATTGCGACGTGGCCGTGAGGATGGGGCGCTGTTGCCAGCCATAGCCACGTACCGATCGGCCTCGGTCTTGGTCTCAGTGGTGTTGTCCTTCCACCGAGTATCCGCAGCGCTGCCTGGCTCGTCGTCGCTGGAGTATCCCTGCTCACCCAGAATCACAACAGGCTTCTGTTCCTTCATCAGGTCATCAAACAGAGCTCGGTCGGCTGTAAACAACCGATACATTGCATCCCGCTGTGTGGGAACCACCTTGCCTTCTCGGAGCTGGTCCTTGAAAGCCTTGTCAAACTGTTCATCAGCCAGTGTTTTCTCCACTGTCTGGAGCCGTGTGTCAAGGGTCACGTTGGCATCCTTTGCTGCTTTGAACGCCTTGGCAACGGCAGATACAGGATCTTCGCCATCTGCAAACTCGACGCCCAATGCTGTAAATGTTGTTCGAAGTCTGTCTCGGGCAGCATGGGCCGCATTGAGCTCTGCAATGAACGCCAGAACCGCATCTTGATCCTGGAAGTCCTTCTGGTATGCCGCGTTGATTGCCGCGAGCAATTCATCCATTGAATAGTCTTCCTCTTCTTCCTCATATTCCGGTTCATGGTAGCCGTTGCTAAAGTCATCGCCCTCCTCATTTGTGGAGGATGTAAAGCGCCACTGTTCATCTCCAAACAAGCCGATCACAAACCTGCTAGAGACGTCGCCCTCGGAAAGCTGTACCTCGGGCATCTGCTTGAAGAATGGTCGGTTGGTCAAGCCGCCGCCCAACAAGACGTTCTTGAACTCTGTCCCGTCTGGACTGGTCCAGTTGCCTACCTCGGCACTAAAGTATTTATAGATCTTGCGTTCGAGATAGTCTTTACCCAGATCAGTCCATTCGATGTCCCCCCAGAGACCTATGTATTCTTTGTCACCAAGTTGACGCTTTCCAAAGTGTAGCTCCTTGTACCATCCGAGCGCCTTGCCTCTGTTGTGACCCTCGTCCACCATGATGTCTGTTCCCAGAATGCGCTGGTCGAAGTTGCGCTTGAAAGAACGTAATACGGTGGCACTAAAGTCCAACTCACCGTACCAAGGATGAGTGAACTTTCCTTCGGGGAGGACTTGGAGGGTACTGGCAAATCTTCCGTCAGCAGTTTCCTTGAACTCAACAGCATCAATATCGTAGAAAGCTGCTGTAAAATCGCTCGCCGCCTTATCTCCTACTCCTGCACTCCTAGCATGAGCTTGCAAGTGTCGGAGACCCGCTGCCTTGATATTGTCCGGAACGCCCTTTACTTGATTCCAGCGAGCAAGTGCGTTACGAAGATGAGATAAATCAAGACTACCAGAAGCAGTATGATGAGGGAGTGCCCGTACTTTGGCTCCTCCCCCTTGGGGTTGATGAACGATGGCATACGCGCTATCTGGCAGTGCTGTCTTGGTAGCGCTCTTCCACGGAGCAAACTCGATGAGGTCTGGCAGTAGCGGCGCAAAGATCTGCTCGAGATCTTCCGCAGTCTTGCCCTCAAAGAAACTGTCAATGGCAGCTTGCTCTTCGGCCTTACGCCACGATGACCTGGGAGCTTTGATCGTAGATGGGTAGCGAGATTTCACGGCCCGAATACATGCGTAGACCGCCTGTTGGTCACTGCCTCCTCCTTTCAAAACTCCATTGGCTACTCTTGCACAGAGAGCCTTGGCAGGCGTACTCCAGTTTTTAGCTGGTCGGGGCGGATTGGCTGTGGTATACGGCACGGGTTACTTCTTGGGGAGGGGCTTACCAGGAACTGATTTCTTCTGCTTCCCGGAGCTGGTCCAATGATCGTGATCTGTATCCCCTTTGGCGTTGCTGTCATCATCACCGTCATTGTCCGGATCCCACTTGTTGGTCTTGCCGTTTCCGTTTTTGCGCTTCTGAGCCTGCTTGATCATAGCAGGCGGCATACCCTTCATCCCAGGTACAGTAGTCCCGCCATTACCATTGGACGAAGCACGCCTTCTGGTAACTCCAGGAGTACCGCCAATCCCACCAGCAGCATTTGGACTCTGAGCCTTCTTGGTCTTGACCTTCTCGTTGTCCTCAACCTCAGGGGCCGCATGGCGCGTAAAGGTCATGCCTGTAGCTGCTCGGTTCAGCCGCAGGTACTCTTGATCATAATCCTGCATCACTTCCCCTTTGGCGCACTGGCTTGTCGGGGTGGAGGAGCGCCACGTCCAGGAGCCGTACTAGGATCTTGCGGTCCTTGCCCCGGAACACTGGTGGGAGGCTTCTTGGTAACCCCAGTCTGAGCATTCTGGCGTGTCCTGGCTTGTTTGACCATAGTATCTCCTTGCGCATCGTAGTTGATATTGTCCGAGAATCCCAACTGCTGAGCCATCGCCTTCTCAAGCTCTACCCAGAACTCGGCACTGGTATTTACCTGACGTGCCGCGGAGATATGTCGGAAGATATCCTTGATCGTTTCTCGCCGATCCGTATAGCTGGGAGCGATTTCAAGGACTGGATACTTGCTGGTGCCAAAGTTCCAGTCAATGAGTTCGGGGATGACCTCTGTATTGAACAGATAAGTCATATCATCCATGATAGATTCAATGACTATGAACACCAGATCCAGATGCGCCTCGCTCAACGCATAAGAACCTGTGTTACCAGACGTGCCCAGGTTGAGGATCTGGGCCAGGACGGCCTTAGCCATCTGGTCGTCGTGGTGGTTCACAAAGGGTATCATCTCGCTTGGCACTTTCGCGCCATAATCAAGCTCGAGACCGTAACCCTCTGGAATACTGATCGTAGTGTTCATGCCCATGTTGGCCGCAGCCTGCTCAAACGTCCTACGGTCGTTCTGGTCAGCCCCAACCGGGATTGTAAGCTTCTTCAAGGCCAAAGCCGCGACCGCAAACCCCAGATGGCCGATATAGTAGAGCTTATGCTTCTTCTGATAGTGATAGTACGCTGGAAGAAGCATACTCTGGCCGAAAACGGGGTTCATCTCGCCGTTGATGACAAAATGTAAACACTTGGGCTTCTCGATCCAGATAATACCTCGGTACGGGACCATCTGGACAACACCATTGAAGTACCCGCGTTCATCAACCCGAAAACGGAGAGTTCGGCGAGGTCTTGGTGCGATTCTATCTAGAAGAATGCGATCCTTACCGTCTATAGTCGCAGTCTTGTAACACTTCTCTAAAACTTCGGCCCCCGTGAGGACTGCTCTTGAAAGTGCCGCCATTACTCTGTTCCACGGTATGGTCATACCACCATTTTGTGGCGATTGGAACAGTTGACGACAAATAAAGTCATACTCAGCTTGACCACCATCGGCTGCCGTTAGATGAGTCTCACTAGCCCTGATGGGCATCGTCAGAATCCTGTACAGGCTCTGAGCCTGGCCGTCTTGCTGTACCATGCGCTCCAGTTCCTCTAGAGGCACATGGAAATAGTCCCAACTCTCCTCCTGGGCGTAGTACCCAAAGGGATTGATTCCCGTAAAGCCAAGCTCCCCCATCGGCCTCGTCGGCCTGGGGGTCATTGGATCAGCTTGTTCTATCGGGATGCGGGCTGCAAAATCAGCCGTGGTCATTGGAATTTATCATATAGCATATTTCAGAAGTCCTTGAAAGTGGAAATGCCGAAATCACTTTCTCTAGGCATCAAATCGTCGGGTTTCATGGGGCCAAACCCAAAATCCAACTCTTGCGGGAGTATATTGGCAATGCTCCCTCCCACACTAAGGTCGGTTATTGGGCCTATTGTGCGTAGGTCAGCTGCAATAGACGCATAATTGTCTGCATGGCGATAGTGGTCAGGTCCAGTTTTCACCCAGACGACCCTTGCAATACCTTTGGAATCTTCCTGGATGTCCCTAACCATCGCCGCCATCTGCTCGATGAACTCTTGTACGTCTTCAGCCTGAGAATCACGAGGACGAGCAAGATAAGCACGACCATCTATCCATTCTTTAGCACTCGTATCCAGAGTTTCAGCTCTATCAAGGAGCAAAGTCTGGGTTTCTTGCTTACTGTGCGAGTAATTGGTCGGCTTATCAGGCTTTTTATCTTCTATTCTCTCCTTACTGGCCTCGTTCTGGTCTTTATAGTAAGCCATATAGAGACGCTTGTGCGACTTCTGTACCAGTTGTCGGGCAGAATGCTTGTTTGGCAGAGCGTCAATCACGCCAAGGCGACATGCAAACTCCACAAAACGAGTATAAGCCTCTTCAAAACTGTTGGTAACCCCGAAAGCCACAATAGGACGAGTCCCGTCAGGAGAGATATGCTTTACAACCCAATGCAATATGTCACCCTGGTCACAGCCAAAGACGTTGAAACCCTGCACATCGAAGTCGGGTTTCATGGAGTTTCGTATTGTATCGGTTGTAATCAGGCTCTCGCCAGAGACGTAAGGCACTCCCAAGTCAAAGTTATAGAAGTTCTTGATTGCTGCGGCTCTACTACTATGCTCTGCTTTGACCCAGGTTTGCCACTTCTTCTCTGCTGTGATAAATGTAAACGCCAATGGGTTCACGAAGTAACCGCGCAGCCCGCTGGCAGGCTCGTGGAGATATCCCCTAGCGTCGTAGACTGCATCGGTAGCCCGGGTTGGGTACTTTGCTACCCATATGCCGCTGCGACGTTGTAGAAGCTTACCACACTTCCAACAGACAAAGCGGTGTATCCCCTTACGTGCCCGAACGTTACGCCAGAAGTCAATACGCTGCCATCGGTTGCATCTATCACACTTGACCAGCCAATGTCGCTGATCCGTCTGCTCGAACCAAGCATTGATACCATACTTTGGGATCGTGGGGGTACTGAAGCGCCACGTAAGGGGAGTACGACTAGCTTCAAGACGTTTGGTGAATACATCCAAGATGTCCGGCGGTGCGAAGTCGAATTCATCTATCACCAACCCGTCCGCAGGGATAGAAATAGCCTGGGTCTCTTTCTGCGCGCCACGAAAATATATCCAAGAGTTAGCAATCTGTTTCTGGGTAGCGTTATCGCTACTGCGCATCCGCTTTCGGAGGTAGAAGTTGCCCTTGATAACTGGATTGAATCTTCCCTGGCTGAATTTATAAACATCGTCAGCCGTCGGGAAGACGTAAATGAAAGTGAGATTACGGTGATCTCCCAGCCAAAGAATCTTATTGATCGCCGTCTCAGTGATGCCAATTTGCGCCGCTTTCTGGTATACTTGATCGGGATGGAAATCAGAGTATATCCCGATAAGCGGCTTGTGGTCCCGGAACTCAATCGGCTCGCCCTTCTCCGTCTTGAGCTCTATATGGTGCATCCAGCTTATGGGATCAATCTCAGCTAGAAACTCGGCAGCACCCTCCGGATCAGCGCGTATAAACTCCGTAGCGTCAGCTAGGATCTGTGGGTTGATTTGCACCGAGCTCACTAACTATATCCTCAGCTACGCTACGCAATAACTCTAGATGCTTAGGATTCACATCACCCACCACATACTTCTCTACTATCAGGAGAAGTAAAAGCTCAAGGTTCCTACGATGAGTCGCTGTGCGACTCATGTAAGTAGAATCGTCCCGATTCTCACTAAGATGCCTCATCATCAAACGCTTCCTCTCGAACCGGAGCCAGTTGCTTTTGATCCATTGTCGCCCCACGCATCTGGTCCACTATAACTCTGCGCTGTGCCGAAGGTACAGCCGCCAATCGATCTCGCAATATGAGACGGCGATTATCAATCGTGATGTTCGTGGTTCGAGAGGGATTGGAATCACGCTCTTGCTGTGCCCCCAATATGCGGGATTGATTTTCGCTGATAAATGTAATAATCTGCATAAGCTCACGTATATTACGCGGTTGGAACAGTTGGCGGGTCGATCTACGGTTCAATTGCTCGGAGACCATGCGAGTAAGGATCCCTAAGAACTTCATCACCATGACGTCATCCATTGCCATCTCGTGGAGAATAGGATCGTCACTGGCTCTTAGAAGCCGCCGGAACTGGTTCTCTCTCAGCAGCAGCTTAGCTTCCCAGTCCATGTTATCTCGCCAGGTCAGGATGGCTTTGACGGAGACCTTGATCCCGTACTCATCAAACATTACCTGGCAGACTTTAGACATATTCTTGCCGTTCTCGCACCACAATCTAAATGCGAGATTACGCACCTTCAAAGGGTGAGCCTGTTGGACTGGCATAGTATACAATATAGCATCATGGAAACAACCCAAAACGTAGACTTTACTGTGTCGGGCGTCGCACGCCCCAACCGCAAAACTCCAGTGAAGCTCCCAGGACCCGTATGGATCAACGGCATAGAAATCGACGGCCAGTTCTCTGAGTACAGCTTATATGAGGGTAGTAAGCTCACTACACGCGAGAACGTGAGTATGGAACTACCCGCGCCTATATATGCAAGCGAGTGTTATATCGAGATAACTAGCGACCAGGCGTGTCGCTATCGTTTTGACGTCACAAAGGCTAAGGAGTGGTGATTCGACATTCATTTAGCTCCACTTTCCAGGGGTTTTCACGTGTGGTATAGTACGCGCGCGCGCTCGCGCGTTACATTATTACGCCGCCGAACGGCGGCCAAACCATGAGCCTCCAAGTCTGTTCCCAATGCCTGAAAACATACCCCAGATGTGAGAAGGGCGATGTCTGCACAGTCTCGCATACAACAGTCTTCGTCCAGCACTACCATCACATCTGCGAACAACGTTCACGTCCTCCAACTATCCTTGCTCGGCGCAAGCCTTGAAAGCGTTGTTGAGTTGACTGATCGTGGATCAGTCCTCTATTCTATCCGGATCCCGTCTCATCGAAGGGATAAGATCGAAATAGCTGAAGTAGTCAAAGCCCGCGTCCTAAGTAGTACTAAGCCAGAGTTCCTTTATCTACATATCCGGGAGTTGATACGTGAAGTCAATGACCGCGGATGGGTGATCCGCAAACTATAGTTGTCCTCTTTGTGCTTCTTATCGTAATGCTGATCATAATCACTATCCGTGGACATTAGATACGGGTTCGGTACCTTCATAGGTCTTAGTTAGCTTCTTACTTGCATAGCCACACTCTTAGCTCGTCGATAAGAAGTCTTCACAAACGAGAGCGAGAACGTACTCCAGTACAGTTTGCCGAATATCTAATCTCAAAGACCCGCTACCTCTTCGGTAGTCAGAGATCTCTTATCGCGGCTCTATGGTGTGCTCCTGATAGCTACTATTTCCAGTACGATAATGTTATCGTCTATGATGAGACTCGTAATGCTCATACGTACGATGGCCCGTATCCGATAATAGCTCATCCTCCTTGCGGTCCATGGGGCAAGTTACGGTACTTCAGTGATGAGGACTGTGAACATGGACTGAAAGCAATGGAGCTGGTCCATAGATGGGGTGGGGTCGTTGAGCAACCAAAGGGGAGCCAGTTATTTGTCCAGTATGGGAGAGGTGGAGCAATAGAGGAAGTGAATCAAGGGGACTACGGGCACCGGGCACGGAAGCCTACCCTGCTGTACTGGTATGTCCCTCCTAGAATTACTCATTGGGTTGATCAAGTTCATCTAGAGCCGGTACCTAAAAGACACTTCATAGAGACCTGGATATCTGGACGTCCATCTTACCTTGGGTCTCCATCCTAACTTGGGTTCCAGTCTCTAGATCTCCATCTAGAGTGAGGGTCTCTCCATCTAGAGTGAGGGTCTCTCCATCCTAACTTGAGGTACTGTGCGCCTAACCGTTGCGCCATTGTGCCAGCAATCCGTGGCGGTACCTTGCGCGTAGCGCCATTTTGAGGCATTGTGGCGAGTGTCGCCATTGCGTAGTTGTGGTCGATTGCGAACCTGGCGAACCGCGGCTAGCTGTCGCAATGGTGCCGACGTCGGCACAATAAAGACTTGTGCTCCGCGCAATGGTGGCGTATATTCAATTTGCCGCGAGCGACACAACGGCTCGCGAGTAACGCAACGGGAGTAGCACAATGGCTACTAAGACAATCGCACGCAAGAGTGCAACGGACACGTTCGGCACTCTTGCGGTCGAGCTAGGCGACAAGGCGCACAAGGCGTGGGTCGCCGATGTTTGGCAACTGTTGGGTATCAAGGATCGCACGGCTACGCAACGTGCCGATGCCAATGGCAAAGGCGGCACTCGCGCTGCAATGTTGCAGGTCGCTCAGGTAGGCTCAGACAACGTAACGCTGCTGGCGCAAGCGGCCGCGTACGTTCGCAATGCCTACTATGGCAACACCTCGCTGAACACCTCAGGCATTAGCTTCGGGTGGCTTGCAGTGTCGAGCAACCTGGCCACAATCGCACCCAACGCGCAATTCAGCGCTGATAGCAAAGGCTACTGGCAATTGCGAATCAAACCTCGCCAGAAAACCATTGCGTCGAGCTCGACGCGCAAGCCTAGCAAGCCTACCGTTCGCAACGATTCGCGCAATGGCGAGGTGAAGATCGTTCGCGAGTCGGACGCAAAACTCGCCTCGGGTGAGGCGGCTATGGCGCAAGCGCTTGCTGATATCGCGGCTGATATCGCGGCTCAGAACGCAACGGATGAGGCTAGCAATGGCTAGCCTCAAACCTCGCGTATGCGCAACGTGCGGGGCCATTATGGCCCCGCGACAACGTTGTCAGAGTGAAACGTGTTTCAAGCTTGACTGGCGCTCACCGTGGCGCAATGCGGCAACGGCTCAGGCCAGCAATGCAATGCGCATCGGCAATGGTTACGTGCCGCGTGAGGCTATCAAACGTGCTGATGAGCGCTTGAGAGTGCAACGAGGCTATTAGCACATACTAAGGGTAGGCGCAAGCCTACCCTAACGCGCAACGTTAGCGCGTACGTCCGTCGCGGGTTAGTCTCGTCTCGGTGGCGTTCTGCGATCGTATAATCATGTCGTCTCCAAAACTCCCCCGATCCAGGATCAGCAGATCGTATAATCATGCCTCTTTTTAGTATACCCCAAGGATACAAAGTCTTGTACCAATGTACTATCTCTTGTACTAAAAGGCCCGGGGCAAAATGGTACAAGATCGTAGATCTCAAGATCAGCGATCGCACGCTAAGATTTGGTATTATTTGCTCTAAAGATGGTCCTGAAAGTAAGGTTGGCGCCATCTATACTTGATCAGCGATCGACGATCATAGATCCTCGCCACACGATCGTATAATCATGATCATATTGCGAATCCACCAGCGTTACATACAAGATGCGTAGGATCATTGATCAAGAGTGTTGGAATAAGTTCAGAGAGGTGGCGTAGACGCCCTTGATAACGATAGGGAGAAACGATCCAAATTCAGTAGTATACCATAGCTAGTAAGTAATAACTGAACAATGATCAAGGGTAATCTAGAGTTGTACCAGGCGGTCTATAGTTCGGATTTCAAGGATGGGCGGGCCGCCGGACGGTTAGATGGGACGAATTGGAGGGTGGATCGTGGACGGTTGGACAAAAAGGAGGGGGACTAACCCTCCACACCATCCAGGTGTACGTAAGGCGGACAAACACGACCCTGGCAATCGGCGGCCATATGAGCACCGTTCATACGTACATCATGGGCCAGGTTATAATCGAGAAGACCTAGTTGATCAAGCAGTTGTCGCACGGCTGGTATATCACCCTGACGTACCAGGCTGGCTAGCGCGTCGCTAAGTGGGCTATCGGTCATTTCTGCACCGTCCTTGGTTTTGTCCCCGCACCCTGCGGGGCAAGTACATTATAGCGTCGTCGTTATCGCTCAAGCAAATTGTCTACGATTGTACGGTCTTT
>Ga0310916_10000846_pt1 | contig 17485 bp, 19 predicted proteins | sample GREbulkMGLF176_FD_203444 | JGI IMG/M metagenome (GOLD analysis project Ga0310916, IMG submission 203444) | Lab enrichment of tropical soil microbial communities from Luquillo Experimental Forest, Puerto Rico - GRE.bulkMG.LF176 | ecosystem: Environmental > Terrestrial > Soil > Tropical forest >...
TCGGTTGGCCGCCTCTCGGAATAGATGAAAGAGCAGCGGCTCAACGGTCGAATTGAAACAGAATGTGGAGAAGGGGCAATTGGACGAAGGTGTCGGCGATACCTTCGTATTGGTTGGTTTGCGAACGCGATCTGTCAGGGAAATGAAGCTGCCTGAGAGCGGCTTCGGGGGAATTGTCGCAGCCGCCCACAGGTACACTCGATGTCGGGCAGCCTATGCCCCGGACGAGGGGGAGTCAGCTATGCCTCTGGCGACCGCTAATCCGACACCGATTGTTTCTGAAATTAGGGTCGATTCGTTGGGTTTCCCAGATTGACGTTCGCGGGAATTGTGGACGATTTCGCTCAGGATCTTTCCGATGTCAAGAAGAGGATCGTGGCAGCAACCCAAGGACCGTGGTCGGCGACTGCATTTGGTGCGCCAATTGCGAATCCCCCGTGGAAGACCAAGCCAACTTGGTTTGTCGTTGCGGAAAACGATCGCGTTATCTCACCGGGCTTGGAAGAGCTGGAGGCGCGAAGGACAAATGCCACCACAATCGCTATTCCGACGAGCCACGTAGCGATGCTCGCCGAACCTCACAGAGTCGCGGCATTCAACGAAGAAGCAGCAGAACATTGCGGCAAGAACTAGTTCCCGCGGTCTGGAGCGAAGGCAGGCCTGCGTCGCAGGCCTGCCTCTCACCTGAGAGGAGGACACTATGAAAGCCGAGTCAATCATTTTTGAGTTCTCTTTGTAGCGACCAGATCCTTCCCGCGGAGCATGAGTTATCTGCATTCATCGCCGCGGTAACGGAGTTGTTCGGGCCGGAGCAGGCCAGACTTTCGGCACAGGACTGGATTGACGAATTGGAGTTAATGAGTGGCCCGCCTCCATTTATGAGCCGCGATTGGCGGACTCTGACGATCGCGGCATCAGCTCGTTTGGCAACTCGGCTGAGCGTTGCACTCGACCGTGAGATCTCGCCCGGCATATCGACGACCGATACAAAGGTATCGCCGACACCTTCGTCCAATAGCGCCAGAGCCGCGCGTGTGAGACCTTTCTCGCGGGGGAACTACTCGCAAGGGGGTTTCAAATGATAGTGAATCGCACGAGGGTCACAGGAAATGCCAGACGGGTCTTGGCCGTTAGCTCCATTGCGGTCGCATTCTACGCGCTTTCAGCCGCCGCACAGACCGCGAAGGACGTCAAAGGGGCGACACCGTTGGTTGCAATTCAGAATGAGGCTCCCCCGAAACTCATCGTTGATCCACCTATTCCCGAACAGCTGCCTTTGGGACGGGTGTTCATCCAATACAGGACCGAAAACCTGCGCATCGTGCCTGTGTTCGGCAAAGCCGCCCTGGAGGTATCGCCACGCGTTGGACACCTGCACTACTAGGTGGATGGCTAGTCATGGCCTATCGTCGACACGAGCGGAGAAACTGTGGTTCTCGTCGGGCTGCCCCAGGGTCCTCACCAAGTCAAGCTCGAATTGGCGGACGCGATGCACAAACCGATCCCAGGTTGCAGCAAAGTGGTGGAGTTCACGATTCCTGCTCCGCCGCAGAAATAACGGCACACCGCAAAAACGGCGACCCGACTTGAACCCCAAGCGCCAACCAGTCGATCAAGGAACGATGGAATTGACCATTTGGAAAGGGCGGTAGATGACTATGTCAACCTCGTTGGCCAGTCCCAGCAATATCACCTCGATGACGCAGTTTCTTCCAGCAGCGAACGAAACATACGCATATCGCCGTTTCGGCGGCGGTGCCGCGCCTCCGCTCATCTGCCTGCAACACTTCACGGGGACGCTCGACAACTGGGATCCGCCTGTCACCGACGTTCTCGCGTCCGGACGAGAACTCATCTTGTTCGACAACGCGGGCATCGGTCGCTCAACCGGCAAGGTCCCCGAGACGATCCAGGGAATGGCGGCACATGCGCTCGCCTTCCTCGACGCACTCGGCTTCGCACGCGTGGATTTGCTTGGATTTTCCCTCGGTGGCATGGTCGCGCAAGATACTGCTAGTCGGCACCGGCCCAGAAGGCGGGGAGGACATCATGCACATCGACAGTCCTGACCTGAAAAAAATCATCGATTCCAATCTGCTGACCGGCCGCCGCAGAACAACGACGCCAAGTGCGGGGTCGCATGCCATAACTTCGCAGCCGCACAAGGATTACATTTTTACGGAGTACCCTAAACGGTGAACGGCGCGGCTGCAGTTCTTAAATCACGGCATTGCCAACGCTGCAAGGGAAAGGAATCCGAGATGAATGATCTTCTGAATTTGGCTCTCGAGGCACACGGCGGTTTGAAACGCTGGAGCAAAGTCGAAGCCGTAACCGTGGCCGCCTCCGTCTCAGGAGAAACATGGAAGGTCAAACGCAAGGTTGATTACCTGAAAAACGTGATCTTTCAAGTCGAGACGAAGAGGGAGCGCGTGACTGGGGATTTCCCGGGCCAGGACAAGCTATCCGTTTTCGAGCCGAATCGCGTCGAGATCAAGCGCCGGGACGGAAGTATCATTGCAAGCCGAAATGATCCCGAAGCGTCGTTTCGTGGACAGGAGCAATTTGCGCCATGGGATGACATGGACGTCGCATACTTTAGCGGAGAGGCATTCTATACTTACATCAACACACCGTTCCTCTGTACCTACGAGGGATTTATCAGCGAGGAAATCGCCCCCATTCAGGTTGTCGGCGAGACATGGCGGCGTCTGAAAGTCACATTTCCCGATACGGTCAAAACCCACACCAAAATACAGATCTTTTGTTTTGGTCCGGATGGGCTGCTCCGGCGTCATGACTACCATGTAGACATTCTTGGCGGTCCACCAGGATTCAACTACGCCTCTGATTATCGAAACGTTGATGGGATCGTCTTCCCAACAAGACGTCTAGTCTATGCGCGCGAGGTCGAACACCAGCCTACGAAGGAGCCCCTGCTAATCGATATCGAAATGGGCGACATTACTATCGCATACTCCTCGGTCGCTGCCGTTTGACCCTGTGACGGGAGAACACAGTGAAGCAATTCAGCGAAAGTCAGACAGTCACGCACAGGGCGACGATTAGCGGAGTAAACATTTTCTACCGCGAGGCTGGGGACGCGTCTAAGCCGACCATCGTACTGCTGCACGGATTTCCCTCGTCCTCCCACGAGTTCCGTGAACTCATTCCGCTTCTGGCGGACCGGTTTCACCTTATCGCGCCGGACTACCCCGGCATGGGGTACAGCGAGGCGCCAGACCCGGCCGTGTTGCGGCCGACCTTCGACGATGTGGCCAAAGTTTTCGACGCGTTCATCACCCAGCACGCTTCGGGCCAGCTCATCTTGTACCTTTATGACATCGGCGGTTCGATCGGACTGCGCATCGCGATGGCCCACCCTGAGCGAATCGCCGGCCTGATCATTCAAAACGTGACGATTACGCAGGACGGTTGGAATCCGGAACGCCTGAAATTCTACGAGTGGGTCGGCGGTCCTGAAACTCCCGAAAAGCTGGCGGCGGCAGAGAAATTGGCCTCTGAGGCTCGCGACAAGTGGCTTCACCAGACAGGCGCGCGCCAGCCCGACACCCTGAATCCCGACGCTTGGGCGATCGACGCCCACGCCTTCTCGATTCCCGAGAGCCGGACCTTCATGTCTAGGCTGTTGATGAATATGTCCGCGAACTTCCCGCAATATCCGAGATGGGCCGCCTATCTGAAAGAGCGGCAACCGAAGACGCTTATTCTCTGGGGGCGAAACGACCCTTTCTTCACGCCGGCGGCTACGGAAGCCTTGATGCAGGCTCTGCCCGCAGCCGATCTGCGATTTTTCGACGGCGGTCACTTCGTGCTCGACGAATACGCCTACCCGATCGCCCAGGCAATCGTCGAGAAATTTTCAGGTAGCAACGATGCGCGATAACCCCGGCGCTAATTACGGCGCTCGGCCGGACACAGTGTTGAAGAATACGCAGGAATTGAATGTCGACTTGTCTGGCGTGCACGAAGTCGTCCTGACGGGATCATGTTAGCGGTCTTCTCACGCTTCGGCGTGAGCTCATGAAACGAAATCCTGACGCTTTTTCCATCGTGCATGTGCCGGTAGGCATCTTTGATAGCCGACCGTCGCCAACTGGCGAGGGCAATCCGATGATCGGGATTCGCAAAGAGTATGAGGCGACAGGTGGAAGGTTGGTTTTGCACCCGTCCGGTGCGGAATTGGCACCTGGAATTTACTTCACCGGTCCAGTTCAACGCGTTTATCCGGAGCACAATTGGAGCGGGTCGGGCAGGGTTCTGACGCCTTCCGGGCTCGTGGAGGACAACGTCCCAGAGGACTCAACAGTTGTTCTCGACACCCGAAAAGGATTGGTGATCCTCACTGGCTGCGGACATGCCGGCATCATGAGCATAATGACCGCAGTTGAAAAGCATTACGGGAATAGGCCGATCTTCGGAATCATCGGAGGACTGCACCTGTTCGCCGCGAGCGATGATGTTGTCGACTGGACGGCTATCAAGCTTCGGGAATACCACGTAGCAAATCTGCTGGCAGCTCATTGCACTGGGATCGAAGCGACGTATCAATTGAGGACCAAGTTGGGGCTGAACCGCCAAACCGCAGCGGTCGCCGGTGTGGGCTCATCATTCTCATCTGCGAACGGTATTGTGGCTGGTCCTCTTGCGAAGTAGTCGCGGCACTTGCTGGTGGGAGAGTACTTTAGTCTGTCATTGCTCTTCCTCGGTATTTTTGCTGCGCCGAAGAACATCCGGTTTGATCAAAAAAGGAGAGCACTTATGAAAGTCTTCGCTATCGCAATCCCGAATCCCACACTCACGCCCGACAAGCTTCAGCAGTACATGCCGGCCGAAGTTCGGGCCACGCTCCAACACTATCTCGACGGCACGGTTGAGCAGTTTTGGTTTCGTGAGAAGCTCGGGCCGATCTTTCTCATGAACGTCGAGTCGGTCGAACAAGCTAAGGCGTCACTGGCCGAGCTGCCACTGGTTGCGAATGACCTAATGACATACGAGGTCTTTCCGGTCACCCCGCTCAGCCCACTTCGCCTTCTGATCCACGGCAAGTAAGACATGGCCACATCCCGCTCTTCGTCGGCGGTGGAGAGGTCTGCAATATAAAACCAAGACTCTTCTGAATAAGGGTTGACTAGGGAAGGCTTCGTTAGGTAGGTTCTCGACAGTTATCTAGCTGATAATACTGCGTCTTGAGAGTAAGGGCTAACGTTTCAGCGCAAATAGCGTCTTTCGACCATGCTGAGCGTTCTTTTTACAAGTCGTTGGGCAACCTCCTCCTGACGAGCAAGACCCATGATCTTCACCGACCATCCGCGGTTGCTTGCGCGCGTTGCAGGTGCGTTCTACCTGATCATTACGGCGTGCGCTTTATTTTGCCTACTTGTATGTGCGGGGTCAGGTGATTGTGCCCACCGACATGGCTCAGACTGCTGCCAACATGATCGCGCATGAGCGGCTATATCGATTGGGCTTCTCGGCGGCCGTCGTGGTTGTGGTCTGCAATCTGCCGTTAGGGCTAATTCTGTTCGAGTTGCTCAAAGTCGTGAATCAGCGCCTCGCTCTGCTTGCCCTCGTTTTCATCTCTGTCGCAGTTTCTGAAAGAGTGGCACGGTCTGCCGGAGAATCTGCTGGCCAATATCGCTGTCCTGGAAATATTGGCCGTCAAAGCAGCTGAATAACTGCCACTCGATTCTGCGGTCTGCGAAGTTTCCAAAATCGGCGACGAGGGCAAGCACCGCCCAAGTTGCAGTTTGCAAACGGGAGCCGAAATTCAGCAATTCTGCCATTTCACAATACAGGCGAAACAAGTCAGTGTCTTCAAAACATAGCCCTGGCCCAATTGCTACACAGGCAGCACGTCTGCTTTGCACACGATTCTGACGCGTAGGAGCATGCGCGCTACGTGTAGCAAAGTGTCAGAATCCGATGTTTTTTCGATTGATTGGGGTTAGTGTCGAGCGAAGAGCACATTCCCCAAGTTAATGAAAACACGGAGAAAGTAAAGTGGCTGTTGGTGCGTTGGAGTCGGCGGTCACGCGCCGGGTTGCGCTTCATCTGCCAACAACCTTCTTTGGTCTTTAGCTTCTAAGTTTGGTTGCGAGTGCCCAGCCTCCGGTCCAAATTGAAAGCCGCGCTGATCAATGCGAGATGGGTGAACGCTTGCGGGAAATTACCTAGCGCCTCTCCTTGGGGCCCGGTTTGTTCTGCATATAGCCCGAGATGGTTGGCATAACCCAGCATTCGTTCGAAAAGGAGCATGGCTTGATCCAGTTTTTTTGGATCGGCTTGGCTCGCGCGTGTCAACGCCTCTACAAGCCAAAAGGAGCACATGTTGAACGTACCTTCCTCGCCCGGAAGTCCATCGATACGGGGGTCCGGAGGGTAGCGGTACACGAGACTGTCGCTGACGAGACCACCTTGGCTGGGGCTCTTGAGAATAGCATCTATAGTGCTGAGCATGCGGGGATCGTTCGGAGCCATAAAGAAAACCAGAGGCATAACAAGAAGGGAGGCATCCAAGTCTTCGCTCCCATAGAATTGTGTAAACGCGCGACGCTTTTCGTTCCAGCCGCGCATCATGACTTCCTCATATATGCGATCGCGCTCCTGAATCCACTTCGCACGATTCGCGGGCAAAGCGCGTTTGTCCGCCAAGCGCACTCCGCGATCCAGTGCGACCCAGTTCATGACTTTTGAGAAGACAAAATGCTCTTCGCGATTGCGCATCTCCCAGAGTCCTGCGTCGGGACGCTGCCAATTCTCACAGATCCAATCCAGCCGACGGCGAATCCTTACCCACGGATCGTATGAGATGGGGCTCACGTACTTGTTGTACAGATAAAATGCATCCATAAACTCGCCGTAGACGTCAAACTGGAACTGTGACACGGCGGCGTTGCCGATGCGTGCTGGGTGGGACCCACGATACCCCTCCCATCCGTCCAAACTCTGTTCGGAAATGTCGCAGTCGCCATGGATGGTGAAGAGCACCGGAACAGGCTCGTTCGGGCGGAGGTGCTTGGATGCGTAGCTCTCAATCCAATTCATGAACCCCGCAGCCTCCTCTCGGAAACCGATGCGGAGGAACGCATAGACTGTAAAAGCTGCGTCGCGTACCCAGGTGTAGCGGTAATCCCAGTTCCGAGTGCCCCCAATGACCTCAGGCAAGCTGGTGGTCGGGGCGGCAATGATCGCTCCCGTGGGATCGAAGGTCAGAAGCTTCAGAGCCAAAGCCGATCTCTCTACGTGCTCTCGCCAGCGTCCTTGGTAAGTGCAGGAAGAAAGCCATTTGCGCCAGAACCCTAAGGTTCTTTGGAAAAGCTCTTCGGCCTCCTTTTCGGGAGGCGAGGAAGGAACTGTGCCATCGGGGTCCTGGGCCTTCAGCATGAAGACTTGCGATTTCCCTTCCTCAAGGACGAACTCGGCGGTCACACCACCCTGTCCGTCCTGCTTCAGGGGCGCAGCTGTAGAAAGTGTAAAGGTCAGACCGCCGCCATTGAAGCTCGCGCCGTTGGTATCGAGACGCGTCTCGTGGCTCCCACGTCCGTAGTCGAAGGCGGGGCGGCAAATGAGCCGGACACGCACTGTGCCTTTGACGCAACGCATCCGGCGACAAAGATGTCCAATCCACGGCGAACCAGCGCGAAGCCCTACGGGAATGAAATCTTCCAGTTCGGCGATTCCATCTGGAAGTAGGAACCTTGTCACCAGGATGTTTGTCGAAGGCCAATAGAATTGTTTGTTCCGCACCTGATCGCCGACCGGGCAAATCTGAAAGCGGCCTCCTTTGTAGTCATCCAAAATTGCCCCGAAAACGCTTGGTGAATCGAAGTGGGGATAGCAATACCAATCGATCGACCCGTTCATGCCGACCAATGCGACTGTACGCATGTTCCCGATGATCCCGTAGTTCTCGATGGGCTGATAAGACATCGGCGTGTCCTTCCGAAACGGCGCGCCTTTTGGTTGCTCTGTGCCCTTTATTTTGCAGTCCTAAGCTTACCCACAAAGCCTGTTGCTCAATGCCATCTGTAAGCCCTGCAATCGACAACAAACGCCGAACGATCGTATCCAACTCTCGGGTTCCAGTGGAAGAGGCGCGGACCACAAAAGTCAACAAGTCGGCGCGAGACAGGGTGGAATCCAGTCCGTGGGAAATAGCGGAATCTCGCGGCTGAGTTCGAAATAAGGTCAGTCCGTCTCGAAGCGCTCTATGCCCGCGCTTTGGGATCCACCGCCAAAGGCCTGTCTGAATGAGACACTGCAATTATTCTCTTTGCATACTATGAGGACAAACGCCCCCCCCAGTATTGTATGGAAGATCTCGTAAAGGCGATACGGCGTGTTCGTGGCATTGACTACCCACAGTCCCAGGCTCCATTGCTAGACGCTGAGAAAGATGCGCGCATGCGTCGATTCCGGGCGGATGTTCAACGATTCGCGTCGCGCGCCGTTTCTTCTATCATGTTCATCATTGTGAGGTAGGGTCGCGGGCCATGGCTCACCCGTGCCACGCCGCCCTCTGCTAGTGCGCGAACGGGCGGGGTGGTCTCGCCGACCATTATGTTAAGTGGTAGTGGCGACGCTTCAGCGAGCCGGGCGATCAGCCTGATATCTGCCAGCCCAGGCGTAAAGAGCCCATCCGCACCGGCTTCCGCGTAAGCACGTGCTCGCTTGATCGTTTCAACGACCATCGCACCGTCATGCTCTTCGGGCGGTCGCTGGAAAAACACGTCCGTCCGAGCATTGATAAAGAAACGCATATCCGCTGCATCAGCCGTCTCCCGAGCGCAACGGATGCGGTTCACCTGATCGATTGTCTCGCGGAGTTTTCCATCCCCTGGGAAGCTGTCCTCGAGGTTACAACCCACGGCTCCCGCTTCAATGGCCTGAGCGATTGTTTTGCCGACCGCTTCCGGCGCGTCGCCATAGCCGCTTTCCAAATCGAACGTCACGGGCAGGTCCGTCGCGGAGACTATCAGCCGGAGATTCTCGATCGCCCAGGGTAACGGAATCCGCTCGCCATCGCAGAAGCCGTTAGCATTGGCGACCGACCAACTGCTTGTAGCGATCGCTTTTGCACCAGCCTTAGCGACAGCCTTGGCGCTGCCTGCATCCCAGATGTTGAACAGGACTAGCGGCTTTCCGTGGATATGCAACGCCCGGAATTGCTCAGCCTTGCGCGATTGATCAGCCATGCTCTTCTCCTCATAAACCAGCGAGCTTTACCTTGAATGTTTTGCAGACTGTCATCGCGTAGCTTGTTTTGCGACCTGCCAGTGGGCGCGCAGTTCCTTGTCGAACTCCTCCCACCGTTCCTCGGGGAAGAAGATTCTCGCTCCTTTGAACTCGACGCGGCGCCGGGTGCCGGGGATGTTTTGGGCCAGCCAATGCGACCATTTCACATCGAAATAGACGTCGTCCGTTCCCCAGACGATCAAGGTGGGTGCCTTGAGCGTCTTCAGCCGCCCTTCAATCGCCAGCGTGCGCTTGTTGTCGAAGGCTGCGAGGAAGCGTTCCAGGTCTCGTGTGCGTTGTTCCGTTCTCACCAGCGGACGCAGATATTTTTCGATGCTGTCGTCACTCAGCTGTTCTGGATGTTCGTAGGCCGGTCCCAAGGCGCCGGCAGAGCGATAGACGCTCTTGTCCGACAGCATGGCATTCAACGTTCCGGGCAGACCACCGGCGGCCGCCATGGCCAGGAAGGGCTTGAAGGCCTCGGGCGGCCAGTTGTCGTGGGTGTCTCCGTCGGTGAGTGTCAGGCTTCGCACCCGTTCCGGATGCAATGCAGCGAAAATCTGGGCAATACCGGCTCCACTGTCGTTGCCCACAAGATCCACCTGGTCGATCTTCAAGGCATCAAGAAATTCCTTGAGCATATTCGCATTGGCCGTCACCGACACGTCCTGGTCCGACGCGATTTCCGTATCCCCATGCGCCAGCAGGTCGACAGCGATACAGCGCCGGACGTCAGACAAATCTGCCAACTGATGCCGCCACAGATAACCGTTTAGCAGCACGCCATGCACGAACAACGCGACGGGTCCTGTACCTTGCTCCGTGTAGCTGATACGGCCGGACGCGGTCTGTACACTATGCTGAAGCGGCGACGATTTGTTTGTTCCCATAGCAGATACCTCCAATAATTTTGCCCGTACCATCACGGACGCATCCGCGTGAACGGCGCCTCTTATTGAACTGCCTTGATAAGACCCATTTACCAACGCTCCGACCAGCAGTGCCGCTACGGGCGCCACATCCGCCGCCGCTGGTCGTAAATGCCCACAGCTAGCTTGTTCCCGTCCATCGCTCACCTCTTCCTCGACGCGCTCGTGGATGAATGCGCTTCCTTCAACCTCTTCGCGCACTCATCACAGCAAACCTCAACGGTCTTCCCACCGACCCTAACCTTGATCGGATTCCCCTCTAGCTTGCAGTCGCACGCCGCACAGGTCCTCGCGCCCATAGCATCACTCTCCAATACCCAAAGTCCGCGCACGGGTAGTAAGCCACACAGAAAGAGGCGTTCGCTGTCAGAATCTTTAGCAATCTGTCTGAAGAGGGTTAACGATGTAGGGTCGACTGCGCCGCTCGCGCCAGAGGCGCTGCCTTTTAGCCTCAACGGTCAACGGATCGTAACCCTCGTCCATGCTCGTACAAGGTCTATGGTGTTTCTCGGTAGTGGGCTACTTGCGATTCTTGTTTCAGCGCTTGGTGATGAGAACAGAAAGGAATACCAAGAATGCCAGTCCGCTAAGGAGGGTGCGAAACGCGTGAAGCCGGCCCCACCGCCGCAGCAGACGGTCCGCTTCTTCTGAGCGAAGGTCGAGTTCTTGACTCTCCAACCGTTTGTTGGTCGGCCACATCACAACAAGGGTAAACGGGATGTTGAGCAGGAGAAGTAGTCCGCCGACAAGCCAAGCCAGATCCCCGTCAATCCGCCACGATACGAGAGCCGCAAGAGAGCCGATCACAGCGAGCGGAACTTGCATCAAGGTGGCTCGCTTATAGCTGGGCCTCCACTCAGTAACGGCAAGAGGCACACCACAAGAAATCCTTGCGGGTTGCTCAACAAGATTAATGTACGAGGCCGCGCCGAAGAACATACCCGAGGCGAGCGTCGCAACTATCTCCGGAATCATGCGACATCCTCCAAGTGGTATCTTTCTCTACCCGACAGCTCCGGTGCGACCGTGTGGCTCCTAAGTAGTCGCGAAATGGCTTCCGGGAGGGATAACGCTACTGTATCTCAACCGACAGATGCATTGGGTGCAGTGACTCCAGAAAGTCTCGTGCGTCGAAAGTCTCGCCGGCAGCGACGACGCCAGTCTTCTTTGCCAGACCAGCGACGACGCGTTGCGCCGCCTCCACGACAATTGGTGCGGTGACCGCATAGATGTCCCGCCCCCGCGCCACGGCTCGCCGCGCTTCGCTGTCCTTCCGTGCGACCACGTCCACCAAAAAGATCTGCGAGGAGCGCCCGCTGTCGTCCGACGCTGTCGGCGGAGGAGTATTTGGGTCGCGGACATCCCTGACCGGAGGGAGATTCATAAATGCGTGAATTTCCGGCACGGGTAGATGGCGCGAGATGGTGATGATTTCAGAGAAGCACAGACCGACAACATCCTGTGTTCCGAACGGCGTGGGGAAGTTCCACATACGCGTCGGTGGCGGATCAGCAAGGAACTCCAACTTGCTTTTGGAAAAAACGAAACGTCGAGCGGTATTGCGCTTCCCGGTCACTCGCGTACCCCACGTTGGTTTCCAGCTATCGAGAGCCACGGCGATGCAGATTTCGTCCGCGGCGGCCCATTCTCCCATCGCAGCCGTGGCCAGCAAGTCGCTCAATCCACCGTAGAATGCCATCGCGGGAATAATCACGACACCCGCCTCTTTCGCCGTGCCACTAAATCCTTCAAAGGAAGCGAGGGCCGCGGGCTGCTCGGCGGTCACATCCAGATAGTGAATGCGCGCACGCAGCGCTGCTTCGATTACAGGCACCGCGGTATCCAGAAACGGCCCAGCGCAATTAATGATAGCCGCAGCGCCATCAAGCGCACGGTCGAGCGACCTCGGGGAGTCAGTCGATGCTGGCCGCACGTCGAGTCCAGGATTGACACCTCCTAGGCTACTCAGCTTACTGGCATCACGCCCAGAAAGAATTGGCGTCCATCCCCGACGCCGCAGCTCTGAAACGACAAAGCGTCCCGTGTGCCCGTACGCGCCAAACACCGTCACGGTTTGATTCGCTGTCATTGGAGAATTTCTTTATCGCTACCGCTGTCATTGCCCGCGAGATCCGCAGCCCTGTAAGGCCAATAGGCCACAGAGAAAGAGAGGGCCGCTGTCAGAATCTTTAGCGATTTGGTGGAGCAGGTCTAACGATGTAGTGCTGACTGCTTGAACTCCGAGGGCGAGCGACCGTAAACAGCGCGGAATGCGGCGCTGAAATGGCTGTGGCTAGAGAAACCGAGGTCCAGGCTTAGAGTGGTGAGGTCGTCATACTGCGCGAGAAGATCTAGCGCCCGGGCTAGCCGTAGTCGCAACTGATAGCGGTACAAGGGTAGGCCTTCCACTTGTCGGAAGACCTGAGTGAGATAAACTGGGGAGCCGCGCACTTCGGCGGCGATTTCAGCCAAACTCCAGCGTCGCGCCAGGTCGCTCGCCAGCACGAGCTTGACCCGATCCACCAGCAATCGGCGTCCGACACTGGCGCCCGCTGCGTGCGTGGTGCGCGGCCCCAGCGCCCGCTGCACTAGGGTCAAGGCCAGGGTCTCTGCTTCCAGGGGTTCCGCAATGCTCTGGCGCAGACTGTGCCGAAGCAGCGCCACAAGCGCTTGGGTCCGTGCGTCAATCCGCAAACGTTGTCGCCGAAATGCGAGTCTCGCGCTGTCGCGCAGCAAAGCAGGTGGCGCCAGTTCACGCAGCATTGGTTCGCTGATGACCAACGTCATACTGGCATCGCCACCTGGCACGGGATGACTGACCCGGTAGCCTTCGGTAGCGTTAAAAAACAACACCTGGTTCGCCTCAGCCACGGTCTGCTCAGTCCCAAGATGCCGCACGTAAACACCTCGATACGGAAACACCAGCTGCGTGGTCGCCGTGCACTCCTCGGCGCTCTGGTGCCGGCAACTGCCCTGACAGTACGTGTCCCGAATCCTAACGGTCGCAGACTTCAGTAGGGAATGAACAACAAACTCAGGCACGCACCTACTTTCGTTTTTGAACGCCGCGTTCATGGGCCTCATTTATTCAAAAAGCATATCATTTGTCGGGGTTCGAGACGTCTTAGACATTCCCCCGGCGGGTCGTGGTCCAACTTCCTGGCGGCGCGTCATCCACCCGTAGCTTCTGGCCAGGATCGCAGTTGTTTGCTCGAGATCACCAACTAGAAGACCTTCGAGCTACTGAAGTGCAGAGCAATATCATCCAAGACCTGCTGAATGCAGCACCGCTATTCTCTGACCCGGCGTCGACCAGTAGGCCGTCCGAACTGCCGACCGTTTGCGCGCAAGATGCCGACGTGAGTTTGAGCGAACAAGTTGCCGCTCAAGGTCTGGATTGCGACCTGGAGACTTTTCGGGATGATCTGCAGAAGGCATTGGAACTTGTCATTCGGTTGTACGGAGGGTTGGACGAGGCCCGGATCACCCCTGCGAAAAATCGGGTGGAGATCGCTTCCTTATTTGACGAACCTTTGCCCGAGGCACCCCAGCCGATGGAAGCTATCCTGCGCGAGGTTGAGAACAACATCTTTGCAAATTCCACGCTTTATCTGAGCCCGCGTTTCTTCGGCTATATCAACTCAGGGGGAAATCAGGCGTCGGTTCTGGGCGAGTTGACCGGGATTGCGCGCGAGCCCTTCGGACCTTGAATGTGTATCGTGGCCTCCAGCGCCGCCATCGCGATGCACATATGCGAAGGATTGGTCGCGATGCAATACTCGCTCGTGCCCAAAACAGCCAGCGTCCTGTTGTTGCCGGTGATGGCCGGACATCCAGTGCCGGGCTCGCGCTTGTTGCAGGGCATGGCTGTGTCTCGGAAGTATGGACAGCGAGTGCGCTGCAACAGGTTCCCGGCGCCCGTAGCCATGTTACGGATGTGCGGGGACGCTCCGTTCAGAATGGCCTGCGACAGAACCGAATAATCTCTTTGGACTTTCGCATCATTCGCCAAATCGGAGTTACGGATAGTCGCGCCGATCTTCAGGCCTCCCTCCGGCGTGGTTTCAACTTGGTTGAGCGGCAGACGATTGACATCCAGCAGGCGCGCGGGAGTTTCCACGTTCAGCTTCATCAAATCGATCAGCGTCGTGCCTCCGCCCAGGAAGCGCGCCGCCGCACCCTGATGAGCCGTTTTCTATTGCGCAGAAGTGGCGATGACAGCCGCTGCGTCTGGGGGCCGGATGAACTCAAAGACGTGCATCGAAATTCCCTCCGCTCGCGCTAAACGCGTTTTCGAGCCTGTTGAATCGCGGCGATGATGTTGGCGTAGGCCCCACAGCGGCAGATATTGCCGCTCATCAATTCCTTGACCGCGGCATCGTCGGGACCGCACGGCTCTCCAAGTAACGCGACCGCTGACATGATCTGGCCTGACGTGCAATAGCCGCACTGATAGGCATCGCAAGCAAGAAAGGCTGCCTGCATGGGCTGTAAAGCTTCTGGCGTGCCCAACCCTTCGCCTGATCTCATCTCCATCGTGCATTAAGGCCAGATTTAGGCACGAAAGAATATGCCTGCCATTCACGTGAACCGTGCAGGCACCGCACTGGCCAGGGTCACAACCCTTCTTCGTTCCGATTCAACCGCCGTACACGCAGGAACAAAAAATTTCAAGAAAAACCAAAAAAGGGCTTGACAGGGCCGACATTGTTAGAGATGGACGGTTTTGCCGTAATCGCGTTCTGCTTTACTCACAGCAACGCCAGCCCGACCAGGCACCGGTGGCTAAGACGGTATTCACCCTAAGGTTACCTAGTGTCAATAGCTTGCGGCTTGAGGTCAGTCGGAATGCAGCGCTTGCATCACGTCGACGCGCGCGGCGCGAGCGGCCGGCATGGCGGAAGCGATGACCGCCGCAGCCAGCAGCACAAGAGCCGAAGCGACGACCGGCAAAACGCTGGGCATCTTCAGGTCGGTGATATAGCGTGCCGCAATCCGCGCGAGCCAGTAGCCGCCGACGGAGCCGGCAACAACACCGAACGCGGCCATGACTGCGCCTTCGGCGATTACGCCGGCCAGGAGGCGCTGCGGTGGCGAACCAAGGGCGAGGCGAATGCCAAATTCGCGAATGCGCGCGCTAACGGAGAAAGCGAGTACGCCCGCAACACCAACCAGCGCAATCGTGAGCGCGACGGCAGCGAAGATACCGAAGACTACAGTGTTCAGGCGATCCGGGGTGAGGACTTCGGCGCGGATGTCTTCCAGAGTGGCGGCCTTCTCGACGGGCTGCTCGGCGGACATGCCTCGAATGATTTGCGTAGCAGGCGTCACTAGCGCATAGGGATTTGCGCTGGTGTGGATGAAGAGCCGCCCGTTAAACATCGGCCCATGGTTAAAGGTGCTGTAAATCGTGAGCGTGGGCTGCGGAACGACATGTTCTTCGTCAATATCGGCGGTGACGCCAATGATCCGCAGTTGCTCGCTCTTGAAACCGGGGAGGAATTTCAACACGGGGTCTGTCCAATAGACATGGCGGCCGATAGCGTCCTGACCGGGGAACATACGCTGGGCCAGACTCTCGCTGACAATTGTGATCGGTTCTGTCGATTGGGTGTCGAGGTCGTTGAAATCGCGTCCGGCGAGGATCGGAACGCCGAGCGCGGCAAAATAACCAGGAGAGATAACCCGGAAATGGGCGCGGGGGTCATTTTCCACGCTAGAGACGTGACCATCTCCCGAGAATTGAAGTCTAGGGTCGTTACGGGCATCGCGCCAGGGAGCGGACATACCGTAAGCAGTCCTGGTGACGCCGGGCAGGGCATCAACGCGGCGGATGGTTTCTTTGTAGAAATCCACGACCTGCTGCGGCGTTTTTTGGTATTGCATCACCGGGACGTTGATCGCGAGGACGTGACGCGTGTCCATGCCCGTTTGCGCGGTCTGCATGGCGATAAGCGTTTTCAGAAGCATGCTGGCGCCGGCGAGGAGCATGAAGGAGGCGGCAATCTGGACGACGGCGAAGGCGCGGAGACGGCGATTCGTGCTTCCCGTGATGCGTACGCTGCCGCTGGCGAGTCCGGGGGATTGTGAAACGTTGGCGCTGGGGAGGCGAGGAACGTAAGCGAGGAGGACGGCGGCGATAATTGCGAGTCCCGCGCCAACCCAGAGGACACTCGAGTCGACTGTAAGGTTCAGGGCGCGAACGGAAAAGCGGGAAGCGTAGCGCGAAAGAATTTCGAGCAACGGGCGCGCAGTCATTACGCCAAGCGTGGCTCCAGCGACACAAAGGACGAGGCTTTCGGCCAACAGGGTACGCCGCAACGCGCCTGAGCCGGCGCCGAGAGCCGCACGAATGGTCAGCTCGCCTTCGCGTCGCACAGTGCGAGCAAGGATGAGGTTGGCCGCGTTGGAGCAAGCAATGATGAAGACGAGAGCAGAGGCCCCGAGAAGAACGAGCAGGATTGGCCGAGCGTCGGACGTGACCTGGTCGCGGAAGAGCCTTGCGTCAACCTGGAAATGCGCGTTAGTGGGGTAAGCTTCGTGATGGTCTTTCTTCATCGTGGCGTAGACGGATTGGAGTTCCGCGCGAGCCTGTTCAAGCGTGGCGCCGGGAGCGAGGCGGCCGAAGAGTTCTGTCATCCGATGGACGCGACCGGTCACCATGGTGGCGTCGAGGTGATGCGCGCTCATAACGACATTGGCGATAATTTCTGTATCTGTGGGGTAGGGGAGGGATGGTTCGAGGACGCCGATAACGGTGGCTGTGCGCGCGTCAAAGCTGTCGAGGCGGACCTGTCTGCCGACGACGTTGCGATCTTTCTTGAGAGCGGTGGCCCAGAAGGGATACGTCAAAACGACGACGCCGGCGGCTTTCGGGCCGTCATCTTGAGGTCCGATGAGGCGACCAAGGACAGGGTGAAGCCCAACTGTCTCGAAATAGTTGCCCCCGACGACAGCGGCTTGAATCTGGCGAGGCTCGCCCATGCCGATCATGGTCATGCCGATAGCCGAGAAATCGCCGAATTCGCTGACGGAATGGGTGCTGGCTTTGAAGTCCTGGATTTCGGGGACGGACCAGTTGGCCTCCTCCTCGCCAATGCCGCGAGCGCTCTGCTGAATGTAGATGAGCCGGCTTTCGTCGGCGTTGACGAGCGGGCGAAGGAGGACGCCGCGAACGAGGCTGAAAATAGCGGCGTTGGCGCCAATACCGAGCGCAAGCGTGGCGATTACAGTGAAGGCCAACCCTTTCGAGCGGCTGAGCGAGCGCACAGCAATCCGGAGGTCTTGGTACAGCAGGT
>Ga0310916_10000867_pt1 | contig 17288 bp, 16 predicted proteins | sample GREbulkMGLF176_FD_203444 | JGI IMG/M metagenome (GOLD analysis project Ga0310916, IMG submission 203444) | Lab enrichment of tropical soil microbial communities from Luquillo Experimental Forest, Puerto Rico - GRE.bulkMG.LF176 | ecosystem: Environmental > Terrestrial > Soil > Tropical forest >...
GCCTGAAACCAGGCGTCACCATCGAACAAGCCCGCACGGACATGCAGCGCGTCACCAACTACATGGCGCAAACCTACCCCGACGCCGATAAGGGCACCGGCGCCACTATAATCCAGATGAAGGAAAGCATGGTCGGAGGAGTCCGGTCGTCCCTGCTGCTGTTGCTCGGGGCGGTAGGACTGGTGTTGCTGATCGCTTGCGTGAACGTAGCCAATTTACTGCTCGCTCGCGGCACGGGACGCAGCCGCGAGGTCGCCGTGCGCTCGGCGCTCGGTGCCGGCACCAGTCGCCTGGTCCGTCAGATGCTGACCGAAAGCGTCCTGCTCGCAATGCTCGGCGGCGCACTGGGACTGGCGCTCGCCGCCTTTGGAACACGCGTCGCGCTCACAGAGCTGCCTGCCATGTTGCCGCGCGCAAGCGAAGTGGGGGTGGACGCGCGCGTGCTCTGGTTCAGCGTATTGCTCTCGTTGTGCGCAGGAATTCTCTTCGGCCTCGTTCCCGCACTCCGCACCGCGCGCGGCAACACCTACGAGACGCTGAAGGAAGGCGGTCGTGGCGCCGTCGGCTCGCGGCATCGCACCCAAGGCGCTCTGGTCGCCATTCAAATGGCAATGGCCCTGGTGCTCCTCACCGGCGCGGGACTGGTGATCCGCAGCCTCGCCCAGCTCTGGAACGTCGATCCGGGATTCAATCCGGACAATATTTTGACCTTCAACCTCGCCCTTTCGCCGCAGATGAACAGCGCTTCTCCCGGGGCCATTCGCGTGGCGCTTCGCAATTTCGACGCGGCCATCGCGGCTGTTCCGGGCGTGGAAGCAGAGTCGTTCTACTGGGGCGCACTCCCCATGTACGCCGAGGACGACACCTCCTTCTGGGTTGCAGGCCAGCCTCAGCCCGCCAGCCAAAGCGCTATGAACGGAGCACTCAGCTATACGGTCGGCCCGGACTACCTGAAGGTCATGCGCATTCCCTTGCTCGCGGGACGCTTTTTCACCGACCGCGACGACGAACATTCCAAGCCCGTTGTCGTCGTCGACCAGGTACTGGCGCAGAAGTATTTTCCCAATGGAGACGCCGTCGGCAAGGTGATCTACCAGGGAAGCCCGGACAACGCATTTGAAATCATCGGTATCGTTGGCCACGTCAAACAGTGGGGGCTCGATACCGACGCCCAAAATTCCCTGCGTTCTCAGTTCTACTTTTCCGTCAGACAATTTCCCGACAGCATCATCACCCTGATGCCTTCGAACACCGGCGTCGTCGTGCGCTCCTCGGGGAACATTCTCGGCCGGATGGATTCGATTCGCCGCGCCAGCGACCAACTCAACAAGGACGAAGTGATTTCCGGTGTCGTGACCATGCATCAGATCGTCCAGTCCTCGCTGGCTCCGCGCCGTTTCGCCATGATGCTGCTCGGCTCGTTCGCCGCGCTTGCTCTCCTGCTCGCGGGCGTCGGACTCTACGGCGTCACCGCGTACGCCGTCGGCCAGCGCACCAACGAAATGGGCATTCGCATGGCCCTCGGTGCGCAGAAGCGTGACGTTTTCCGGCTCGTCGTTGGCCAGGGTCTGCGGCTGGCTCTCGTCGGCGTCGCCATCGGAGCAACCGCCACGCTGATGCTCGTCCGCCTGCTCTCCAGCTTTTCCCAGTTGCTCTACGGAGTCGGCGGCAGCGACCCCGTGACGCTCGCCGCCGTCGCCATCGTGCTCCTCGGCGTCGCGTTTCTTGCCTGCTACATTCCCGCGCGCCGCGCCATGCGCGTTGCTCCGATTGTCGCGCTGCGGTACGAATAGCCCAGATCGCGCGCACTCTTCCTTGGAAAAATCATGGGCAAACATCTAGAGATTTGGTGACATTCCTGGCCATCGCTTCCGAGTGACGAGCAATCGGGAAGTTGAGGCCTTACGGTTGAGCGAACAGCTCCGGCATGGTCGGCCAACAAAGCGTCCCGACGTTCAAACAAGCGCAGAGATATCGTCGATGCACGCCTGCCGAGAGGACACGATTGTCCCGAATGTCCCGAGGGTGCACCAAAATAGTGCACTAGAAGCGCAGTGTAATATGTTATGGCAGCGAGAATTAAATTGATGGACGCTGGGCGATTCGACCCCGCGACCCCCTGCCTGAATAGCAGGTGGTAAGCTGAGAAAACATCGACGCTATTTCGTTGAAAAAAATATAGTTGGTGGACGTGGCGGGACTCGAACCCGCGGCCCCCTGCTTGCAAAGCAGGTTGGGAAAAACACTAAATGCTTTGGCTGGTGCCGCTTACACGGAAAATCAACCAAATTCCCGCTCTTTAATTGTCCCGAAGTTGTACCGAAGTTTTCGAATAAGAGGTCTCACACTCAAAACAACTCAAGGATGCCGTCGATGCCCTCCGACCAAAATTCGACTATGTAACGTAACAATGCGTTACGTAAACTCACCGTGTCTTGCCCTAATAGACAATATCTTACCCTAATAGACAAGTTACCGATAAGCGTATTTGAACGAACCAGCTGTGTACATTTCCTCTCAGCGGACATATGATTCCGTGCAACAGATCCACCATAGAAAGACCAGGGGCCACAAATGCGATCAATCACATGGATACCTCTGTGTGCTGTCGTCCGCGCTTGTCTCACACTCGTTACAGTCTCGACTGTGAGTGCGGCGGAAGTTAAATTCGACAAGGTGGAGTACTTCCGTCTCCGGTTTGACGATGAGCAATGCCGACCGCCAGCCGTTCCACAACTGCGGGAGTCCAACCCACAGGACTCGGTCAGCTTAGGAAACGTATTAGCTACCGTTTGATTTCCAACGGACTCCGCCTTGCCTCAAGAGCCGACTTACGGTGAGCCCAACCCCAGCGCCACCGAAACAGATTGCGGATGTTATCAGGAAGAATAACCTTGGCGTGCTCGAGTCCGCCACTCGCAACGTCAGCGCCGTTTACACAACCTTCATTGCCAGCGCCAGCGTTTGAGTTACACGGAATCGCAAGAAATGCTGGTGTGCCACCAGTGCTCCGATCGAAACCTGTCCCGGTAATCTCCCCTGTTGTTGATGTGCTGAGCAACGACTAAATACAAAGAGCCGGGTGGAGTGAGCGCGTTGAGGTCCGTCATCACTCCGTTCTGCCAGAGTGCTGCGCGACAATTGAAGTTAATGTCGCACGACTGAGCAATCACCTGGCCTTTGTCGTTGATTCCAGAAGCAAAGCTGAAATAGTCTCCGGGCAGCGTGCCAAGATCCATGACCTTCCCGCCGTTCCAAATCACAGCATGTGTGGCCGTGTCGCCGGGCAAATCCGAAGTCCCAACGATCTGACCTCGGTTATTGATGGAGAGAGCGGCGTTGCTCATCAGGCCACCCAGAGTGGGTAGGTTCGTAACGACGCCGTTCTGCCAGAGCACAGCATGGCGTGCGATCGAGAAAGACGGAAAACCGCAGGGTCCCGTTGCGCCGACCACCTGGCCGACGTCATCAATGCCAAAGGCAGCCCCGATGGAGTCACCTGATAGTGGGGGGAGTTCTCGGATCTCCCTCCTGCTTGGACCCCAGATGACGGCCTCGTAGTCAAGAACTTGCGGAGCGGCACAACTTGGGTCCTGAGTGCTGTTCTCGGCGAAACCGACAGCCTCGCCCTTATTATTGAGACCCGTGTTAGGCGGAACCTGCGCGTTATTGCCCCCCAGCGTGGGAAGTGTGGTCATTACACCTTTTTGCCACGTCACCGCCAGCACTATGTGTTGATAACCCTCACAAGGGGCTCCGCTGAGGTTACAGTTAAAAAGCATCCCCCAGTTTCCTCCCAGTGGATCTATGCTGGCTGTTTCAGAAGCGCCCAAGATAAGACCGTTTTCATTCACTTGGCTCCCACCACTGCTGGGTCCTCCAAGCGTACCCAGGTCAGTGATGGTGCCGTCAGGGCGCCACAGGACCGCGTGCTCGGTAGTATCCCCCGTCAGGTTGGAATCACCCGAGATTAAGCCGCTGCTGTTGACTTGTTGAGCGGCGGCATCTGTGCCGCCCAACGTGCTGAGTGCGATCACTACGTATTGCGCAGGACGCTGTTGTGTCTGAGCAGCCAAGCGAAAGGAAATAGCCAGAGCAGCGATCCACCCGACGCAGAAATAGACGGTTGCCGCCATCCTCGATTTCATGTTTCCTCCTCGCCGACGCTCCACTAGGCCTTGAGCAATCTGAGAACAGCCTCTTCGCTTGGGCGGTGATGACGGCCCCCAGGGCTGTGCCGTTGGGCAGCACGGCTGATGTGAAGAGCACGCGCAGCTCTCTGCTCGCCCTTTGAGGTGGCGCGAGAGATCATGGCGCTGGCTATCGATACGGGCGCTACGGCTGGCGGCACATTGATTCCTCCTGTGTGGTCACGACGGTGTGAAGACGGTTATGGTCTGCCGCGCAATAAGTTTCTCTGTGTCGTTACCTGAGCATCCGGGTAGTCCGAAGACGGTTCCTTCAGCAATGGATTCAACGGTTGATCTCGAAGATTCGCGTCCAGAAAAGCCGCGATGTAATTTCGGATCGCCGCGATGGTTTTATCCGGTCCCATATCACCAGTTTGGATGGCGCCTTTGGCGAGCCAGACGGCATCGGATGGCATGACGTGCTCGGCGCCACGGAAGTTCACAGCGAAGCGTGGACCCTGCAAGTCGTTCCACAAACGCAACTCGTTCTCAGACCATTCCGTGCGACCCGCACCCATAAGAAGAACAGATGTCAAGGTCGGATTGGAAACATCCTCGGGCATATACGGGTCAAGGAGGATGCCGGCGCGGAAGCGCGAGTCTGTCCGAACGCCGAGCAATGTTGTCAATCCACCAAGCGAGTGGCCCGCTAGTGCGACGCGGGACATATCGAGTTTACCGTCGAATGGACCGCTGGCTTCGTTATTGATGCGCTGCAATTGGTTCAAGACGAAGCGCAGGTCGTCCAGACGCACGGAAACCACGAATTGCAGTGTCTGATCGTCTACGCGCCAGTTGTTTGCCAAATAGCTGCCCAGAACGGATGTAGCCAGCCTGCCATCTGGAAATTCAACCGCGGTCGCTTCGTAGGTGTGGTCTACTGAAGCTACCACATAGCCTCGACTGGCTAGGTCTTCGTAAAGAAATGTGTAATCGGTGAATGTGCCCGTGTAACCGTGCGTGAAAACGACTGCGGGATGGAGCCCATCCGTCAAGGGCGCGTCCAGGCAACTGTTTGTCGTGACCTTGGGCAGCGGCACTGCCAAGAGGTGCGAGAAGCGTGCCCAAACCGCGGGCGATGTGTAGTCCGCCAGCTTGCAATCCTGGTCGGCCGGCGTCGGGTACCAGAAGCGCACCAGCAGCTCTCGTTTGATGCCCTCAGCCAAAAATGGATCGTCGCGCGTTGAATCAACGAAGTCCACCACACGGGTGCCGACCTTGCTGGGCCCCGTAGGGCTGGGCACGGCTACCATGCTCTGCGCGGCTATAGCCGACCGCACCGCCGGACTATTCAGTGCTGTGGTACATCCGTTTTTGTTGTGGATGACAACACAGCCCGTTCCTGACAGAGACACCTGCTGTGGGCCGCCGCCGTTGTCGCTGATGGAGACCTGGGCACTGTCACGTCCTGCTTCGAACGGCCTGAAAGTAACGGTAATGGTGCAGGACTTTCCTGCTCCAACGCTCGAACCGCAGGTGTTGGTTTGAGAGAACTCGTCAGCATCCGTGCCCGTAGTCGTGATGCCGCTAAAGTTCAGCGTCGTATTTCCCATGTTGGTAAGCGTCGTACTCAGGTTTTTACCCGCGCCGACTCCCACCACGCCGAAGTACAGCGAGGCAGGGTTGAGCTCGACCACGGTGCCCGTGCCTGTCAAACTCACGTTCTGGGGGCTGCCGAGGGCGTTATCCGTAATCGACAACATCGCAGTTCGCGACCCGAGTTGCGTGGGTTTAAAAGTGATGCTGATCGTGCAACTCGCTCCCGGGGCGACTGTGCTTCCGCACGTCTTGGTCTCGGCAAAGTCGCCGGGGTCGGCGCCTGTGAACCCGACGCTGGTGATACCGAGCGTCGTCGCGCCGTAGTTGTTCAGCGTGACCGACTGCGCGGCACTGCTGGTGCCCACAGGCTGGGTGGCAAACGTCAGCGTACTGGGTGACAGAGTAGCGACTGGATTCGTCGAACTCGCAGTTCCATTCGAGAGGGGAACAATGCCTGTAGTAAGATTTACCGAAGAATGGGCCGCCACCCCCCCCGCCTCCATACACGGGGCAGACACTGAGCAAAGGGGACCGGGGATGGTTGCCGCGACAGCGCAAGCCGGCAAAGTCGAGCACGCGGTGGGACCAAACAGAAAGACGTCCCCGACAGAAGGAGGACTCGCCGATACATCGATTCCACCGAGTCCTCCACCTACAGCAATGCGCGGCGCGACATTGAATTCAAGGGAGCCAACGAATAGATTGGCGGACACGACACTTCCAGCCGTCACGTCCACTACGTAACTGCCGGAGAGTACGGCTCCATTTTGGAAAGTGCCCTTGACGGAAATCGTGGCCTGTGAACCCTGCGCAGTCAGCCGAGCCGGGATCGCCAGCGCCGGGAACAAGGATATTGCTCCAACTAACATAAGTTTTCCAGATTTCAGAGTGGAACACCGCTGGGTGTGGGTTGGTGTTGTGTTCAGAACAAAGAAAGAAATTACCGTAACTGTTCGCGTCATCTTCCATTTCATGAGAGACCTCCTAAGTTGTTGCTTTGATCGGGAGGGAAATGATGGCTCCGCAACGGAGTTCTAAAGGAACTCTCGCCCACAGATGAGGTTTCCTATTGAGTTTCGATGATCTTCTTGGCGACAATCGTCTCGACCACAACACCGGGCATTGTAGGCATAACATCTACGGACTCCCCGCCATCTACCACCAACCCGATCGCCGTAAAGTCGTCGGCACTCGTTGCAGTGATAGTGAGGCGACAATCGGCGCTGATTGAATAGTTGCCTGTTGACGTGTCAATCGGGAACAACCCGCCGTTGATGAAGGCTTGCTCGTTTTCTTTTCGGAAGCTTCCTGTGCCGTCGAAATACAGAGTTCCTATTGTCGTCAAAGGACCAGCGGAGGATCCCCAGGAGCTGGTTGACAACATTGTTCCGTTGCCGCTGAAGCCGTACGCGCCTTCCAATGTGCCATTTGTGCAGTGTTCCGGCATCTTTCTGCCCACGTAATTCTGGATAACCACGCCAGGCGTTGTCGCAGTGTAATCAACTTCCGCGCCATCTTGAACAATCACCCCATAGCCCGTGAGCGCGCTTAATGCTCCGCCGGTGGGAAGAGGGATTGTGTCTCTGATAGTGCAGTCATCACCAACGACGTACGTTCCGGGAACCGTGGGAGTCGCAACGAGAACACCGTTCGCGAAGTCAGTTCGCTGGACGGTTAGAGTTCCGTCTCCGTTCGAGCTTACGACCAGAAGCGAAGCGATTGGACCAGCAGGCTCGCCAAAGGGATTACTCGCCAGCTCTTGTCCGAGACCAATGAACCCATAATTGCCTGGTTTGTAGGCAGCCGAACATACCCCGCTATACACACTCGATTGGGCAGTACCTTGCGTAGATGGAGCCGTGTAATCCCGGCTGTTAACGGCAGTTTGAGACTCGAGTTGGGTGGCTGTGGCAAACAATAGTGCGGATACTGCGCAAAGGGAGACAATCTGTCGCAGGTTGTTGCAAACGCTTGTTTTCCTCACAGTTTTGTCCTTTCGTGGTCCTCCAGAGGTCCTGTTTAGGCCTTTTATCAATAGACGCGATGTTTTGATTGGAAACCTGCCACTCGATCGGGCGTATAATTTCCGGCAAAGGTCCAAGCTGGGAGTCTCCTGTGGAAGAATCCCCAGAGCGAGCAAAAGAATTGTTCGGGGAATGGGCCGCAGGCAATCGTGAAGCCCTCGACTCCCTTATGCCTTACGTTTACAAGCAATTGCACGGACTCGCGCATAGACATTTGAGGCGAGAACGGCCGAATCACACGCTACAGACAACTGCTCTGGTGAATGAAATCTATATTCTTCTCGCTGGCCAACGGCGTCTGGATTGGAAGGACAAGGGCCACTTTTTCTCTGTTTGTGCCCATCTACTTCGTCGCATTCTTGTGGATTATGCCCGTCACAAGAATCGAGCAAAGCGTGGCGGCGGGCTGCCACCGATAGATCTAGAGAGCGCCCCCATAATGTCTGCGGAACGTTCTGCGCAAGTGGTATTGCTGGATCAGGCCCTCAGTCGACTCGAACACATCGATCAAAGGAAACATAAAATTATTGAGCTTCGGTATTTTGGCGGCCTTACGACCGATCAGATAGCCGACCTTATGGGAATTTCGCCTAGAACCGTCATGCGTGATTGGCAGCTTGCGAAAGCATGGCTTCGCCGCGAGATGAGCACATCGTGATTCCTCAACGGTGGACCAGGATCGAGGCTCTATATCATTCGGCACTGAGTCTCCCTCCATCCGACCGTGAAACTTTTCTAAAGGCATCGTGCGGCGAGGATGTACAGCTTTTTCATGAAGTGAATTCCTTGATTGAACATTCGGAAGACTCTTTCATGCAGACTCCCGCATTGCAAGAAGCGCTTCAGCTCATTACAAAACTCCAAAAAGAAGAATCCGAACGACCTATCCTCACAAACCCAGAATGGACAGTTGAATGGTCTAAGACGTTCTTTGATACACCTCGTAAGACGTGGAGCTCAGCGGCATTGAATCCCATTCTTCCGGGAGAACTGCTTGCGAGCCGTTATCGAATTATCAGGGCCATCGGGCAAGGTGGTACGGGCCAGGTTTTTGAGGCTGAGGACTTGAAATTACGGAAGAAGGTGGCGCTCAAAAGCATCCGATCAGAAATTGCCGCGGATCCCGAAAGTCTCTATCGCTTCAAGAATGAGTTTCGCGCATTAACAGACGTAATCCATCCTTCGCTAGTCACCCTCTATGACGTCTTTTCGGATGGTGAAATGTGGTTCTTCACAATGGAATTGGTCCGGGGACTCAACTTCGTCGATTACACCAAGTGTGATGATTCTTGTAGAAGCCGCTTGCGAAGAGCATTGCGGCAACTCGTGGAAGCGGTTCTGGCGCTACACGCTGCTGGGAAGCTCCACCGAGATATTAAGCCACTCAACGTCCTTGTCGAGGACGACAACAGACTTACCCTAATTGACTTCGGGTTAGTCACAGAATTCATTTCTGAAAACTTGCAACATAGGCTCGTTTTGGCGGGTACCCCTGCCTACATGTCACCGGAGCAAGCGTTGGGTCAAGAACTTCGAGAAGCTAGCGACTGGTACAGCGTCGGAACACTGCTATATGAGGCCCTCACCGGCGAGCTTCCCTTCAAGGGTGACTACCTCACTATTCTCAGGGCGAAAGTCTCCCGAGAACCACCGCCTCCGTCAGAAATTGCCGCTGGTGTTCCGGAAGATCTTAATAACCTAGCAAGGAATCTCCTGCGCCTCGACCCTGCCTCGCGTCCCACAGGTCACGAATTGCTTCGGCACGTAAGCGCTCCTGCCTGGAGTAGTGGATCTAGCGTGACAGTGCCCGCTCACACGTTGGCGGACGTGTTCGTGGGTCGGAAAAAGGAGCTTGAAAAGTTAGATCAGGCGTTGCAAAGGATCCGAGCCGGTGTACCGGTCACAGTTCACCTGTCAGGAAAATCAGGGATTGGCAAGACCGCACTAGTCCGGCACTTCATCAAAAAGGTCTACAGAGAGGTCTCGGAGTGTGTGGTCCTGGTCGGCAGATGTTACGAACGGGAAAGCGTTCCCTTTAATGCGGTGGATAGCCTAATTGATGCCCTTAGCCAATATTGGGGAGAACTGGCGGAGCCTGAACGTAAACTTCTTTTAGCTCGCGACACAGCGGCCTTGCTACGTCTGTTTCCGGTGCTGGGACAGGTTGACGTGGTCGCAAGACTTGAAGATCGAGAGCTGATCCCAGATTCTCGACAACTGAGATCTCGTGCTTTTGCAGCACTGCGTACGATTATCAGCCATATAGGGCAACGAACAGCCCTGCTATTAATCATTGATGATCTTCAATGGGCAGATGCCGACAGTATTGCTTTGATGAAGGAATTATTTGATGGTCTAGAGCCTCTCCCGGTTCTGTTTCTACTTTCTTATCGAGATGTAGCAGATGACGTCGCAATAGAGCCTGTTTTGGCCGACATCCGGAATTTTGGGGCACCTCTCACGGAGCTCTACTCACTTCAACTAGATGTGCTCGCACCCGAGGAAGCAAGCGAGTTGGCCTCCCGCTTGGTCTCTGATAGGAGTCAAGACCGCGTGCTAGCTGAGGTAATCGCCAAGGAGTCTGGCGGAATGCCGTTCTTTGTTGACGCACTTGTCCGTTATTCAGGATCGTGGAATAGAGAAAACCCCGAACGTGAGCGGGAAAACGTTCCCATTCGTTTGGATGAGTTCATCCAGTTTGTAATTTCGGGCCTTCCCTCTGAAGCACGCACCTTGCTGGAGGTTATTGCTGTCGCTGGGGAACCGTTGGAAATGGGTGTTCTCCGCAACGCGACAGGCGTGGATGTTGAGTCCCGAGATGCCGTGCCTATGCTTCGCATGCAGAGCCTTATCCGAATTCTTCAATCCCAGAAAGAACCTAGAATCGAGGTATATCACGATCGTATCCGCGAAGTAGTCAAGACCAAGATTCCTTCAGAAACTCAGCAGCATCAATATCGCAGACTCGCATCGGCCCTTGAATCGTCCGGATGCTCCGATTCGGGGCGGATGGCCATTTACTTTCATCGGGGCGGTGACGTGGCTAGAGCTGGGGAATATGCGGTGGCTGCGGCTGAAGACGCGGCCGAGGCTTTAGCCTTCGACCGAGCTGCCCAGTTTTATCGACTAGCCTTGCAGGCCCGAGACCCTGACGATATGCAGAATGTTGAACTTCGCTCCGAACTGGCACATGCACTGGTCAACGCTGGCAAAGGCGCCGAGGCGGCAGCGGAATATCTTTCCGCTTCAGAGTTGACGCAAGGCGTCAGGACGCTTGTCTTAAAGCAAAAGGCCGCAGAACAGTTTCTCCGGAGCGGTCACATCGACAATGGTCTTGCACTCCTCTACCAGCTCTGCAAGATGACTCGAGTGAAGCTCGCAAAGACGTCTTTTGGTGTTCTGCCAGCTTTGATGCTCCGCCGGATGCAGCTTTGGTTCCGTGGATTGCACTTCGACGAACGTTCAGCGGACGAGGTCAACGCCTTAGAGGTCGTTCGCGTAGACCTATGTTGGGCACTGGGCATCGGTTGGAGTGTGGTTGACACCATCCGCGGATCGGAAGCCCAGACACTTTTTCTGTTACTAGCCCTCAAGGCTGGAGAACCCTACCGAATCTCGCTTGGTTTGTCAGGTGAAGCGGCATACTCTGCTTTCCGTAGGCGTCCACGTCGCGCTGACCAGCTTCTTCCAAAGGCACAGGCACTTGCTCAACAAGTTGGCAAACCACACGCAGTGGGGCTGGCAATCTTTTGCCAGGGAATGCGCGACTGGGTTGCGGGAAATTGGGAGAAGACAGTTAGCGCATGCAGGCAGGCGCAAGAAATCTGGTCTGAAAAGTGCACAGGTACCACCTGGGAAATTGATATTGCACGAATCTTCGAGCTAGCATCGCTGGCTTGGATGGGACGCTGGAGAGAACACTCGAAACGATTGCCGTCGTTCCGCAAAGAAGCCGACCATAGAGGGGATCTCTTCGCAATCGTCAGCCTCCCCTTACTGACATACTCATACATGATGTTGCTGGGACAAGACGATGTCGACGGATCACGACAGGAAATACGTGATCTGATTGGACGTTGGTCGAAGGAAGGTTATCACGTCCAACACTTTTGGGCCATGCATGGGGAAGTAGAGACGGCATTGTATTGCGACGATGCTGATTTAGCTTACGAACGTCTGAACCACGATTGGCGTGCGCTGAAAAGATCTCTTCAACTGCGCCTGCCGCTAGGGGCGGTCTTTGCGTACTATTTACGGGCGCGGACTCGCTTAGAGAAAGCGCGCGCCACTGCGTGGAAATCTTTTGGACATGAGCTTTGGTTACGCGAAGCTGAGGAAGATGCCAAACGGATCGAGCGGAGACGAATGATATGCTCGAATCCAATCGCCCTTCTGATCCGAGCCGGAATCAATGCTCAGCGGCGGGAAAGAGAATCGGCCGCTGACTCGCTGGCTCGGGCCGAGGTCGAGTTTAAAAAGGCTTCTATGATGATCCACGCTGCAGTTGCACGCCGTCGCCGGGGCGAACTGACAGCAAGCGATGAGCTTGTTTCGTCAGCTAACTCCTTAATGGCAGGCGAAGGAATCGTGCGGCCAGACAGGATTGCTCGCATGATGGCTCCTGGATTCTGAGTATCCTGTCCATGGCGAATTACTGAACTGGGCCAAAATTAGCTGTTTATTCGGGTTTTGATATCATGCCTGGATGGCGCGATGTCCTCATCCTTTTCCTTCATTTGATTGTCACCGTGGTCCGGCTTGCCGAGTCTATTGTTGCTCCTAATGCTCCTGGAAATGCCGGGGAGTCGGTAATCGAAAATGCAGCATAAGTCAGGTGGATGTGGGGTGATTCGAACCCCTAACCCCTGCCTGGGTAGCAGGTGGTAAGCCGAGAAAACATCGACGCTATTTCGTTGAAAAAAATATAGTTGGTGGACGTGGCGGGACTCGAACCCGCGGCCCCCTGCTTGCAAAGCAGGAAATCAAATTAGCTAGAACTTGCCGGAGCCGACGCAAACGTCTAAAAGGCAGCAACTTGTCACAAAACGAAGTAAGCCGTTTTTCTTCTTTTTGTTCGCTTTGCGTTTGCAATTTACCAGGATTTGCCGCGACTTGTACTACGCTTTTACTACGGTCGGCGGCCGATCTTGTTGACCCTTGCGTAATTCGTCTTTAGGCGTATAGTGCGAATCAAACCGGCTTGTCCCCGCGCCGTCAGGAGTCTTTCTATGAACACGGGAAAGACCCGCGGCTAGTCCTTACTTTTCGTTGTATCAACTGCGGAAGACACGAAGTATTCGCCGACTACCCCACCGAAGGAGTCGAGCCCGAGAACAGAATCCGTGGTCGGATATACAAAGTAACCTGCTATTCGTGTGGAAAGTAGAATGTCGTTGCCCAGGGGCATTTCCGAGATTACTCCAGAACAATCTACCTCACTCGACAACCTGCCACGTATCGCTGCAACACTGTTGTGTGCGAGGACGCTGATGGAATTGGATTCAGACAGGCCGAGCCCAGCGAAAGTGGCTGCGGTCGAGAACGCAATCAGCCAAGCGGCGTTCATCCTCGAGCATATCGACAGGCGATGGCCGAAGGAATCATCGGTGCCAGGCGCAAAGCTCGAGGACTTCAGCAGTCGGGTGGAGGTCCTTTTGCTCCAGAGCATCTTCGCTCTCTACCAGTGTGAAGCGTTCCTACGCGATTCACGTTCGCTGCGGGAGGATTCGCGCTCCGTGTGTGGACGGGAGCGTTCCGTTGTAAGGCCCGACTTTGCCGAATGTGGAAAGAAAAATCGTTCGTCACAGTCCTCGCAGCGATAGTGCGGCGTTCGCACAGGAGAGGTTTCTTGGAGCGCACCTTTCTCCGGCTTCTAGGCTTGCGACCTTAATTAGTGCCGCCACATCTCGGGCAAAATCTGACAGGTTTGGAATGCATAGATGGCACTCGTTAGCAGTCAAGGGCGGAGGTTCTCTATATGCTCCCTCAACTTCCGCCAAGAGCTGAAGCCGTGCTCACGTGCAATTATGATCCGCGCAAAGTCAAGGGCCGGCCTGGACACGTTGGTGAGGGGGTCGATCGCGTGGCATCGTCTAAGCGCCTCAGGGCGCCGTCGTTGTAATCCATGTAACAGCTGTCGTGCTTCTTTCTTTACATGATCCAGAGTCAGATTGTGCTTCTTCATCGGTTTGAGGCGGTCCTGAGTCGTGCGGGCTGGGTAGCCCGCAGGTACGGCCCGCCCTTGCGGTCCCACCCGGTCGCTGCGGGTCCCAGCTCGCGCCTCGAACGTTACGCTGGCGCGTTGCATCTCCCGATGGGTCTGTAGGACTGACTGCCGGAGTATGAGGGTTGTGGTACGAAAGTTTTCCGGCCTCGGAGGTACGTCAATGACGAGTCGGACGGCGAACTTTTCAAGCAAGTCGGCGTTTTCTACTGCAAGCCTCACAACACGGTCGCGCACTTGTTTTTTTCGGAAAGAGATGAAATCACCGAAAATTCCGCAATAGGAAGCCCGCAGGCGCACGAACGCACGCCGCTTGAGCGTAGGACATGCGGATTGCACGAAAACAGTGCAATCAGTTTTCGGAGATTTTTGAATTCAGTTCTCGAATCATGCGCGCTGGCAAGCTAATCGTGAACAGAATGGCTGCACAGGACTGCCACGAGTTGAAGGAACGCCCCTAAGGCCACGGCGGCAAATCCCACGAAAGCGACCCATTCTCTCTTCGTGGTCTGCACTCTCTCCCCGGTTGGTATGCCTACCTCACTTTCATGAGTCACACGTGCGGGAAACAGATAATCGAGCGCAGACGGTATCACCCCGAAAACCTGGAACAGAAGCCCGAGTACTGTCAGGAATCTGCACATTGTGTCACCTCCAGCTAGCGTAGCGACTGTCTGATTTGTTCCAGTACGCGAAGCTGCAGTAACTTCGGCGAATGTGACCGACTGAGCACACCTGTCCTTCGGGACGATGTGCCCACTCGCAACTCTCCCCGAAACTGCACTCAATCATGAAAGTTAAGTTACTTCGGGCATTCGCTAGGTGTATGGCCGCTCTGGCCGTAAACTGCTCTTTTTTCGGTGAGCGCCGATTCGAGACAGGAGCGTACAACCTATTCCCGGGTTCAAAAAGGAAGAGCGGCATTCTACAGCCCCGTCTTGGAAGGTCACAAGACCGCCTGTGGCGGGAGGTATGAGGCGTCAGAACTGACGGCAGCACATAGAAGCCTACCCTGCGGCACGAGGGTTAGAATCACAAACACAAAAAACGGCAAGAGCGTTGAAGCAACTGTCAATGATTGGGGCCGATGTCCCGAAATCGTCTTGTAGACGTGTCCCGAGCTGTGGCTGAGAAATTGGATTTCATCAAGCAAGGGATAACTACAGTCAAGATAGAAACCGTCGAGTGAAGGCCCATCACAAGTACCACCGTCCCAATCCAAAGGTCCAGAAAAATACAGTACTAACAGAAATGGAATCCCAACCATCGCTCTATTCGAGCGTCTGCTCGCTTATGACATAACGGATGCATGAAAGAGGCTCAGCCTAGACAGAACATCTCCCCAGAAAATGCCCTTGTGCTGTTCGCAATGCGGGTGGCCCGGAACGGGAGTATTGCCAGCGGGTGTGAGTGTGATAAGGCAAAATGGCAAGACTGTTCTGGCCGGAAAGCTGTCGTACTTCCATATCAACGCGGTGCTGTGTTCTCTCTGTCAAGAAATGGAAGCCGCCATGGCAAGTCGACCATGGTTTGTCAAAGCACAGGCCGAATATCTGGACGAGATTAAAGTCAAAAAAGAGATGTTGGGTTCATAAGGCTGCGCATCGGCTTAATGCAGACCATAAATAACTAAGAGAAATTGGGAGCAGAAGCAACAGATGAGCGTCGAGCGCGACACACGCCGGTATCCCAGACGTAATGCTCACAAAGCGATGCTGGTGGTCTGGAAGCAGGGGACCCAAAAACGCGTTTCCCGTTTGGAAAACTTGGGACTTGGCGGTTTATTTATTTGCACACAAGAGTGCCCTCCAGTGGGAACCAGTCTGCACGTACTTTTCAATGTTCCGGAAGGCGAGGTGCGAGCACGCGCTATTGTTCGAAACCTGGCTACGAGCCGAGGTATGGGTTTAGCAATTGTCTCCATGGAGCAGGAGCACCGTGCGCGTTTGGACAGATTACTGCAGAGATTAGCAGCGGAATGAATTTGACCTTGCCTGCAACTTTGGAAATGAAACTAGAACATCTACAGCGTACTGGACCAAAAACCGAATGGAATACTCCAAACTGAAGTCGCTAATGGAATCAAGGCGCTCGACCTCGAAAAGCACTCCCACGGTCTCAGGCGGCTGAGCGTTCCATTATTTTGTTGCCGGGAAGTTCTTATCGAGAGCTGACCTTTCTTGGCCCTGCTGCATTGGCAAGGCGTTTAAATTTGAAGTGGCTCGCGGGCTGCAAAGGGTGTCCCCACGCCGTTAGGCTGCCGGGCCGGACAACTCGGCCCCCTTGTCCAGACTGTCCAGTCAGTCGAATAACCAGGCTGGTGGAATCACTTCCGAATTGCTCGTCATCCTCCCACAACGTCAATGCTCACGGCTTCCCGGAAGCCGACTTCTGGACCGCCTGGCTCTCCGTGGTTCAACTTGCGGATTGCCCAAAATCCGCTTTCGGCCGGTATACCTGCTCGTGCAACCCGACCAAGACGTCATAAACCGATGGAGTGATGCCGCTCCGTTCTGGGAGACGGCCGATACGTTCGACGCCGCGGTCAGCCGCTTCGGTGTGAGGTTCTTTCCATCTCGGACCGAAACCATCGATGCCAAAGGGGTCTTCAACATCCTGCGTGACAGTTACAACAACCGAGCAGGCCGGGACGACCCGAAGGCGATGGACAAGCTCGAGCACGGCGAGAAGGTGATAGAAGCGCAGAAGCGGATCGCTGTGACGAGAGGGCAACTGCTTCATTACGGGCAAGTCGGCGAGAGGTAGTGAGGTGAGTACACCGTCCTCATTGCGGGCTGAATTAAAGGGCGTCGAGGTCGCACCGGGGGTGACCTTGCGCTACTGGGAGGCCGGTGCGGGCCGGGCGCTGGTTATGTTGCCCGGACTAGGTCATGCCGCGTCGCTGTACAAGTATCAGCTTGAGGGACTGTGCGACGAGTTCCGGGTGATTGCTCTCGTGTGTGGTAGTTGTAGCCGCCCTCTGGTTTGTCCGACTCGCCATGACCACGGGGATCATTGGCCAAGGACCTCGACGGATTTCTCCGCGCACTCGACCTCAAGGACGTGACGATCCTCGGCCACTCCGGTGGCTGGAAGATCATTTTGACCTACCTCGAGCTTTACGGTGATTCTCGACTGCGGGCGATTGTCTTCTCCGACGATTCACCCTGCCACCTGCGTGATGGAATCTTCAATGCGGATCAGGCGTTGGCCGCGATTGACGCCTTTCAAGGTCCCGATGCCATCGCCTTTTCCAAGGGTTTTAGCGACCAATTCCTCACCGACGACGCGGAGGAGTCGGCGAAGGAGGCC